>Ga0207752_1001450_pt1 | contig 10820 bp, 8 predicted proteins | sample Pon2CUnioCityCA_6_FD_187272 | JGI IMG/M metagenome (GOLD analysis project Ga0207752, IMG submission 187272) | Marine sediment microbial community from Union City, CA, USA - Pond 2C Sediment 2 (SPAdes) | ecosystem: Environmental > Aquatic > Marine > Intertidal zone > Salt pond sediment ... | reverse complement strand
CGTAATCGAAGACGCCCTGGCCGTCGAGGCCGCCGGGGCTTTTGCCATTCTGGTGGAAGCCGTGCCGCCTGAAGTCTGCGGCGTCATCCGGGACCGGCTTTCAATTCCGGTATACAGCATCGGCGCCGGGGCGGATGCCGACGGCCAGCTCATGATCTGCAGCGACGTGCTGGGCATCTTCCAGGCGTTCACGCCCAAGTTCGTCAAGAAGTATGAAAACCTGGCCGACAAGTCCATCAAAGCCATCTCGGACTACGCGAAAGAAGCACGGGCAGGCGCTTTTCCGGCAGATGAGCACACCTACAAGATGGTCGAAGGCGAGTACGAAAAACTGAGCGCCCTGCTGGAACCCAAAACAAAGTAGAAAAAAACCCTCGGCGGCGCCGTTCGCCGCCGCCGGGAGACGCAAGGAGGGAAGCGGCATGTCCGAGACGCTGAAAAAAATTCGCGCCTTCATGGAAAAAGAGGGCATCCCCGGCAGAGACGCCTACGATCTGCCCACCAGCAAGAAAACCTTCGCCGACGGGGCCAGTTATCGAATCGAAATCGCCGGCGTTGAAAGAGCCTCTACCATGGAGGCGCTCATCGACGAGTCGAAAAAGCGCGGGGTGACGGTGCATCGGGCGATCTGCGCCGTGGGCGGATCGACCTACTGTGATTTTGAAGAGCTCAAGGCCATGGCCCAGATGGCCGCCGAGGAAAAAATCGAAGTCGTGATGACCGTAGGCCACCGCAAGGCCTGGGATGTGGGCTCCAAGGAGATCTCCAACTCCGAGGGGGCCATGCAGGCGTTTCGGCTGCGCGGTTCGGACAACATCTCCTACCACATCGCCGACATTATGCGCTGCGTCGAGGCCGGCCACCGGGGGTTTCTGGTCTACGACGAGGGGGTGCTGTTTCTGCTCGACAAGATGCGCAAAGAAGGGCTGCTTCCCAAGGAGACTTTTTTCAAATTCTCCGTGTTCGGCGGATACTGTTCGGCGGCGGGCGCACGGGTGATCGAATCGCTGGGGGTCAACTCCATGAACCCGATCGCCGACGTTTCCCTGCCGATTCTCGGCTCCATCCGGCAGGCGGTCGACATTCCGCTGGACGTCTACATCATCATCGTCGACGCGTTTGGCGGCATGTACCGCGCCTACGAGACCCCGGAGATCGCCCGGGTGGCCTCGCCCTGTTATTTCAAGATCGAACCGGGCACCTCCGAGGGCGATATCTACAAACCCTGGGTGACCGAAGCGTTTCACGACAATCTGATCCGACAGAAAGTCAAGATCGCCCAGGTCCTCAACGAACTGATGGCGAGACACGCGCCGGAACTGAAGACTTCCCAAAAAGGCCCGGACGACCTGGTGCTGCCGGTGGTGGGATAGAAAGAGAGGCATTCGCATGGACAGCGTATTTGATGTAGCCATCAAGAACATGAACCGGGCCGGGGAGCTTGGCGGCATCGACCCCCGGGTGCTGGAAGTGCTCCAGGGTCCCAAGCGGATCCAGCAGTTCCGGATTCCGATGAGGCTCAGCGACGGCTCGTTTAAGGTGTTTCCGGCCTACCGGGTGCATTACTGCGACGCCCTCGGCCCGTTTCGGGACGGCACCCGCATCCGGCCGGACCTGACCCTGGACGAAGTCAAGGCCCTCGGGCTTTTCATGACCATCAAACACTGCGCGGCGGCTATTCCTGCCGGCGGGGCCAAGGGCGGCATCCAGGCGGATCCCTCGAAGCTGGACAAAGTCGACCTGGAGCGCCTGGTGCGGGCGTTCGTCAGGTTTCTCCAGCCCAAGGGGCCCTGGGAGGATGTGCCCGGGGCCGACATCGGCACCGGCGAGCAGGCCATGGCCTGGATGCTCGACGAGTACGAGCAGATCACAGGCCGGCACTGTCCGGCGGCCATCAACGACAAGCCGCCCATCCTGGGGGGATCGCTGGGCGGGGAGGAGGCCACCGGCCGTGGCGTGTTTCTGACCCTTTCTGCGGCCGCCGACGACTTGGCAATGGCGCTTTCCAGCAGCCGGGCCGTGGTGCAGGGCTTCGGGCAGGTGGGATCACACCTGGCCAGCCTGCTGGGCGAAACCGGGTGCCGGATCGTGGCGGTCAGCGACGTATACGGAGGCATTTTCAACGCGGATGGAATCGACATTTCCGCGCTGAAGGAGCACGTCCGCAATACCGGCAGCGTGAAAGACTTTCCCGGGACCGAGCCGGTGGCCAACGATCGGATTTTCGCCGTGGACTGCGACATCGCCGTCCCTGCGGCGGTCCACGACGTGATTCACACCGAAAACGCCGGTGAGATCAAGGCCCGGTTGATCGTCGAAGGGGCAAACGGACCGATCACCGACGGGGCCGACGCGATTCTCAACGAAAAGGGCGTGACGATCGTGCCGGACGTCGTGGCCAACAGCGGCGGGGCCACCGTGTGCCACTTCGAGCGGACCCAGGGTCTTTCCGACCAGTACTGGGAAATCGAAACCGTGCAGACCCAGCTCAAGAAGAGGATCTTAGACGCATACCGGTTTGCCGCAGAGACGGCAAAAGAGGCGGGAAACCAATCCCTTCGGGTGGGGGCCTGGATTTACGCCCTGAAAAAAATCGAACAGGCGATGAAGCTTCGCGGCTGGGTGTAGCCACCCGGCACCGGTTGGCGGGAATTCCAGGTTCCCGGCTCCAAATGCAAGGATAGAATGGAAAGTGACCAAATTCCAAACACCAATGATTCAAAAAACTCAGAGGTCAGATGTCGGAGGTCAGAGGTCTGTCCTTACGGATTGCCCTTTTCCGGTTTTTTCCTGACATCGGACATCTGACATCGGACATCTGGCGGTCCCGGCTTCCAACGAGGTAAGCGATTTCAAGTGAACTCACAAACAGGAGATGCTCGATGACCTTGTTTCCACTGGAAGAATTCAAGGCCCGGATCCATGCGGTGAAAAAACGCATGGAGGCGTCGGAAATCGAGGTCCTGGTGGCCTCGGACCCGGCCAACATGAATTACCTGACCGGCTACGACGGATGGTCGTTTTACGTGCCCCAGTGCGTGGTGCTGGCGGCCGACGGCGAAGAACCGGTCTGGATCGGCAGGAGAATGGACGCCAACGGCGCCCGGCTGACCACCTGGCTCGCAGAAGAAAATATTCTGGGCTACCCGGAAGACTATGTCCAGTCCCCAATCAAGCATCCCATGAACGTCGCCGGCGAAGAAATCCAGCGCCGCGGCTGGGCAAAGCGGACCGTGGGCGTGGAGATGGACGCCTATTACTTTACGGCCCGCAGCTTTGCCGAGCTGAAAAAAACGCTGCCCGAGGCGCAGTTCGCCAACGCGGACCTGCTGGTGAACTGGGCGAGGCTGGTCAAGTCCGACGCCGAGATCGCGCTGATGAAAGAGGCTGGAAAAATCGCCGAACGAGTCATGCAGGCGGCCATCGACCGCCTCGAACCCGGGGTCCGGGAATGCGACGCCGTGGCCGACGTCTACCGGGCCCAGATGTCGGGCACGCCGCAGTTCGGGGGAGACTATCCGTCCATCGTACCGATGATGCCCACCGGCGAGAAGACCTCGGCCCCGCATCTGACCTGGACCGACGCCCCCTATGAAAACGAACAGATGGTCAATCTGGAGCTGGCCGCCTGCCGGCATCGCTATCACTGCCCCATTGCCCGCACCGCTTATCTGGGCAAACACCCCCCCGACAAGCTCGTTTCTTTGGCCGAACATACCGTCGAAGGGCTCAACCTGACCCTGAACGCGATCAAGCCGGCAATGCGCTGCGAAGAGGTGGAGCGGGTCTGGCGCGAACACATCGCCAAGGCCGGCCTTACGAAGGAGTCTCGCATCGGCTATGCCATGGGGCTGAACTACCCCCCGGACTGGGGGGAGCACACCGCCAGTCTGCGGCCCGGAGACAAAACGGTCCTGGCCCCGAATATGACCTTTCACATGATCCTGGGCATGTGGATGGACGACTACGGTTTTGAGTGCAGCGAGTCTTTCCGGGTGACCGAAACCGGCTGTGAAACCTTTGCCGATTTTCCCCGGAAGCTGTTCGTCAAATAGCGGCCGGTGTGCAAACCACCGGATCACCGGATTCGAAACACCAAACACCAAACACGAGACACCAGCTAAAATGCTGTATACGACGAAAAAAGGACGGGTGAGCAGCGGAGAGGCGATCGGCATCCTGCTGCTGGACACCGCCGTTCCGTTTATCCCCGGCGACGTGGCCAACGCCACCACCTACCGCTACCCGGTCCGGTTCCAGAAGGTCGAAGGCTTTTCCGTGGCCCGGGCGCTGGACAAGGACCCCGGGGTCTACGACGCCGTAAAATCGGCCGCCGATTCGCTGGTCGCTCAAGGCGTGCGCGCGGTCACCGGAGACTGCGGATTCATGGCGGTCCACCAGCGGCGCCTGAGCGAAGAACTCCGCGTACCGGTGTTTTTGTCCAGCTTGATCCAGATTCCCTTTATCCTGGCGATGATCGGCGAAAGGGCGAAGGTGGGGGTGGTCACGGCCGACTCGACCCGCCTCGACGACGCCCTTTTACAAGAGATCGGAACGGCAGCCCCCGGCCGGGTCGCCGTCGCCGGACTTCAGGATTGCCCGTCGTTTTACCCCTTCGCCATCGAAGAGACCGGGACCCTGGATGCCGAGGCCGTGGAGGCGGAGGTGGTGGCCGCCGCCGAAGAGCTCGTGGCCCGGGAAACGTCGGTAAGGGCGATGCTGCTCGAATGCAGCCTGCTTCCGCCCTATGCGGCGTCGGTCCAGGAGGCTGTCGGCCTGCCGGTGTTCGATTATGTGACCATGATCGACTACGTGTTTTCCGCAGTGGTTCGCCGGCGATTTTCCGGCTTTATGTAGCCGAACGCAATACCGCACGCCGGTCCGGCCGGGAGGCCGGCGCTGACCAACGCCGAAGGAGGCGGCAAGTGGATATATCCAAGAGGATCGAAGAACTCGGACCGGAGCTCATCGAGCTTCGCCGGGATTTCCATCGCCACCCGGAGCTGGGACTGCAGGAAGTGCGCACCGGGGCCAAGGTCGCCGAGTATCTGGAAAACCTGGGGATGAAGGTCGTCCGGATGAACCGGACCGGGGTGGTGGGGCTGCTCAAAGGCGGCCGGCCCGGGCCCACCCTCATGCTCCGGGCCGACATGGACGCGCTTCCGATCACAGAAGAGACCGGGCTTTCCTTTCAGTCCGAAAACGAGGGCGTGATGCACGCCTGCGGACACGATGCCCACACGGCCATGCTTCTGGTGGCCGCAAAGATCCTTTCGAGCATGAAGGATCGGATCGACGGAAACATCAAGTTCGTTTTCCAGCCCAACGAGGAAAATGTCGGTGCCCTGGCCATGATCGAAGAAGGGGCGCTGGAAAATCCGAAAGTCGATGCCTGCATGGGCATTCACGTCTGGGCGCCGCTTCCGACGGGGCAGCTGGGGGCCAGCGCCGGCTGCGTGATGGCCGGGATGGAACACTTCGAATTGGTGATCAAGGGCAAGGGCGGCCACACCGCCACCCCACAAAGCGCGGTGGATCCGATCCTGGCCGCCGCTTCGGTGATCCAGTCGGTTCAGATGATCCAGACCCGGGAGGTGGACGTTCTCAAGGAGCCGACCATCATCATGTTCGGCAAAATCGAGGGGGGTACCGCCTCAAACGTGATTCCGGACTCGGTGACCCTGTCCGGGACCATGCGATACATGTTCGAAGGGCCCGAAGACAGCCCGGACAACCCCAAGAACCGCTTCGAGCGCATCGTGGCCCGGATCTGCGAGGCCCATCGCGCCGGCTACTCGCTTTCCTTTCTCTACGGGCACCCCACTCTGGTCAACCATCCGGAGATCATGGAGCTGATCCGCTGTGCGGCGGGGGAAAAACTGCCGACAGCCGTGAAGCTGGTGCCTTTGGTCACCCTGGCCGGCGAGGATTTTTCAGAGTTCGCCTGCCGGGTGCCCGGAGGGTTTTGCTTTCTGGGCGCCGGAAAAAGCGCCCCGGAAGAAAACTTTCCTCACCATCATCCGCGGTTCGATATCGATGAAAGGGCGCTGCCGGTCGGCGTGGCGCTTCACGTTAAAAGCGCCCTTTCGTTTTTCGACAACGCCGACCGGCTGTCGTTTCTGAAAAAAGGGTGAGTGCAACGCCGATCCCGGCGACCGGATCGGCCGGGTAAAACCTGCAACCAACATCGGATCCATTCAAAGAGAGGAGTCAAGTCATGAGAAAAATTCTGAGCATCGCATTGGCAATTGTGCTGGTGGTTTCCGTCGGCGCCGCCATGGCCGCGGAATACAAGGGCGGTCCGATCAAGGCGCGCCTGGCATCCGAGGAGATCGAAGGCGATTTTATGACCGTGTGGGCCAACAATTTCTCGGATCACATGAAGAAATGGTCCGACGGAAAAATCGACATCAATGTCTATCCCTACGGCACGTTGGGCGCCACCGGCGACATCAACGAGCTGGCCCAGCTCGGCGTGGTGGAGTTCGTCTTTTCCGACTACGCCTGGATCAGCTCCTTTGTCCCCCAGGCCCAGGTGCTGGCGCTGAACTACCTGTTTCCCACCGAACGGGTTCCGGAAGTGCTCGACTGGATGATCAAAAACGGGGATTTCTTCCCCCTGCTCGACCAGGCCTTCCGAAAGAACGGCCTGGTACCGATGACCATCATGTACGAAGGGTGGCAGTGGGTGACCTCCAAAAAACCGATCAGAAAGCCGAGCGACATGGACGGGCTCAAGGTGCGGCTGATGTCCTCCAAGCTCCTGGTGGAAGACTACCAGGCTTACGGGGCCAGCCCGACGCCCATGGATTACGGGGAAGTATACAGCGGTCTTCAGATGGGCCTGATCGACGCCCAGGTCAACCCGCTGTTTGCCATCTACAGCATGAAGTTTTACGAAGTGCAGGACTACTTTACCCAGCTCAAAAGCGAGCCGTTTTTAGGCATCCCCACGGCCAACCTGGATTTTTTCGAAAGCCTGCCTGAGGAGGTCCAAAACGAGATGCTCAGCTTCTGGCAGGATTCGATCATCCCGGCCGGCAATTGGATCGACGAGCGAAACGCCAGCGACAAGGCCAAGATGATGAAGGCCAAGCCCGAGGCGGTGTTCCATGAGATCGACGATGCGGCCGTTGAAAAGTTCGAAAAGAAAGCCGAAACCGTCTATCCGAAGTTCGAGCAGATCGGCGGCGAAGGGGCCGAGCAGATTCTCGATGCCCTGCTCAAAGACATCGAGGACGCGAAAAAGGCCCTCGGCATCGAGATGTAGAGGAAAAGACTCGACGCAGGCCACGGCATCCAAGACCTACGATGCCGTTGGTTCTGCGTAAGAACCCGGACAGTTGAAATACGAAATCCGAATACCCGCCTGCCATTGCCGAACTGGTTGATGCGCAAGCCTGTGCACACTATTTTGCGAAGGTGATGCAAATCAACCGTCTATGGAAAAGCGACGGCGGGCAGGTCGAAATTCGAAACAATTTCGAATTTCTAATGATCAAATGACAGAAACGAAGAATCCGACAAATCGGATGAAGTCGGCGATACCGCCGTTTCGGTCATTCGAGATTCGGTCATTCGGATTTGTTTCGAATTTCGGATTTCGTGCTTCGAAATTTGCAAATACTGGGTCCTCCGGCAGGAATACTTCGGCAGCCGCTGTGCGGAGAAAAACCTCCTGCCCGGCGAGGAGAAAAAGATGGGAGAGCAAAGCGGGAACGAAAAAAAACCGAGCAAGCTGAGACTGTTCAATCGGTATCTGGGAAAGGTCGTCAATGCCATGGAAGTGTCGATCCTGGTATCTTGCGTGGCGGCCCTGGCGGTACTGTTGATGGTCAACGTGTTCGCCCGAACCTTTTTCCAGAGCATCTACTTTGCCGAGGAGGTGTCCAAGTTTCTCGTGATGCTCACCACCTTCACCGGCGTCAGCTACGGGGTTCGAAAGGCGCGGCACATCCGGATGGGGGCGTTTTTGGACGCCATGCCTCCGAAAATGGAGAAGGTCTTTCTGATCATCATCTGTGCGGTCAGCGCCGTGGTGATGGGAATCATGACCTGGTTCTCCTACCAGTATCTCCTCAACGCCATGAACAGGGGACATGTGACGCCGGCCCTGCGGATGCCCTCTTGGACTTTCTACGTGATCATCCCGATCGGATTCGGCCTGGCGACGATCCAGTACATCCGGACCATCATCAAGAACCTCATCGAAAAAGATCCCTGGCAGTCGCCGGACCAGCAGAGCGAATACGAAGATGAAGAGGTCGGGGGGGTGCAGCTATGACGTTATTTGGAATCAGCCTTGGCTCCATGCTCCTGTTCGGGTTTCCATTCATGGTGACTCTCCTGGGCTCCCTGATCCTGTACGTGTATGTCTACATGCCCGATTTCGCCCCGAAGCTGGTCACCACCATGGTCCAGCAGGTGATCACCGGGGTGACGCCCCCGGCCCTGGTGTGCGTGCCGATGTTCATCCTGTCGGCCAGCATCATCACCGGCGGAGAGTCGGCCGGCCGCCTGATCCGGATGATCAAGTCCTTTGTCGGGCACCTGCCCGGAGGGCTTCCGATCACCACCAACGCCAGCTGCACGCTGTTCGGGGCGGTGTCCGGATCGACCCAGGCCACCGTGGCGGCCATCGGCGGCACCATGCGCCCGATGCTCCTGGAGGCGGGCTACAAGAGCTCCTTTACCCTGGGGCTGATCGTCAACTCCAGCGACATCGCGTTTCTGATTCCGCCCAGCATCGGGTTTATCGTCTACGGAGTGGCCACCAGCACCTCCATCGGGATGCTGTTTCTATCCGGCATCTTTCCGGGACTGTTGATTCTGGTGATGTTTTCCGCCTACTGCTTTGTCTACTCGAAGATCAAGAAGGTCGGGGTGCTGCCCAAGGAGACCTGGGCCGAGCGGATGACCGCGATCAAAGACGGGCTTCCGGTCATGGGGTTTCCGGTGATCATCGTCGGCGGCATCTACGCCGGGTTTTTCAGCCCCACGGAAGCGGCGTCCGCCTCCGTTTTCTACGCGCTTTTTCTGGAAACCGTCATTTATCGGAGCCTGACATTCGAGCGGATCGTCGATTCTTTTTTGCAGACCGGGGTGATCACCGGCGTGGTTTTCATCCTGGTCGGCGCCGGTCAGGCCTTTTCCTGGATGATCGGCTTCATGCAGATCCCGCAGGAGGTCCTGCCGCCGCTGTTCGGCACCGATCCTTCCATGCTGCGGGTGATTTTGATCGTCGTGGTGGTCTACTTCGTCGCCTGTATGTTCGTCGATCCGATCGTGGCCATTTTCATCCTGAGCCCGATCTTTCAGCCGTATGTGGTCAGCGCCGGTGTGGACCCCATCTTGCTGGGAACTCTGGTGACCCTGCAGGCCGCCATCGGTTCGGCCACCCCGCCGTTCGGCTGCGACATCTTCACCGCTCAGCTCATATTCCGGCGGCCCTACCTGGAGGTCATCGGCCATTCGCTGCCGTTTTTGCTGATCCTGATCCTGGCCACGGTGATCCTGGTGGTGTTTCCGCAGATCGCGCTGTTTTTGCCGAACCTGGCCATGGGCGGATAAATGAAATCGCTGCGCGATTTTTGGGGCTGCTCCGCATAAAAGAAGTGAAAGAGAGGAGTGCCAGACGCAAGGCCAATAGGGGGCACGTCACTTTTGCCGGAGATGCCGGAACGGGGGCAAAACGGAAAATGCAAAGAATAGCCCATCTAAGATCAACATGTGCTGGACAGGAGGTCTCATGACCTCTTTGCCGACGTTGTTCGATGTATACCGCGCCCAGCGAACGATCCGTTCCATGATCGTCAACACGCCGCTGGTCCCTTCGCCCGAGCTGGCCGAATCGGCCGGCGCGCGGTCGGTTCACCTGAAGCTGGAGTGCCTGCAGAACACCGGCGCATTCAAGGTCCGCGGCGCCGCCAACAAAATCCTGAACCTGAGCAAAGAAGAAAAGAAAAAAGGGGTGATCACCTTTTCCACCGGAAACCACGGCCGGGCCGTGGCCTATGTGGCGGGAAAAACCGGGATCCGGGCCGTGGTCTGTCTTTCGGAGCATGTCGCCGCCTACCGGGCCGAAGCGATCCGGAAGCTGGGGGCCGAAGTCTCCATCAAGGGCAAATCCCAGGACGAGGCCGAGGAAAACTACCGCCGCCTCATGGCGGAAAGAGATCTCGTGCCGGTGGTCCCCTTCGACGATCCGATGATTATTGCCGGTCAGGGGACCATCGCGATGGAAATCCTGCGCCAGAATTCCGGTGAAATCGATGCCATCTTCGTCCCGGTCGGGGGTGGCGGACTCATCTCGGGAATCGCCACTTACGTAAAGGCACTCAAACCCGGAATCAGAGTCATCGGCGTCGAGCCGGATGACGCCCCTTCCATGTATGAGGCCCTGAAGGCCGATGACCGCGTCATTCTGGACCAGGTCGGCATCTTCGCCGACGGCGTCGCCGTCCGCGAAGTCGGCAAGCTGACGTTCGATATCTGCTCCCGCTACGTCGATGAAATTATCCTGGTCGATGTTGATGAAATCTGCAGTGCGGTCAAGAGCGTTTACCAGGCGACCCGCTCGATTGTCGAGCCGTCCGGTGCTCTCGCCACCGCCGGGCTGAAAAAATACGTCCGCGAGAGAGGGGTCACCGGTCAGTCACTGGTCGCTATCAACTCTGGTGCCAACATGAATTTCGACCGGCTGCGCTATGTGGCAGAGCGCACCATGATCGGCGAAAAGCAGGAAGCCTTGTTTGCGGTGACCATCCCGGAAGAGCCCGGGTCTTTATTCCGCTTCTGCCGGGAGGTTGTCGGCGACAGGA
>Ga0207752_1001449_pt1 | contig 10825 bp, 11 predicted proteins | sample Pon2CUnioCityCA_6_FD_187272 | JGI IMG/M metagenome (GOLD analysis project Ga0207752, IMG submission 187272) | Marine sediment microbial community from Union City, CA, USA - Pond 2C Sediment 2 (SPAdes) | ecosystem: Environmental > Aquatic > Marine > Intertidal zone > Salt pond sediment ... | reverse complement strand
GGGGGGCATTGCAGCGCAGACGCTTCGACACCATCACGGAAAGTACGTGGACGACTGTGTAGGGTGAGTTATGTCAATGATAAAGATCACGCGCACTATCGCCATCGACGAGAACGAGCTCGAAGAGCGGTTCTTTCGTTCTTCGGGTCCGGGCGGGCAACACGCCAACAGGGCTGCCACGGCGGTGCAGTTGCGCTTCGACGCGGCACATTCGCCCGCGCTCCCTGACGACGTGCGCTGGCGGCTGATCGACTTGGCCGGCACCCAGGTGACGGACGAAGGGATGCTCGTGATCGAGGCGCAGCGCTTTCGCTCCCAGCGCCGGAACAGGCGCGACGCGCGCAGGCGACTGGCGGCCTTGATCCGTCAGGCGGCCAAAAAGCCCAAGCAGCGCCGCAAGACCAAGCCCACGCGCGCCTCAAAGGAGCGCCGTCTGCGGGATAAGCGCCGCCGCAGCGAGAAGAAGCGACTGCGCAAGCCGCCTCGCAAATGGTAAGCGCAGAGGAGCGGTATGCCTGAACTGCCCGACGTCGAGGTTTTTAAGCAGTATCTGGATGCCACGTCGCTCCATCAGGAGATCGAAGAGGTGGACGTGCGCAGCCGCCAGGTGTTGGAAGGGAGCTCTGTCCGGAGTCTGCAGCGGGGACTGGAGGGGCGGTGCTTTGAGTCGACCCACCGCCACGGCAAGAATCTCTTTGCCGGCCTGGACGACGGCAACTGGCTGCTCTTGCACTTTGGCATGACGGGAGACCTGGCCTATTTCAAGCACATCGAAGACGATCCCCGGTACGACCGGCTGCTGATCACCTTTGTCAATGGCTACCATCTGGCCTACGTCTCTCAGCGCAAGCTGGGTGAACTAGCCCTGATCGAGAGCGCGGAGGGTTTCGTGGAGCGTAATGAGCTGGGGCCGGATGCACTGAGAGACCTGGACCTCGACACGTTCAAGGATCTCATGGCCGGGCGGTGGGCTATGGCCAAGTCGCTCCTGATGGACCAGCACACTCTAGCCGGCATCGGAAACGTCTATTCCGACGAGATCCTCTTTCAGGCCGGCGTCCATCCGCGAACCAAGGTCAACCAATTGGGGGAGGATGTTTTGGAGCGGGTGCACCGCGAAATAGGGAAGGTGCTGCGCACAGCGATCGATTGCTGGGCCGAGCCAGACCAGTTTCCAGCCAATTATCTGATTCCCCATCGCCATCCTGATGGAACATGCCCCTTGTGCGGTGAGCCCGTTGAGCGGGTCAAGGTCTCGGGACGCAGCGCTTACTACTGCTCCAACCGGCAGGGGGGATTGGCTTGAGGACCGGCCAACGCAATTCCAACGTTCCAAACCCAACGCAGCGATAATTCTAACCCACTTCGTAGGTTATGGGCGGGTGTTTCTGGTAGGCTTGGGTATAGAAAGATGAGATGGACCTAAATCGAGAAAACGTCAGGAGAGATCATGAGAAGACGGAAGGCCCCTATTGATCCTGGGAGTGGATGGTATGTTTGACGACAGGAGAGACGCTGGTGAACAACTCGCCAGAGCCCTGGCTGATTACAAGGGTAAGGACGTCATCGTCCTGGCCATTCCCAGGGGCGGCGTCGAAGTGGGATATCGGGTGGCCAAGGCGCTCGACGTTGATTTTTCCCTCGTCATCGTGCGCAAGCTGCCGTTCCCGGATAATCCAGAGGCTGGGTTTGGCGCCATCGCCGAGGATGGAAGCGCGATCATCATCGATCGGGCAGCCTATAGTCTGCCTCGGGATATTATCGAGCGTATCGTCGAGTTTCAGCGCGAGGAGGTCGAGCGCCGGGTTCAGGTGTTGAGGAGGGGGAATTCGCTGCCCAACTTGAAGGATAAGACAGTCATCCTGGTGGACGATGGCATCGCTATGGGTTCCACGATGCGCGCCGCCATCAAGCTGTGCCAGAACCAGGGCGCGGGCCGCATCGTCGTCGCCGTTCCGGTGACAGGGGAAAGAGCGGCCCGAGAGATCGGGGCCCTGGTCGACGAGATCGTGGTTCTGGAGAAGCCCCCTTTCTTCCGTGCTGTCGCCCAGGTGTACAGGAATTGGCACGACGTCTCCGACCAAGAGGTGCTCAAGATCATAGACGCCTGGCGAAGCAAGGAGCGCAGCGAGACATAAGATGCGTTGGGAGGTGGGTACCACACTTGCCGACGTCCACGAGATCCACTACAGCGCCTTTCGTCAGCAGGTTCAGGAGGGCAACGTCGAGCAGGTGACCGTGAGCGAGACAGAAATCATAGGCCAGTTGAAGGAGCCGGCGGAGGGGGGATTAGATGAAAGAGACGATGTTGTATGAAAAGCTGGCGGATGGCAAGGTGCGGTCGTTCGAGGATAGGGCACGTTCGAACAGGGCGGAAGCCCGGTAAAAGAGAGGGGCCAGTGTTGAATATCTTGTCCTTGATCGTGCGCGGCACAAGGGAAATCGGGTTCAAGACCCTGTGGGATAGTATCACCTATCTGGTTCGCAAGCGTTGGTATCGGGTGCGCTTTGGCGGGAGGAAGTGCAGGCGAGTCCCTGAGAGGGGTTACACGTGTCCTGGGCGTGTTATGAGCCATATGCGCCGGGGACAAACCGTGACGATTCCCTGTGCTGACGGTACCTATGTGCTCACCATCCTGGCACCCGACCTGGTACGGGTCCGTCTACTCCCGCCGCATGTGCTGGCCGCCCGGCAGCTTCACCATTCCTATTCCATCGCCAAGTCCGACGCCCAATGGTCGCCTTGTGAATTCTTGCTCACCGAAACGGAAACTGCCCTCAAGATTGAAACTGCGCGCCTCGTGTGTCGGATCGCCAAAGACACTGGCCGGCTGGCTTTCCTGGATCTGTTTGGCGATGTGATCAACGAGGACGAGGCCGGAGCAGGATGGCAAGCTTGCGGAGCCGTGGCCTGTCGAAAGCGCATCCAGCCGGACGAGCACTTCTATGGGTTGGGGGAGCGCACCTTCGAGCTTGATCTGCGCGGACGACAGTACAGGATGTGGAACACCGACCCGCGCACCTATAGACTGGGACAGGACCCCATTCATCTGTGCGTTCCCGTCCTCCTTGGACTGCACGATCGGGGGCGCCAGGGGTACGGCATCTTTCTTGATAACACCTTCCGTGGACTCTTCGACCTGGGCCGGCGCGATCCCGACGTGCTCTCCTTTGGTGCCGTCGATGGTGAGATGCGCTACTACTTCATCTACGGCCCGGCGTTGACTACCGTGCTGGAGCGGTACACCGAGCTGACCGGGCGCATGAATCTGCCGCCGCTGTGGATGCTGGGCTATCATCAGAGCCGCTGGTCTTATCAGCCGGAGGCCCGCGTGCGCAAGCTGGCGCGGGATTTCCGCCAGGTCTATCGCGTTCCCTGCGATGGCATACACCTCGATATCCATTACATGGACGGCTATCGTTGCTTCACCTGGGACGCCGAGCGTTTCCCCGATCCGGCGGAAAAGATCGCCGATCTCCACGCGATGGGATTCAAGATCATCGTGATCGTCGATCCGGGCATCCGGGCCGATCACGACTACCGAGTGTGCCGGGAGGGTCTGGAGCGGAATGTGTTCTGCACCTACCCCGATGGCGAAACGCCTTTCAAGGCCCCGGTCTGGCCCGGCGACTGTTACTTTCCCGACTTTACCGACCCTCGTACGCGCATGTGGTGGGGCGATCTATGCAAAACGTTGACCGACGTGGGGGTAGATGGGATATGGAACGACATGAATGAGCCGGCCATCTTTGGCATGCGCAGCACGACCATGCCACAGTCTATCCGGCACGATATGGATGGCCACGGCGGCGGCCACGCCGAGGCCCACAACATCTACGGGATGCAGATGGCGCGGGCCACGGTCGAAGGATTGAGGCAGCTCAGGCCCGACCGTCGTCCTGTGTGCATCACCCGCTCGGGTTGGGCCGGCGTGCAGCGGTACGCGATGAGCTGGACCGGCGACAACCGCTCTAACTGGCGTCACCTCTGGCTCTCGATGCCCATGGCGATGAATCTGGGATTGAGCGGCCTGGCCCATACCGGCCCTGACGTCGGCGGCTTCTCCCAATTTGCCAGCGGCGAGCTCTTCACCCGCTGGCTGCAGATGGGCGTATTCCTGCCCTTCTGTCGCGCCCATACTTTCGTCCACAGTCCCGATCAGGAGCCTTGGAGCTGGGGAGAGCCTTACCTGGCCATCAACCGGCGCTATATCGAGTTGCGCTACCGGTTGCTGCCTTACCTCTATACGGCGTTCTGGCAGTGTGCCCAGACTGGCCTGCCTATTGTGCGCCCATTGCTGTTGGCGTTTCAGGACGATGCTCAAACACATACGTTGGAGGATCAGTTCATGTGCGGTGATGCTTTCTTGGTCGCACCCGTGTTCGAGGAGAGTGCCGATCGCCGCTCGGTCTATCTCCCGACAGGTTCCTGGTACGATTTTTGGACCGACCAGCACTTCCATGGACCAGCCTGGATCGACGTGGAGGCGCCGCTGGAGCGGCTGCCACTTTTTGTGCGTGGGGGCTCGGTCGTGCCGATGGGGCCGGTGATGCAGTACGTCGGTGAGCACCCGACCGGCAGGCTGGAGCTGCATGCCTATCCACGGCGTGCCTCTCACCTCCCAGATGGGCGGGACAACGTCGGGCGCTCTGCGTTGTACGAGGATGACGGACGCTCCTGGGCCTTTCAGGATGGCGAATATCGCCTGACCCGCTTTGCCCTTCATTCCGCTGGGCACCCCATTTCGCGCCTCGAATTAGGCCGCCAGGTTGAGGGGCGGTATGAGTCCGGTCGTCGCGGTTTTGAGGTCGTCGTCCACGGTGTGGATGAGTCGCCCCGCAGCGTTACCGGACGCACGATCAATGTCCACGGACGCATGATCAATGTCCGCCTCCTCGGACGGCGCGCCCTGCGCACGGACGGTCGCACCGTCCATCTGCTCACCAGCCTGTTTGAGCATCTGCAGATAGAGTGGGATTAAGACCGGGCGCCAACGCAATTCCAACGTTGGCAACCAAATCCAAAGGGAACTCAAACCTCCTCCGTCGTTCAAGGACGGGGCTTTTTGCTATACTGGTAGGCAGAGGATGCAGGCGGGTCACGTTGCACCGGCACTACGGTTTTCCGAGGCACTGGAACTGGTGCTTTTGTAAGGATTGTTAGATCTCGCTAGGAGGAGGGTAAGATATGTTTTTCGTTGATCTGTTGTTCGCTCTGGCTGTTGCCCTGCTGTTGACCGCCATCTTCACAGCCGGCTTTCGCAACAGGGGACCATGGGATGTGTGGTGGGTTTTCTTGCTCGTCGTCTTTCTGGCCACGTGGGCTGGGGGGTTGTGGTTTGCGCCGTTCGGCCCTACGTTGTTTGACGTGGCTTGGCTGCCGTTCTTGTTCGTCGGCCTGCTCGTTGCCCTTCTGCTGGCCGCCGCGGTGCCCCCGGCGCGACCACCAAGGACCTACGGCGAGGCTGTCGCAGAAGCCCGGGCCGAGGAAGCGGCCATCGCGGCGTTTAGTATCTTCTTCTGGATCTTGCTGATCAGCTTGGCCGTAGCCGTCGTACTGGCCTACGTAGTGTAAAGGCACGGCAAGGTTGCCGGGTGATTGTGGCCTGGTTTTCCTGATCTGATCCCAGTGCCTCGGAAAGCTGTCGTTTTGGGATACTGTCTGGTCGAGGGAGCAGAGGATGCAGAGGATTGTCACACTGACGATGAATCCGACGATAGACAAGAGCGCCAGCGTCCCCCACGTTGCCGCCGACCGCAAGCTGCGCTGCGAATCGCCGCGGCATGAGCCTGGGGGGGGCGGGATCAACGTGTCCCGTGCGATCGGGCGATTGGGAGGTGAATCGCTGGCGCTTTATCCCGCCGGCGGCCCTATCGGCCATATGTTGCGTGATCTACTGGACCAGGAGGGAGTTGAGCATCTTCCCGTCGAGATAGAAGGGATGACGCGGGAGAACCTGACGGTGCTGGACGAGTCGGCCGATCGGCAGTTCCGGTTTGGCATGCCGGGGCCGACCTTGCAGGAGGAGGAATGGCAGCGGTGTCTCGACCAGTTGTCGACTACAGAGCCTGAGCCGGCGTATATCGTCGCCAGCGGGAGTCTTCCGCCGGGGATGCCCCAGGATTTCTATGCTCGGGTAGCGCACCTGGGCAAGGATGTCAGCAGCCGTGTCATCGTGGACTCGTCCGAGGAACCGCTGTCTGCGGCGGCCGATGCAGGAGTTTACTTACTCAAGCCCAACATGCGCGAGCTGGGGCAACTAGCGGGATACGACATCGGGGACGAATCGGAGCAGGAGGCTGTGGCCAGGGAGCTCGTCGAGAACGGGCAAGCTGAGGTCATCGTCGTATCCCTTGGAGCAGCAGGGGCCTTGCTGGTGTCTAAACGGCGATTGGCGCGCTTCCGTGCCCCTACCGTGTCGATCAAGAGCAAGATTGGCGCGGGCGATAGTATGGTGGCTGGCATCGCGCTGGCCTTGGCCCGAGGTCAGGCACTAGAAGACGCCGTCCGCTTCGGCGTAGCTGCCGGGGCCGCGGCGGTGACGACACCTGGCACCGAACTGTGCCGTCGCCAGGATACGGAACGACTGTACGAGCGTATGCTGGCAGATGCAGAATGATTGGAAGCAAGCACTCAATTTGGTCTACGATAATGGAGGAGTAAAAACAATGAAGCATTCTTATCCTGCCACAAGCGCCATTTTGATGGCGCGATCTATGATCCAGGTTCTTGTTGCTATCCTGCTTGTTACATTGCTGGTGCAATCGGGATGTGCTGCGGCACCGTCTCTGCCCCAGGTCGAGGGTGAGCAGCAGTCCCACACGATCAGTGTCTCGGGTAGGGGGCAGGTCAGCGCCCGGCCCGATGTAGCCGTCGTGACGCTGGGCGTGCAGACCGAGGCGGAGGAAGCCAGCGCGGCGCTCTCGCAGAACGGCGAGCGCGTGCAGAGGTTGATCGACGCTCTGAAGGGGGCTGACGTCGCTGCTGAGGATATTCAGACCCGCTCGATTCAGTTGTGGCCTCGCTACGAGGATACCCGTCCTGAAGGGCAGCCCCAGGTGGTCGGTTACACGGCCTCTAACACGGTCGAGGTTCGCATACGTGACCTCGATGCGTTGGGCCGGTTGCTGGATAGCGCAGTCCAGGCGGGAGGAAACAGGATCGAGGGGATTCGTTTTGAGGTCAGCGATCCGTCTCAGGTGCTGGATCAGGCCCGTGAAGCAGCGTGGCGCGACGCCGAGCATAAGGCCGCGCAGATGGCCGAGCTGGCGGACGCGGTGTTGGGTGAGGTGATTTCTATCGGGGAGACCAGCCGCACGCCCGGCCCCATTGTGCGCGAGGGGCTGGGGGGAGCGGAGGCAGCAGTGCCCGTCGAGCCGGGATCTCAGGCTCTGGAGGTCAATGTGCAGGTGACCTGGGAGTTGGTGTCCGGCCAGCAATAATTGTATAGATCAAATTGTGACTGGAGGCAGGATGACGATGCAAAACGCTTGAGGGAGGTGAAGGCAGGTGACGAGGAAGTGCTTGATCGAGCGGGAGAAACACAGAAAGTACGAGGTGCAAGTGCGCAATCGCTGCAAGCGATGTGGTCGTCCGCGTGGATATATGCGCAAGTTTGACCTGTGCCGCATCTGTTTCCGCGAGCTGGCTTTGAAAGGATACTTGCCTGGCGTTCGCAAGGCAAGCTGGTGATGCGTGTTGCATTTTTCACCAACGCCTACAAACCCACAGTCAGTGGGGTGGTGACCTCCATCAGTCTGTTTCGCCAGGGATTGATGGACGTCGGCCACGAGGTCCACATCGTTGCCCCAGAGCAGGGTGAGTACGAGGACGAGGAGCCTTACGTCTTCCGCCTGCCCGCCATCGACCTGCCCGGCGAAATCGATCTCTCCTTGGCAATGCCTCTGAAGGCGCTGATCGACACCGCGTTGGGAGGTATCAAACCGTCGCTAATCCATAGCCATCATCCGATTCTGCTGGGAGACCTGGCGGCGGCCTTTGCCCACGAACTTCAGATTCCATTGGTCTTTACCTTTCATACCCGCTATGACGAGTACGCCCAACAATACGTTCCTATCGCTCCGGAGCTGGCCGGCTCGGTGATGGAACAGATCGTAGCCCGATATCTCGAAAAGTGTACCCACATCATCGCGCCTACGGCCAGCATTCGAGATTTCATACTCCGCGAGTACGCCCCGTTTGCTACAAAGGGAAGCGCGTCGCCTGCACCGGTGACCGTCGTGCCGACGCCGGTTAATCTGAGCGCATATGAGGATCTTGCCCCGCTTGCTAAGAAGGGAAGCGAAGCGGCGCCGCCTGCTAGAAAGGGAAGCGAAGCGGCGCCTGGGCAAGTCCGGGCGAACTTGGGTTTGCAGGGCGCCGAGGTGCTGCTGTATGTGGGGCGAATCGCGGGAGAGAAGGGGCTTGATTTCCTGTTGCGTGTCTTTGCCCGTATCGTGGCCGAGTGCCCTCACGCCAGGTTGCTGCTCGTGGGTGACGGGCCTGGAGAGGGTGACCTGCGGGAAATGGCGCGAAAGCTCGGCATCTGTGACCGGGTCGTTTTTTGTGGAGCCGTTCCCCACAGCGAGGTACCCCACTATGCCGCTGCTGCTGATCTTTTCGTCTTTTCCTCCGTCACAGAAACACAGGGCCTGGTGTTGATCGAGGCCATGGCCGCCGGCACACCCATCGTGGCGGTGGAAGCGCCCGGATCGAAAGATGTCTTGGACGAGGGGGGAGGGTTGCTGGTACCTCTCCGGGAGGAGGTGTTTGCGGAGGCGGTGGTCGATCTGCTCCGCGATAGACGGCGTCTCGAGGCGCTGGGGCGACAGGCTGCACGCATCGTCCAGCGCTATACGATCCCTGCTGCCACGGAGCGCCTGTTGGCCGTGTACGAAGCGGCCATAGCGGCCGGGCCGCGCGCCAGGGAATAGTAAACCTACCCAGGAATGAAGCGATGAATGAGGATAATGTTGATAGACGGCTGCACACTGGGCAATGGTAATGCCATTGGTGGAGGTGGGAGACATGTTAGACCACATACTTGTACCTTTGGACGGGTCACGTATTGCGGAATGCGTGCTGCCGCACGCGGTAGCACTGGCGCAGGCCTTTGATGCCCGTGTCACGCTGCTGCGGGTGGTGGCGCGGACCTGCTCCGCTGGCCTGGGACGGACGATCGATCCGCTGCGCTGGCACATGCGCAAGACCGAGGTAGAGTCGTATCTGGACAGCGTCGGAACACGCTTTCAGCAGACGGGGCTCCAGGTGGAACAGGTAGCACTGGAAGGTCAGGCTGCAGATAGCCTCATCGAGTTCGCACATGGGCACGATGCTGATCTGATTCTGCTCAGCAGCCACGGCCAGAGCGGTTTGAGCCAGTGGAACATCAGCAGCGTCGTGCAGAAGGTCGCTCTGCGCGCCTATATGCCCGTGATGATCGTGCGAGCGTATCGCGCAGCCTCGGCGGACGTTGATGAGTCCGCTGAGTCCGATGACCTGGCGGGCCTGCGTTATGAGCAAGTGCTGGTGCCGCTGGACGGTTCTCAGCGGGCTGAGTGTGTCCTGCCGCTGGCGTCCCAACTGGCTTGTTTCCACGGTGCAAAGCTCCTGTTGGCCCACGCGGTGGGCAGGCCCGAGGTTCCCAGACATACGCGCCTGACAGAGGAGGAGGCCGAACTGGTGGACCGCATCACGGAGTACAACCGGCTTGAGGCAACCAAATACCTGGAGAACCTCGAAGGTCGCCTCGAGTGCGACGTTCAGCCCCGATTGCTCGAGAGTGGGGACGCGGCGACAGCACTGCACGACCTGGTCGATCAGGAGGGTGTGGATCTGGTTGCCCTGAGCGCACATGGCTACACCAGCGCCACCAGGTGGCCTTACGGTAGCATAGCGCTGAACTTTATCGCCTATGGAACCACACCACTGTTGGTCATGCAGGACATGTCTCCCGAGGAGCTGGAGCAGACACAGGCCGAGATGGCTGCCAAAGAGTCGAAGGGGCATTAGCACGTGCCGAACAACGAGGCCAATAGGCAACACAGAACGGCCGATAAGGGCGCTCGGCAAGTGGGTGCGACAGGTGCTGGACGAATAGAGGCCAGCGCATCTCAACTGGCCGAACAGCACGCCGTCTCGCAGCCCCCCCAGGAGGGGATTCCGCTCCTGGACCGTCTGCAGGATATCGAGCGACTCTTGCAGGCAGCTTATGAGTACTTTTCGCAGGTCTCTGAAACTCAGGGTCCGCGAAGGACGCATGATCAACGTCCACCCTACGCGGCTGAGTGGCTGCTGGACAACTTCCACGTGGTGCGGCAGTCCGTGCGTCAGATCCGCCAGGATATGCCGGCAGGCTACTACCGCCGGCTCCCCAAGCTGACCGCGGACGCACGATCAAAGCCCGCAGTTGCCATGATGGGTTTCCCGCGCGTCTATGCGCTGGCCTGCGCGTTGATCCACTACGACGAAGGTCGTCTCGATCTCGATCGCGTGACACGCTTTGTGCAATCTTATCAGCGGGTCGCGCCGTTGACCATGGGAGAGCTGTGGGCGCTGCCGACGATGCTTCGCCTGGGTCTCCTGGAGCTCTTGGCCTGGGCCGTCGCTCGCGCTGCAGAGCTGGACGCAGACGTGTCCCAGGATGTGTCCACGGTCATCTCCCCGCCAGACGATCTGTCGAGCGACACCGTGGTGGCGAACTGTATCACCGGTCTGCATTTCTTGGCGACCCAGGACTGGGAGACGTTCTTCGAAGACGTCAGCCTGGTGGAGGAAGTGTTGTCCTCTGACCCCGTCGGTATCTATGCCCGCATGGATTTCGAG
>Ga0207752_1001448_pt1 | contig 10825 bp, 9 predicted proteins | sample Pon2CUnioCityCA_6_FD_187272 | JGI IMG/M metagenome (GOLD analysis project Ga0207752, IMG submission 187272) | Marine sediment microbial community from Union City, CA, USA - Pond 2C Sediment 2 (SPAdes) | ecosystem: Environmental > Aquatic > Marine > Intertidal zone > Salt pond sediment ... | reverse complement strand
CGGCGCAATTTAGTCTCGCTAATTTCAACTGAAAAGTTATAATGGGACCTGTAAAACTGTTATTCCAAGATTAAAATGGTCGAAAAATATAATTAGTATGAACAAAAACGCATTATTCTGGAAAAGAGGAAGCATAAATGACAGAGCTATCTATTAAGAAACCTGTAGTGCCTTTTTTATGGTTGTTGGCGGCTATTTGTCTTTTGTACCCCACTGAAGCTTATGCCTCGGCTCAGCAGCAGTCAACCTCACAATCTGACATTAAATCTGAGGCGAAAGATTCGACAATCGTAGCAAGGATAGCCTATTACACGATTACCAAAGATGAGCTTGAGAAAAGGCTGATGACCGAGCTTTATCCTTACGGCTATGATTACTACGACGAGAATGCCGAGCCGGTCAACGCCAAATCAATGCTTACCGAAATGGTCGCCGAAAAGGCCATGATAATGCAGGCTCGAGCCCAGGGTTATCCCGAAAAGGAAGATATCCGCGATTCGGTCGAACGATTTAAGGAAAGAGGACTCGTAAAGCTGTTAGTACAAAAGTACATGGAAGGCAAAATAAACGTTACCGAAGATGAAATAAAACGAAAAATGCAGGCCAATCCCAAGCTGGACAAAGCGCGTGCAAAAGCTATGGTCGAAAGAGAAAAAAGTTATGCATTGCTGGATCAGTATTATAAACAGATATACCTTAAGTCCGGCGTCAAAAAATTAAGCCGGAATTACCCGAGAGTTATCGAGATTCACGAAAGGCTGCTGAATCGTCCAAAAAAATCCCGCAAGGTATCATGGATTCAGACCTCTCAGGTGAGAGAAGAATTGACCGAAGAAGAAAAGAACATAGTCCTGGCCCAGTATAACGCCGGGAGGATAACGCTGAAAGAATGGTTCGAAGCGCTCTGTGATATCGTCCCGCCTCGTCGCCCGCGGGATCTTAATACACCTAAAGGCGTCGAGCAGTTGCTGGAGAGGGCTATGCGAATGCCGCTGCTGGTATCCGAGGCAAAAAGGCTCAGGCTCGACAAGAACCAGGACCTGATAAAGCAGGTCAGAGATTATGAGGACAGAAGGCTGCTCGGCGAAATCAAATCTGCTAAGCGCAAGGAGCTTAAAGAGCCGACAACCGAGCAGATTATTACATACTTCAGCAAACACAAAGAGGCATTCGGAACAAGCAAGAGCCTGAAAATCGACCAGATTTGGTGCCAGGATCTTAAGACGGCCAAACAGGTAAAAGCCGCTCTGGAAAGCAGCAAGGATTTCGAGGGCGTTAGACAAAAATATTCTCTCGAAAAAGAGGGCAAACCCTTCACAACACATCCCAGCAGCGAGGGATTATTCTGGAAGGATTTGTGGGCGGGTGATCCGAACAGCATCATCGGGCCGGTCAAGGGTTTTTATCGACAGGGGATTAAGTGGCGCATCGTCAAGATATTGGAGAAAACACCCGGCCGGGAAAAGCCGTACTCAAGCAATATGGCTCAGCAGGTCAAAAACAGAATGATGAGTGAGCAATATGAGGCTTTGATCGACCAATACAGCAAAGAATTGCTGGATAAATATCCGTACCAGATTTACGGCGACAAAATCAAAGACATTAATCCGCTGAACATACTATAGCGAACCAAACATGTCTTACAGGGGCAATGATTAACAAAATGAGCCTGACAGAAAACTTGTAGCGGGCTAAATAATAAAATGCTTTTCACATTGCATAGATATGTCTTTAGGGAGCTTTTCCGGGTTTTTTTGCTGGCGGTGGTTGCGCTTACACTAATGTTGTCTCTGGGCAGTATCTTGCAGCCGGTTCAGGAATATGGCGTCGGGCCTCGGCAGGTGCTTCATTTTATGGGCTATTTTCTGCCGATAACGCTCACATTCGTGCTGCCCATGGCGGCGTTGTTCGCGTGCTCTCTGGTTTACGGGCGATTTGCGAGCGATAGTGAGCTTGACGCTTGCCGGGCCAGCGGAATCAGTCTGATAAGGCTGGTTTATCCCGGACTGGCTCTGGCGGTTATTGTGACCATTGCAAACCTGTTTTTGAGCTTCTACGTGATGCCGGTCTTTGTACATCGCGCCGAGCAATCGCTCAAGGCCGACGCCAAGAAGATACTTTTCCGGAATATCAAGCGAAGAGGATATTATGAACTGCCGCCGGATGGCCGGTACCTGATTTACGCCGACCAGGTCAATCAGCAAAACAGTACACTTCTAGGCGTGATTGTTCCTGAAATGAAAAATAATGAAATAAACAACATTTTTACCGCCGAAGTTGCAAAAATAGAATTTAATCCACATGAAAGATTCAATGAGGTGAAAATACTGGCGTACAAGTCGAGCACGATGGGCGCCGATTCGGAAGCGGGGGCCGAGTGGGGCTCGATGACGATAGAACTGAGCTCGATGTTGAGCGATGAGATAAAATTCAAAAAAATCGATGAAATGAGAAAAATCGAAGCCGACTTGATGAACTTTTATCCCATCGAGAGACTGGCTCGACAAACGTACGCTCAGATCATCATCGAGATGTTGGCACATGACATTAATGCCACAATAATCAAACGCCCTTCGACTACGCTCAGGAAGCCGGTCGGCATCGGTAAGGGTGTAGAAATTGCTGTTCGTGCCTCCACAGGAGACCCTGCGGTAGAGCGAAGAGAACGTTCGAATCCTGACGAAGCTTCCGGCGAATTTTACGAGTTGCTCGGAATGCCTAACTCAGTTAGATTTTCCGCCGGCCAATGTATCGCACAAGATGAAGAGCTGAAACTTACAGGAAAAGTTGTAGTTACCGAATATGATACCGACAGTGAACAGACTTTACACACTTTCATCTGTGAAAAAGCTGTGCTGCAAATTGAGGGCGACAGATTGGCGCCCACTTTGACGATGGATCTCTACAACCCGATGGAGGAGGGTTCGGACGAAGTAATGATGCGGTATATTGTTCGCGGCCTGATACCTCCCCGGGTCACGGAGGTCGTGGCAAATGAAGTTAAGACCGAAAGCGGTTGGTTAGAAGTTGAGAAATTGACTTCGGATTTGTCGCAATTTTCAGGCTTGCAGCCGAGCCGTGGTCTGAGGTATCTGCAAAGCAGGCTTGCCAAAGAAATACGCGACGCGTTGGTGCGTATAAAAGCCGAGATACATACCCGGCTGGTGTTCGGGGCCGGCTGCATACCAATGATATTGATTGGCATCGGATTGGGCATAGTTAAAAAAGGCGGACATCTGCTCAGTGCGTTCGGTGCAAGCTGCATTCCCGCCGCGGTGTTAATAGTCTGTATAATGAGCGGCAAGAACCTAATCAAAAGCCACGGCTTCGAAAGTATTGCGGGTGTAGCTGTAATGTGGTCGGGATTGGCATTTTTGATTTTTTTGGTTCTTGTGATATATCGCCAGTTATTAAAGCATTAAATTATGAAAATACTGGACAGATACGTAGCGAAGAATTTTCTGATAGGTTACTTTATAGCTTTTTGTGTGCTGGTGGGATTGAGAATAATTATCGATTTGTTTGTTAATCTTGACGAGTTTACCGAGCACGCGAACCTTGAAACGGCGGAAGTGTTTAAAAATATATTTACTTTTTACCTTCTTAACAGCACGCTTTATTTTCGAGATTTTGCCGGGATGATAACAGTAGTAGCGGCGGCTTTTTCGTTCGGAAAAATGGTTCGTCACAATGAATTGGTGGCCGTGATGGCTTCGGGTGTCAGTTTGAAGCGGATAATCTTTCCGATAGTATTTCTCGCGCTGCTGCTGACCGGAGTGCTGGTAATCGACCAGGAATTAATAATCCCGCCTCTTGCGAACAAGCTTGTGCGAAGCCAGGGTGATATTCCCGGTCAGGAATCGTATGAGGTCAGATTCATCAGCGATGGTAAAGGTTCGCTAATTTGCGCTCTGAGATTCGACGTGGAAACATCGACTCTGTACGATCCGACCATCCTGCTTCGTCGCCCTGCTACCAGGCCCGCCATCTGGGAGGTCACCGGCCGGATAGACGCCGGAAAAGCCGTTTATAATGAGCAGGGCGGTAGATGGGACTTTTATAGCCGATCTGCTCAAACCGGCAAATGGGTTCCCGGCGGCCTGCTGACCGAAAGAGGCTCCAGGAGGCCCCCTCAGCCGATAGCTTTTTACAGCAGCGATGTCACAGCAAAAGACGTCCCGGTCAGGTGTGAGTCTGAGCGCAAAACACTTTTATCCCTGCGGCAACTAAAGGCTCTGGAAGCGCAAAAAATACAAATCGGAGACACGGCCCAGCTTTCCAGCCAAAAGCATTTTCATGTCACCGACCCGATCATAAATCTGATAATGCTCATGATAAGCCTTCCCATACTGGTTTGTCGCGACCCGAAGTCGATGAAATCAGCGGTAATGATCAGCTTTTCGCTGACCGGAGCGTGTTTTATTTTTACTTTTGTCTGTAAAATATTCGCAACCGAATACGTCTTCGACAGAGTAATGCCGGAGCTGTGGGCATGGCTGCCGGTCTTTATTTTCCTGCCGATAGCCTTTGTCGAACTTGATTCGATGAAGACTTGAGCAGCCTTTGCGAAAAAGGATTCTTGTCAATCCCTTTTGCGAAGGGTGGCAGCCTCAAGCGGAGCTTGGGGATGGCTTGTAGCGATTTTGCTTTCAAGCGGATTTTTTACGATTTGAAATCTTCCGTCTTGTGCCGGATGATTCTGCCTTCGATCATATAAATCACGTCTTCGGCAATGTTTGTGGCGTGGTCCGCTATGCGCTCAAGGTGGCCCGATGCCGAACGTAAGTGCATCAGACTTTCGGTTTGCTTCGGGTGTGTATGAACCGCCTCCTGCACGATCAACCACATCTGGCGGTCCATGGCATCGACTTCATCATCGGCGGCGCAAACCTCATACGCCAGTTTGGAATCCATTTTCACCAGGGCATCGAGGCTTTTTCGAAGCATCGCTTGCGTTTTCCCGGTCATTGTGTCGAAATCAAAAGGAACATCCGTTTTCGGCCGCCCGGCAAGGAATATGCTGTGTTCGGCAAGATTGACGGCCAGATCGCCAATCCGCTCCAGGTCGTTGTTGATTTTCAGAGCGGTGATAATGAACCGCAAATCAATGGCAACGGGCTGATAAAGCGCCAGGATTTTTAGACACTCCTCTTCCATATCGACTTCCATGTGGTCGATTTCCACGTCCATTTCGATCACTTCTTTGGCAAGTTCGGCGTCCCGCCGCCTGATCGATTCGACCGCCCGGCGGAGATTCTTCTCCACAACCTCGCACAAAGACGTCAGCATCTCTTTCAGCCTGTCGATTTCTCTTTTCATGTGTACAGTCATGAATGTGTTTCTCCGTTTATCCAAATCGTCCTGTAATATAATCTTCGGTTTTTTGCTTTTGCGGCTTTGTAAAAATCTGCTTCGTCGGGCCGGTTTCTATAAGATATCCCTCGTAGAGGAACGCCGTCAAGTCGGAAACGCGCGCTGCCTGCTGCATATTGTGTGTAACAATTACGATGGTAAAATCACGCCGAAGCTCGTCAATCAAATCTTCGATCTTCGCCGTAGATTGCGGATCCAGAGCGGACGCCGGTTCATCCATAAGCAGAATCTCCGGCTCGACAGCCAAAGCCCTGGCGATACATAATCTCTGCTGTTGGCCGCCGGACAGGTCCATAGCGTTTTTGTCCAGACGGTCTTTGACTTCATTCCACAGTGCTGCTCGTACAAGGCTCTTTTCCACAATACCGGCGAGTTCTTTACGGTTCTTAGTGCCGTGAACTCGCGGACCGTACGCCACATTGTCAAAAACAGACTTCGGGAACGGATTGGATTTCTGAAATACCATGCCGACCTTTTTGCGCAGGGCTACGATATCGGTTGAATAGTCATATATGTCGAGCTGGTCAATCCGGACTTCGCCCTCGGCCTTCGCTCCCTCGATTATATCATTCATACGGTTCAGTGACCTGAGGAACGTTGATTTTCCACAACCGGAAGGACCGATCAACGCAGTGACCTGACGCGGCGGGATATTCATGGTAATATCGTAGAGGGTCTGAACGCTGCCGTAATAGAAATTCAGATCCTTAACTTGTATCTTCACTTCGAAATTATTGTTGGAATTATTTTCTACCATCGGTATTTCTTCCTGATATGAATTCTCAGCATTATCGCCACCAGGTTGACTCCGAGTACCAGCATGAGCAGAACAAGGGCCGTGCCGTATTGCAGGGGCCTGACCTTTTCGATATCAGGGTGCTGTGTCGCCAGTACATAGAGATGATACGGCAGTGCCATGACCTGGTCGAATATGGATTTCGGCAACCTGGGCAGGTAGAATGCGGCAACGGTTAGCAGGATTGGCGCCGTTTCTCCCGCGGCCCGGCCGATACCCAGAATCGAGCCTGTGAGCATTCCCGATATCGAGTACGGCAGCACGTTTTTGTATATCGTCTGCCATTTTGTTGCTCCGAGAGCCAGGCTTCCCTCCCGGAGCGATTTCGGAACGGCACGAAGGGCTTCTTCGCTGGAGACAATAATAATCGGCAGAATCATACATGCCAGTGTAAAACAACCGGCTATTATCGACGCGCCAAATCCAAGGAATATCACGAACAGTCCCAGCCCGAACAGCCCGAAGACGATGGACGGCACTCCCGCCAACGTTACGATTGCCAGCCTGACTGCCCGGGTAAATCTTCCTGCTTTTGCGTACTCGGATAAATAAATCGCGGTCGCCATTCCGAGCGGAAGGGCTATTATAATGGTCCCCAGCGCAAGTAACAGAGTACCCACTATTGCCGGCAATATTCCCCCTTCGGAGCCGCCGCGTCTTGGTATGGCCGTCAAGAATTCCCAGTTGATGACCGGCAGGCCGTTGAAGAGGATTTTAATAATGATCGAGGCGATGACGAAAACAATCAGGTACGTCATCACTCGCATGAACCAGCAGATTGTTGTTTGTGCGGCTGCCGAGCGCATTAGCCCATCCTGTATCTCTTAAGAAATCTTTGTGCAATCAGATTCAGCCCAAACGTTGCCAGCAGTAAAACGATGCCGACGCAGAACAATGCTCGATAATGTATACTTCCGAACGCCACCTCCCCCATTTCCGCCGCGATGGTGGCGGTCATGGTTCGCACTGAATCGAAGGGCGAGGTGTTAATTACGGCGGCGTTTCCGGTAACCATCATAACTGCCATCGTCTCGCCGATTACTCTGCCTATCCCGAGCATTATCGCCGCGACGATACCGGGAAGCGCCGCCGGAACCGTCACTTTCCATATCGTCTGCATCTTGCTGGCGCCAAGCGCTAATGATGCCGCCTTGAAAGACGAGGGCACGCTTCGTATCGCATCTTCGGAAATCGATACCACCGTCGGTATCGCCATCAACGCCAAAAGCACTCCGCCGGCCAGGGCGGTCAATCCAGTCGATAGATTGAAAATACTCTTAATCAGCGGTACCAGAACCACGAGGCCGAAGAAACCAATCACTACCGACGGAATTCCGGCCAGAATTTCTATGAAAGGCTTTAATACTTCCCTTTCTGCAGGTCTCGCCAGTTCGGCGATATAAACGGCTGCCCCGACGCCAAATGGGATTGTCAGTGCCGTAGCCAGTGCGGTAACCAAAAGCGAGCCGGTGATTAGCGGCAACAGTCCGTACGATTCCTTTTGAAAGGAAACGGGCATCCAGCGGCTGCCGAACAGTTCCTGTAGTCCCGGCTCAACAGCAAAGTGCCCGGCTTCTTTGCCTACGAATACGAATATCCCGATTACAATCAGGATACTCGTGGAGGCCGTGGCAAAAAGCATCAGCTTAACAGCTTTTTCTTTCCAGACCGCTTTAATCATTGTATCGCTACATATCCCGTATCTTGAACTATTGCCTGGCCTTTAACGCTGAGGCAAAAGTCGATGAATTCTTTAACCGTACCTTTTGGCTCGCCGTTCAGGTACAGATAGAGCGGTCGGGCGATCGGATATTGCCCTGACTTTACGGTTTGGTCCGACGGCATAACCGCCGGCGAGTTGGCATCTTCTTTAACCGCTATGATTTTCACCTTGTCTTCGGCGGCAAGAGCATAACCCAGGCCCACGTATCCTATTGCCCATTTATCAGTCGATACCGATTGAATAATCGCCGAGGTAGCGGGCATTAGTTTCGCATCCTGCATATAATCCTGCTTTTTCAGGACCATTTCCTGGAAGAACACGTACGTGCCGGAGCTGGATTCTCTGGACAGCACGATGATCGGCTGATCAGGGCCGCCTACGTCGCTCCATCGCAGCGACTCGTCGGTGAATATTTTACTCAATTGCTCCAGCGTTAACTCTTTGACAGGATTATCGGGATGGACAACGACCGCAATTCCGTCTTTGGCGACCGTGATTTCATGCGGATGGATGTTCTTTTCTAAAGCGAGCTGTAATTCTTTGTTTTTTATCTTCCGTGAGGCCGCGCAAATGTCGGTGGTCCCGTTCAAAAGCGCGGCGATTCCCGTTCCCGAACCTCCGCCGGTGACCGAGACCTCTATATCGGTATTATGCTTCATGAATGTCTCCGCCCAGCTGCTGGCCAGATGAACCATGGTGTCGGAGCCCTTGATGGTGATGAATCTTTGCTCCGATCCTGTGCCGCTTTCTCGTCTCGAACAACCGCCAATCAACGTCAGGGCAGTAACTAAGGCAACCGTCGAGATAAAAATCCGCTTTACAATTTTTTTCGCTTTCTCATTCATTTTACTTCTGTCTCCAATTGTACTTTTGTTCTTAAATTCTAACGTGATTTTCACAGGCATCAACAGCCGGATGGTCAAAAATCATACTGCAATCTCATCATCAGCATGTCTGCCTGGCCAACATCATCTTTGTCAGCGTGCACGTAGTCCCACATTATTCTGGTATTGGGATTTAAGTACCAATTCATGCCGACAGTAATATTGTCTAACTTCCCGCCGGTTATGTTGCTGTCACTAAGGTCAAGATCGGAATACCTTGCTTTTGCTTCCCATGCCCCTGACCCGCCTGAAGCCTTATAATTTTCCTTTGGTTTTACCCTGCTGAACGCTCCTGCGGAAGTTTTATATTTCCTGTGTTCACCGGTAAGAAAATAGCTGGCCTGGACGTAATAGCCGTCGAAATGTACATCCGAGCCGGTGAATCTGCCGGCATCGGCTCTGATATACTCACTCTGCAACGAAAACGGCCCGTTTACCCAGGCCGTCTCCAGACCCAGAAGTTCCACACGGTCGCCTCCAAAGCTGCCCGTACTGACAAAATACTCGGCCAAATGTGCCTCAGGTCTCTGTCGGTATCGTATGGAATCATCAGGTCTTCTGTGGCTGTAGGCGGCGCCGACGTGAACCAATGAGGCGCCTTTGTCCTGGTAAATCGGCAAAACCGTCATTCTGCCGGTGACATTATATCCGCTGTCGTCACCGTCACCATCTTCAACCTCACCAAAGTCATCCGTATCTCTGAACAGACCGATTGCCGCCGTCATTCGTTCATCTGAGCGGGTATTGTGAATCATAAAGCCGGTATTTCGGCCGGGTGCAAACGCATTCGGAAGAGCTCTTTCCAAAAACGTGATATACTTGCTGCTGGTCAGTTCCTCCAGGCTGAACGGTTCCTTGAAGTGACCCATTCGGAGTGTACCTAATGGAAAGTCGGTCAGGCCGAGGTAAGCATCCTTGAAGTCCGCATCGCCGCCGGCGAAATCAAACTGCAGCTTATATTCGACGTTGCCGTAAATCAGGCCGGAGAAATATATACGTGCCCGCCTGAACTCGACGCCGTCTTCCTGCTCACCGACGTCTAATTTAACGTCCTGGTCTTCGCTTGAGAAGAACCAGTCGGTCTGCAATCTTCCGCCAATCTTCAGTTTGAAATCCCCATCCAGCGTGGCAAAATTCAGTCCTTCTCTCCAGTATACCCGAAAGTCAGCGGGATCTGCTCCATACTTTTGTTTTTTTAGCTCTTCCGGCTGTTCTTCAAGGGATTTTTCTTTCTGCATCTGTCTTGCCTCGAGTTGTTCGAGCCTTTCAGTAGTCTCTTGAAGCTTTTTCCTTTGCTCAGCGAGCTGCTTTTCGAGATCGTTAAGCTCATCGGCCCCGGCAACAGGTAGCTGAATGAATATCAACAATATTAACGTCATCGTCGAGATAATTTGTCGCATCTCTTTCCCTTTCTATTAGACAAAAACCGAGGGCACGAACACCGTGCTTCCGGGATAAGTATACGTTTTAAATATGAATTGAATATGAAGCAGACATGAAAATTCGATGAAAGACAAAAAAGCTCTTCGATTATTTTATTATCACTCACTCAGTCTTCATCCCTTCTCTCATCAAAATAGTCCAAATCACTTAACGGCAAAACAACAGACGTTGCAATGTTCACTAAATGAGCCATTATACGTTTGAAATGCCTCGCCACCAGAGTGAAACATACCGCCTGATTCACCGTCAGATTACTGTGCGCCAGGCGTTCGACAATCTGGTCGCACCCTTTCGCTATTTCCTTTTCATGCTGCCAGGCCGATCTGGCCTGTTCTTCGTCTGCTTCGATAAACGCCTTTTGAGTCTTTTGAAACAACGCCAGAATCTTTTTATCAAGTTCGTCGAAATACTCGCTGAACAGACCACAGTCAATCGGCTCGGCCAGTAATTCGGTGACTTCATAGAGGTTCTTCGAGTAATCGCCTAATCGCTCGGCATCCTTGACGACACTCATCAGGATTAGACAGGCATTAACGTTTACCGTTGGCTGGAGCGTAAGATGCTCTACGATTCGTCTGCGTATCTCTTTTTGCAGATTGTTCACCT
>Ga0207752_1001447_pt1 | contig 10828 bp, 10 predicted proteins | sample Pon2CUnioCityCA_6_FD_187272 | JGI IMG/M metagenome (GOLD analysis project Ga0207752, IMG submission 187272) | Marine sediment microbial community from Union City, CA, USA - Pond 2C Sediment 2 (SPAdes) | ecosystem: Environmental > Aquatic > Marine > Intertidal zone > Salt pond sediment ... | reverse complement strand
AAAGTTGACACACTTATTGAGGAGGAGGGGATTCTCAAATCCCCGGCCCGGATCTGAGGATCCGGCCTCCTCATATGTGCCAGGTTCAAGTGATTCATCTATTAGTACAACCCCCACACCGCAGGCAGCATTCTACGAGGACAGACCCCCCCGCACCTGTCATCCTGAGCGCAGCGAAGGATCCCGGCGGCGTTCCCCCCACCAACACGACACAACAGGAACAGAACCAGCTTCTTAGTACAACCCCCACACCGCAGGCAGACTTCTACGAGCAAAGCCCCCCCCGCACCTGTCATCCTGCGTTCAGAACGAAAAGTTAGGAGTCACCAATGTCGCCATACTTGACAAAGCCATAAACCCTGATCTAGAATAATAACTGACTGGTTAGTTATTTATTTCTGGAGGGTCGCGTGCCCCGCCCCGACGTCTCTGTCGAGCGTACCGAACAGATCATCGCCGCCGCCGTTGCCACCTTCACCCGCCTGGGCCTGGCCGAGGCCCGCATGGAAGATATTGCCGCCGCAGCGGGCCTGAGCAAAGCCACCATCTACCTCTATTTCGACAGCAAAGATGCCCTCATCGCCGCCATTCTCAACTCCTTCGTCGGGCGCGAGATCGCCGAGGCCCGCAAATTGCTGGCCGGAGACGGCTCCGCGGCAGCAAAGCTCGAAAGCCTGATTGAGCTCGTCATCGAGGATACCAGGGCCTTCCTCCCTTACGTGTCCCTATACTTCGATTTTCTCGCCATGGCCATGCGCGAGCAATCGGTGCGCGCCGTGGTGCAGGAACCTTTCAACGATTATATGGAAGTCGTCGTCGCCATTATCGAACAGGGGCAAGCCGCCGGCGAATTCCGGCCGGTCGATCCGCTCGCAGCCGCCCTGTCCCTGGGCACCCTGATCGAGGGTACCCTGCTTCTCTGGGCCTACGATCCAGAGTTGATTGACGCCGGCGAACAGATCAGAGCCAGCACCCGGCTGCTACTCGACGGGTTGTTAGTCAGTAAGGCCGGTTGAAAGGAGGACCCCATGACCATCGTCTATCTGCTCATCGCCATGACCGTCGTCGGGCTCATCGTGGGCGCCCTCGCCGGCGTCATCTGGAAAGGCGAACGGCCGGTCGGCGTTCCCGGAGACTACATCGTGGCCGTGGCCGCTGCCATCGCCACCGGCCTGTTGGACTGGTACGTCATCCCCGCCATGGGTTTCGGAGACACCTGGAAATGGCTCGGCGTGGCCCTGGAGCCGCCACTGGTCGCCCTGTTTGTCCTGTGGTTAATCGCCAAAGCCCGGCAGTAACCGGCAACCTCCGATGCCCGAACCCATCATTGACACCCACGCGCTGACCCGCGATTTCGGCGAAAAAAGAGCCGTAGACGCCCTCGACCTCTCGATCCGGCCGGGAGAGCTATTCGGCCTGGTCGGCCCCGACGGTGCCGGCAAGACCACCACCCTCCGCCTGCTCGCCGGTCTCTTGAAAGTCACCGCCGGCACGGCCACCGTCGCCGGCTACGACCTCGTCAAAGAACCGGAAGCGATCAAGCCCAGGATCGGCTACATGGCCCAGCAATTCAGCATGTATGGCGAGCTGTCGGTGCTGGAGAATCTCCATTTCTTTGCCGAAATCTACCGGGTCCCTTCCGGCGAGCTGGCCGCCCGCACCGCGCGGCTGCTGGAATTCGCCGGCCTGGCCGAATTCACCGATCGCCGCGCCGCCCACCTTTCCGGCGGCATGCAGAAGAAACTGGCGCTGGCCTGCACCCTCATCCACCAACCGCAGATCCTGCTGCTGGATGAACCCACCACCGGCGTCGATCCCGTCTCGCGGCGGGAGTTCTGGAGCATCCTCACCGGCCTCCACGCCCAGGGCACGACCATCGTCGTCAGCACCCCCTACATGGACGAGGCCGACCGCTGTGCCGTCGTAGGTCTGATTTACCAGGGCCGCCTGGCAATGTGCGCGCCTCCCGCCCAGATCCGCAGCCGGGTCCCGGGGGAAATGGTCGAGCTCATCCCCGGAGACGGCCGCGCTGCCCGCCGCGTGCTGGCGGAGATGCCCGGCGTCCTCGAAATCCAGACCTATGGCGAATCCCTGCACGTTCTGGTCGACTCGGCCGGCCGGCGCCTGCCCCGGCTGGAAGGGGCCCTCCGCGAACACGAGATTGCCTACAAAAACATCCGGCAGGCCTCCCCGCGCATGGAAGAAGCCTTCATCTCGCTGTTGCGCCAGATGAACGAGGACGAGGAGGAATAGAGGCCGGTCATGTCATTCCGTCGCATTCGGGCCATCGCCCGCAAGGAATTCCACCACATTTTGCGCGACCGGGCAACGCTGATCCTGGTCCTCTTCACGCCCACCGTCTTGCTCTTGCTGATGGCCTATGCCCTCACCGTTGACCTGCAACATGTCCCCCTGGCCGTCCTCGACTACGATCGGTCGCCGGCCTCCCGGGCCTTTGTGGAGCAGATCACGGCCGGGGAAGATCTGGACCTTTACGCTCAGGTCAACTCCCCCGGCGAACTGGAAGCGATGCTGATGCGGGGTGAAATCAAGGCCGCCCTCATCCTCCATCCCCAATTTGCCGAAGATTTGCACGCTGCCCGCGGCATTCCCCTCCAGGTTATCGTCGACGGCACCGAACCGGAGAGCGGTGGTTTTGCCGTCGAACAGATCGGCCGGCGGGCCGAGGAGTTTGTGACCCGTGCCCTGGCCGGCCGGCTCCAGACCCTTGGCCTGCCGGCCGGCGCGCTCCAGCCCATCGATCTACGGGTTCGCACCTGGTACAATCCCGGCCTTGATCCCCAGAATGACCTCATCCCCGGCCTGGTGTCCATCATCCTCGGCTTCCCCGCCCTCTCCGTAGCGCTGACCCTGGCCCACGAACGGGAGCACGGGACGATGGAGCAATTGATGGCCACGCCCGTCGGTCGCGCCGAGCTGTTGCTGGGCAAAATGCTGCCTTATATTCTCGTCGGTCTCTTCAACGCCATTTTCATTCCGTTGCTGGCCATCCTCTGGTTCGACACCCCGTTCAACGGCAGCTTCCTTCTCTTTTTTCTCCTGTCGGCCGTGTTCCTCTTCTCCATCCTGGGCATTGGCCTGATTGTGGGCGTCTTCATGCGCACCCAGGCGGCTGCGCTGGCCCTCTCCTTTTTGCTCATCTTTTTCCCCGGTTTCTTCATGACCGGCGTCTTCTTTCCCATCGCGTCGATGCCGGAGATTGTGCGCATGGAAGCCCTCTCCCTCCCCGGCACCCATTATGCCATCATCACCCGCAGCATCTTTCTTACCGGGGTTGGCCTCGAGGTGCTCTGGCCCTACGCCGTGATGATGGCCGGGCTGGGCTTTGTTTTTGTGGGCATTGCCGCCCTCTTTTTCAAGAAAAGGTTAGGATGATTACCCGGATTATTGGCCTGGCCGTCAAGGAAGTGATCCATCTTCGCCGTGACTGGTGGTTGCCCGCCTTCATGCTCATTGGCGGCGCCCTGGAACTGCTGGTCGTCGGCTGGGCTACCTCCCGGCCCATTACTAACCTGCCCCTGATGGTTCTCGACCAGGACCTCAGCCGGGCCAGCCGCCGGGTGGTGACCGCCCTGGAAAACACCGGTACCTTTGCCCCGGCCGTGATGGGCGGCAACCGGCAGGAGATTGAAGAAGCAATGGATCGGGGACGGATTAATGCCGCCCTGATTATCCCGCCCGGCTTCTCGCAGGCGGTCGCTTCCCCCAACGGCCGGCCCGTGCTCGCCGTTATTCTCAACGGCGCCGAAAGCGTCTCCGCCACGGCCGCGCTGCGGGCCATTGAAGGGACGGCGCGCAGCCTCGGCGAAGCGATCACCGTGCAGCGTCTGGGGCTGGATCCTGAAACCTTTGCCGGCTTCGACCCCAGCCTGCGCGTCTGGTTCAATGAAGCCTTGAGTGAAGCCTACTATACCGTCCCGGCGGAGCTGGCCCTCATGCTGGAATTCGTGGTGATGCTCTTCGCCGCCCTTACCTTCTCCCGGGAGCGGGAGTTGGGCACGCTGGAACAACTCCTCGTCATGCCCTTCTCCTCCCTGGAGATAATCATCGGCAAGGCGTTGCCCGTTCTCCTGGTCGGTTTTTTCAGTTTTAACGTGATGCTGGCCCTGGTCTATTTCGCATTTTCCATCCCTATCCGTGGTTCGCTCCTTTTGCTCGAACTCCTGGCAGCGGGCTATCTCCTGGTCGAGATGAGCAAGGGCATGGTCATTTCCATTGTGTCGCGAACCCAACACCAGGCGTTCCTGCTGGTCATGATGATCGGCATGACCGATTTCATGTTCACCGGCTACGCCGCTCCCGTGGAATCGATGCCGGAGGTGATGCAACTGATAGCCAACGTCATTCCCGCCCACCATTGGCTGGAAATCCTGCGCGGCATCCTGCTGAAAGGGGCCGGGCTGGACATTTTATGGCCCAGCGTCGCCGCGCTGGCCATCCTGGGCCTGGTCATTGTGACCTTTTCCCTGCGCTTCGTGCGCCGGGCACTGGACTGATACCGCAACCTCCCGCAGGTTGGCCGCTAAGGGCAGCCGCCACCTGTCGCTAACCTGCGGGAGGTTTTTCAGAGAGATGGATGATGGACAATACCTGGTCCTCCCGCAGGTTGGCCGCTCGTAAGGACCGCCGGCACCTGCCAGTAACCTGCGGGAGGTTCTTCGGAAAGTGATACCTGGACCTCCCGCAGGTTGGCCGCTAATAAGGACAGCCGCCACCTGCCGCTAACCTGCGGGAGGTTTTTCAGAGAGATGGATGATGGACAATAGGTCGCTTCAGAGAGGTGAGACTCCCGCTTCCAATGGCTCCCCGGCTGGAATCGTCGAGGGGCTCGGCAAGCGCTTTGGCACCTTCACTGCCGTGGACGATGTCAGCTTTCGCTTCCACCACGGCGAGATATTCGGCTTCCTCGGTCCCAATGGCTCCGGTAAGACCACCACCATCCGCATGATGCTCGGCCTCCTGGCGCCGACGGCCGGGACGGCCCGTATCCTGGGCACGGATGTCAGCCGCCACGCTCACCAGATCCGCCACCGGGTCGGTTACATGTCGCAGCGCTTCAGCCTTTACGACGATCTGACCGTGCTCCAGAACCTCCAGTTCTACGGGCGCGCCCAGGGGATGAACGGCTCCCTGCTGGCCGAGCGCATCGGGGCCGCCCTGGAGATGGCCGGCCTCTCCCGGCGGCAGCGGATGCTGACCCGCGAGCTTTCCGGCGGCTGGCGCCAGCGACTGGCCCTGAGCGCGGCGATTCTGCACCGGCCGGAAGTGGTTTTTCTCGACGAACCCACGGCCGGGGTCGATCCCGTCTCTCGTCGTGCCTTCTGGGACCTGCTCTACGAATTGGTGGCCGGGGGCGTTGCCGTGTTTGTCACCACTCACTACATGGACGAAGCCGAACATTGCCACCGTCTGGCCTTCATCCAGCACGGCCGCCTGATTGCCTCCGGTTCGCCCCGAGAAATCAAGCAAGAGATGATGAGCGACGACGTTCTGGAAATCACCACCCTTACCCCTGCCAGGGCCGTTGACGTCCTGCAGGCAGCGGCAAACGCAGGACGCCTGCCGTTAAAAGAGATAGAGCTCTACGGCTCCCAGGTACACGCCGTGGGGCCTGACATGGCCTCATTACAGACGGCCGTCGCTACCGAACTCGATCGGGCCGGTATTGAGCTCCGGGAGATGGCCATCATCCCCCCTTCCCTGGAAGATGTGTTCATTGCCTGCATGCGCTGAACGTTCTATCTCGACTGAATTGAGGAGGAGGGGATTCTCAAATCCCCGGCCCGCTTCTGAAGAAACATTTGGCGTTGACACACTTATTGAGGAGGAGGGGATTCTCAAATCCCCGGCCCGCTTCTGAAGAAACATTTGGCGTTGACACACTTATTGAGGAGGAGGGGATTCTCAAATCCCCTTTCTATCGAATCGTACATTTAGTGGAGAGTAAAAATGAAGGTAAAGACAGCATCCCGGCAACTACTCTGGCAAATTGTACTCCTATCCCTTGCCCTCCTACTTCTCACCGCCTGCGACGAACTGCCCCTCCCCCAGGGCGACGATTCCGATCAGTTGGCCGGGGCCGGCGTCGTCGAGGCCACGGAGATAACGGTTGCCCCCGAGCTCGGCGGGCGCGTGGCCGAAGTATTCGTCTCCGTGGGCGACACCGTGACCGCCGGCGATCCCCTCCTCCGCCTGGACGACACCGTGCTCGCCGGCCAGCGCCGGCAGGCCCAGGCCACGTTGGCGGCGGCCGTGGCCGGCGCCGAGATGGCTCACGCCGCCCTCGCGGCGGCCACCGCCCAAAATGCCTCGGCCACCCTGGCCGTAGAATCGGCCGAGGCTGCCCTCGATGCGGCTGAGGCCGGCGTGCGTGCCGCCGAGGCCCGGCTCCAGGCTGCCCAGGCCGCCGTAGGCGACGCCGAACTCGGGTTAACCATGACCCTGGCCACTGCCCGCCAGGCAGCCCGTCCCGAGCGTGTCGCGGCCTGGAACCAGGAGCTGCCGGGTGCTTTTACCACACCTCCCTGGTATTTCCAGAAAGAGGAAGCAGTGCAGGCCGCCGAAAGCGAAGTCGCAGCGGCCCGCACCGTTCTTGAGAATGAGCAGGCAGGTTATGCCGCCATGATGGCAGATCCCTCCTACCGGCAATACGGCGAGGCCGCCGCCCGGCTGGCCACCGCCCAGGAATCGTTCCTGGTGGCCCAGGCATTGCTCGACCGCGAAGTAGCCGCCACCGATCCGGAGGAACTGGACGCGTACCGGCAGGAGCTTTACGACGCAGCAGAAGCAGAGCTGGCAGAAGCCCAGTCAGAATATGGCCGGCTCGTTTCAGCCGAAGAAGCAGCCGGGTTGCTGGAAGCGCGGGCGCGTCTGGCCGTGGCCGAGGAGCGCTATGCGACCGCGCGCGACCGGCGCGACGCGATGCTGACCGGCGAAGAGTCGCTCTCCGTCCAGGCCGCCGGGGCTGCCGTGGACCAGGCTGAGGCCGGCGTAGTCCAGGCCGACGCCGCCGTTGGCCAGGCCGAAGCCGCCAGGACCCAGGCGCGGGTCGCCGTCCGCCAGGCCGGAGCCGGCGTCGACCAACTCCAGACCACCATCGACCAGGCCCGGGCGGGCGTCGTCCGCGCCGAAAAAGGGATCGCCCAGGCCCAGGCCGCGCTCGACCTGCTCGACCTGCAAATGGAAAAGCTGGTCGTGGACGCTGCCGTCTCAGGAACCGTCATGACCCGTGACGTCCAGCCGGGCGAGATTCTCCAGCCCGGCATGGTCGCCCTCACCCTGGCCAGACTGGACGAGTTGACCGTAACCGTCTACATTCCCGAAAACCGCTACGGGCGCATCAGCCTCGGCGACAGCGCCCAGGTGTCGGCCGATTCCTTCCCGGAGGAAACCTTCGCCGCCACCGTCGTCCGCATCGCCGACCGGGCCGAATACACGCCCCGCAACGTGCAGACCGGCGAGGAGCGCCAGTCCATCGTCTACGCTGTGGAGCTGGCCCTCGCAGAAGGGACCGGCCGCCTCAAACCCGGCATGCCCGCCGACGTGACCTTCCCATAAACCACCCGCTTCATACTCCCGTAGGGCCCCGATTTGTAGCCCATGACGGCATCTTGGACCCTCCCCTGTAGCCCATGATGGCATCTTGGGCCCGACTTGTAACCCATGATGGCATCTTGGGCCCCGACTTGTAACCCATGACAGCATCTTGGGCCCCGACTTATAGCCCATGATGGCATCTTGGGCCCCGATTTGTAACCCATGATGGCATCTTGGGCCCCGACTTGTAGCCCATGATGGCATCTTGGGCCCCGACTTGTAGCCCATGACGGCATCTTGGGCCCCGACTTGTAGCCCATGACGGCATCTTGGGCCCCGACTTGTAGCCCATGATGCTATCTTGGGGCCCTAAACAGGCGAATCACCGGCCCATCGGCCGACTACTTCCAGAACTGCTGGGAACTCCCGGAAACGCCTGGTCAAACGGTAAAATATCTGGTATAATAGAACATATGTCCTATGAGCTGTCCTTAAGCAACGGCCCCAGCCGCCGCATCAGCCGCCCGGATCCTTAACAACAACCTGTCCAACCGAATGTCAAACAAAATGTTGGCAACCTTGGCAGCCTTGGCAGCCTTGCCGCCCGAAGCCGTCTCCTACCTCTGGTAGCGAGCCCCATTTCCCCTCCTCGCAGCACTGCCAGACCCCTGGCACACTTGGCAGCCTTGCCCCCCTGCAAACCGCGTTTTTGGGAAAAACTCCGTTTCTGGGTAAGATCCGGGCATGAACCAACCGAACCAACATGGAAATCCAATCCTGATTCTGATCTTGTTTCTGGCGCTGGCGCTCGCCGCCGGCTGCAGCCAGGAGCCGGCACCGGCGGCGACGGCCCTTGCAACCACCGTACCCCCCACGGCAACGGCGCCCGCAGCAGCCACCGCCACCCGGCCGGGAAGCCAGATGCGTGTTCCCTTCCACAGCGAAGCGGCCGGGCTTACCCTCTTTCATCCACCCGATTGGACGGCAGAGCTGGACCCGGGGTCGGGGATGCTGCTGGTTGCGCCGGAGGCATCCGCTGAGTTTCGCGACATCAGCAACGCGTTGATTGTAGCCGGGCCGTCCTCGGTGGTTGGCGAGTCTATCGTCGCCGGGGAGGAAGCGCTGACGGAAGCGCGGGCGGACGCCGCCTTCCAGTTTATGCTGGTCAATTTTGCCGGCCCTTTCGTGCCCGACATGGAACTGGGAGAAGAGATAACGATTGTGGAGGCGGGGCAGAAAACCCGCGCCACGGTACCTTACAGCGGGACCAGCGTGCAGGAGATCCCCGTCAGCGGCACGCTAAACCTCATTGTGGAAGGGCAGCAGGTGGCGGGAGCGCTCACCCTGACCACCGGGGAGGATACCCTGACGCAGCTACTTGGGGAAATGGTCGGGTCGATCTCGTTGAGTGCCCCGAGCGGGCAGTAGGGCAGTTGGAGGGGCGGCCCGATCAAACGCCTGACCGTCAATCCACAGGCAGCATCTCGGAGACGTCGACGTTGTAGACGACGCCGTCGACCAGGAAGTCGCCGTAAGGCTGGGCCTGGTCCGCCCAGTGGACGACGGCGCGGTGAGGGATGGTGACGGGGCTGGCCAGGCCGGTAACGGACCGCCACTGGCTGTAGCGGATGCGCCAGGAGCGCTTCTCATCCTGGCCGCGGTAGCGCTCGCCCGTCATCTCGCGGATCCGGCCACTGGTAGGGTCAAATGCTGCGCGCAGCAGGTCGCCATCGCCGGCAGAAGGAAAGCGCAGGTACGCGGCCGTGGCGTCGATTGGTTCCCAACGCGCCCGCGCGCCGGCGAACACGGCCGGCATCAGGGGCGCCGCGGCCCACAGCGCCACGTTCTCTCCCTGGCTGATAGCCGGGCCGGTCTCGAAAATGTGGAGGGGCGGGCCAAGCGCCAGGACACCATCGCCGTCCACGTAGGCATCGTAACCGCCGGCGAGGGTCTGCCCGAACCAGGTAATCTCCAGGGTGCGGTAAAAGTCATAGCCCGGTACGTAGTACGCGCGCCAGCGCATAGAGGTCCACACCGGCCCAAAGCGGAAGCGGGCCGTGCCCCAGGCGCTGGCAGAGTCCATCACGGGCACCGCGTCGCCGAGCGTGTCTGTAAGATAGCGGCGGACCGGTTCCGGCAGCCCGTCCGGCAACGGCCGGTTACCCCGGGATTCGCTGCGTTCGGCCGGAGGCAGGGGGGTGGGGGCAGGTTGCTGCAAACCGATCCAGGCCGCGCCGGCGGCCACGGCTCCGGCCCCGGCAATGACGCGCTTCCACTGCTTCATATTCTGCTTCCTTGTCTACTGACTACCACTCACTATCTGCTGCTTTCCACATACTCTTCCCAATTATGCCAGAAAGTATGCTATAATAGTAGTCGAAGCTGGTAAATACATTGGAGCTTTGTGGCGCAAACCAGCCGCCACACCATTATCGAGGCCTCGCAGCTTCGAGCCAAAATTGCCGTCCGGGCCTCACCCGGCATGGCAAGGGGGTGAACAATGAGCATTGACCTGATTCCCGTACTCGCCGAGTACAACGAGACCATCTGGCCCCTGCAGATTGTCGCTTATCTGCTGGCCGGCTTCCTTCTTTACTTCGCCGTGCGTCCCAGGGATTACAGCACCCGGATCATCGCCGGGATTCTCGGTCTCTTCTGGTTGTGGACGGGGCTGGCGTTCTTCCTGCCCTACGCCGTGGAATATACGCCTACCTACTACTTCTCGGTCCTGTTCGCATTCCAGGGTGGCCTTTTCCTCTTCCACGCCCTGCGACCCACGGTCGAGTTGTCCTGCGCCTGCCGCCGGGATGTGTATAACATCATGGGGCTGGTGTTGATTCTCTACGCGCTGGCCGGTTATCCGCTGGTCACCTGGCTGGCCGGCCGTGGCTATCCGGAAATGGCGACGTTTGCCGTGACACCCTGCCCGCTCACCGTCTTTACCTTCGGCATTTTCCTGCTGACGGATCGCCACGTGCCCTATTACCTGCTGGTGATTCCCGTGCTCTGGGCAGTCTCCGGCGTCGTCTGGATCGGCAATGGCATGGTTGAGGACGTGGGCCTGGTGCTGAGTGGCGTGGTGGGTCTGGGCCTGCTGCTGTACCGGGACGCAACCCGCCCGGAACCAACACCTGAAGACCGGATCGCCAACGCGTATCGCTGAGAGGGAGGAACTTAAGCAACGCGGACAGGCTTTGTCAAGTACCAAAAAACTGTGGAAAGGTCTGAGCAGACAGGGGGCAGCAGAAGAGACTGATGGCCAGTTTCTTCA
>Ga0207752_1001446_pt1 | contig 10833 bp, 7 predicted proteins | sample Pon2CUnioCityCA_6_FD_187272 | JGI IMG/M metagenome (GOLD analysis project Ga0207752, IMG submission 187272) | Marine sediment microbial community from Union City, CA, USA - Pond 2C Sediment 2 (SPAdes) | ecosystem: Environmental > Aquatic > Marine > Intertidal zone > Salt pond sediment ... | reverse complement strand
TGACAGCTCACCGCCGCGAGAACTTCGGCGAGCCAATGGAGCGTATCTTTGGCGCGCTGCGCGCTATCGCAGATCGGTACACCGATACGCTGACGCTGGTCTATCCGGTGCATATGAATCCGAACGTCCGGCGGCCAGCACAGAAAATCCTGGGAAATGTGGCAAATATCCGTCTCACCGAACCGATGGATTACCAGGAAATCGTGCACTGGATGAAGCGCGCCCATGTGATCCTGACTGATTCGGGCGGTCTTCAGGAAGAAGCCCCGGCGCTCGGAACGCCGGTTCTCGTGCTGCGAGAGGTCACCGAACGACCCGAAGCGATCGAAGCCGGGACGGCACGGCTGGTCGGCACCGACGCGGACCTGATCGTGGCTGAGACGATCCGCCTGTTGGACGATCCCGAAGCGCATCAGGCAATGGCAAAAGCGGTAAACCCCTATGGCGATGGCCACGCCGCGGAGCGTATCGTGGCGGCGTTGATCGATGCCCACCGTCCCCCGGGAGGGCTGGCAGCGGATACCGTTTCAGGCGATGTTTAGCTTGGATTCCGCAGCAATCCGCGTGCTCATTCACACGTGTTTGACCGGCTGGAAAGCGGGTTCGATCGATGCGTGATTCCATGAACGAGCCGGGTGAACGAAGGTTATGCCTGATCCCGAAGCTCTCTGGTACAGGCGGCACAACCAGTTTTCAATTGAAAATGCTGAGCGCCTTGAAAGAGCGCGGTATAGCGACCACATTGGATCTGGATCATCCGAATGTCGAGGCGGCGCTCATCGTGGGCGGGACACGCGATCTGCTACGCTTGTGGCATGCAAGAAAATCAGGGGTTCGAATCTTCCAGCGTCTTGATGGGATCAACTGGATCCACAAGAAACGCAGGACGGGACTGTACCATTACCTTAAGGCTGAGCGGGCGAATCTGTTGCTCTCATTTACCCGCAACCATCTGGCTACTGGCGTTGTCTACCAGAGTCATTTTGTGCACCGCTGGTGGGAATCTGTTTATGGCGCTACAAATGTCCCCCACGCGGTCGTTTACAACGGTGTCGATCTGGATCTTTACAAACCTCAAGGTGTGAACGAGCGCCCGCTGCAGAGGGTTCGATTGCTGGTTGTCGAGGGTCGCCTGGCTGGAGGCTACGAGCTCGGCCTGGAGCATGCGGTCGCCTTCGCTAATGTGCTGCAGGGTATACATGCGGAGCCGATCGAGCTGATGGTTGTCGGCGATGCTTCAGATGAGGTCATACATGCCGCCCAGGGACGCAGTCTCGTTCCGATCCATTGGACGGGTTCGGTCCCGAGAGAGCGTATTCCCGAGATCGATCGATCGGCCCACCTACTGTTCGCCGCGGATATTCATCCTGCCTGCCCCAACGCGGTCATCGAAGCGTTAGCGTGTGGGTTACCGGTTGTCGGTTTTGATACGGGTGCGCTGGGTGAGATCGTCGATCAAGAATCCGGTCGCATCGTCGCATACGGGGCCGATCCATGGAATCTGGAAGCGCCGGATTTCGAGGGGCTGGCTTTGGCGGCGCGAACGGTGCTGAGCGATCTTGAGTCATTTCGAAGCGGCGCTCGCAGAAGAGCGGAAGATAAGTTCGGTTTAGATCGAATGGTGGATGGGTACCTGGAGGCGATCGGCTGGTGACTTCTCTTCAGGATGCGCAGGTTCCGGTCGAGACTGCCAGTTTTGATGGCCGGCTGGCCTTGCAGCAGCGCGTCCTGCCCGCTTACCGCGCCCCGTTTTTTGATTTGCTGGCCGGCGCGTGCAGCGGCGGGCTGAGTGTGTTCGCGGGCGAATCCCGTCAGGATGAAATGATTCACAGTGCGGACGACCTTGAAGTCGCTGAATGGGTTCGCGCAGAGAACCAGCACTTACTGGCGGGTAGATGGTACCTGCTCTGGCAAAAGGGAGTAGAGGATTGGCTGGAGGCTGCCGACGCCGATGCGCTCGTCCTTGAAGCCAACCCGCGCTACCTGTCCAACAGGAAGGCGATGGATTGGATGCATGCGCGCCGGCGTCCGGTGATCGGCTGGGCGCTTGGCGCACCGCCGGTTTGGGGACCGCTGGCCGAGGCGCGGCAATGGGTACGGAGGCGCTACCTGCAGCGCTTTGATGCACTGATCGCCTACAGCAGTCAGGGGGCGGAAGAGTACCGTGCACTTGGTTTCCCTCCAGAGCGAATTTTCATCGCGCATAACGCGGTAGCCCCCGCCCCGGAGTCTAAGCCCGATCACGCCAGTTTTAACGGCCGCGATCCGCGTATATTGTTTGTGGGGCGCCTGCAGGAGCGCAAGCGCATCGATCTGCTTCTGGAGGCATGCGCTCGCCTGAATCGGACGGTCGATTTGGTCATCGTGGGTGAGGGTCCGGCGCGTGAGCAATTTGAGGCGCAGGCTGAAGAAGTGCTTCCACAGGTTCGTTTCGTGGGTGCGGCCTACGGCAGTGAATTGATAACCTGGTTCGAATGGGCGGATCTATTCGTGCTGCCCGGCACCGGTGGACTTGCCGTCCAGCAAGCGATGGCGTCTGGATTGCCGGTAATTGTGGCAGAAGGGGATGGTACCCAGGTTGACCTGGTCTCCGGCGGGAACGGCTGGTTGGTGCCCCCTGATGATCCTGGACGGCTGTATGAGACACTGCGTGACGCGTTAGAAGACCCCGAAGCGCTGTTGGAGATGGGACAAAAATCGTACGAACTGAGCGTCAATCGCTTTAATATCGAGACGATGGTCTCTGTCTTCGTGCGCGCTGTCGAGAGTGTCGAGAAGCCATGACTGTGCGAGTTATGTTTGTGGCTGACGGTCGCAGCCCGATTGCACGCGGCTGGATCGAGCCTTTGATCGAGCGTGGTCATGATATCCACCTGGCGACGACATTTCCCTCGGAACCAATTGAAGGGCTGAAGTCGTTCCATAACGTTGAGGTCGGGTTCAGTGGCATTGGGCGCAGGGATGCCGGTGTGGTGAAACCGCCGGGTGGAGCCGCCGGAATTGGGCTGCGCTCGTTGATCAAGCACTGGCTGGGCCCGCTCACACTCATCCCGGCGGCTCAAAATCTTCGTGATGTGCTGGATCTGGTCGATGTTGACCTTATCCACGCCCTGCGCATCCCGTTCGAGGGTATGCTCGCCGCACGGACCAACCCGGATATCCCGCTTGTGCTCTCCGTGTGGGGTAACGACTTCACGCTTCACGCCAAGTCATCGCCCTGGATGCGAAAACTGACCGCCTCGGCGGTCCGTCGTGCTGAGGGGCTGCATACCGACTGCCGCCGGGATATCCGTCTGGCTTTCGATTGGGGTCTTGAAAAAGACGTGCCGACGATTGTGCTGCCTGGCGGTGGAGGCATAAAGCGTGAAATCTTTCAGCCAGGTAATCCGCTTGACCTGCCCATGCGCAAAGAGATCAGGGATCTGCTTGAGCGCATTCCACCGGGCGCCCCGGTGGTGATCAACCCGCGCGGTTTCCGTGCGTATGTACGCAGCGACACCTTTTTCCGATCGATAGAGACCATTCTTGAAGAGCACCCGGATACGCATTTTCTGATGCCGGGGATGGCCGGAGAAAGCCGGGCTATCCAATGGTTGCATGACCCGCATCTGCGGAGAAAGGCGCATCTGCTGCCGACACTGGATGCATATGAAATGGCGGCGCTGTACCGTCGCTCCTGGATCATTATTTCGCCGAGCGAACACGATGGCACGCCGAACTCCTTCCTGGAGGCAATTTCGTGCGGCTGTTTCCCCGTCGTCGGCGACCTTGAATCACTCCGGGAGTGGATCGAGCCGGGAAAGAACGGCGAGTTGATTGATCCGGGTGACCCGGACCAACTCGCGAGAAGTGTGTCGGCCCTGATCGAAGCGCCCATTCGCAGAGCTGAAGCACAGGCGATCAACCAGGCGATTGTGGATAAGCGCGCCGCACGCCATGTTGTGACCGATTCGGTTGAGGCCTTCTATGAGACAGTCACGAGAAACACGGCCTGAGATGACGAGGGTTCAAGGATCGGGTTTTAGAGTCAAAGCTATCGAGTTGATCCCTGAAGCTGCAATCCTGCATCATCGCGAGCAAGACGGTTCGTTCTGGGGAACTCGCGGTCGCTGGATACTGCATGGGAGGCCTGGCAGTCGCTGGGAACAGGTCGCCAGATTTCCGTTCGCTTCGCCACGTGACTACTTTGGATTCGCGCGGGCATCGGCACGTGCCATGCGCGCGGACAAGTGCAATCTTTATCTGAACAAAGCGGGCTGTCTACTGGGGATCCGCGCTGGACAAGCCTTTCGGCTGAATCCAAAGAACAAACTGGAACGACTCTTCCACATTCAGGGTGACAGCGTGCTCCACGGCGGGATCACTGAAGATCGTGAGGGCTGGGTTTACTTCGGAGAATATTTTATGAATCCAGGACGCGAGACGGTCGCGATCTGGCGACTCGCGCCTGATCTACAGAGCTGGGAGGAGGCGCATAGATTTGAGGCGGGTACGATCCGACACGTCCATGGCGTGTATCGCGATCCGTATGATGCCGAAGCGCTCTGGGCGCCTGTAGGCGATTATGATGGCGAGTGCTTCTTCTACCTGACACGGGATCGTTTCAAGAGCGTTGAAAGAATAGGTGATGGAGGCCAGCTCTGGCGCGCGGTGCGATTGTTTTTCACGCCAGATCACGTGTGTTGGCTGACCGATAGTCAGATCGAAGAGAACACAGCATGTCGAATGGACCGGCGCACCGGTGAGATCGAGGTCGGTCAGGTGATTGAAGCGCCGTCCTGGTACGGGGCGCGCACGCAGGAGGGTCTATATATAGCCTTCACGACCGTGGAGCCCGGGCCAGCGGTCCAGCGTGACACCGCCGCTGTGTTGGTTAGCCCTGACGCTTTTCACTGGCAGGAAATCCACAGTTTCAAGAAAGATTTCTGGAGGCCGATGAAGGTGTTCAAGTACGGTGTGATCAGCTGCCCGTCGGGACCGGTCGAGGCGGCCGCCTTGCCCGTGAGCGGAGAAGGACTGGTGGGGCTGGACGGCGTGAGCGCATTGATGCGGCTGGCATGGGATCGCTGAGATGAAGCGCGATTGGTTCGAACCCCTGGTGCAGGCGGCCGAATCGTGGCTTGATGACTCCGCCGGCGAGGCTGAGTATGAGCGATTCGTCCGGCGCAGTGTCGACGATCTGGGCCGCGCGCTCCAAGATCCTGTAGATCAACCTCCCTGGGCAGGCGAGCTGCAGCAGGCAGTCGAAAACCTGAAGAAGACATCGATCAAGTTCAGTGAATCGTTTGGCTCGAGCGAAGCAACTGCTCTAAGACTGCCCGCTGAAGAGCAGGCCGTTGAATGGCTGAATGTGCGTTCTGAAATGGGGATCGTCGATAAAGGCAGCGTCGAGCGCTTCACCGCGATCCATTTGCTCTCCATCCTTCAAGGCCAGGATGGCGCTGGAGATCTACAGATAAAAGCATTTGTTGAAACATTGCTGCGTCATGTGGAACTTCGCAGGAAGCGTTGTCTGCGACTGAGTCACGGTGGCAGTACCGCCCGCTGGTTTGAGAAACACGACACAGCCATTCTTTTAGCACGCGGTGCGCGCAAGTACAACGATCTGCGCTACCTCAATGCGGCGATGAAACTCATCGATTGGGCTCTGCCTGTTCACCGGCGCAGCGTCCCGACGGATCTGCTGGCGAGATACGTTTTGGCGGTTTCGGAGGTTCAGTTAGCGTTCGAGGCGCTGACGTGAGGCTTCGCATGGTGCTCTTCGCTCCAACGCCGTCGAGCCTGTATTCGCGGCTGCTGGCCGAAATGGTCCACAGGGAAGACGAATTGGAGCTGATCGGCGTCGCCGTTCGTTCCATGTGGTCCTGGAAACGCGTCCGCGGAGAACTGCGCAGAGATGGAGCCAGATTAGCCCGCAAAATCTATAACAAATTGTGGCTCGGGGAAGGCGCTTATCCTCCCGGGGAAGAAGAAACGCTGGCTGGCCTGGCTGCTGAAGCAGATCTTCCAGATGAAAATCTGGCCCAGATGGCCCGCCGATTTGAGGCAGCATATATTCAAAAACCTGACCTTAATGACTCCACTCTCGTGGAACTCCTGACCCGATTAAGCCCTGATGTGATTGTCTTCAGTGGGGGTGGGCTGGTGCGAAAGGCCGTTTTAGAGATCCCCACAATGGGTGTGCTGAACTGTCACAGCGGTATCCTGCCTACGTACCGGGGCATGGACGTGGTTGAGTGGGCGATTCTGGAGGCGAGTGGCCAACCCGAAATCGGGCTCACGCTGCATTTTATGGATCGCGGTGTCGATACTGGACCTATCCTGCTGCATCATCATGAGCAGGTCCGAGAGGGTGATACGCTTGACCGAATTCGACGCAGGTTGGAACCCCAAATGGTCAGGTTGATGATGAGCGGCCTGCGCGGCCTGCGTGATGAGAACATGGAGGCGCAGCCGCAAGCAAAAGAAGACGGCCGGCAATACTTTGTGATGCACCCCAGGCTGAAGGTTTCTGCGGCGGAGAAGGTGCGCAGATTGGCAGCCGGGTGCTAGTCTCCGCGCAACATCTGCCGGCGGTATGAGCAGTCTCGGCCCGATGCTATAATCGCGACCAATCTTACCCGACCACATGCTGAAATATGTAGAAACGGCGCTTAGATGAAACAAGTAGTTCAGGAAATCGCCACAGGTGAGACCGTTCTTCTGGATGTGCCAACCCCCTCCGCCCAGCCGGGAATGGCCGTCGTCAGGACCGCTGCTTCGGTAGTCTCGGTGGGTACAGAGCGAGCATTGGTTGAGTTTGCGGGCAAAAGCTTGCTTGGGAAGGCGCGTTCCCGTCCGGATCTCGTCCGGCAGGTGTTAGAGAAGATTCAACGTGAGGGTCTGCTCACGACGTACGATGCGGTGCAAAACAGGTTGGATCAGCCGATGCCGCTGGGCTATGCGTCCGCCGGAACGATTGTGGAGATTGGCGAGGGGCTGGAGGGCTTCAAGGTTGGGGACCGGGTCGCCTGTGCAGGCGGTGGATATGCCGTGCACGCTGAGTATTCCTTGGTACCTGAGAACCTGCTGTCGAAACTGCCTGATGAAGTCACGTTTGAGCAGGGTGCCATCACGACGCTGGGAGCGATTGCCCTGCACGGTTTCCGCCTGGGTAAGGTGGGCGTGCGCGATCGTGTCGCCGTCATAGGGCTAGGGTTGCTGGGGTTGATGGCCGCGATGATCGCCAGGTCGGCTGGCTGCGCCGTGTTCGGCATCGATGTCAACCCGCAGCGCGTCAAGCGCGCCCGCTTGCTGGGTTTCGAGGCTGTGGAGCGGGAACATGCGGAGCGTGAGGGCGCGGCCTTTACGCATGGACACGGATTTGATCTGGTCCAGATCTGCGCCGACACGGTCTCCAATGACACGGTCGTGTTAGCCGGAGCGATCGCCCGCGATAAAGGTGCGGTCGTTTCCACGGGCGTCGTAGGAACAGAGCTCCCCCGGAAGACATACTTCGAAAAAGAACTTCGATTTGTGATCTCGCGCTCATACGGGCCAGGCCGCTACGATCCCGCTTACGAAGAGGGCGGTAAGGATTACCCTTACGGCTACGTGCGTTGGACAGAGGGGCGCAATCTCGACGCTTTTCTCGAATTGATCGCCGAAGGCGATATTGAAGCCGACGCATTGATCACCCATCGCTTTCCTATCGAGCGAGCTACAGATGCCTATGAGTTTATCGCCGACCCGGACGAGGATTTTGTCGGTGTTCTGCTCACTTACACAACAGATGGCGAGAGAAGCGCGGCTGCGGAGCGACGCATCGAACTGCGTTCGGGGGAGCACAGGAGCGATGCGCAGGTCAACCTGGGTGTGATCGGAGCGGGCAACTTCGCTACGGGGGTGATGTTCCCCGCGATGAAGAAGGTACCCGGGCTTAATTGGGTCGGGTTAGCTACGGCGTCAGGGCTCTCCTCCGGGGATGCTGGCCGGCGCTACGGTTTTCGATACGCCACCTCCGAAGCAGAAGCACTGTTTGAAGACGAGCAGATCAACACGATCGTGGTCCTGACCAGGCATCACCTGCACGCTGAGCAAGTATGCGCTGCGCTGGATGTGGGCAAGCATGTCTTCTGTGAGAAACCGCTGGCGATCGATCGGGATTCGCTCAATCAAGTCCAGCATTCGTTGTCATCGGCTGAAGGACTGCTCACGGTCGGTTTCAACCGCCGCTTCGCCCCGCTGGCTCTTGAGCTAAAGGAGCGTGTCGCCTCGATTGGAGACCCGCTCATGATGCACTATCGAGTCAACGCGGGCGCGCTGCCTCGCGATCACTGGCTGCATGATCCCGAACAAGGTGGCGGTCGCATCATCGGCGAAGCTTGCCATTTCATCGATTTCCTGACCTATCTCGCCGGTCATCCTCCCGTGGAGGTCCAATGCATTGGCTTGATCGGCGACAGCCGCTACCGTGACGACAATGTGCAGATTACGCTGCGATTCGAAGGCGGCTCGATCGGCACGGTCAGCTACCTCGCAAACGGCAGCCGCGCATTCCCTAAAGAACGAGTGGAGATTTTTGGGGGCGGTCAGACGGCGGTTCTTGACGATTTCCGGCGGCTTGAAGTAGCCGGGGATGGGCGTCGGCGAATCTCCCGCTCCTGGCTGCGGCAGGATAAAGGGCATCGAGGTGAATGGCACGTGTTCAGCGAAGTGATTCAGGGAGGTGGGCTGCCGCCGATCCCATACGTCGATCTGTTCGGGGTCGCACAGGCTTCATTTGCAGCGGTCAAATCGCTGCACAGCGGTGAGCCGATCCGCGTAGAGCCGCTAGCAAGCTTCTGATCGGTCATGAAACCGATCCTTTCTCACGCGCTGCGAGAACTGGGACCAGCCGCGCTGCTGCGCTTCGGCCAATACCGCCTGGGATTGGACAGCGGCTTGATCCGCAGACAGACGCCTCTTTATGATTGGGGCGACCGTCCCCTCTCGACCTGGCTCAAGGCCCGTATCGATGACGATCCTGACGCCTATGCCGCATACCGAGCTTCAGCGGCCCCACGATTATTCTTGCCCGAGCAGGATGCTTTGCAGTGGCAATTGGGGGATTTACTCGGCCCCCAGTCCGATCTTGCAGTTTCTGCAGCGGACGAGATCGAAACCGGCGTCTTTGCGCTCTTCGGTTTGCACAGAGCCGAACTGGGTTTCCCGCCTGACTGGCACCGCTTCGCTCCGCTGCTAAATAAAGTCGCAACGGGGCGAGCCCCATCCGACAAGCACTGGAGCGAGATCGATCTGGTCGAGCTGCCTTCAGATGTGAAGTTGATCTGGGAGGTCAACCGTTTTGGGTGGGTGTTTAGACTGGCACGCGCTTATGCGCTCACCGGGGACGCAAAATATTTTGAAATCTTCTGGGATTTAGTCCTTGCATGGCGAGATGCGAATCCTCCGAACATGGGGATAAACTGGCACTCGGCTCAGGAGGTGAGCATCCGCATGCTGGCGCTCATCTTTGCCCTCTACGCGATGCAGGCGGAATTCGCCGTCCATCCGCAGCGGATCGCGACTCTCGCTCAAACGATCGCCATTCATGCCGAACGCATCCCGCCGACGCTTTCCTACGCTATAGCACAAGGTAATAATCACCTGCTTGTCGAGGCCATCGGGCTTTACAGTGTGGGCACCCTATTCCCGGAGTTCAAGCACGCAGGCCGCTGGCGGCGAATTGGGAGCCGTTGGCTGATTCGTGCGTTGCGCGAGCAGGTTTTCCCAGATGGCGGCTATGCTCAGCACTCCGTGAATTACCATCGGCTCGCACTGCAAGCCGCTTTGTGGGCGGCTCGGCTTGCCGAACTGCAGGGACAACCGCTGCCGAAGGCGACGCTTAAACAGATCGCTCAAATGACTGCCTGGCTGCACACACTTGTTGATCCAGACACGGGATCGGCGCCTAACCTGGGTCCGAATGATGGTGCCGAGATCCTGCCGCTGAGCACCCTTCCTTTCGATGATCACCGCCCTACCCTGCAGGCCGCCGGCCGGCTTGTGGGCGATGGGCCACTGTACGGAACCGGTTTGTGGGATGAGTGGAGCCTATGGCTGGGCTTGCGAGATGGTGAGCAACCCGCAAGGGAGCGGCTTGTCACTGAGCAGACGCCTGCGCTGAAGGATTCCGGAATTTATAAACTAAGCGGAGAGAAAGCACGGACGTTCCTGCGTGCCAGCCACTTTAAGAGCCGGCCTGGGCATGCCGACCAATTACATCTCGACTTATGGTTTGGCTCGCTGAACATCGCAATGGACGCAGGTACGTATCTTTACAACGCCGAGCCACCCTGGGACAATGCCTTCTCCGGAACCGCACGTCATAACACCGTGCTTGTGGATGGTGCCGAAGCGATGATTCGTGCCGGCCGTTTCCTCTGGTTGAACTGGAACCAGGCCCGGGTGCGCGGCATGTGGCTGAGTGAGGGTGGTGGCTTGCAAGTGATCACTGCGGAACGCTGTGCTGACCTGGAAGGTCGGCTCATGCACCGCAGAACCGTCATCCGCGCTGGCGATCGGCACTGGGGCGTGATAGACGATCTGCTGGGGGCTGGCCAGCACCAGATCGCATTGAGTTGGCTGTTACCAGACCTGCCATGGAGCCTCGCTGAGGGGGCGCTGAATCTGCGTACGCCGGTTGGCGAGGTGCGGGTTGTCACCGCACCCCAGGATAACCAGCGGTGGCTGGTACGTGCGGGAAATTGTGTTTCTGGCAATAAACCCGATGGGGCGGTTGAAACCATGGGGTGGTTCTCGCCCACGTATGCGCTTAAAATGCCGGCGCTGCAATATGTGCTACGCTGGCAG
>Ga0207752_1001445_pt1 | contig 10834 bp, 6 predicted proteins | sample Pon2CUnioCityCA_6_FD_187272 | JGI IMG/M metagenome (GOLD analysis project Ga0207752, IMG submission 187272) | Marine sediment microbial community from Union City, CA, USA - Pond 2C Sediment 2 (SPAdes) | ecosystem: Environmental > Aquatic > Marine > Intertidal zone > Salt pond sediment ... | reverse complement strand
AGCGTGATTCAGCTCGCGGACGGGCGGCTCTGCTCGGCGGCGGACGACAAAACGCTGCGCCTGTGGGATGCCGATGCCGGAACCTGTTCCGCCACGCTCAAGGGGCACGAGGGCGGGGTACTCAGCGTGATTCAGCTCGCGGACGGGCGGCTCTGCTCGGCGGGGGGCGACAAAACGCTGCGCCTGTGGGATGCCGATGTCGGAACCTGTTCCGCCACGCTCGAGGGGCACACGGACTGGGTACGCAGCGTGATTCAGCTCGCGGACGGGCGGCTCTGCTCGGCGGGGCGCGATGGCCTGCGCTGGTGGAACCTCGAAACCGGCCGCTGCGAGCAGTGGCAAATCCAGCTTTCCGACGAAACCGTGCTGCGGCTGGATGCCGGCGGCGCGACGCTGGACAACCTCGTCCGCCCCTGGCGCAGCGTGCAGCGCGACGGCCAGCGGCTGGCGGCGGATGCGGAGCTGGGCCGGCACTGCGGCTTTCTCTACAACAACCGCTGGCCGCTGCAGCCGTGGCGCTTTCCCGAGCGGGTTGAGTGGATTGAGCTGCCCGCGTGGCCGGGCGAGTACCGCCGCGTGCGGCTGAAGCCGGCCGAGGGGGAGGATTTGCAGGCGCGGCTGGGGCACATCCACTGGCACGAGTGATGGCCGCGCGGCGCGGGTGATCGGCAAAAAATTTTCGCGCAAAGAAAAGCCCCGCCGCAGCGGGGCCTTCTCTGGTCGTTCTTCTCTGGTCGTTCTTCTCTGGTCGTTCTTCTCTGGTCGTTCTTCTCTGGCCGCCCTTCTCTGGTCCGCTCCCTGGCTGGCCCGAGCCGTCAAGCCTCCGATCAGAACTGCACATCCTCCAACGCCAGCGCGTCCGCCGAGCCCTCGACGACGGCATCGCGCCAGGCCAGTGCGCGCGGCATCAGCTGGCTCATGTAGAAGCGCGCGGTGGTGAGCTGGGCTTCGTAGAAGCTGGCGTCGCCCTCGCCGGCGGCCAGCTTTGACTGCGCGGCGATGGCGCGGCGGGCCATCATCCAGCCGCCGGCGACGGTGCCCATCAGCATCAGGTAGTTGACCGAGGCGGCCGCCGGCAGGCGCGGGTCGTCCTGCGCCAGCAGCCATTCGGTGGCCGCTTCGGCGGCGGCGATGCCGGACTCCAGTCCGCGGCGCACGCCGGCCATCTCATCGCCCAGTTGGCCGGCCACGTCGCGCATGTCGGCGAGCAGTTCGGCGATGCCCTCGCCGCCGTCGCGGGCGCACTTGCGGCCGATCAGGTCGTTGGCCTGGATCGCCGTGGTGCCCTCGTAGATGGTGGTGATTCGCGCGTCGCGATAATACTGCGCGGCGCCGGTCTCTTCGATAAAGCCCATGCCGCCGTGCACCTGCACGCCCAGCGAGCACAGTTCGACGCCCATCTCCGTGCACCAGCCCTTGACCAGCGGGGTGAGCAGTTCGGCGCGCTGCATCAGCTTTTTCGCCTCGTCGGCGTCGGCCGACTTGCCGGCGCGGTCGAAGGTGCCGGCGTGCTCGTAGCTCAGCGCGCGGGCGGCCTCGATGGTGCTGCGCATGGTCATCAGCAGGCGTCGCACGTCCGGGTGGTTGATGATGCCTTTGGATTCGCCGGCGCACAGCGTCGGCCCCTGCACGCGGTCGCGGGCGTAGCCGACCGCCTGCTGGTAGGCGCGCTCGGCGATGGCGTAGCCCTCGACGCCGACCGTGTGGCGGGCGAGGTTCATCATCACGAACATGTACATCAGGCCCTTGTTTTCCTCGCCGACCAGATAGCCGACGGCGCCGCCGTTGTCGCCGAAGCTCATCACCGAGGTCGGGCTGGCGTGGATGCCGAGCTTGTGCTCGATGGAGACGCAGCGGGCGTCGTTGCGCTCGCCCGGCGAGCCGTCATCGTTGACCAGGAATTTCGGCACCACGAACAGCGAGATGCCCTTCACCCCGGGCGGCGCGTCCGGGGTGCGCGCCAGCACCAGGTGGACGATGTTGTCGGTCAGGTCGTGATCGCCGTAGGTGATGAAGATCTTCTGGCCGGAAATCAGGTAGTGATCGTCTTTGCGCTCGGCTTTGGTGCGCACCGCGGCCAGATCGGAACCGGCCTGCGGCTCGGTCAGGTTCATGGTGCCGGTCCACTCGCCGGAGATCATCTTGTCCAGATAGGTGGTTTTCAGCGCTTCCGAGCCGTGCAGGTGCAGCGCGTCGATCGCGCCCTGGGTGAGCAGCGGACACAGGCCGAAGGACATGTTGGAGGCGTGCCACATCTCCTGCACCGCGGTGGAGAGCACCATCGGCAGGCCCTGGCCACCGTGATTCGGATCGGCGCTGAGGCTGATCCAGCCGCCCTCGGCGAACTGCGTATAGGCTTCTTTCCAGCCCGGCGGGGTGAGCACGCCGTCCTCGGTCCAGCGTGCGGGATTGGTGTCGCCGGTAGTGTTGAGCGGCGCGAGCACTTCAGAGGCGAGCTTGTTGGCCTCTTCCAGCACCGCGGCGGCCAGATCCGGGGTCGCCTCCTCGTAGCCCGGCAGCTGGGCGATCCGTTCGAGGCCGACGACGTCTTCGAGGACGAACTGCATATCGCGCAGCGGGGCCTGATAGCTCATAGGGTTTTCCTCCGAATTTCCTGGTTTGTCTGGTTTATATCGAATACTCAGGGATGTCTGATGCTCTGGGGGCATTTTGCCGCCGGAGGTTGACGTTAACGTAAACGTAAACTGAATGCCAGCGGGCTTGCCCCGCGGCGGCAAAGCGCGTTTGCGGACTGCCGACGCGCCCGGCTGGGTCGCCCCGTGGCGCTACTCAGATCACCCCGTCGGCGGCCAGCTGCTCGATGCGCGCAGCGTCGCAGCCGAGTTCGGCGAGCAGTTCGTGGTTGTGCTGGCCGCGAGCCGGCGCCGGACGCCGGACGGCAAACTCGGCGTCGGACATCTGCACCGGAAAGGCGAATTGTGCGATCTCGCCGGTCTGCGGTTGGCCCTTCGAAGGGGGCTGCGGGCGGTACAGACCGCGCGCGCTGATCTGCTCGCAGACGAGCGCTTCGCCGATGCTGAGCACCGGCGTCAGGCAGCAGTCGGTATCGGCGAACAGCTCGACCCACTCGGCCTGGCTGCGACTGCGGAAGATCACTTCCAGCTCGTGGCGTACCGCCTCGCGCTCGTCGCCTGCTGCGGCGTAGAGCAGTGCCAGATCGGGTCGGCCGAGCTGCTCGCAGAAGCGCCGCCAGAATTTTTCCTCCAGCGCGCCGAGCGCCATGTGGCGACCGTCGGCGGTCTCGTAGACCGCGTAGCAGGGCAGCTCGCCGCTGAGAAAATCACCGCCGCGCGGGCGGCTCTGGCCCTCGGCATCGTGGGCCACCAGCGGCAACAGGTTGTGCGCCATCGCGCAGTCGGTCATGGAGACATCGAGGTAGCGGCCCTCGCCGCGGCGCGCGGCGCCGACCAGCGCGGCGCTGATCGCCATCGCCGCGGACAGCGCGCCGCCGGCCAGATCGGCGATCTGAAAATTGCCCGGCGCCGGCGGCCCGCCGCGCGCGCCGCTCTGTTCGAGAATCCCGGCGGTGGCGCAGTAGTTGATGTCGTGGCCGGCGCGCTCGCGCCACGGGCCGCTCTGCCCGTAGCCGCTGATGGCGCAGTAGACGATGCCCGGATTGACTGCGCGCACCGCGTCGTAGCCGATGCCCAGGCGATCCACCACGCCGGGGCGAAAGCTCTCGATGACCACGTCGGCGTCGCGCGCCAGTTCGAGAAACAGCTCGACGCCGGCGGCCTGTTTGAGATCCAGCGAGAGGCCGCGCTTGTTGCGGTTCAGGGCCTGAAAAAAGCCGGATTCCTCGCCCTTCATCGGTCCCATCCAGCGGGCGTAGTCGCCGAGCCCGGGGTCTTCGATCTTGATCACGTCGGCGCCCATGTCAGCCAGATGCAGGCTGCACATGGGACCGGGGAGCAGGCGGGTCAGGTCGAGGACGCGAACGCCCTCCAGCGGCAGGCTCGACATGCGCGTCTCCGTGCTTTTGCGGCGCTTGAGCGCAGCGCGTGAGTGGGTTGTCGGAGCGCGGGAGTTTGGTGGCAGTGCGGCGCGTTCGTCAAGCGGCCCCGCGGCGCTGGCGCGGCGGCCAGCAGGGTCTTGGCAGGCCCCGCAGAGGCTCGCTATAGTGCACCGCAACACAGGCAGCACAGAGGTGTCCCGCATGGCTGCGCCAGCCCGCTCCGGCTTCGTTCACAGCCTCGCCAGCGATGGTTTTTATCGCATCCACTATCGCCAATGGGGGGATGCGGACAACCCGCGCGTACTGATCTGCGCGCACGGGTTGACGCGCAACGCGACCGATTTTGACGACATCGCCGCAGCGCTCTGCGAGCGCTACCGGGTGCTCGCCATCGACTACCCCGGGCGCGGCGCCAGCGACTGGCTGCGCACCAAGACCGACTACCACTTCCCCTGCTACATCGCCGCCAGCTGCGCGGTGATCGCGCGCAGCGGCGCCGAGCGGGTCGACTGGCTGGGCACCTCGATGGGCGGGCTGATCGGCATCCAGATGGCCGCCCTGCCCGGCAGCCCCATCGACCGGCTGGTGATCAACGACGTCGGCCCGGAGCTACCGCTGGCGGCGATGCAGCGGATCGCCGACTACATCGGCCTGCAGTTCGACTTTGCCTCGCTGGATGAGCTGGAAGCCCACCTGCGGCTGGCGCACGCGCCGTTCGGCCCGCTCAGCGATGCCCAGTGGCGACACCTGGCGGTCAACAGCTACCGCCAGCGCGATGACGGTCGCTACGTGCTCAGCTACGACCCGGATATCGCCGAGCCCTTCCGCCAGGCCAATCTGCACAGCGAGCCGGTCAATCTGTGGCCGCTGTGGGACGCCATCCGCTGCCCGACCCTGCTGCTGCGCGGCGAGACCTCCGACGTGCTGCTGGCGGAAACCGCGGCGCAGATGACCCGGCGCGGCCCGCGCGCCGAACTGCTCACCCTGCCCGGCATCGGCCACGCCCCGGCGCTGATGGCCGAGGAACAGATCGCCGCGATCCGCGACTGGCTGGATTCGCGCGCCGACAACTGAGGGAGCTCTGAGGGGGAAGCGGGAAACGCGGCGCGGATCAGGCGCGCCCGGCGCGCTTATCGGCAAGCTCGATCACGCCCGGCAGGTAGTCCTGCAGCGGCATCGGCCGGGCCACGCCGAAGCCCTGCACGAAGTCGACGCCGATGTCGCGCAGCAGCGCCAGCACCTGCTCGTTTTCGACAAACTCGGCGATGGTCCGCTTGCCGAGCACGTGGCCGATCTGGTTGATCGAGCGCACCATCGCTTCGTCGATGGGGTCGTCGAGAATGTCGCGCACGAACACGCCGTCGATCTTGAGATAGTCCACCGGCAGCTGCTTGAGGTAGCCGAAGGAGGACAGGCCGGAGCCGAAGTCATCCAGCGCGAAGCGGCAGCCGCAGCTCCTCAGCGCGCGCATGAACACGGTGGCGTGGGCCAGATTGGCGATGGTGGCGGTCTCGGTGACCTCGAAGCACAGGTGGTTGGCGGGCAGTTTGCTCAGCGACAGGCGGTCGATGATCTCGTGCAAAAAAACCTCGTCGTTGAGCGAGTGGCCGGACAGATTGATGGCGCACAGCGGCAGCGGCGCCGAGATCTCGCACAGCGATTCCAGCCAGTCGAGCACCGCGTGCAACACCCAGCGATCCAGCTGCGTGGCCAGCCCGTAGCGCTCCGCGGCGGGCAGGAAAGCGCCCGGCGGCACCACCCGGTCATCCTCGTCGCGCAGCCGCAGCAGGCACTCGTAGCGGCGCTGCTCGGGTTCTTCGCCACTGGCCGGCACGATGGGTTGCAGATAGAGGCACAGGCGATCCTCGTCGATCGCCCGGGCAATCCGCGACACCCACTGCATCTCGCCCTGCTGGCGGGCCAGCTCGCGATCGTCATCGCGGTACAGGTGGACGCGATTGCGGCCGGCATCCTTGGCCGCGAAACAGGCCGCGTCGGCACGCTTGAGCAGCTCGGTGAGATTCAACGCGCCGCGCTCGATCATCACCACGCCGATGCAGCCGCCGACGCGAAAGCGCTGCTCGCCCCAATAGAATTCGAACTCCTCGATGGCAGAGCGCAGGCGTTCGGCGATCCCGATGGCGGCGTTTTCACTTTGATCCACCAGGCAGATGCCGAATTCGTCGCCGCCCAGCCGCGCCACCGCGTGCGGTTCGCCGCCGACCTCGACCTCCAGCAGTGCAGCCAACTGGCGCAGCAGCTCATCGCCGGCGATGTGCCCGCAGGTGTCGTTGATCACCTTGAACTGGTCCAGATCCAGATAGCACAGGGCGTGCACGCGCGGCTCACCGTCGCTGATCAACTCGCCGAGGCGGCGCTCGAACTCACTGCGATTGAGCAGCCCGGTGAGCGCATCGTGGGTCGCCTGCCAGGCCACGCGATCGGCCAGGCGGCGCTGCTCGGTGACATCTTCCTGCAGCATCACGTAGTGGCTGGTGCTGCCGTCACCATCGACAATCGCCGCCACCGAGCCCGAAGCCCAAAAGTACTCGCCACTCTTGCGCCGATAGCGGTATTCGCCGCGGCGACCCTGCTGCGGTGCCCCCGGCTCCTCGCTGCCGACCGGGCGGAGCAGCGTCCAGCAGCGGCCCTGAACCTCTTCCGGGGAATAGCCGGTGATCTCGCAAAAGCGCGGGTTGACGTATTCGATCAGCCCCTCGGGATCGGTGATCACCACCATGCTCGGGCTTTGCTCCACGGCGCGCGATAGCTTGCGCAGACGGCTGTCCTGCTGCCAGCGTTCGAGCACCGTGGCGGCGCGCGCGGCGAATATCCGCAGGCTGTCCATGATTCGCTCGCCATCCGGCAGCAGGCGCCTGCCGAGCAGCACCAGCACGCCCAGCGGCTCGCCATCGGCATCGCGCAGCAGCAGCCCGGCGTAGCTGTTCAGAGCCAGCCTGTGGTACAGCGCGTTCTCCGCAAAGCGTTCGCGCAGGCGGCGCGCGATAAGGTGCTCACCTTGCGCCAGCACCAGCTCGCAGGGGCTGCCGGCGATCTCGTAGCTGAGGTCTTCCAGCGCCCCATCGCCACCGGCGGCGGCCACCACCTGCACGCGGCCGCGCTCGCCACCCTGCAATCGGCCGACGAAGGCGTAATCGACCGGCAGCGCCTCGACCAGCCTGGCCACCAGCTCGCCGAGAAAGCGTCGCCCGTCCGCCGAGCTGACCTCGGCGGCGAGGCGCAGCGTATCCTCGATGCGGCGCTGCTCCAGTACTTCGCGCTGCAGCTCGCTGCGATCGGTCTCCGCGGCCCGCAGCACGCCGTCGAAAGCCGCCGCCAGGCGGGTCAGCTCGTCGCTGCGCGAACCGCGCAGATGCTGGCGAAGGCCGGTGGCGCGGCGTTCAGCGGGCTGCGCCAATGCATCCAGCAGATGGCCGATCGGCCGCACCACAGACAGCTGCAGGCTGATCAGCATCGCCGCCATCAGCAATCCGCAGAGCAGCGCCAGCAGGCTGAGGGCGTAGTCGATCGCTTCGCGCCCGAGGCCGAAAATATCGCGCGGCATGCGCAGCTCCAGCCACAGCGGGGCGCCCGCTTCCAGGCTGGCGATACGTTTGCTGGCGAGCAGCCAGCCCTGCTCGGCAAACAATTGCAGGCCGCCATCAAACTGGTGTGGCACCGCTTTGCGGGCCGGCGTGCCGAAACCCGCCCGGCGCAGTGTCAGCTGGCTGCCGGCCTGTTCTCCCCAGCTGCGCAGCAGAGCTTCGTCGAGCCGGCGCCCTATCACCAGCGTGCCGCGCGCTGAGCGCTGCGAATCGGCAGTGCTGATCGGCACCGCAGCGAGCATCAGTATGTGATCGGCGATAGCGATCAAACCGCTCACCGGCTCGCTCCGGGCCTGCGGCAGCAGCCAGCGCGCCAGCGTCGCGTCGATCTCGCGGCGCGCATCGTCGCCTGCGGCAGCGGCATCGCGCGCCAGACTGCGCGACCAGACCGCGCGGCCGTCGGCGGCGTAGACATGGATCAGATCCAGACGCAGATCGGCAAGGGTGTCGTCGGTCAGATTGTCGCCCAGGTAGTCGCCATCGGCCTCGCCGGACGCCGCGCTGAGAAAGGCATCACGGTCACTTCGGCGGCCCCAATTCAGGGCCACGCTACTCAGTTGCAGGAGTTCGATCTCGATGTGCTGCAGCGCATGGTCGACCTCGCGCTGCAGGCGCGCTTGCTCGACGTCCGCAAAGGCAGGCAGTACGGCCAGGCGCAGCGCCAGCCAGGCGCTGGCGAACAGGATGGCGAACACCAGCAGGATCAGCGTGGCGATTCGGTTTCTGATGGACATGCCCTTGTTCACTACCGATGGATCCGCCTGTCTGTCCGTCGATGTCCGCGTACCTGCGGGTCTCACAGATGAAAATAGTCGTTAGTCAGGCTAGTTCAGCGCGCCGCGCGCCGTTGTGATCGGCACGACGCTGGCGGCAACTGGCGCCGCGGGCAGATGCAGGAAAGTGAACCGCGTTCAGCAGATTGCGGCCGGGCAGCGCTCAGCCAGCGGGGCGCAAGCGGTGGGTCGCAGCCGGAAAAACGGGGGTTGGCATGCAGGGGCATAGATCGTCAGCGCCGCGTCCACCCGGCATCGTTCGTCGGGATCAGCCGCGCGGCCAGTGGGAGACCGGAATCCAGCGGCGCAGCGAATTGATCAGCCAGACCGCATCGGCACGCTGCAGCTCGGCCAGCGGCAGCTCGGCCTCGCGGATCTCGCCGCGCGCCAGCAGGTCGCCGCGAAAGGTGCCGGGCAGCAGACCGCAATGCAGCGCCGGGGTGAGCAGTGCGCCGTCGATCTGCAGCACCAGATTGGCGATGCAGCTCTCGGTCAGCAGGCCGCTGCGGTTGTACAGCAGCACGTCGTCGCAGTCCGGCCACTGGGCGCGGTGGCGATCGTAGCGCTCGCGGCGGGTGGTTTTGTGCCGCAGCCAGGGGTCGTCTGCCTGCACCGGGTGATTCGCCAGAGCGACGCGCCAGGGTGCGCCATCACCGCCAGCCAAGGGGCTGACCTGCAGATCGACCGCGCCATCGCGCGCCAGCAACAGGCGCAGCCGATAGCTGCCGGCCGGATGCGCCGCGGCGCAGTCGCGCAGCCGCCGACGCAACACCGCCGGTTCGCAGGCGAAGCCGCATCGGCGCGCCGAATCGGCCATGCGGCGCAGGTGCGCGGCGGCCAGAAACAGCTGGCCATCCTCCAGCAGCAGCGTCTCTAGCAGCTGGTAGCCGCGTGCAGAAAGCGGGTCTTGAGCAGGCATTCCTCGTACTCCGCAGCGCCTTCGGAGGCCCAGGTCACCCCGCTGCCGGTGCTGTAGCGCGCGCGGCCGCGGTCGGCATCCAGCTGCACGGTGCGGATCGGCACATTAAAAACGCAGTCGCCGCCCGGCGCCAGATAGCCGATGGCGCCGCAGTAAAAACCGCGTGGCGCGCGCTCCAGCTCGGCGATGATCTGCATGCTGCGCACCTTCGGCGCACCGCTGATCGAGCCGCAGGGAAACAGCGCGCGAAACAGCGCCCACAGATCTGTATCCGGCGCGCAGTCGGCTTCGATGCTGGAGGTCATCTGCAGCACCGTCGGGTAGTGCTCGATATCGAACAGCCGCGGCACCCGCACCGTGCCGGTGGCGGCGACCCGCGACAGATCATTGCGCAGCAGATCGACGATCATCAGGTTTTCGGCGCGATCCTTCGGCGATGCCGCCAGCGCCGCCGCCGCGGCGCGCGTCTGCGCCTCACTGGCGCCGGGGCGCGCGGTGCCCTTCATCGGCCGCGCGTAGAGCCGGCCAGCGCGGCGGGCGAAGAACAATTCCGGCGACAGCGACAGCAACTTGTGATCGCCGAGGTCGAGAAAGGCGCCGTAGCCGGCGCGCTGCGAGCGGCACAGGTCGGCGAACCAGTGCTGCGCGCAGCCGTCGAAATCGGCCAGCAGCGGAAAGGTGTAGTTGACCTGGTAGCAGTCGCCGGCGCGGATGTATTCGCGGATGCGCGCGATCGCGCCCAGATAGTCAGCGCGCGGCAGCTGGCTGCGCCACTCGCCGACGCGGTAGTCGCGCCCCGGCGCCAGCGGAGCCATCGGCTGCGGCGCGCGGTACTCGGCAGCCCACGCCAGCGGGATGGCCGGCTGCGCGCCGTCCGTGTCGGCGGCTGGCGTCCGCACATCCAGAGCCGCATCGAAGGCCGGGGCCGCCTCGTAGGCGACCGCCAGCGCCACCCAGCGGCCGTCGTCGGCCGCCGCCTGAGCGCGCGCGAACAGCCCGGCGACCTGCTCCAGGCGCTCGGCGAGGTGCACCGCGCAGGGTTCGGCAAAGCTCAGATTCCAGCCATTGCCGTGGCCATCGCCGCGGCCATCACCGCGGCCATCGGCAGCGACAAAATGCGCGCTGGGGTTCATCGGCGAAGCACTGCGATGCGCTGCTGCGAACGGTTGCGAAACATGCTGATCAAACGGCGCGGCGGCGGCTGCGAAGAGGCGCGCGAGACTAGGCCAAGGGCGCTGCCGAAGCAAGCATCCGCACCGCGCAGCGGCTTCACCGAACGGCGGTCGATCAGCTGGCGGCGGCCGACGGTGGCGCGCGGCGGCAGACCTGCTCGGCACGCGCGCCCGGTTCCCGGGCACAGCGGATGGCAACAGCCAATTGTTATGTTATAACGCTTGATCATGGAATGCCCGACAACCAGTCGCCACCGCCGGACAGATCGCTGCGCGCCGCGCTGCGCGCTGGCCGCACTGCTGGCGCTGCTGCTATGCACGGTGCAGGCGGCGATGCTGCTGCACGACAGCGGCCTGCACGCCGGCGAGGAACAGTGCCAGCTCGACCC
>Ga0207752_1001444_pt1 | contig 10841 bp, 9 predicted proteins | sample Pon2CUnioCityCA_6_FD_187272 | JGI IMG/M metagenome (GOLD analysis project Ga0207752, IMG submission 187272) | Marine sediment microbial community from Union City, CA, USA - Pond 2C Sediment 2 (SPAdes) | ecosystem: Environmental > Aquatic > Marine > Intertidal zone > Salt pond sediment ... | reverse complement strand
AAGCCCTGCCCGATAGCGCCGCTTCAGCCCGACTGCTAGCATGACACGAATGCCCAATCGGATCAGCCAGTCTGGCACGAGGTTACTTTGGACCAGGTGAATGTACCACATAGATCGTCCTCACGGGGTAAGCTCCCCACCCAAGAGTCATATTATCCATGTCTTTGAGCAATAGGCAAATGCAATGGGTGCATCTCAATACGGGCGCAGGCCTTCCAGTATAAAGGGAAGCAAAGCGGCACCTTCCAGTATAAAGGGAAGCAAAGCGGCACCTTCCAGAAAGCTTGGGCCAGGATCCGCCTGCTGGAGATACAGCCGAGAAGCACCGGAGTGTTTGTCAAGGGAACAAAATAAGATGAGCGTAGCGAAACCTGGGGAATGTCCGAACGGACTACGCCAAGAATGCCTGCAGCGCATCCAGGTATGGTTGTGGCTGCTCGTACTGGTGAAATGCCCGCACGGATCAATCGGTACCAGTCGGCCCTTCGAACGGTGGGTCTATGGTTTTGTTCATCAAATAACGCGGCTCTTCGTGCCGTCGCACTTTGTGCTTGTTCTTGACGAACAAAGCACGCAGTCAGAGCGTTCAGAGGTCAACGTGCCAGGTGCAGCTCGTAGGTGATGACCGATTGCTCGCGGCCCTTGACCCTCATCTCTTCGTAAAGCGTGGCCTCAACCGAGTCCCTCACAGTCTGGTACACGGCCTCGCTGACCAGCACTTTGCCGCCCGGCGTGTTTTCCTGGATACGCTTGGCCAGGTTGACCGTGTCGCCGATCGCTGTGTAGTCCATACGAGCGGACATACCTACGTTGCCCACGACGACCTCGCCCGTGTGCAGACCAACCCCAAAGCTGAAACGACGGCCTTGGCCGGTGTCGCGATGGTGGTCGGCAATCGCTCGCTGCATGGCCAGAGCAGCTCGCACGGCGCGCCGCACGTGATCCTCCTGCTCTAACGGGGCGTTGAAAATGCCCATCACGGCGTCGCCCATGAACTTGTCTAAGGTCCCTTCGTACCTCAGAATAGACGAGGCGGCCATCGAAAGGTATTTGTTGAGCATATCGACTAACTCTTCAGGCTCCAGCATCTCGCTGATTGTGGTGAACCCGCGAATGTCGGCGAAGAGAATGGTCGCTTCCTGTCGATGTCCACCCAACCGCAGCTCCGATGGGTCAGCAGGCAGGCGATCGACTACGGCCGGTGATACGTAGCGTCGGAACATATCCTGCACGGCTTGCAGGCGCTTGGTTTCGGTCAGGTCGTCCACCACCATGGCCACGCCTTGCGTCTGGTCCTGTGCGTCTTTCAGGGGGGCCAGGCTCATGTTCAGATTCACCTTGCCCCGTCCCGGAAATTTCGAGACAACCTCGTAGTCGGCGTAACGTTCCTCGCGACCAATGACGTTGGCGACGAGGTAGGGCACGACTGTGTCAGCCAGCGCGGGCAACACCTCTTCGTAGGGCAGACCGATGCAATCATCCGATGGAAGCGCCAGGATGGACTCCGCAGCCTTGTTGAACAGCGTGATTCTGCCCACGGTATCTGTGGTGACGACGCCGTCTTCCATGCTATCGAAGACGTTGTCCATGAGGTTCCTCATACGGGTGGTCTCCTCCAGGTTCCGCTGCAGCCGATCAACCAGCGCGGCGTTTTCGAGCGCCAGGGCGGTCTGATCGGCCAGTGTCTTGAGCAGGCGCATATCCTGGGCAGTGTAGCGGCGTTTCGATACTTTGGGGCCCAGCGCGAAAATACCGATCAGTTGCCCCTTTTTCAGGATGGGAACAAACCACTCCATGTTCAATCTTTGCAAGGCCAATCGTTCTTGTTCAGGCATGCATTTGAACTGGGGGGAGATATCCACGCTGTATTGAGCCAGGAGTTGACCCTCATCGGCCAGGCGCTGGACGAGCGGCGTGCCTCTGGTCAGAAGCAGGCTACCGGGATAACCGTCGGCGCCTGAAAGGGGCAGGGTTCGGAAGCGCAGCTGTTCGGAGGACCTGGAGTCGAGGATAAGCAGTAACCCTTCGTCCACATCCATCGTCTGCTTGATCTGCCGTAGAGCTGTGTTGGCCAACTCACTCAGGTCGAGGATGTTGCTGATGGCCTGGCTGTAATCGCGGATCGCTGTCTGGTAATCATAGCGTTGACCAAATAGAACCCGATTGGTCAGACCCAGGCTCACCCGGCGAATCGGCCGGTAGACGATGGTCAGGATCAGGGCGGTCCCAGCGGCGATCAGCCATAGCGGGTCTATGGAAGCGCTGACGAACGTTGAGGCCAGATAATCGCCCAGAAAAACTTGAGGCAGATAAATGATGGATAGGTATACCGCAAACGTCACCAGCGTCATAACCAGTGCCCTGGTCACACGACGCATGCCTGTACTTAGATCGACCAGATCCTCCTGGACCACGATGTACGTGTTCAGCGCGCTGCCCAGCCAAATGACAAGCAGACCAACTGTCCAGAAGGGCTCCCGTGACGATAGAGCCAGGCCGTAACCGGTGGACAACAATAGCGTGGCAATGAGCAGGTACTGGATCCTGTTCCTATGGGCGGGGCTTCGGGTGCGGATTTGTCGGACCTCGGCGGTGACGAGAGCCATTATCATGAAGGAGCCCCACCAGGCTACACTTACCACGAAGCTGACACTGTTGGCATTAAGCAGCCGTTGCTCCAGGGCCACGAGCGGCAGCCGGACCCAGTGCATGTCCAACGCAACCGCCAGGACCAAGCCAACGAAACCCAGCCCCCAGCCCCACGGCGCTACCCAGAGCTGCTGCAAGAAGGCACGAGCGAAAATCCAGTACAGCACACCCAGGACAATTAGCTCATAGCGGGCAAGCTGCGTCCAGCTAATCCCTGGCAGAGGGTCCGGCAAGTCACTCACGACGAGCACGCCCAGGTTCGCGTTCCAGACGGCGGCCAAAAGCAAATATGCAATGAAAAGACGAGGCAGCGTGTCGCCGCTCAGTCTGCGCTGAAAGAGGACGTATAGGCAAAGCGCAAGGTGAATCAAGGCGATGCTCACAGGGACCACGGCTTGGCCAAGTACTACGACAGCGTCGGACAGCACGATGTGTACCTCCATTGAAGCGGTACCTGTACGGATGGCGGTCCTTGAGAGAATCGTAGTACCCCGCCCTCCGCCCCGCATCATTTACTCTGTAAGGTAGCAAACGCAAACAGCGCGGCACGCTCTCCCGCGCTAAAGAGGGTGTGTCCACCCCGGGCAAGGCTGGTTGAATGCCTTGTGATTGAGCACATTGTACCATAGGCGTCCGCCGAAACGCAATAGGAAATTCGGCCCATTTTGGTGATGTGATTGTCGTGCGATGGCAAAGCGGCAGAGTGTAGAGGACAGAACGGTGGGGGGCAAAAGGCGAAGCGCCCCTTGCCCCGCGGCCCTCGCCCCAGTATGTTATGTGACGCAGTCTCCTACGATTCCGTAAATCTCCCGTCATCCTTCGATGCTGGAAGCTTGTGCACGTTCTTCTCGAGCCATCCTGCCCTCTCCACGGGTCGGATGTCAAATTCGGGGACATATGGCTTGATGTCCAGGACCGGCGTCCCGTCCACCACGTCGACGTCTTGAACGTGGAGCACGTTCTTCTCAACTCTGACCAGGCGCACCACCGAGATACCGATCGGGTTCGGCCGGCTGGGGCCTCGCATGGCAAAAACTCCGTGTGCTTTGTCGTCCATGAACGGCTTGACTTTCAGGGAGGGTTTCCTGGACAGGTGGAAATGGTATATCAGGATGATATGAGAGAAGCCCTCAATATCTGTGAGGCCTTCGGCATATTCCGGAAACACCTCGACGGCTCCCTCAACACCCTCTGCACCTGCTGGCTGTATGGGTGTCCCTCGCGGCTCCTGGAACGGAGAATGAACCACTCCAATTGGCTTGTAGGTGATTTCGTCCACGGTTCCATCCAATCGTTGATTGCCGGTTGACTCAGAACAAACTTGATTCGCCTCGCGGCCGAGTAGGCAACTACAGCTCTGCGGCAGCCGGGTCTGTAGACGGACTTTGGCAAGTCAGGACGACTGACGGGCTGCGCGCTTGGCAGCCTCGATCTTCTCGACCCTGATCGCCTGTCTCAGGATCAGCGCGCCGATCGCCCCGCCCAGTACAAAGGGCAGCGCCAACTGAAGCCCCAGTAACCGGTACGGCAACAGGAAGACAGGCGGCGGATGCTGCGGATTGCTCGGTAACGTGCGCAGATAATAGGAAATGGCCGCCGTCAGCCAGGTGTAGGACCAGGCCAAGAAGATGGCGATGCCCAGCCATTTACGTTTCGTATACAGCGGCCTCTTTCTGAAATAGGACATGTATGTCTTCCAGGCCACGATGGCCAACACCGGGAACGAACCCCAGGTATGGATGTTGAAGGAAGCACTCGCCAGTTCCAGGGGCGGCTCGTTCCGTGTGACCGCACCGATGAGTCCGTTGATGCCGGCGAAGAGGCCCAGCAGGTACAGCATCGTAGCAAAGCTGCCGAACGCCCGGTGAGCTCGGAAGAGGATGTCGTTCATCTTGAGCAATGCCGACCGCTTCTTGTAGTAGGCGGCGTAGTAGCCCGTGGTGACCTGGACTGTCGCACACAGCATACCCAAGAACGTGATGATCGTGTTGAATTCAACCTGTTCTATCGGCATAGAAGTTCCTCCTGACGTAGATTATAACAGCATGCCAGCACCCTTCAAAGGCGCCATTCTGATGGCGCGCATTTTACGCAAGCTTCTCCTGTGGGCGACTACGTCTGTGGCGCGGATCGAAACGCGCATCCCTGCTGGTGCCGATCCATTGGTATTAGGACGTCCATTCACCCAATTGTGACGATACCCAGATAGCCGTCCACCGTGAGCGGGTCGCCGGTTCGGATCAGAGACACGGCGTCGGGGACCCCCGTGACGCATGGCAGTCCGTACTCCCGGGCGATGATCGCGCCGTGGATCAACATACCGCCTCTCCGCTCCACGATCCCCGCCGTGAGCGGTACGACGAACGTCATATTGGGATCGACCGCGTCACATACCAGCACCTCGCCGTATTTGAAGTCTGTGAGGTCGGCTGTACTCACAATCACCCGTGCTTTTCCTGTACATATTCCAGGCCCTGCGGGTTGACCGATGAGCTGTCTGGCCTTCATCGTGAAATCGGCCTGTGATTTCTCCTCTTGCTTGCGCGGTTGTGGCACGTAGTTGGGGTCCTCGAGGGCCTTCGCGACCTCCGCAGCCTCGAGGCCGTCGACGTTGGTCACGCCGCGCGCCTCGATCCGCTCCTTCCCCGCGTCTACTGCAGCCAGCGCCTGAGCCTGGATCCGACCGAGATAGATGTTATCGTCGTCGCGCAACTGATAGCTGGTGCGTGCCAGGTCGAGAAGCTCAGCCGCCTGGGTTCTCTCTCCCTCCTCAAAGCGGCTGAGGAATCTCTTTTCCAACGCCTGAATGTCTGTGAGGGCCAGGTGCGTCTCTGCAGGTGGATGAGCGGCCATTTCGAGCAAGATCTTGACAAGCGCGCCTGGCACCTGGTCACACGCCACGCCTCCAGTGATGGAACAGGATAGGTCGCCGAACGTTTGGACAAAGTCGTCCACCCGTGTCAGAAAGTCCAGGTCAACGTCTGCGTACGCCTGGGTCCTTAGTTCCTCGGCCAGAATTGGATTATCCCTGATGATGGCAGCCATATCCTCCAAAGCCTGATTTCGTTCCATGCTCGCCATCGGCGTGGCCCCCAGCAGGTCCATGAACTCGTATGGGTCCTCGGGGCGCACTGTATCGTTGTAGACTTGACCGAACAATCGGATGCCATGGGCAAAGGGGATGAACTCGGACCAATAGACGCTCACCCAGTTTTCATGGATGCCCAAGCGTCGCTCAATTTCGTGCGCAAGCTCTGGATCTGAAAGCTGCGCCACGTCCTGTTCGGCCAGACGCGAGGCCTCCTCGATCATGCCAGGGATCAGCTCCCTCTCAATCTTCCGGCGGAGTACCTTGAGATTCTCGAAGCTTCTGCGCAAACTGAGGTACCACCGACGTTCGTCATTCACTTCATCGTCGGAGAGTGTGGTGATTGGGCGCGATTGCAGTGCGATCAGCTCTTCCCCCCGGAATGTCCACTCCATATCCTGGGGCATCCCAAACAGCTTCTCCGATCGCAGCGCGAGATCGAACACTGCGACAGCTTCTTTATCGCTCAGCGGTGCAAGGTTCGACATGCCGCGCGGCAGTGGAGCAAGCCGAACTCCGCCTGGCCCGGGAACGATGAATTGATCCCGGTGGGCTGGCTTGTGTGAGATAAACATCCGTGTAGCGCGATCCAGCACCCACTGGTCGGGCTCAACAGTGCCGTCCACGAGCCCTTGATTGAGACCGTGTACCGACTCGATCACCGCCTGGGAGGCATCGGTAGGGCTTTGGCTGAAGGCTACGCCTGAGCGCTCCCCGATTACGATTTCCTGAACCACCACCGCCATCGTGCTTTTATCGACATCCAGCCCCAGTTCCTGGCGGTAGAGAAGCGCCGCGTCCGACCAGAGAGACGCCCACACGAGCCGCACGTGCTCCAGGATGGCGTCGATGCCCTGTACGTTGACAAAGGACTCGTGCAATCCTGCAAAGGAGGCGCTCGACGAATCCTCAGCCGGTGCAGAGGACCGGACCACCACGCCTGCGTCACTGAAGTAGGACTCGAGGGGATCGCGCAGCGCGGCATCAAGCTCCGGGGGAATCGGCTTGTTGAGGAACATGTTGCGGATTCGCAAGCTTGCATCCCATATCTCCTCCCAACGCATGTCGGCAAAGTCTTTCCGGCTGAGTTCCAGCAGTATGCGTTCACGCAGCCCGGTCAGAGCGACGTATGCGTCGTACGCTTCGGCCGTCACGCAAACGGTGTCCGGTACGGCAATTCCGCTGCGTGCCATCCGTGCCAGCGCGAAACATTTCCCGCCCACACGTGGCCGATCGTCAGATTGTATCTCCTGAAGCGGTATGATCAGGTTCATTGCCTGACGTGGAGCTCCATGACTTCCTGGAACTTGCTCACCAGGTAGTAGCGCGCGACCTTGACCTGAATCAAGGCACAAGAAGGGGATCTGACGAATTCCTCCAGATGAGGATGCTTAGATAGGTACAGTCCGACCAGGCGATCCCGTTCATCTTCCTTGAGCTCCTCAGCTTTTCCCAGGACGGTCACAGCGACCGCGCGGTGGATGTCGGAATCTCGATTGGATCGGCTGTCGATCAGCAAGGCTACTCTTGGATCGGTCACCAGGTTGGCGTACTTGCGCGTGGAGCGAGCCGTCGCGATCAGCAACAGCTTCAGATCATCGGTTGCTGCGAAGGCCATCAAGCTGGCATACGGCTGCCCATCGTCGTCGTGGGTAGCCAGGACAGCCAAGCTCTGAGCAGCGAACAGGTCCTGGAGAATAGATTTGACGCGTTCTGGACTTTCCATCAGTTCCCCTCCTGACGCCCTATCGCCCGCGTTGGACGGTCGTCGCCAGTGATTCGCCCTTTTCGGGCGTGAATTCGCCTTCCGTGCGCCACAGGACATTCCCTTGCCGATCGACCAGCAGCACATAGATGTCCTCCTCGTGCGGAAGCTCCAGGGCCTGTCGAAAAGCGGCCTTGTCCACATAGAGTGTGATCGTCCTGGCCCGTGCCCTGGGGTCCGGGATCCCTGCCCGCATACCTTCGTTGATGAACGTGCGTCCCAGCACATTTATGCGCTGGATGACCGGCAGCTCGTAGTAGCGGACTCCCTCATACGCCTGCTCAAGCTGCTTGGCGAGAGGGATCCACGTGTCGACCACACGCTGGTGCCAGCGCTGGAACGCGATGATGACGACATTCAAGTCGCCCTCGAAGTCGGCGGGGAGTGTGAGTTTGCGGCGCGACAGATTTGCACTCGTCACGACTGGGAACTGCATGGCTTTCTCCTCGTGTTTCTATCCCGATAACATCTCGTTTGTAAAGGCCTAGTAATCCTCTCTACGCGGAACGGATCGCCGTCGCCGTTTTTTCTCGCTGTGGCGGTGCTTGGTCTCCAACCGGCGCCTTTGCGACGCTGCTGTCGGCTTCGTCTTGCGTCGGACCTTGGGCTTCTTGGCTGCCCGCCGGATCAGCTCGACCAGCCGATCGATCGCATCCTCCCGGTTCCGTTCCTGCGTGCGGAACTGCTGGGCTTCGATGATCAGCACGCCGTCCTCGGTCATCCGCTTGCCGGCCAGCCGAATCAGGCGCTGGCGCACGTCGTCTGGCAGCGAGGGTGAGTTGGCTGCGTCGAAGCGCAGCTGTACTGCCGTGGCGACTTTGTTGACGTTCTGCCCGCCCGGACCTGAACCGCGGATGAAGTCCAGCTCGATCTCGCCCTCGTCAATCGCGATCGTGCGCGTGACCTGGATCATTGCTCCCCCGGCAGCATCGACTCAACCGCGGTGACGATCGTGTCCATCAAGCGATTCACGGCGTCGTCCACCGTCCGTCGTGTAGGCTCAGCGTCGAACCAGGCCAGTATCTCCTCGGCGCCCCTGGAGAAGGGTATGGTCGCCGCAAAGTCCGGCACCAGGCGCTTGATCTTGGTGTTGTCGAAGATCACGCTGTGGGCCTTGTCTCCCAGGAGGCTCGCGCCCCAGTCGGGATCGAAGGCCGCGATGAGATCCGACGGGACGTGGACCAGGCGCGGCTCAGCCCCCGCGGCACGGGCCAGGATGGTGTAGATCTGGTTCCAGGACAGCACCTCGTCGGAGGTGATGTGGAATGCCTCGCCGATGGCTCGCTGGTTTCCCATCAGGCCCACAAACCCCTTCGCGAAATCCTCGTGGTGCGTGAGGACCCACAGGGACGTACCGTCGCCGTGCACGATCACCGGCCTGCCTCTGCGCATGCGGTCGATCACGGTGTATCTGCCGTGGAATGGCAACCGGGTTCTGTCGTACGTGTGCGACGGGCGCACGATGGTCACGGGAAACTTCTCGGCGCGATACGCCTGTATGAGCCGTTCCTCGCACGCGATCTTGGCGCGCGAGTATGCCCAGTAGGGGTTGTCGAGTGGAGTGGATTCGGTGATGGGCAGACGTGCCGGCGGCTTCTGGTAGGCTGAGGCTGAGCTGATGAAGATGTACTGTCCTGTACGGCCGCGAAAGAGCTCTATGTCCGCCTCCACGTGCTCGGGCGTGAACGCGACCCAGTCCACGACCACGTCGAACGTGTAGCCCGCTAGTGTGGCCTCCGTGGCCGCCCTGTCGCGGATGTCGCCACGCAGGACGTGCGCTCCCTCAGGGACCGGGCGCGCGGTTCTCCCACGGTTGAACATGTACAGCTCAATTCCGCGCTCCACAGCCAGTTGGGAGCAGGCTGAACTGATAGTGCCGGTGCCGCCGATGAACAGAACTTTCACGATTGCATTCCCCTTTCCAATGCAAAGGGAAACGGAGTGGCCCCTTCCAATGCAAAGGGAAACGGAGTGGCCCCTTCCAGACCTGTCAGGTCTACAGAGACACTTGCTTCACTGGATCGATGCAGCATGCATCGATCCCGGTCTGGAGCACGGTCCGGTGCAGACCTGCCAGGTCTTAACGATCTCATATCTCCCGCTTCATACGAGTCCGGTGGGGCACGAAACCCTGGTTTTTCCAGAACCGCTGGCCCACCGGATTGTCTGGAGACACGTTGAGCAACACCTCTGTCACGCCTCGAGACGCCAGCCACTGGACGATGAACTCAAGCATCGTCTGGCCAAGACCCTGCCGGCGGCACTCAGGTGCCACGAAGAACTGCGTGATGTACCCTGCGCGCTGCCATTCCGGCATAAACGCGTGCTCAACCACGTCGAAGGCGAGACCATATCCCGCTGGCGTATCTCCAACCAGACCAAGGATCAGCAGCATCGTCTCGTCATCCAGGCGCTTGGTCACGAAATCCATGAACTGCTCCGGCGGGGTGCTGGAACCACGGATGAGCGCCCGGTGGAAACGGTCCAGATGTGTCAGTAGTTGGGGATCAGGATGAGGTAGCCGAACAATGTGATAGTCTGGTTGAGATTTCAAGATTCGGCCTCCTCCCTCATCGTCCTCTATGGCGCTTGGGGAGCCTCCTCCGCTTCCTCTGGGGTCGTATCCACCGTGGGCATGATGCCGGCACCCGGCACGACGATGGTGGGCGACGTGCCTTCTTGGGTGAAGATAATCTTGTCGGCCTCTGTAAGCGCCGAGGCGTTGGCCAACACGGCTTGTAGATATGCATACGCGGGGTTTTCGGCGTACAAATCGGCCAGCGTGAGCTCCGAGGCAAGCTCGGCCCGGGCTGCCGCCACCGAAGCTTCGGCCTGCACCTGGTTAATCTCCAGATCCTTCTGTGCCGTGAGCAAATCGTTCGCTTTTTCCGCTTCAATCACAGACCGCTGTGCCTCGAGACGTTTCTTCTCCAACTCGGCGAGAGTCGTTTTCTGGCGCACCTCTTCCTGTTGCCGGGCCAGAGTGACACGGACGGCACCTTCCTCACGAGCCTGGTCGGCCGCGGCTTGCTCTTTGGCCTTGATCGCATCCTGCGCGGCCAACTCCGTATCCAGCCGGCTCTGGGTGATCGAATCCAGGCTGGCTTGCACCTCCTCGGACAAGATCACATTGGGCACGGCGACGTTCTTGGTGATCAGGCCTAGATTTGTGGCCAGCCCGTCGAGCTCATCATTGATGCACACACGCAGTTCGTCGCGTGCAGACCCAATCACGTTGTTGTTGAAGGTTCTATCTCCCACGCACGATTTCATGGCCTGGAGCGCGAGGTCGGTCACGCGATTCCTGAGTGCCTCATCGCTCAAATAAAGCCCTCGATA
>Ga0207752_1001443_pt1 | contig 10841 bp, 7 predicted proteins | sample Pon2CUnioCityCA_6_FD_187272 | JGI IMG/M metagenome (GOLD analysis project Ga0207752, IMG submission 187272) | Marine sediment microbial community from Union City, CA, USA - Pond 2C Sediment 2 (SPAdes) | ecosystem: Environmental > Aquatic > Marine > Intertidal zone > Salt pond sediment ... | reverse complement strand
GTACGGCCCCATTAAACCAGTGACAAAGGCCATTGGTAATAACGCCGCGATAACGGTAAAGGTAGCAAGGATAGTCGGACCACCGACTTCATCAACTGCAATCGGAATGGCTTCAACCAGTTTCTTACCACCCATGCTCATATGGCGATGAATGTTCTCCACCACCACGATGGCATCATCGACCAGGATACCGATGGAGAATATCAGGGCGAATAACGAAACCCGGTTAAGGGTAAAGCCCCATGCCCAAGACGCAAACAAGGTTGCCGCCAGGGTGACAATAACCGCGACACCCACGATAACCGCTTCACGTTTACCTAAAGCAAAGAACACCAGCAAGACTACGAAGAAGGTCGCAAAGCCCAGCTTGCCGATGAGTTGTTTTGCCTTGGCATCTGCCGTCTCGCCGTAGTTACGCGTGACCGTGACTTCAACGCCATCCGGAATAAACACGCCCTTGAGCTGGTCAACTCGCTCAATCACCTGGTTGGCAATGCTGACCGCGTTACTGCCTGGTTGCTTGGCAATGGCAATGGTGACTGCGGGGAACTCACCTTTCTTATCAATATTTTTGCTTTGTGCAGAAGGACCGGTTCCAAACCAGGCATATTGTTCAGGTTGGTCCGGTCCATTTTTTACCGTGGCCACATCACGTAAGAAAACCGGCTTGCTGTTATTCACACCAACAACCAGGTTTTGAACTTCTTCGGGCGTGACTAAAAAGGTGCCGGTTTGTACTGAAACCTGCTGGTTGTTATTTACCATGTTACCCGAAGGCTGGGTGGCGTTACTGGCCTGAAGCGCGTTACGTAAATCGCCCACCGATAAGTTATGTGCCGCCAGGGCCGCGGGGTCGAGTAATACGTGCACTACCTGCTGCGGGCCACCCAGGGTATAAATATCCCGCGTACCCTTAACCCGTTTTAATTCTGTTTCGATGGTGTGCGCAACTTTTTTCAGGTCATACGCGCCGCGTTGCTCGTCGTCTGTCCATAAGGTCAGGGTCACAATCGGCACATCATCAATACCCTTGGGTTTAATAATCGGGGCAAGTGTACCGAAGTTCGCCGGTAGCCAGTCCTGCTTGGAATAAAGCGCGTTATACAAACGCACAATAGCCTGGGTACGGTCTTCACCGACTTTAAACTGGGCCGTTAGAACAGACATGCCCGGTTTGGAAACCGAGTAAACATGTTTTAAGCCTTCAAGCTCTGAAAGAATTTGTTCCGCCGGTAAGCTCACCAGCTGTTCTACCTCGCGCGCTGACGCACCGGGGAAAGGAATAAACACGTTGGCGAAGGTGACATTGATTTGCGGTTCTTCTTCACGCGGCGTCACCATCACGGCAAACAGGCCGAGTAAAAAACCTATCAGTGCAAGTAACGGGGTAATCTCAGAGAGCAGAAATTTCTTCGCGATACTTCCGGAAAGCCCGAGTTTATTTTCTTCCTGGTTATTTTGATCCAGTTCGGCCATGACTTACTCCTGCAACTTTAATTTCGCTGCGGCAGCAACAGGATCAAGCATCACTTTTTCATTACTTTCAAGCCCCGCAAGAATTTCATAACTATCCGAGTCCGCTACATAAGCACCGACTCGCACCTGGCGGAAAGAGAGTTTGTCGTCTTTGTCTTTCACGTACACCGCGCTAACTTCACTGCGCTTGGCAACAGACTTCGCAGGTACTAACAAACTTTGCTTTGTGTTACTGACAATCGCCACCTTGATAAACATGCCAGGGTAAATCCCGTAGTCACCTTTTGGCAGCTCGGCGCGCATTTGAAAGGTATGGTTGCTGGGATCTGCATACGGACTCACGGTAATTTTATTCACCACTAAACGCTTACCGTCTTTTAAAATTGCCGTGGCCTTTTTTTGCTCGCGGACAACCTTTACCAGGTCTTGTGGTAATGCCACGTTCGCGCGCAAGGTTTCCAGTGATAGCCCGGTCATCAACGGTTGCCCCGGTTTGGCCAGCTCACCAATTTCAATATGACGTTTCACCACGATGCCGCTGTACGGCGCACGCACGATGGTGTTTTCTAAAGCCTCGTTAGCCTGTTCCAGCCGGGCTTTAGCGGCTTTATAGCTGGCGCTTGCACGGTCTAACGCGGTTTTGGCAACCAGTTTTTTCGCAAAGATATCTTCAATACGTTTAAATTCAGACTCCGCTTCATCAAAGGCGGCTTTGGCTACTTTATAAGACGCCATTTGATCCTTGTTACGAAACTCAACCAGGATGTCCCCTTGTTTAACCGCATCATCAACATCGGCATTTAACTTCACCACGCGACCAGACGTTTGAGCAGATATCGTAGCCTGGTTTACCGCTTCAACAACTGCATCAAGTACACGTTCTTCATCAATATGCACGTTCCTGGCAAAGGCCCAGTCTGTTTTTTCTTCTGCCTGTAATACGGGGGCAGATAACAATGCTGCAATAACAATAAAGGCTGACGCCAGTGAAATTGAACCGCGTAAAGTGAACATTATGATCTCTCCAACTATTCTGTATTTCAGTACGTGCTATTCGTATTGTTTTATTTGTTAAAAATTATTTTAACTAGTTTTATTTTAACCAGGGATTAAGCTGCTTAATGTCATTAACCGATAAGGTACCGGCAGCAAGCTTAAGGTTTAATGTTTCCATAATATAATTATAGCGTACCTGCGCGTAATCCCGGCGGGCACGAAAGAGTCCTTGTTGTGAATTTAAAACATCAACCGTGGTACGTGTGCCCACTTCAAAACCGGCTTGTGTTGCTTCTAAAGCGACCAGGCTTGAAGCCAGCGCTTGCTTCAATGCTTTAACCTGGCTGATGTTGGCAATAACACTTAAGTATGAATTACGTGTTTGACGTTCAGTTACGCGGCGTTGTTGATCCAGTAACTCCCGTGCTTGTTCTAAACGATAGCTTGCCGCGCGCGTTTTCGAGTTAACCAGGCCACCCGAATAAATCGGTACATTTAACTGTAATGAAATCGAGTTACTGGTTTTTTCACTTCCGCTAAAAGGAACGGGTGCGCCTGAGTCATAATTTGTAACAGAGTGGCTCGCCATCAAATCAAGCGTTGGGTAATGACCGCTTTGCTGTAACGACACTTCAGCACGGGCAATATCAACGCCTTTTTGATTTGCGATTAGTAAAGCGTTTTGATTGTTTGCCTTTTCAATCCATTGATTAATATCCGCTGGCTCAGGCCCCACTAACGGATGACTGGTCGACAAGCTGGAAAGAGAAGTGAATTTTTTATTCGTCATTTCTCTTAAAACTTCCTGGCTAATGGCTAATGTGTTTTTCGCCACGATGGCGCGGGCAACAGCCTGGTCATAAAGCGCCTTGGCTTCATGCACATCGGTAATTGCAATTAAACCAACGTTAAAACGTTGTTCGGTTTGCTCGAGTTGGCGTTTGATGGCTTTGCGTTCTGCCCTGGCAAACTCCAGGTCATCAGACGCAGCCAGCACGGCAAAATATTGTTTAACCACGCGGAGGATTAAATCCTGCCTGGCGTATTCAAGGTTAGCCTCTGCCTGGGCAACAACCGCATTGGCCTGATCGAGCCCGGCATAATTTGTGTGACGGTAAAGTGGTTGGGTCAGGTTTAAGCTATAACCATCGGTAGCGTAATCATCAGTTGAGGTCGTTGCAGAAACCGTCTTGTCATCATTCTGGTTGTAATAAACGTTACCCGTAATCGTGGGTAAGAAGCCAGCCATACTCTGCTTCCTGGACTCGAGCAGGGCCTTGTATTCGGCTTGAGCTGCACGGAACTGGGTATCATTCTTTACAGCCGCCTGGTAAACAGTAAGAAGATCTTCTGCAAATGACGAAAAACTTAATGAAGACAAAAGTGATATCGTCATTAAATTGATGCTGCGTTTATTCATAAATCTCTCCAAAGCCCTTAATAGCGTTTCATTGATTTATCGACGTCTTCAGCCCACTGCTCAACACCACCGTCGAGATTGGTAATGTTTTTATAGCCCGCTTGTTCCATATAATACCCCATTTGCCGGCTGCGAATACCATGATGGCAGATCATAATAATCTCCCTGTCATAGCCTATCTCGTCTTCAAGACTATCAAGTTCAGCAGCCAGTTCACCCATGGGTATTAAAACCGAACCTTCAATGTTGCAGTACTCAAATTCCCACGGCTCACGTACATCGAGTAATAACGGTGTGGTATCAGTTTTACTTAAACTCGATAAGTACTCATTTAATTGTAGTGGGGTAAAGTGACGCATCAATGACCTTTATCAAGCTCAGCAAATTTTGGCGATAAAAAAAGCCTGTTAAGGAACAGGCTTTTTATAAATTACAGTCTTTAGTAAGAAATTAAGACATAACTATAAAGCAAACCGCTCCGGTTCCACCGCATTAATAAGGGCAGGAACGCTGGTTTCAAGTAAGATCTGGTGCGACCACTCGTTTTCACTCACCCGGGTGATTAAAATCATTTCCATGGCAGGTGCATCACCGGTAAACGCGATCAAACGGCCACCGACACTCAGGTTACGCTGAAAACTCTCAGGCAAAAGCGGCAAAGAACCGGTCACCACGATCACATCATAAGGTTTATGTGCATCCCAACCTAAATGTGCATCGCCCACTTCATAAGTAACATTAGTAATATTGTGTGCTTCTAATTTCTCTTTTGCCTTGTGCAGGTTTTCCTCGTGGATATCCACGGTAATCACGTGGCGCGCCTGGCTGGCAAGCAGGGCAGTGAGATAACCCGAACCGGTACCAATTTCTAAAATCTTGTCCTTGTCCTGAACCTGCAACGCCTGCAGTAAATACGCTTCGAGTTTAGGTGACAGCATTTCCTGCCCATTACCCAAAGGAATATTCATGTCGGTAAAAGCGAAGTCCTTAAACTCAGCCGGGACAAAGTCTTCACGAGGCACAAGGTGAATTAAATCTAAAACCTTATCGTCCTTCACATTCCAGGGCTGGATTTGTTGCACCACCATGTTGTGACGCGCTTCTTCAAAATTCAGTACATTCATGAGCCATTCCCGCTAAATTATTTTTACTCTTTATTATTATAGAGTTCATTAATATAAATAGAGTAAGCACTTTAATGAATACCCGCAAGATTTTATGTGTATTTTGGAGACAAAATTCAACATTGGGATATAAAAACCATTTATAGAATTTTTCTAAAAAAAGCAAAAGCCTGTAAATCATATCTTTTATAAGGTTTTAATGTCACAAAATTTTAACAAGTTTGACGTTTTTGCGGTTAAGTAAATTTTTGTGCAGTCGCTATTAAATAAAGTCTCATGTAAATGTCTAGCCAGAGTTAAACCAGGAAAAGGTCGTGCCCGTGAAAAATTTATTAAAACTTACCATCAGTAAAAAAATTGCACTGAGTCTTTCAATTATGACTCTCATGCTGATACTCGCCAGTTTAAGTGGTTATATCTCGACTAAACGGCTATCCGGCTCACTTGAATATGTTACGGGTCCCGCCTGGGATACCGCTGATGGCGCAATGGAAGGTGTTATTGGCATTAAAGAACAAATCATTGCCACTAATGTGCTTATTTCAAATGCCCGGGGCGGAACCTCGGTTGATATCAGTGCGAGACTCAAAGTGGGCACAGATATGGCAGATGAAGCACTGGGTCGAATGTTTGCCGCGAAGCAAATTCCAGCAAGCCTCAGTGATGAAACAAAAAATGTTATTAAAGCATTTAATCAAAAACGCGATGCAGTCATTACAGCAGCAAACGATTATGTAAAAGCTTATAAGTTAATGCATAAAAATGGCATGAGCTTTGTAAAATTTATGGGCTATGTTGAAGGCATTGGTGATGCCGCGGTAGAAGAACTTGAAAATAACCCGGATAAAACCATTTCATGGAACAGTGGCTTGTCAGAAAAATGGCAAGCGGCAGATGGCGCAATGGAAGGCCGTATCGCATTACTGGAACGTTTATTTTATTACCAGGAATATGCTGACCATATCATACCGCCCGAAGAAGCAAGCAAGAAATTGGCAGCGACACTGGATGATTTAAAAGCGAACGTAAACCAGCTATCAGGCTTACGTGCTTTTTCAAGAACAATTAGCGGCGGCGAATTTAAAGGGCAGGTTTATAAAACAGTGCTTAAAAAATTAAGCCAGGAGCATGAGTTGCTGCTTTCAAACCTGGTGAAGTTTTACCAGGACTTCTCCACCAGGACAGAGGAGTTTGAAAAACAAACACAGGCCTTACTTAAAAACATTGATAATCTTGAAGAGATTGCAGATGGTGCGGTTGAAGGTGAGATAAATAATGTCTCATCCATCATTACCTCGTCGTATGTCATGATCAGTCTCTCCTTGATCGTAGGAATTATTATTGCGGCCTTATCCAGTGTTATTGCGAATCTTTTCATCAGTAAACCGCTGAAAAATGTTGCCAGCAATATGCAGGATATCAGTTCCGGAACAGGTGATTTAAATGTACGCCTGGCAATTAATTCCAGGGATGAAGTGGGCGATATTGCTGCCGGGTTTAACCTGTTTGTTGAAAAAATCCAGGGGATCGTGCTTAAAGTCTCAGAAACCGCGACCTTACTGGGTTCCGCGGTTGAACGCGTTTCCTCAATGACTTCTCGCTCAAGCTCAACCATTTCACAACAGCAAATGGAAACCCAGCAAGTGGCAACGGCCATCAATGAAATGGCTGCCACCGTTGTAGAAGTGGCAAATAGTGCAAGTAATGCAGCAGGTTCAGCTCAACAAGCACAAAGCTCAACTCAAGAGGGACAAGGTGTAGTCAATATAGCGGTTAATACCATACAGGAGCTTGCCACTGATGTAGAAAATGCCAGTAGTGTTATTAATACGGTAGAAAATTACTCAAATGAAATTGGAACGGTGCTCGACGTTATACGAGGCATCGCAGAACAAACCAATTTATTAGCACTCAACGCGGCCATTGAAGCAGCACGGGCTGGCGAACAAGGTCGCGGATTTGCCGTTGTTGCAGATGAAGTGCGTACCCTCGCTTCAAGAACACAGGCTTCAACGGAAGAAATTCAAAAAATGATCGAAAACCTGCAATCGAGCTCGCAACAGGCTGTCGTGGTGATGAATAAAGGTCGTGAACAAGCCGGTCACGGCGTGGAGCAGGTCAACCAGGCCGGTGAAGCCCTGAAAAAAATTACCGAGGCGGTCAATGTCATCAGTGACATGAACACTCAAATTGCCAGTGCCGCAGAAGAACAAAGCGCCGTGGCCGAAGAAGTGAACCGCAACGTGGTTAACATCAATCAACTGACCGACGAGAACGCCGATACCTTTAATGATATTGTCGCGGCCGGAAATGAAATGGAAAATCTCGCGCATGAGCTCACCGCGCTGGTTTCACAATTTAAAACATAAACGTCATGTTTGCGCTTAGTCATAAATTAACGCTTTAAATACCGCTGTGAATCTAAACAATGGGTAGTAAGATTAACAGCCAGAAAAGGAAGGCGAGAAAAGCGTAATGGACAGCAGCAAAGAAAACCAGAACCCGGAAGACGAGAAAAAGAGCAAAAACCTGCACAAGGCCCCGTGGCAACTGGGCCTGATGCGCTTTGTTTTCAAATATCCCGGAAGTCTCTTCCCCTCACTTATCGGCCGCTGGGCCTACCGGCTCTGGTTCCAGACCCATCGCGGGCCACGAGCCAGGCGTGAACTCGACTGGTTTAAAGACACCAACCCCAGTATCGAAGTCATCGAGGTCAGCGGTATCCCGATCGCCACCTATTACTGGGAAAACACCAACCACCAACATCCTTCAATCTTAAGTTCCAGCAACCATGAAAAACCCCTGGTCATGCTGCACCATGGCTGGACCGGGCGCGGCAGCCAAATGGCCGGCTTTGTTGAGCCCTTGCTGCAGGCCGGTTTCCGGGTGCTGGCCTTTGATAACCATGCCCACGGTGAAACCCCGGGCAAAGCCACCAGTATTTTTATCCTGGGTGAAATCCAGCAGGCCCTGGCCGAAAAGGTCGGTGGGGTCTACGCCGTGATTGCCCATTCTTTCGGTGGCATGGTCACAGCCTATTCCCTGGAACAGGGCCTCGAGACCCAAAAAGTGGTCAGCATTCACTCGCCCGAAGCGCCAAATGGCTTTACCGCGCAAAAAGTGGTCTGTATAAGCTCACCCGCGCGGTTTGACTTCTTGCTCGAACGGTTCTCAAACAGCCTTTATCTCCCGGAAAAAATCCAGAAATACATGACAACTCGTTTTCAGAAGGAATATGGCGAAAACCTCAATGAACGGGTTTCGGCCACCCACACCAGCCAACATCTCGGTCATATCCCGGCGCTGTTTATTCACGATGAAAACGACGTCGATGTCCCCATATTCGAGTCCGAGTTATTCCACAAGGCCTGGCCCAGCTCAAAGATCATACGAACAAAAGGGCTTGGGCATCGCGCCGTGCTGTATAACGCCGAAGTGATTAAAAAGACGGTCAATTTCCTTAAATAGGCATTTTCTCAAATAAGGCACGTTTAGCTGTTTTTATTCCATCGTTTTTTGTGTGGCTTTGTGACCGATTTTACATATAAATATTCAGTCTGTTCGCATGAGATTGTATAATTCAGTTCCCGTTTACCCCCAAACAGGACAAAAAATGAACGTGACTGAATATAAAACCCCGACTCTTTCACTCCAGGTTCATGAGAACCATATCGTGGCAATGGCGAACAACTTTGTCAGGGTCACGGAAAACGAACTCAACTTCCTCGCGGTAGTGGCAAATAAACATTTCACTGGCCCCTTTGGCATGGTCGAAGTCAGGGACAAAAATGTATTAATGGACCCGCAATTACATGCCAAGGTCAAACAAGCCCTGCCCAACTTCTCGGCTTATGCACTGGTGACCAATAACAGCAACGCAATCGAGAACATGAAAAGGGAAGAATCCTTTATGGCCTATGAGAATTTCAGGCTCTGTTCCACCATCAGTGAAGCCACCGACTGGGTCAACCTCGTACTAACCGGAAGTTACACGAATAAGAAGATTGCCTGATAAGCTATCTGATTGAATTTATTAGAAAAACTAGTCTGGCTGGGTTTAAACCTTGCGGCAATTATGGTTGCAATATAATAGCCTATCCAGTACCTTGAGCTTTCGACCGCCGGGGGTGCCAAAATTCAGATTTTGCCTTTTGCCCCCTCTCCCCTCGCGGGAGAGGGCTGGGGAGAGGGGACAAAGAAAAAAGGCTGAGAATTACCCATTGAACCTGACCTAGTTAGTACTTGCGTAGGAAAGGCGAGCTGAAACACGCAAAACCTATTCTTTAGTGTTAACCCTTTAGTAGATAGATTAGGCGCGGTCGTCCGAATTAACTTATTAGATTTTAGATAATAATCAGGACACAGCACCCATGAGCGCAATCCCAGAAGATTTTATTAGCAAAACCAACCAACTTTCCGACGAAGTGACCCAGCCGTTCACGGCCTCGAAAAAAATCTACGTCACCGGTTCACGCCCCGATATCCGCGTACCCATGCGTGAAATTACCACCACCCCAACGCACACCGATAACGGTGTAGAAGAGAATGCACCGATTACTGTTTATGACACTTCCGGGCCCTATACCGACCCAGAAGTGAGCATTAACTTACTCAAAGGCCTCCCTGATGTGCGCGCGGCGTGGATTGAAGAACGTGGTGATACCGAGCAACTCGATGGCCCCAGTTCAGAATTCGGCGTCGAACGCAAAAATGATCCTGAACTCGCCAAGCTCCGATTCGAACATATTCGTAACCCGCGTAAAGCCAAAGCGGGCAAAAACGTCAGCCAAATGCACTACGCGAAACAAGGCATCATCACCCCAGAAATGGAATACGTCGCCATTCGTGAAAACAACCGTTTAGAAGAAATGCGTAACGACCCGCAATACGCCAAGTTACTCGTTCAGCAAAAAGGCGAACCACTAGGCGCAAATATTCCAGATATCATCACGCCAGAATTCGTGCGCGATGAAATCGCCGCCGGTCGTGCCATTATCCCGTGCAACATTAATCACCCGGAACTCGAGCCCATGATCATCGGCCGTAACTTCCGCGTAAAAGTAAACACCAATATCGGTAACTCGGCCCTCGGTTCATCCATCGATGAAGAAGTGGAAAAAATGGTCTGGTCAGCACGTTGGGGTGGCGACACCTTAATGGACTTATCAACCGGTAAAAACATTCATGAAACCCGCGAATGGATTTTACGCAATAGCCCAATGCCGATAGGCACGGTGCCGATTTACCAGGCACTGGAAAAAGTCGACGGCAAATCAGAAGACCTCACCTGGGAACTGTTCCGTGACACGTTAATCGAACAAGCCGAGCAAGGCGTGGATTACTTCACCATTCATGCCGGTGTGCGTTTGCAATACGTACCCCTCACCGCAAACCGTTTAACCGGTATCGTCAGTCGTGGTGGTTCCATCATGGCCAAGTGGTGTCTCGCGCATCATGAAGAAAGCTTCCTCTACACCCACTTCGAAGAAATCTGTGAAATCATGAAAGCCTATGATGTTGCGTTCTCGTTAGGTGATGGCTTACGCCCCGGTTGTATTGCAGACGCTAACGACGCCGCGCAATTCGGTGAGTTAGAAACCTTGGGTGAGCTAACCAAGATCGCATGGGAACATGACGTACAAGTCATGATCGAAGGCCCCGGTCATGTGCCACTGCAAATGATCAAAGAAAACATGGAAAAAGAACTCACCGATTGTTTCGAAGCCCCGTTCTATACCTTAGGGCCACTCGTGACAGACATCGCCCCTGGTTATGATCACATCACCAGTGCAATCGGTGCCGCCAACATCGGTTGGTACGGAACC
>Ga0207752_1001442_pt1 | contig 10841 bp, 7 predicted proteins | sample Pon2CUnioCityCA_6_FD_187272 | JGI IMG/M metagenome (GOLD analysis project Ga0207752, IMG submission 187272) | Marine sediment microbial community from Union City, CA, USA - Pond 2C Sediment 2 (SPAdes) | ecosystem: Environmental > Aquatic > Marine > Intertidal zone > Salt pond sediment ... | reverse complement strand
CTCGAACGTACTTAAAGGCGTTGCCAGGACAACGAGATCCGAATCAGAAACGCTCTTGCATATATCGTCAACTATTTCATTCGCCACCGCTAATTGCCTGGCCATATCGCGAGTTGAGGCCCGGTGTGCGTAACCTACTACCCTAATCCGAGAAAAAGAGCGTAAAACCGCCAAAGAAATCGATCCGCCCAAAAGCCCCAGGCCGACAATAGTTATTTGATCTAAGTCCTTCATATACAAAATCTTATGAAATTTTATCTCAGAACAGACACTGGTAAAAATTACTGTACCATCACACAGAAGTCAATTTTTTTCTTTGATTTGTGTTATTAAAATGTTAATATTCTAACTCTCAAATTAAATTCGCCCTAGTAATGATATATATTCTCGTGACGTTATTATGACAAAACGAGATACAAAAACAGCTACAATGCCAAAGAATAATAGTTTAAGTAACAGCGAGCGCCTCGAATTCGAGGACAAAGTTGCTCATCTTGATTGCCAGATGAATGAGCTGCGTAAGCTCAGCTCAACAAAGGGCATTGATTATTCCTCCGAGATACGCAGGCTCCAGCAACAGCAGGTCGCGGAGCTAAAAGCAATCTATTCGAATCTTACCGCATGGCAAACCGTCCAGGTAGCCCGTCATCCGAACAGGCCACTGCTGTCCGACTATCTTAATTTAATGGTAAAGGATTTTCGCGAGTTACACGGCGACAGATGCTTCGGCGATGACCGTGCAATCGTAACGGGCCTTGGACAGATAGGCAGGGAGAAAGTACTTATCGTAGGCCAGAACAAAGGCAAAACCACAAAGCAAAAAATCGCTTGTAATTTCGGATGTCCAAATCCAGAAGGATATCGCAAGGCCCTGGCCAAGATGAAATTCGCTGAAAAGTTCGGCATTCCCATCGTCACTTTAATCGACACACCCGGTGCTTATCCCGGCATTGGAGCCGAGGAACGCGGTCAGGCCCAGGCCATAGCCGTGAATCTTAACCAGATGTCCCGCCTGAAGGTGCCGATAATTTGTATCGTCATAGGAGAAGGCGGCTCCGGCGGCGCCCTTGGAATAGGCGTTGGCGACAAGCTTGCCATGCTCGAATTCGCATATTATTCGGTAATATCGCCCGAAGGCTGCGCCGCCATTCTATGGCGAGACGGCTCGCAGGCCCCACAAGCCGCCGAGGCTCTTAAACTGACCAGCAAAGATTTATATAAGCTCGGGCTGGTGGACGCTGTCATACCCGAGCCCCTTGGGGGCGCTCATCGTAATCTGCACGACACAGTCTATAACGTCGAGAAATTCATCGTAAAAACACTGCGGGAACTGAAGCGAATAAAAATTGATAATCTGCTTGATAACAGATACAGCAAGCTGCGAGCGATAGGCAGCAGTCCTACAGAGAAGTTACGCCGAAAAACTAAGGCAGGCAGAGAAAGAATTAAGGCAGCAATGCAAGACATCCAGACCAAGCCTAAACGAGTCCCCGCCAAGACTTAACATCGTTGTCTCAATGGCTAAAATTATAGGGCAGGCCTCCCTGCCTACCCTATCATTATCCGGCTTGAATCAGCCGTTTCCGAGTTCTCTGGGATCTTTATTTTCCTCGATTGCCGTTATTTTTCTTACTCTTCTTTCGTGCCTTCCACCACCAAATTCGGTCTCAAGCCATACCTGCACCATTTTACGCAATAATACAGCTCCAACCTGGTCGGCAGATAAACACAGGACATTTGCATCGTTGTGGTCACGCGAAATCTGAGCACTTAGCTCATCATGGCACAGGGCGGCCCTTATTCCCTTTACTTTGTTAGCGGCCATACTCATCCCGATTCCGGTCGCACAAGCCAGGATAGCTCTGTCCACTTCCTTTTTGGATACAGCCATCGCCGCCGAATACGCCAGGTCGGGATAATCAACGGGATTATTGTCGCTGGTACCGAAATCAATACATTCATGGCCCAATTCAGTAGCTACAGCCATAATTTGCTGTTTTATATCGTAGCCTCGATGATCACTTCCAATTGCTATTTTCATATCTCAAGCTCACCAATTCTTTTTCGTACGAATCTTTCGATTAACTTCGCACAATTATTATAAAACCTTTGAGGATGACCTATCGGATCAGGAATTCCCGTGTCGCCTGCTAAAAGCAAACATCTTTTTGCCGCTTTTCGATCCAGAGCAATAACTCTGTCTCGGTGTATTTGCTCCATGGCGAATATGATGTCACTTTCTTCAATAAGCTCTTTGGACAATGCCTGGTTCCTGTGAGCTTTTATATCTACTCCCATATCAGCACAAGCTCTCACCGCTTCAGCAGTTGCAGGATAACCTGATGAACCAATAATGCCAGCCGAAATGACTTTATAACCCATTTTGTCGAGGTCGTCAACATTGCATTGTAATTTTTCTGCCATATATTTTCGAAATATTCCTTCGGCCATTGGGCTTCGGCATGTATTGCCCGTACAAACAAATAAAATCTTAACCGTAGATAACGCTTCCAATTCTTTCTTGGAATAGAAACCGGGCCTTGTTACCTCCAGTCCCTTTTTGCCTATTTTAACAACGGTGCTGCTCTTTTTGTAATTACACGTACCTGCATCTAACAGTAAATCGATCCGGCCTGACAACTGCTCAAGTACATGGGGGCCATTTATAGCCGGAGGTTGATCCGTTATGTTCGCGCTTGGCGCAACTACCGGGCAGTTAGTTCGCTGTAACAACATAGCAGCTATCGGGTTATGCGGACAGCGAATGCCTATTGAATTATTTTTATACAAGTTTCGAAAAATTTCTTCTTCTAAATTTTTTTGTATTTTGTCTATATCTTTCTCTTCCAATTCGAACACGATTGTCAAAGGGCCGGGCCAGGCATTCTGAACCAATTTTTTAGCCCTCAAACCAATGGACGGCACATATTTTCCCACGTCCTCTTTTCGAGCGATATGCAAAGTGTAGTATTTGCCGGAAGTTCTACACTTAATCTTATTAAGCCTGGCCAGCGAACCGTTTTTGACGCGGCACGCAATTCCATATACCGTTTCAGTGGGAAACGCCACAAGCCCGCCCGAATCAATCAATCCCGCCGCCTCGTCTATTATTGTTGAATCAATCTTTGCTGCATCAATTTTCAATATTTTCGTTTCCATCTGTCTTATAAATACAACAGATAGTTACAAATGGCAAGGTTTTCCACGCGAACTCTAATCAGGCGACCTGGCCCTCTGCTCGATAATAGATTAAAAAGGGCCTAAGCCGAACTTGCCGGCATAAGCCCCAAATAAATACAAAATCTGTTTACTATTCGACAAGTTTATTACAGAAAATCCTTGAATTACAGAATCTGGACTATTTTTTTATTTATCAACCGATATTTTCATCTCTTTCTATTTATCGTCTCGATTCTTTTTTTAGAAATCGTCCTATAAAAAGCTAATGAACACCGGCTCAATAAACAGCGGAGGATTTTTTTGGGAAAATCTCATTTATTTTCCCTAAATATTCTAATCTATCCAAATTAACATTGCCGATATAGCATATCAATATGGAAAGGTTATTTTAAGGAGAACGAAATTATGCAGGCTTTAATTGAGCAGAGAAAAGATAGCCGGAGCAGTGTCGCATGGCCCGTCAGCGTTTGGATACCGCAAGCGAATCGGTTCGTTTTAGGTCGAAGCTGTAATATCAGCAAGACAGGTGTGTTCATTACGCTTCCGATAACGGCGCCTGTCCGGACGGGCCATCTGGTGGAGCTGAATTTCCCGCGCACTGAAACTTTGGCGAAGGAGAAAGGGCAATTTGCTCGTATCAAAACCGGCAAAATCGTAAGGGTTGATCGAAAAAATCTCCTCGAAAACGCAGAGATCGGCATTGGCATCGCTTTCGAATAAATTATTAAAGATCTTTCGGGATCTTTATTTACATAATTTCATAGGCAGTGAAGAGTCTGTGGCTATCGGATGAGCGGGGCAGTGGAAAAGAAAAGCAGAGACTGATGACTGTAAGTAGTTATCAGTCTTTTCTTATTTACATATCAAAGAACATACCGGCCTGGAAGGCTTGATCATCTGTTGCTACTTAAATTAGGGCTTACAATCACCGGGGGAAAATCCGTGCAATTCGCGTAATCCGCCATTACAATAAAATACATGGAATCTGTGGCCGAACAAGATAACAATTGCTTACTTCAAATCCGCGATTGCGGACTTGCCGATTATCGCCAAATTTTACAATTGCAGCAGCTCACCCGCCAAAAAAGGCTGCAAAACGAGATGCCGGATACTATTTTGATTGTCGAGCACCCCGCCGTTATTACTCTTGGCGCCAGGCAAAGCTCAAACCGGCTCTTAGTCAGCCGGGAGGACCTGGCGCAAAAACATATCGATGTAGTTGACGTCCGCAGAGGCGGCGGCATAACAGCACATAATCCCGGCCAGCTTGTCTTTTATCCGATCCTGAACCTCCAAAAAACATCTCTTGGAATCAATGCATATATCAGAGAGCTGGAAGCAATTGGATCGGAATTGCTTGAGCAATTAGACGTTAGCAGTATTAGGCGAAAAGGCGCCCCTGGTTTATGGGTCGGCGAAAGGAAAATCGCCTCTATCGGCGTTCGCGTATCGAGATTTATTACCTATCACGGCATGGCGATAAATATCCAAAACGATTTGGAAATATTCGATTACATCGTACCTTGCGGCTTAGACAACGTGGAAATGACATCGGTGCAAAAGGAAACCGGCAAACGCCATTCAATGAAGCAGATAAAGCAAAACTTAGCCGAACTTCTCACAAAGCACTTTGCGTCAGGCAAAAAATAGAATGCGAGAGCATAAAACACAAAGCCCGAAAAACAAATCCCGTAAGCTGCCGCCCTGGCTACGCAGGCCTTTGCCAGCCGACGCTGGTTTCCGGCACACGAGCAAAGTCCTCGAATCTCTCGGTCTGCAGACGATATGCAGCAATGCAAATTGTCCCAATCGCGGCGAATGCTGGTCGAGAGGTACGGCAACAGTTCTGATTTTGGGCAATATTTGCACGCGAAACTGCAATTTCTGCTCGGTGGCAGCAGGCAGACCGGAACCGCCGGACAAAACCGAGCCTACACGCCTGGCACAGATGGCAAAACAAATGCGACTGAAATACTTAGTCATAACCAGCGTAGATCGCGATGATTTGCCGGACGGCGGCGCCGGCCACTTTCGCGAATGCATCGATGAGGTAAGGCGGCTGTGCCCGGAAATGAAATTTGAGATACTAATGCCCGACTTTCGCAACTGCCAGGAACGAGCTCTGCAAATCCTGCAAAATGCGCTGCCGTTCGTATTCGCGCATAACGTGGAAACGGTCCCGTCGCTATACCCGACCGCCAGAGCAGGTGGAGATTATCAACTGTCTCTGAATCTGCTGAAAAAGGCCAAAGAATATTACGGCAACGTACAAACAAAATCATCAATCATGCTCGGACTCGGAGAAAAAGATGTCGAGGTCGAGCAGGTTCTTAGAGATTTGCACAATGCCGGTTGCGACAGAATCACCATCGGCCAATACCTCAAGCCTTCAAAAGAGGCACTCGATGTTGTCGAATATGTAACGCCGGCAAAATTCGATCTCTGGAAACAGAAAGCCCTTGAGCTGGAATTTTCCTGGGTAATTTCCGGCCCGTTTGCACGCAGCTCATATTTCGCCGAACGCCAAAACGCCAAATAGCCGTGTCTTAACTAAATTCAATATTTTTATGGGACATTTCTCGGCGCACCCAGCAATCCATAATAATCAAAGAATAACGTAAAGCTCTTTGTCAATATCGCATATATTTCTTATACTTTAGTTAGCAAATAGAAGTTACCAGATACTTTCTAATTGGGTCTTTTCCGGTGGGGGGAAAAATGGCACCCGTAAAAAAATCAATCCATCCGAAGCGCAAAGGCGCTGTACTTATCGTAGCAATGATTTTCGTCGTTATATTTTCTGCTCTGGCTGTCTCAATGGCAACAATGTCGGGCACTAATGCACAAATCGCCTCGAACCAGCACAAGACGGATTGCGCGCTGGGAAGCGCCACATCCGGACTTGAAGTAGAACGATACTGGCTTGACACCGTCGCATTTCCGAGCAATACGCCGGAAAATAAGTACTTCAGCACTATAATGAACACCCTGGAATACAATCTGGACGCCAACAGCATCACAAACATCGTTCTTAAGAAAAACTTTGGCACAATATCCCCGGTAACGCTGGACTCGACAACCAGCCAGACATTCAGCGGACAATTGAATATGGATCCGAATGATCCATACATACTGCAGGTCTTCTCCACAGGAGGCGATTCTCAGATCACACGGACAATAAAAGTAGATTTCGACATCAAGCCGTACGAACATCCGATTTTCAATTTCGGCCTGGCTACAAAAGGCCCTATAAACTATACCGGCAATCCCTTAACAAGCGGTGTATCCGAAGCCTGGGAAGCGGATATTTATGTTGAGAGCTCAAATAGCGCTACGGCCTTGTCCGTTGTCGGTAACACGGATTTCCACGGCGATATCATGATCGGCAATCCCGCCGCCAGCGCGAACTTCGGCGCTGATGTAATCATCGACGGTGACCATGGCCAGGACGCTATAGACAACCACGTCCATGTCGGCGTCCCTCCCGTGGACTTTCCCGAGCCAGATACTGCTCGTTTCATAACTTATGCTACGGGAGATACGATCGATTCTACTACCGATTTAAATACCTATGACAACACTCTTGTCAATTGTTCAATCGCAGCAAATACAAACCCCTACTTTCCCAAAAGTGTAACCATACAGGGAATTCTACTCATCGAATCTCCCAATATTGTTACATTCAGTCAAAACGTGGACTTGCAGGGCATCATAGTCGGCCTGGGCGATCCCGCGGCCGATCCGGTTACCGACAGAATCGACGTTATGAAAAACTTTTCCAGTGGGCCTTATCCTCTGGGCGCTGAATTTGACGCAATCCGCAGCGAAGATGGTTCATCCGTGGTAGCACCGGGATTTGCTATGTCGTTTAACGGCAATTTCTCGACCCTGGAAGGAGTTGTTGCCGTGAGCGGCGTTACCTTTGCCGGCAACGTAAATGCTTTGATCAAAGGCACGATTATCAATTACTCCGACACCCCTATGGTTATAGAGGGCAACGCCACAATGACCTTCGACCGGGCGGCCAGCACCAAGATTCCCGCCGGCTTCGACACTTTACGCATACTTACATACAATCCATCTTCTTATAAGGAATTTGTGCTGTAATCCTTGCAATTAAATAACTCAAACTAACCGATCTACGGTGTCATGCTGAGCCGAAAGCGAAGCATCCGGGTAGCAAACGGATTATTCGCAAGGATAGATTCTTCGTTTCACTCCTTTTCGCTCAGAATGACAAATTAAGCCAAGTGTTTACAAGACAGGAATTTGTGAATATTCCTACATTCAGATGGATCAGTTTGAGTAAATAAAAAAAGTCGCCGTCGAGGATGGGGATACTTTTTTATGCCCCGACGGCAACTTTGAAATCTTACAAACTAAAGTGTTAAACTAATTCCTATGAGCTTCCCAAAGTGGCCAGTCTCGCCGCCACAAAGGAAGCCACACCCATGTTCTGCTCCTCAGCCAAATCCTGAATATAATTGTCCATTGCATACTGGACAGCCTGATCGGCCGATAAGCCCATTTCATCAGTCAGGATGCCTACGTACTTTGCAAGGGCATCGAGATATTCTCCGGCCGCTGTGTACTGTATATTACCTTCTATGTCATTAGCAATCGCATCGGCGATTGATGCCATCTGCTCTTCTGACGGCGGCGCGTCGCTCGAAGCGAACTGGCCAATAACCTGTGCCAGTGCGGCCAGATGACTGCCGTCTTCATCTTTAAGAATCCTTGCCGCTTCTTTGAGGCCCTCACAGGCATTGCACGGTTGAATGCTCCGGCCCGAAGCCAGAGAATTAGCTATCCAAATCTGAATCTGACTCTCGTCGGTGCCAAGCTCGTCAGCCGCCCACTGCACCAGAGCAGGACAGCCGGAAGTTTCTATCACTTCTCTCTCGAGGCCGGGCGCCGGCTCTATAAACGGTACGGGCGCCGGCGGTGGCATCGAACCTATATTAATAGTCACCTGGACAGACTCCGAATTATTGAAGCCGTCAGTGACATAGTAAGTAAAGCTGTCCGGCCCGGAGTAGTCCGCGGGCGGCGTGTAATTAAAAGAGCCGTCAGGATTCAAAGTTATGGTCCCGCCCTGCTCGGTCTGTCCCGTAGTTATGTCTTCCGGCAGATACGGAGTCAAGGTATCACCCGGATCAAGATCATAATCACGATTTTCCGGATTGACACCCGTAATAATGCCCTGATCAGCCGACGGAGAAAGAGGCGAGCCGTAAGTCACCTGATAATTGTCGGACTGAGCAACAGGGATAAAGTTAATCAGGTCAATATCCACTAAACCTGCAGTTTCAACAGTTGATGTATTGTAACCATCGGTAACATCATAGCTTATCTGAGCATAGCCGTCGGTATGACCGCTCGAATCGAACGATTCCGGACCGAGAAGGCTAAGATCAGGCTGGTAATTAAATCCTATGACTTTACCGTCCTCTTCTATTTCGGAAACAACTGTGCCGGCCGTGGTTGTTATCGTTCCCGGTACTATCCAAACCGGGTCATCATCGGGATCGCTTCCTATATCGAATAAATAAGTAACAACAGAACCTTCCTGTACGATCATGGGATCGACACTCTTGGATTCCAGAATGTCGGTATAACCACCTGTCGGCAGAAAGTTAGTGGCCGTGAGAGTAACCGTGGCTTCGTTTGATTGCAAACCACCCTCATCCTCGACATAATATATAAAGGTATCTTCAAATACAGCGTAATCGCTGACGCCGTCCCATACAAATTCGGCATCCTCCGGCGGAGTATATGTGAAGCCTCCACCTTCGGTCAGCTCGACTGTGCCGCCTTGCGAAGTGTTTCCGCCGTCGAACAAGATAGCAATTATTGTATCTTCATCAGGATCATAGTCATTACCAAGCACACCGTCACCGTCCAAAATAATCACCAGGATGCCCTTATCGATGCTGTAAGCATCGTCAACCGCTACCGGAGAATTCTCGGGCGGCTCTATCGGCGGAAGCAGGTTCGGCGGAGTCGGACAATCGGGACAATCTTCCAGCCAGTTATTTGCGATCTGCACGAATACATGAGAGCCGCCGCTCGTTTGTTCATATTCTGTCAGTTCTCCGGTGAAATCCAGCGGGCCGATCGACGAGCCGCTGGTATTAGCCTGAACCCTAACGGGAGTTCCGCCGCTACCGGTAATAGAAATAGCATCGGGTTCGCTCGACCCGGCATGTACCCTTATCGACGCATCCGCAGTTCCCGCGCTGGATGTCTTGGCTATGGCTTGAAGTCTGCGATTTCCTGTCTGCACGCTCACCGTGTTTTCCGCGCAGATATGAATCTGGGCAACCGTTTTTTCCTTGCCGTGAGCCTCAACTTCCACCGCGCCGAGAACATTCACACTGCCGTTTTCGGAGACAAGGCATATATATGCAGTACCCGTCTTATCCTCTTCAGCAGGTACCTTGTTGGTGCTTGTTATGACGCTGCCGTTAATCGCCAGGTCACCCGAAGCGATGATTGATACCTCCACATCATTACCGCCATCCACGGTCAAGGCCCCTGTTTCAATACTACCGCCGTTGTTGGTGAATATTCTTATTCTGCCGGGATTGCCGCCGTTATTTTCCTCCGTTATCAGATCCCCGGTGACGATGCCACCGCTGCCTGCCAGCATGAAGATATTGCCGCCGCCCGTAGTACGGACTGTGGTGGTAACCGGGTCACCATCGATCGCCGGAAGAAATTCAATGCCGCCGTTATTGTAAGCGGTACGAAGGGCAATATCGCCACGTCCGCCTGTTATTTCACCGTCAGCTATATGTTCGACGGTAATTTCGTAATCGGCTTCAAGAATAGTATTTACGCCGGCCTGCGAATAAGCCTCCAATTCTTTCTCATAAAAAGTATCCATTGCCGCACCCTCGACGGGAATCGATCCATCGGCGAGTGTCAGATTAAGCGGATCAATGTGCAAAGTGCCTCCTTCCGGAGTGATTGTTATAGTTGACCACATATCCACCGGATCGGGAACAACAAATGACTCGCTTGTCGCATCAACGGAACCATTGAAATATAGATGGTCGCCGCTGATCTCCGCAAGACCACCGTCAAATTTATCGATAGCCTGTTCAGGTGTAAGGACACTCGGATCTGAAGGACTGCCGCCGCGAACTTCAATTTGCGCTCCGGCCTGAAAATCAACAAGAGCACCTGGATTATCCGGTTCATATATTTCGGATGCATAAGCAATAACCTCGCCTCCATTAGCCGAATCATTGCTGATGCCGCCGTTGGCTGTTGTAAGGCTGCCGTCACTGAGAACGACCTCGTCGCCGGCGGTCAGGACAACACTGCCGCCGTCGCCGTCGATACCGTCGGCGTTGATGGTTCCGCTTTGTGTGACAGTTCCGAATCCTTCCTCAACCCTTACCGGCTGATCGGCGGGATCGTATACAGGTTCTTCTTCCGTCCCTGAATTGACTTTAAGCTGCGGATGCAGCGGCACAGAAAAAATATCGCCTGCGGCAAGGACAACATTGCCGCCATTGGCTGTGATTTGACCGGTACTTTCATTAATGACCTCACCGAGGCCGTCCGGATTTTCCGGATCTTCCGGTGTAACCGAATCCATCTCGACGACAATTTTGCTGCCGGGCTGGCCCAGCAGCACTCTGTAGATCGGA
>Ga0207752_1001441_pt1 | contig 10848 bp, 10 predicted proteins | sample Pon2CUnioCityCA_6_FD_187272 | JGI IMG/M metagenome (GOLD analysis project Ga0207752, IMG submission 187272) | Marine sediment microbial community from Union City, CA, USA - Pond 2C Sediment 2 (SPAdes) | ecosystem: Environmental > Aquatic > Marine > Intertidal zone > Salt pond sediment ... | reverse complement strand
GCACGAGATGCCGATGGCGTCCACGCCCTTGGCGATGACATCCTCGACGACGCGGGCCTGCTCTGCCATATCGGAGGCCACGGAGCCGACGTAGAGCGCCTCGACCTCCATGCCAGTCTCAGCCGTGAGCTCCTCCGCCTTCTTGAAGGCACCGTCCCGGCCCACCTCGAACACCGGGTTGTTCAGCGCCTTGGGAATCCAGGCGATGGTCAGCTTCTCCGGGGCCTCAGCCTCTGGAGCCTCGGGCGCCTCGGTCGGCGCGGCAGGCGCGCAGGCGGCCAGGACCACGCCCAGGAGTACGATCACTCCGATCAGATGGTTCAAACGCCTATTCATCTTTTTCCTCCTCCTTACACGGACTTATTAGGTATGTTGATCGATCTTCGAAAACCATACGTAACTTACCCTACATTGATTCATCCGCCAAGTACCCGATATACCACCCCCCTTCATCAGACAGCTTTCACGTACAAGGGTAAGGCCTACCCCATTGGGCAAATCTTGCTCCTTAGGACCAATACAGTTCAGTTAAGGACGAGCCAAACTTCGGAAGTCTTATCCGAACCGTAGTGCCCCTGGGACGGCCTATGAGACAGGGCTGTTAACCGTGCGAAAAATCCGGCACGGCTTTTCGAGATTTCTCTGGAACGCCTGGTAGGTACCAGTATAGCAAGAATACAGCCTTTTTGCATCTCTTTTCCCCTGAAATACGTATAGGATTTCCCCTATTCCACTTGGGGGATTCCCCCTAACGATTGGACCTCATACAAGTAGGCAATGGCCGACAAAGATGCTATAATATGAATGTGGACAACGTGCGTATTCTGCTGGCAGATGATCACGCCGTCGTGCGCGCTGGCCTCCGCAAGGCATTGGAGGAACTTCCGAACCTGCAGGTCGTCGGCGAGGTGGGCGACGGTCCGGCCCTTCTGGCCGGCCTGTCCGAAACACAGCCCGACTGTCTGCTGATCGACGTGACTATGCCCGAATTCGAGCCGGTGTCTGCCATCCGCCAGATTCGAGCGGGCTACCCCGACATGAAGATCCTGGTGGTCAGCGCCTACGACGACGACGTGTACGTGCAGGGACTGTTGAAGGCTGGCGTCAATGGCTACCACCTGAAAGACCAACCTCTCAGCGACTTGCGCCTGGCGGTACAGCGCGTGCTGGACGGTGAGCGCTGGGTCTCCAGCCCTCTATTGGACAAACTGGTCAGTTACACAGAGACTTCTTCTGCCTCGCCAACACTGACCACGCGCCAGCGCGACATCCTGCGCCTATTGCAGCAGGGTCTCGATAACCAGAGCATCGCCCAGCGGTTGGGCCTGAGCGTCAAGACCGTCGAAAATCACCTCACGCGCCTCTATCGGCAGCTCAACGTCCAGAGCCGGCTGGAGGCCGCCAACTACGCTATGCGGCATCCTGAAGTGCTGGCTATGTCGGGGCCGACTGTCATCCCAGCCCCTGTTGCCTCCGACGCTCCTCTGAATGAGCACGTCACGATGCTACTCGTGGACGACAGCGCCCGCTACCGTCGTCAGCTGCGGCGCATGATCGGCAAGATATGCCCCCGGGCCACGATCTACGGGGCCGACAACATCGAGGGCGCCGTCCGCCTGACACAGCAGGTCGCGCCCCAGTTGGTGCTCGTCGACGTCGTATTGGGCGACGAGAACGGCATCTGCTGCACTCGGCGCATCCAGGCGCTGTCGCCCGGATCACACATCGTCCTGATCAGTGCCTACCCCGATCGAGAGTTCCACCGGCTAGGCCTTGAGGCCGGCGCCGTCGCCTTCTTAGACAAGAAGGACCTGGACGCGGCCACACTGCGCCAGATCATAGATGACACGATTGTGTGAGATGAAACTCGCTTGAGTCAATAAGGAATGGATAGATGCTCACCGGTGACAAGTCAGACTTGTTCAAGCCTGTGAGAGGGCTGTGGCGCATGCTGGTCAGTCGCCACGAGTTGTTCGTGTTCGTCCTCCTGCTCGCCGTCGGGACCGCCTTGAGCCTTGGGACGGATACCTTCCTCACCGTCAATAACCTATCCAACATTTCACGCGCCTTCTCATGGATCGCTATCGCTGCCTTCGGCGAGAGCATGGTCATGATCATCGGCGGTGTGGAGCTGTCGGTCGGAGCGGTGATGGCTCTGGCTGGGCTTGTGAGCGCGCTCTGCATGCAGGCCGAGCTCCCCGTGCTCCCGGCCATCCTGGCCGGGCTGATGACCGGTGGGCTGGTGGGCTGGATCAATGGCACGCTGGTCGGCCACGTGAAGCTACCACCTTTCATCATTACACTGGCCACGATGAGCATCACGCGCGGAGCGATATTTGGTCTCACCGGTGGATGGCCAGTGCGCAACCTGCCCCAGGGATTTCGCGCGCTGGGCCAGCACGACCTGACGCTGGGCACTGTGTCCGTGCCCCAGCCAGTTCTCTTTATGCTGGGCCTGGCGGTGCTGGCCAGCCTGCTGCTGGAGAAGACGGTCCTGGGCAACTACATCTACACCCTGGCCAGCAGCGAGCGGGCGCAACTCGTCTCTGGAGTTAACGTAGCTCAGATCAAGGTGCTGGTCTACACGCTGTGCGGACTACTGACGGCGACCGGAGGCTTGCTGATGACCGCGCGCCTGGGCGTGGCAGCGCCTACGGCAGCCGTCGGCTACGAGCTCGACATTATCGCCGCCGCCGTCGTCGGCGGGACGAGCTTGTTCGGCGGTGAGGGCAGCATTCTGGGCGTATTGTTGGGCGCAGCCATCATGCAGATGTTGCGCAATGGCCTGGTGCTCCTGGGGTTTCCCGCCTACTGGCAGACGGCGGCGATCGGGACAATGATCCTGGCGTTTATTCTACTAGATCACTGGCGGCGACAAAGCAGGTGAGAGAGCCCGTTGACATGGACATGGAGCCACTGTTGAGGGCCATCAACCTCTCGAAGAGTTTCGGCACCCTGACAGCCATACAAGGGGTGAGCCTGGAGGTTTACCCCGCGGAGGTCGTGGGCATCGCCGGGCAGAGCGGGTCGGGTAAGTCAGCGCTCTGCATGCTGTTGGCAGGCCTCGACGCGCCGAACGAAGGTGATATCTACTTCGATGGCCAAAGGCTTCAGTACCCATTTCGAGCGCGGACTCTCGGCATCGAGGTCATACACCAAGAGCCAGACCTGGCCGAGCGACTGGACATCAGCAGCAATATCTTCCTGGGGAGCGAGATCGGCTGGTCTCTGGTGGTCAAATGGCTGAAGGTGCCCAACCGGCGGCGGATGGACAAGGAAGCAGCCGGCATCTTGGAACAACTGAACGTCCACTTCAGCTCACTGCGTGAAAAAGTGGGCAACCTTTCGAGCGAACAACGCCAGATGATCGCCATCGCCCGTACGATGACGCACCCATCCAGGCTGGTCATCGTCGATGACCCGACGTTGTTGCTGAGTTACCGCTACCAGCAGAAGCTACTCTCACTGATCCAGACGTGGCAACAGGAGGGAACGGCCGTCATCTTCAGCAGCAACAACCTGGACCATCTGTTGGCGGTGACCGATCGGATCATCGTCCTGCGCCAGGGTCGTCGCGTCGCCGAATATCGCACCGATGAGACGGGCCGGGAGGAGATCGTGGCTGCGTTGGTGGGAACCACCGATCGCCAGCAGCTCACTCCTATCATCTGGGCCTTGGACAGCTACTACCGCGCCCGGAAGCAGGCCGAGGAACTGCGCCACCAGCGGACGCTGTTGGAGCGAGACCTGGCCGCCCAGGATACGCTAAACCAGCAGCTCATCGACCAACTGGGCAAACAGGTCAACGCTCTCGATAGCGCCAACGTGGCTCTGCAGGATGCCCAACGCCGGCTTTTGACCGAGCGTGAGCAGGAACGCAAGCACCTGGCCCGCGAGATCCACGACCAGGTGATCCAGGATCTGCTGAGCATCAACTACCAACTCGAGGAGATTGAGGTCGACGAGCACGTGACGTCAGCGCTCAAGGGCAAGCTGACCGACATCCGAGAGAGCATCCGGGGGCTGATAGACGACCTGCGCCACATCTGCGGCAACCTGCGGCCGCCGACGATCGACAGCCTGGGATTGGGCGCGGCGCTTCAATCGTACACCCACGAGTGGTCCAAGCGAACGGGCATCGGCGTGACGCTCGATTTGGACGCCAACCGGGGGCGGCTGCCTGAGACGATCGAGCTCTCCATCTTCCGCATCGTGCAGGAGGGGCTGAGCAACGTGCGCAAGCACGCCCGTGCGAGCGCCGTGCAGGTCTGCCTCCAGCACACATCTCCACGCGCACTGATGATCTCCATCGCCGACGACGGACGCGGATTGCCCGACGACTTCGATCTCTCGGCGCTTTCGGCCGAGGGGCACTACGGCCTGCTGGGTATCAGCGAGCGGGTGGCATTGCTGGGTGGGCGCCTGAAGCTGCAGAACCAGGCCAACGGGGGCTTGCTCATCCAGGCGGAGATACCCCACCCCCGGGTTGCACAACCCGCCGGGGGGCTATGAATGACGGTGTCCTCAACAAGGTCGTTCCAGCCCATGCGCTTCTAGCAGTTGTTCGTCGGCCAGCAGGTCCCCTGTCGATCCGTCGGCGATCAGCCGGCCCTCATCCAAGATGACCATCCGCGGGAAGACCTCCGCTGCCAACCGCATATCGTGGGTGGCGGCGAGCATCGTCTGCGGCAAGTCCTGCAGCAGCCCGATCAGTCGCCGACGCGCGCGTAGATCGAGCCCGGCGGTGGGCTCATCCAGCGCCAGGATATCCGGTCGCATCGACAGAACTGTGGCAATCGCAGCACGCTTCTTCTCGCCCAGGCTCAGGTGGTGGGAAAGTCGCCCTGCGTATCCCTCCAACCCCACTTGCACCAACGCCCACGCCACCTGGCGCCGAACCTCTTCCTCCGGCAACCCCGCGTAAAGCGGCCCGTAGGCCACGTCGTCGAAGACGGTGGGCGAAAAGAGCTGGTCCTCGGGGTTCTGAAAGACCAGCCCCACCTGGGCCCGGATGCGGGCCAGGTGAGATTCAGCCACCTGCTGCCCCATCACGGACACCCCCCCCTCGCCCCGCAAAATACCGTTTAGGTGCAGGAGCAGTGTGGACTTGCCCGCGCCGTTGGGGCCTACCAGCGCTACTTTCTCCCCTGGTCGGACGCTCAGGCTCACGTCGTGCAGCGCCGGGCGGCCGTCGGGGTAGGCGAAGGAGAGATCCCGGATTTCGATGCAAGGTTTCATTGCCATCACCACGACAGCCGTGCCACAAACTGGATCGCCACCAGCACCAGGACGAAAGGCAACGCGATCAAGACATCGCGGGCTTGCAGGATGGGTGGACGGAGCGAGCGCACCTCACCGTCGTATCCCCGAGCCAGCATGGCGTCGTAGATACGCTCGCTGCGCTCGATGCTGCGCAGGAAGAGGCTGCCGACCATCCCGCCCGTCACCCATGCCCGCCAGAAGACGCTGCCGCCACCTCGCCGGTCCGAGGCACCCTCCTTCGACAGGCTCAGGAAACCGCTGCGGGCGGCCCGCGCGCGCGTCAGCCGCAGCGCCTCATCACCGATGACGAAGATATACCGGTAGGCAAACCCAGCAATGGCGACCAGAATCCTGGGCACGCGCAAGCTGCGCATAGCGCGAAGTAAGGTAGGGAAGTGCGTGGATGCGGTCAACACCACGGCCATCTGCACCGACAGCCACGACTTAAGCAGGATACTGACGAAGCGAACCAGCCCGGCGTCGGTGACCGCCAGTTGCTGGCCGAGAACCCGCATCGCCAGTAGAGACCGGCCCGGTGTGGAGAACACGACCGTGACAGCGGCCAGCGCGAAGGAAAGCACCACCGCCGCGCGACGCTGTACAAACCCCACCCCCAACTGTGAGGCTACCGTCACGCCCAGCGCCAGCGCAGCCAGCAGCACATAGGCCGGCCAGGCCCCGTCGGGGATGACCGCCGCGGATATGATGAAGAGCAGGGCCAAGGCCAGTTTCACCCGGCCGTCGAGGCTATGGACGAGACTGGTCCTGTGATGGTAGGCGTCGAGCGCGTGGATGTGCATGCTGGATACTGGATGCTGGTGCTGGGATCACCGGCCGGCTACGAAGCGGTCTGGCGACGCAGCCGAGCGACGGCAAACGCGACGCCCGCGACGATCAGGGTCCCGACGATGCCAGCGGCGATGGTCGCCAGCGCCTCGTTGGGTATGCCCGGCAGCACGTAGTCGGGGATAATCTCATAAGGCGCATCCTTTGCCACCTCGATGAAACCCGCATCCTCAGCCACGCGCTCCAGTCCGTCCGGATGAGGCGAGGCCAGCGGCGCCAGCAGCACCACCGCCAGGGCCACCACCAGGCCAACAGACGCCCAACGCAGACTGCCGGTCGCTGCTTCCGCCGGCTCCAACAGGTCGCGCCGCACTCCGGCTACGAAGGCCAGCGCCCCGACCGTGATCAAACCCTCACCGGTGCCGATCAGGACGTGTACGCCAACCATGGCCGGCAGCGCCAGGCCGAGCGGTGACGTGCCGGAGAAGGCCAACTGAACCGCACACGCTACGCTGGCGATCACCACCGAGGCCCACGCTGCAGCGAAGCCGCCGACGAAGAGCCCCCAGCGCCTGCCGCGTGCCACTGCCAGCGCGGCCCGGTACAGACCGTATCCGACCAGAGTGGCGATGATGCCCATGTTCAGGATATTGGCGCCCATCACGAGCAGGCCTCCATCCTGGAACAGCAGCGCCTGAATAGCGACGACGGTGGTCATCGTCAAGATGCCGGCCCACGGCCCCAACAGAATGGCCGCCAACGCTCCACCGATCAGGTGACCAGAGGTACCCCCAGCGACGGTGAAGTTCAGCATCTGGGCGGCGAAGATGAAGGCCGCCAACACGCCCATCAGGGGCACCTGACGCTCGCCCATAGCCTCCCGACTGCGCCACAGGGCCATCCCCACGCCCAGGGCGGCGAGAATCCAGCAGACCAACGACACCGCCAAGCCAAGGAAGCCGTCTGGAATGTGCATAGGATTCGGAGCAGGGTTCACAGTATTCAGTAACATGATGAGTCTCCTTTCAAAGCTATCTTTCGAGATCGTCCTCCATCGAGCGCAAACCTCAGCACAAAGGCCACGAAGATCCCCGGCTTCAAGCCAGAAGCGGCCTTCATGGCCCCTCGGATCAACGCAACTATACGGTTGGGTCAAAAGTACAAGCTACGGGTGGCTAATGCTGGTCGGCGGATTGCCCCTGCGGCCGTCTCAGATGAAGCGAGTGATGCAGGAAGTCTATCTTCTCGATGGACCCCAGCACCAGTTTCTGCTCGCCCAGCAAGTTAACCAGCAGGTAGGCGTCGCCCTCGGGCTGCACCAACACCACATCGTCCATGACTTTCTGCTCTTCGCCATCCCCGCTGAAGTAGACCTTGGCTTCACACACCTTGCACCTCCAGAAAAGAAAAAAGACCGCCGCATGCCGGTACCGGCCTTCAGGCCGACCGATGGCGATCTTCACGATGCGCTTTTTGGAGCCGACTTCATGTCGACAGTTGGGACTATACCACAGACCGAGGAAGATGTCAACTTTCCGATGGCACTAATGGCACTAATGGCACTAATGGCAAATCTGCAAGTCGGCAAAGCGGCAAAGCGGCAAAGCGGCGAGTCTGCGAATCAGCGACTATGCTCCGACCTCGGCTTGCAGCGCCTGGCGGATGATTTCGATGGCGGCGCTAATCTGCTTGGTGAGGGCCTTCCACTCGATGCCGACGATCTCGAAGTGGGGTTGGTTGATGGGTAGGAATAGCTTGCGGCCTGGGGCTCCGGCGACGGCCTCGGCGATGACCGGGGTGACCTCGCCCATCAACGAGTTGGGGACAACCACGCCGATAGGGGCCAGGATGAAATCAGCCTGGCCGATCGACACGCGAATCGCGTTGTCGCCGCTGGCGCCCCGGTTGGCGCGGGCTTTCATCATCTTCTCGGTCGCAACAGCGTTGGTGCCCAGGGCGAGAATCTCGACCTCCAGCGGCAGCTCCTGCCGCAGCTGGGTCACGATCTGGGCCCCTATGCCCCCGCCCATGCCATCGACCACCGCAACGATCATATCCACCTTCCGCACGCGATTCTACCGCCAGGCACGTCCGGCGTCAAGTCACCTTCCCGAAAGCTGCGCCCGCCTGCCGGGATCAATAGCGCGACGTCTTGGGGGCGCGGCGTCGCACGCTCGATCGCCTTGGAGCTTTCGGGAAGGTAAGCGAGGCTAGTCCACGACCCGCACTTCCCCCACCCACACCCGATCCGCCACGCCGCCCGCATCCGCCGCGATGGGCGTTTGCACCAGCGTGTCGGGGCCGTATAGACCCAGTTGGACGTGGTACAGGCCCGGTGGCGCCTCGGGCTTGACCGGCACTGAGTGCACCTGGGCGAAGCGGTCACCGGGCTGCAGGCCCTCCGCTCGCACGTCCAGCCAGTCGTACTGTCCCCAGATATCGTGCCCGTCGGTTGTCAGGTGCACGAAGGCGACTACGGGCGCGGGGTCGGCGTCCACCACCTCCCAGTAGGTAGTCAGCCGCAGCTCGCCGCCGGGCGGCACAGTCCCTTCTCGCAGATCGATGCCCAGCAAGGCAAAACGGCCGCCGAAGACGAGCGGCAACGCCGGCGGCAAGAGGTGCGCCAGCTCCGGAGGCCAGGCCAAGGGCGTGTCGTCCAGCGCCTCCAGTCGCTCCTCTAGTGCAGCCGATGAAGCAACGCGGAAAGCGGCGAAGTCATCGCCGGCGACGGGCAACAGCGTCGCGTCGGTCACAAAGAGCCTCTCCAGCGACGGGTCCCAGGTCTGCGGCGCCAGTGGATCCACAGGGAAGTAGTAGGTGGTGGGGCCTGCGCCCGCCGGCCAGACCCAGCCCCCCGCCGGGTTGAACCAGCGCACGCTCAGATCCTCCCGCCGCAGCGCCAGGTTGAAGCCGACGGCGTTCCAGGGATGCCAGTAGTTGACGTAGGGCGCGCCGACGGCCGCCGGACCGGGTGGATCGTGGGCGTCGAGTTCGTGGGCTACAGCCGTGATCCCGCCCTGGTACAGCTCCCGAACTGCAGGCGCGCCGGCCCAGGTGACGAAGTAAGCGCGGCAGCCGAGCACTACGTTGAGCGTGAGCAGCAGTGCAGCCATCAGCGAACCAGCCCAGGCCCGCCGCTGCGCCAGCCACCTCCACGCCGCGTCCACACCCATCCCGAGCATCAGATAGACAACCGGCTGCGCCGCGAGCGAGTGATTGAAGGAACCCGGCGGCAGGCTGACCATAGCCGGCCCCAGCCCAATCAGCAGCCATAGCAGCACCACACCGCGGCGCCAGTCGCGCAAGCGTGCAATGCACAGCGCCAACCCGACATAGAAGAGGACCGACGTGATCGGGTCGAAGACGGGCCGATAGGGGATGTTGTACAGCCACTGCGGCTCGCCCCGCAGCGTGAACATGCCAAACGTGCCAGCTGTGATGCTCATTACGGGATCAAAGTCGCCCTGGCGCAGTGCGGTCAGTGGACCGCTGAGTTGATCGAGGCGCTGCTCGGCCTCAGGGTGAGCACGGAGGAAGAGCACCAGCGGCGCCGCAACCAGCACCGTCACCAGACACAGCAGCAACAACCCTGCCCAACGGCGTCGCAGAGTGCGACGATCAAGAAGTACCAGATACACCAGCAACACGAACGGAAGCAGGGGCATCACCCGCCCGGCAGTGTAGACGTAGACAGAGCCGCCCAGTAACAGCCCGGTCAGCGCGAAGTCGAGCAGCGGGTGCCAGTGCCGGCCCGATTGCCCATCCAGTCCGCGCGCCAGGAACAACACCGCCAGCCCGGCCAACGGGGGCAGGAGCGTCATCTCCAGCGCCATACGGGTTTCGATGAGCGGCCAGAAGGAGACTGCATAGAAGGCAGCCGCCAGCAGTGCAGCACGCCGGCCTGCCAATCGGCGGCCTGCCAGGTAGAGCGCCAGCACCGAGAGGAGGCCCGCCAGCGCACCCGGCAGCCGCAGCACCGACACGCTCCAACCCAGTAAGCGCACCGCCAACGCCGCCAGCGTAGGATAGACCGATTCTTGTCCGAAGTTATCCGGAAAATAGATGGCCCATTCGCCCGCCAGGATGCGCTCGCTCAGACGCGCGTTCTCTAATTCGTCGTAACCCGGGCCTGAGGGTACGTCGCCCAGCGCAATCAGACGCAAGCCCGCCCCCACCAGCAGGAGCACGACCAGCCCCCAGCGTTCCCAGCGCTGCAGTTCGGCCACGCTACCCACCGTCCTGGCCTCGATCAAACGGATCCGCCCCCTGCCTCACCAGGGCCTGGAGTTCGATCAGCGCCTGCCAAGCCGCATCGCGCTCCGCGCGTGTTAACGGCAATGCAGCGAACTCGTCTTCGTCAAGCACCTGCATCTGGCCGTCGGGTGCAACCCACAGGTCGAGCGCCAGATCCTCGGCGGTCACCTCGCGGCCGCTGATACAGGCCGGACGGGTGATGTTGCAGTACCAACCCTTCAACTGCCCATGACTGGCGTGAATCTCAAATATATTGTACCATCGGTCGGCGTAGAAGTACTCCATCCAGCGATCGCCCGGCTCAAGGACGACGAACCCCAGGTCCAGCGGAGCTCGCTCCCACCTGGTGCGCAGGGCGATGGCGCATTCGTCACGCCAAAGCACCCGCCCCGGGTAGGCGGTGACATGGCCTCCGGTGTGGTCGAGTTTACGGATCGTCACGGGTTCCATAGGCACGCATTCTACCGTGATTCATGGGCTGGCACAAGTTGGAGCAGGCGGTGTGAACGTACAGCGAGGGCGCATCGGACTTGACCGCTGATTGTT
>Ga0207752_1001440_pt1 | contig 10851 bp, 7 predicted proteins | sample Pon2CUnioCityCA_6_FD_187272 | JGI IMG/M metagenome (GOLD analysis project Ga0207752, IMG submission 187272) | Marine sediment microbial community from Union City, CA, USA - Pond 2C Sediment 2 (SPAdes) | ecosystem: Environmental > Aquatic > Marine > Intertidal zone > Salt pond sediment ... | reverse complement strand
GCGGATGGTCTGGCGAATGTGCTCAACGCCACGCTTGCGAAGGGTCTCGCCTTCGAAGGGCGGCGCGCCCGCCAATAGCTCGTACAGGACCACGCCGAGAGAGTAGACGTCCGAGCGGGTATCGACTTCCGAATAAGCCATATCGGCCTGTTCCGGGCTCATGTACTCCGGCGTGCCGAGAAGCTGCCCCTGCTCCGTGATCGCGGTCTGTTCCGTCAAAGGTTGGTGCACGGCCTTGGCGATGCCGAAGTCGATGATCTTGGGCAGGGGCGCGTGGCCGTTGGCCGATACGAGGATGTTCGATGGCTTGATATCGCGATGGAGCACGCCCTTCTGGTGCGCGTGCTGGATGGCCGCGCAGACCTGCACGAACAGGTGTAGGCGCTCGTCGATGTTGAGCTTCTGCCGATCACAATATTTCGTGATGGGAACGCCCTCGACGTACTCCATGACGAAGTAGGGCCGGCCCGATTCGGTGGTGCCGGCGTCGAAGACCTGGGCGATATTGGGGTGGTCGAGCATGGCCAAGGTCTGCTGCTCGGCCCGAAAGCGAGCGACCACCTGCATCGTATCCATGCCCAGCTTGACGATTTTCAGCGCGACCTTGCGTCGGATCGGCTCCTTCTGTTCGGCCAAGTAGACCAGTCCCATGCCTCCTTCGCCGATCAGATCAAGGAGCTCATAGCGTCCGATTTGGCTCCCCGGGCCTTCAATGGCAGGGGCATGGGCGGTTTTCGGCGCATCATTGCCCATGCCGGCCTGGAGCAGGCAACGGGGGCACAGCCCTTCCGGCGCGTCGCCAGGCAGTTTGGAGCCGCAATGAGGACAGCGGTTTTCGCCGGTCATGATGACTTCTCCTTTCGTGAAATCCGTTGCGTCACAACTTCCTTCGGAAGAGCCCGAAGAAAGTTACAGCGTACGGACGGATTTTCTGTTGCTGCCCCCCGACTTCCCCCCACGTCCTCATTCTTGTGCCGCGTGTGCTCAAGGAGCCAGAGCAGTGAACAAGGCCCGGATCTCGTCCTCGACCTCCTCCGGCGTGGAGACGGTCTGCGCGACCACCTCGCGTAGCAGTTCCCGGTACCGCTTCCGCAGGCGGTGCACAGCCACCTTGATCGCTCCCTCGCTCATATTCAGTCTCGCAGCCAGGTCGCGATAGGGAACGGCGTCTGCCTGCCCGCCCAGGTGCGCTTTCAACTGTTCGAAGAGCAGCGGTTTGTCCGCAACGGCGTCTTGCTTCAGCCGGGCCATCGTCCGGCTCAGGACCGTCAGCGCCCATGACCGCTCGAAGAGCTTCTCCGGGGAGAGATGGTGTGCGGGCTCGGCGGCGTATCGCGCCTCGGCCTCGGCAAAATCGACGGAGACGACAGTCTTGCCGCCGCCACGCTTCTGGGCCTGGGCCCGCTGCTGGGCGTCGGCGGCAAAGTGCTTCAGCATGGCCAGCAGGAAAGACCGGAACCGGCCGCGGTTCGGATCGGCGCGGCAGAGGTCCTGCTTATCGAGCATGTGGGCGAAGAAGCCTTGCGTGTAGTCCTGGGCCTCATCGGGGCCATATCCGCGTCGCCGCAGGAAGGCATAGAGCGGAAACCAGTAGTCCCGACAAAGCGCTTCGAGCGCCTCCCGATAGCGCGGCGATTCAGGTGAGCCGGCCGCGAGGATGATGCTCCAGTGCGTCGTGGGAAACTGGGCATCGCCCCAGACGTGCGGAGTTGTTGGTTGCCGCTGAGACATTACTGACCTCAAACAGATGCAAGTCGTTGAACTGGATCGTCAGTCGAAGAGGTCCTTGCGATGTCGTAACTCGGCGAAGACCTCCTCGGGCTGTGCGTCCGCCATGCCTAATGCGGCCTTGATCTGCGGATCGTCGGCCCGCAGGAGAATGTTCGTGGCCCTTTCCTGGGCAATGGTGGAGGGGACCGTCAATTGACCGTACTCGACGGCCTTCTGCACCTCGGCCAGGCGGTCGCGCAGCCGCCGGTCGTTCGGACAGATCGTGAGGGCGAATTCGCAGTTCTCGAGCGTGTAGTCGTGCCCACAGTAGACGAGCGTCTCGGCCGGCAGGGCGGCCAGCTTCTGCAACGAGCGCCACATCGTGGCGGCGTCGCATTCGAGCAGTCGGCCGCAACCACCGACGAAAAGCGTGTCGCCCGTATAGACGACGCCGGGTCCATTCCCATCGGGCGGGGCAACATGGTAGCAGACGGAAGCACGCGTATGCCCGGGCGTCGCGACGACGCGGATTCGGGCATCGCCAACCGCCAGGAGGTCGCCGTCCCCTGCGGTGCGGTCGGAGGCCGGGATCAGGGTGCGATCCACGCCAACCAGCTTGCAGCTTGTCTTCGATTGGAGGTCGGCCGCGCCGCCGATGTGGTCCCAGTGGTGATGCGTCGCTAAAACGGCCGCCAGGGAGAGATTGTGGCTTTCGAGCGCTTGCAGGACGAGGGCAGCGTCGCCGGGATCGACGGCAAATACGCGATTGTCGCCGCAGGAATGCAGGTAGATGAAGTTGTCACCGAACGCGGGAATCGTGATCACATTTGTCATGCCGGAACATCCTCACCAATGGCCAACAGCCTCTGCCGGTCGCCCGGCATCTCAAATCCCACCGCACCTACACCCGCCACGGGCAAAAGAGCCAGGCCGATCCACCGATTCGCCGTCCTGTTTTCCCGCATTCTGCTCATCACCTCCAAAGTCTATGCGCCCCATCCACAAGTGTCAAGTCGGAGGTGCACCCTGGCCCGATCGCAGGCCATTTTCCAGCGTGTGCCCCAGTCCTGCATATCCTCGCACGACGCTCCCAGAACTCGCCATCAGTCCGAAAACGAAAAAGGTCCGAAAAAATACGTATTTCCCCGTATTGACTTTCTGGTTGGGCGACGCGTATCATAGCTGGTTGACCTTCGATTGCATTCCCGACTGAAGGCATGGAGGTCTGGGCGAAAGAAATCACACCAGCCGCCCAGACCGGTAAGCAGGTGGCCAAGAGTGCCCGTCAGCCAGGCGCTTGACGTTCAGGCGCGGTGGGTGCGGCTATTCCCTGCACAGCGCCATTATGTTCCCTCGATCATGGAAGACCACGTCGCGGCCTGCACACGCTGGTCCTGCGCGCGAAACAGGGCGTTTTCCGTCCTTCTCAGCGAGGCAGGAGCGAACTGGTGGCGACCGAACGTCAAGACGGTGAAAGGAGGTGAGGTGTAAGCGACGGCAGAAATGGCGCCGCGTTTGGATGCGCGATGGGACGCGGAGTTAGGACAAATATTCAGATATTCCGAATCTGATTGGTGGAGGCGACGAATCATGTACAGAAAACTTTCAGGCCCATGTATCGCCGTTGTGATCGTGGCTGTCTTCATGAGCCCCATGATCGCAACGGCCAAAGATGATACAGTATGCGACTCCCTTTCGGGGGCCATTTTCACTACCGACTCCGATGGGAATCTCGTTAACGGGAACATATACTATGACAAAGAAGACGTCTATCTGAACGGCGGTCCGCGCGCCAATGCGCCCGATCATGCCGCCGCACTGCCGGATGGGTCCTATTACTTCCAGGTCACCGATCCATCCGGAAAGGTCCTGCTTTCGCTTGATCCGCTGGATGACCGAGTCATCGAGGTGGAAGATGGGGTGTTCGAACTCGTTCAACTGGCGCCGTTCGAAGATACCCCGAATGAGGGGGGCGAGTACAAAGTCTGGGTAACCTCGGTGGACTGCTATGACGACGAGCCCGATGCCGCGGGCACCAATTTCGGCTTTCGCGAAAAATACTCGAAGACGGACAATTTCAAGGTCGTCTCGGGCGTGAGAAGGCGTCTGGTGGTCCGCAAGTTCAAGGACTGCAATGCCAACGGCGTGTGGGATGAGGACGAGTCTGAGATCGAAGGATGGGAAGTCAGTATCACCGAACCGGGTGGCCATGCCAGTCAGGTGAGGACCACGCCGGTCACGACCGGCGTTTATGCCGGCAACTGGACGGTATCGGAGATCATACCGTCGCACGCCTGCAGCGACTGGATGCAGACCGCCCTGATCGTGGACGGGCAGTCTATGCCCGTGGCCGACACCGTCGTCGTTCCGTTTGGCGAGTCGGACACCGATGCAGACGAAGAGATCCACGAAGTGATCTTCGGGAATATCCCGCTGGGCAGCATCAGCGTGTTCAAGTTCTACGATTACAATGTCAATGGGATCTGGGACAACTGCGAGCCACCCGTTCCCGGCGTGAAGTTCGTCTTGGTGGGTCGGGACATCTTTGGCGATCCCGCCGGGCTGCTCGACGTGCATCGCACTTCCTACACATCAGCGGATGGCTGGAGCACGTTTTGTGGGCTTCTGCCCGGTGTGTACACGCTCCGTGAGATCCTCCCGGACAACACACCCTCATGTAACTGGCGGACCACAACGCCTACACAAGTCCAGGACTTCATCGTGACGTGCAACAGCCCCGCGTATACCACACACTGGTTCGGCAACGTGACTACCGCCGTGGCTGACTTCCGCCACACAAGCTACTGGCACAAGGAAGGTTTGGCGAATATCTCGCGGTGCTTGGACGCGGAAGGAGATCTGCGTGAGCAACTGGCCCTGCAAGTGCTGGAGTTCGTCTTCAACGTATGGCAGATTCTTGGCGGCCCCACCCTCATTGAGATGCCGGACGGCACGTGGCTTTCGACTTCGGATATCATCGGCGAGGCCGTCGCCGCTGCGAACAGCCTGGAAGCCGGCGCGCCCGAGGAGCGGAAGAGATTGATATCTCTGCTCGAGGAGATCAACGACAGCGAAGCGATCGTTTACATCGTCCAGGATTTCTCGCTCTGTCTTCCCACGGAGGAGTATTGAATCGCCGGTCCTGTGGCGGCAACGTCCTTTCGATAAGCCGTTTGAGGCGAAGGTCCGCCCGCAAACGCGACAGGGACCATTCTGCAGGCACGGCCGCGAGTGAACGATGGAACGGACAACGGGAGCGCCTGCTGCCTGATGAAATCGAGGTCCCCCGAAGAATCCCTGTGCACATATCCGACCACAGGACAGTATGACTCCCGGAGGCAAGACCGTCGATTGTGATTGTCGCCGAATCGATCGGACGGCTTGCTGCTTCTCCACGACAAGGTTCCACCACGTCATCTGTCGGTAGACAAGCCGCACGTCTCGTCGGCCCGCCGGGCTTCAGGCCCCTTCACCATGGTCTTCGATCATCCTTCTCGCCTCGCTCTCACCGACGACCCCTTCGAGTCTCTTCTTCGTCCACTCCGCTTCGTCCTCGAAGCCGGCCTTCCGATAGAAGCGCCACAGCTTCGCATACCGCCGGGCGACGTCGAAGCCGATGCTGCGATGGAGCTTGTGCAGATCCACGGGGCAGGCGTGCATCGGGCGGGCGTCGCTCTCAGCTAAATGGTTCGAGCCGTTGAGCGCGCAGCGGTAGTAAATGCAGTGCAGCAGGCCGAACATGTGGCCCGTTTCGTGGGCCAGCACTTTGCAGCTTCGCCGCAGGAGGATCTTCTTATGATCGTCGCCTCGCGGCTGTTCGTAGAAGGCCGGATCGTAGCGGGCGAAACTGTACACACCGACCCGCTCGCGGAGACTCGCCTGTCCGAAAACGAAGTTCCACGACGGCTCGGGGTAGAGGTCCTGCATGGTAATCCCGAGCAGACAGAAGGCGTCTTCGGGAATCCTCTTCTTGAGGACGGCCAGGATGTCCGTGGTCAGAAGCTGGCGATTGTGCGTCGTCGGGTTGCGGCGCTCCGTGATCCGTTGCCCGCTCAGGCTCAGCCGCGGCAGAAGCCGGACCTCCATCGCGAAATACGCGGTGGCGTACTCCCGCAACAGGTTCTGGGGCGGAGCCTCATCCGACGGGAAGTCGCCAAGAGGTTGCAGGTAGATGATCTTCCTCTGCTCGTCGGGCCGATTCGGCCGCGACCCCACGAATTGCTCGAAGCTCTGGCCCGGCTCCGGATGCGCGGCAAGCCAGTCGTGCGGCCCGGGCGCCGGCATCGGCGCAAAACCGTCTCCCGGCTCCAGCGCTCTCTTCACCGCCTGCGGCAAGTTCTCGGTAGGTCCAATCGCCCGGAGTCTATCACTCTCATTCGGCGTCTCAAAACCCATGACGGCCACCGTCACCAGCAGCAGGAAAGCCGCACCGAGGCGTTTCATTCTCATTCCGCTGTATCGCGATTCACTCATCACCTCCAAACCTACCCCTTGCCCAGTCAACCGTCAAGCTCGAAGAGACGCGTGCCGCGACTGCGGGATCGCGAATTTGCCCTTGTGCGGCCGGGTCCCGAACTCGGGGCGCTTTACCGCGACCGGGGCATACGGTTGCCGCTCAGCGTGAGACTGCTTTCGCCCGGCACGAAGGCGATCTTGGCTTGGTGCAAATCATTGTTCACGAACATGCCACCCTTCAGGCCTTCGTGGAACAGGAACGTGCCGGTGCCTTTGGAAGCGATGCAGTCGCGGATGATGACGTCCCGGCCGGCCTTCAGCACAATCGCCGCCCTCTGATCATTGGGGTGCGGCTGTCGCCCGTGGAAGGCGTCGATCACGAGGTCCTCGAACTGCTCACAGAAGATGGCGTGGTCAAAGAACTCCGGCATCGCGGCCTCGCCTGCACCCCAGGTGACGTCGAACCGACTGATGACGCAGCCGTTCACGTTTCGGCAGAACAGTGCCGGGATGTCGTGGCGAAAGATCGCGAAGCGATTGTCATAGGTGGGACGCAGGTCGAAGTTTCCGCCATAGGAGGCGTTCAGTTTGCTCTCGCGGATTTGCAGTCGCACGTTATCGAAGGACAGGTTGGAGATGTCACCGGGCTCGTGCCCGTAGACGACGATACCGCTTTCGCTTTCGGCGATGATATTCGCAAAGGTTACGTTCTTGATCTTGCCGGTGCGGCCCCCGCGGCGCTGGGGAATCACGGACAGGTGAATGGGCTCGGCGTTGCCCCACCAGTGGCCGGTGTGCAGTCGGGTTCGAATCACGATATTGGAGAAGAGAACGTTCTCAATCGGCCAGTCGTCGCGCACGAAGAGGCCGAGGCCGCGGTTGCTTTCCCGAATGGTCAGATTCTGGAAGGTGCAGTTTCGGATGGGCCCGTCGCCGTAACCGAGCCGTACGGCCGCCGAGCGGGATTGCAGGGTGCAGTTGGCCACGGTGACGTCCTCGCACGGTCCTTTCGGGCGGCTTCCCTGGGTCGTGATCGCGATGGCGTCGTCGCCGCAACTGATATCGCAATCGGAGATGCGCACGCGACGGCAGGTCGTGCAATGAATGCCGTCGCTGTTCGGCACGAGCAGATCGTTGTGGAGGCTGATGCCCGTGACGGTGACGTTTTCGCAATCGTCGAAATGCAGCGTCCAGATCGGCGAGTTCCGCAAGGTCACGTCGCGCAGGAGAACGTTTCGGCATCGAGTGATGCGGATCAGGCGGGAAGGACGCCTTAGGTAAACGACGGGCCCGTCGCCCTCGCCGAACTTCGCGTCCATGTACTGGCGTCCCTGTCTGGTGACGTTGGGGTCCAGATCGCCCGGCATATGGGAGCCGACCCTGGTCTTTGTCATATCCATGAAGGCGGCGCCGCTGCCGTCGATGGCGCCGCCGCCGACGATGGCGATATTCTCGGCGTCGGTCGCGCGGACCAGAGGCTGCCGGCCCCGACCACCTTGGGCGTAATCAGCAAGCTGGTCACTGCCCTTGAGCACGGCGCCGGCCTCCAGATGCAGCGTGACGTGGCTGAGCAGCTCGATGGGCCCGGTAATGAATGTGCCCGCCGGCACGAAGACTGTGCCGCCTCCGCTTTCCGCACACGCGTTGATCGTTCGATTGATCGCCTCCGTGCATATCTGACCGGTGCCGGCCTTCGCGCCGTACGAGCGGATATCGAACGGCCGGTTGGGGTCCGCCGCTCCCGCGCGACCCGCGCACAGCAAGAACACCGCGAGGGATATGAATCGACCTGTAGGTTTCATGTGTGACCTCCTTTCGAGAAGCAGCTTACGCCGGTCAGTCCGCGAAGGCAGCCGGAACGACCTTGCAGGCGAGATCCCGGCTGAACGGTGGAATGGCCAGTTGCAGGCGACCATCCTCAGGTGAGACGGTCTGTCGGCTGATGGGCCCACCTTCGTGCGTATCCCACCAGAGGACACTATAACTCTGCCGGGCAAGACCGTCGATGGTGATTGCCGCCGAATCGATCAGGTCAGGCTCGCGCTTCTCGACAACCAGATTGCACCATGTGGCCCGTCGGCTGACGAGCCACAGGCAGGCGCGGTTGTTGCCCTGGTAGCCGAGGACACGGATGCGAGAATCGGATGTGGTGGCCGTCGCCTGCTGCAAGCCGGCGGGGGAGGCGCCCTGCAAGAACGCTGCGAGGGGCTGGTAGTGCCGGTAGGCGTCGTACAGGTCCAATTGCTCCCACCACCAGAACATGGCCGTGCCGGAGACGCCGGTGAAGGCCGAGGCCCAGAGGCAGTTGTGAAAGTGCACGCCCTCGCGGTCCTGCTTCATGTAGTCGCTCAGGCCCCATTTTGCGGTGGCCAGGCCGAACTCGCCGATCAATGCCGGCTTGTTCGCGGCGTGCTCGCGCAGCCACGTGCTCTGGCGAATGATGGATTCGACCTCGTCCTTGAAGTCGTCATCGTCCGGGCGCATGTAATGATGCTCCTGCGCGACGTCGAGCTGCGGATGCCGGCAGTCCCGCGCGGATGGATGCCACGTGCTCGTCGTGCGCAGGTGACGATAGATGTCGATCTGTTCGAGATAGCGGCCGACGTCCGCGTAGAATCGATCCGTCGGCTTGCCCGGGTCCATCTCGTTGAAGTATTCCCAGGCAGCGACGCTGGTGGAATAACCCCATCGTGCGACAGCGTAGCGCATGAACTTCTTCGCGTCTTCGGTGGCCTGGCGATACTCGAGGCTGTCGACCTTCGAGAGCGACTCCATGTACAGGTCGCGTGTGATCGCACACAGCATGAGATAGATCCCGTTCCGTTCGGCGGCTTCGACGATCTGATCGAGCATGAAGCAGTCGAGCGGATTGTAAAATCCGCGCACCAGCCGATTCACGTCCGCCTCCCAGAGCAGCTCCGCGCTGCCGCCCGTTTCCTTCAGCGACAACCCGTCCAGCCAGGCGGCGCCTGCACCCACGAGAGTGAAGGAGACCCGACCGAGCCAATACTCGTTGGCCCCCGTCGTAAATGCCTTTTCAAATGCCTGCCATTCGGATGCACCGGCGGGGATCTGCCACTCGTTGCCGCCGACGTGCAGTCGCACCGCCTCCGGACCGTCTACCCTGAGCTTGCCCGTGATGAGATACGTCGTTCCCGGTCGCAAGGCTACGGGATGAGAAGGATTCGCCGCGACAGACCTGCCGTCGTGGCCCTCGATCTTGACGCATTTCCTCACTTGCGAGGCGCCTTCGCTGCCGGGCACGGGCACGATGGCGGATTCGCGCGTCCAGGAGCGGGTCCACGCGCTCTTGCGAGCTTCGATGGCCAGGGCCCAGTCCTGGCAACAGGTCCAGATGCGCGCGAAGTTCGCGCCGTTTTCTGCGAGGCGTCCGAAGATCTCCTCCGCCTTCGGCACGGTGACATACTGGCCTTCGCCGATGAAGGCGAGGTTCTGGCCGATGGCAAAGAACGGCCGGCCTTCCGTGAATTCGAGAAACCTCGGATCGTCCCGACCGGCTCGCAAGAACCCTTTGTGTTTCGAATCCACGCAGACGAACTGGATGGGCGTCGAAGTGCTGCGCCCGGAGGAATCCCGCAACGATGCGACGAGGGTATAGCAGCCGACCTCCCTGGGGGCGAATCGCGCCTTCCACGAACCGGCGCCTCGCGGATAGCACCACGCGGCGGTCTTGCCGCTGCGCTCGCGGTCCTGCCGCTCATAGTCCTGCCCAAAGAACGCCGGCAGAACCAGAGAATCCCCACCCGGCTCCGTTACAAGCACGTTGACTTCGACCTCGCACGGATCGAACGGATCGCCATACTCCCGCCCGACGTCGATGAGCAGCTCCAACTTTTCATACTTGCCCACCTGTTCCTGCGCCGTGCTCAGCACGACCCCCTGAGCCGCGCCCGTAACGCTCATCACGAGGACCATAACCACTAGGGCAAAACGCGTCACCGGCCTACCTGACACCATCGGCGAATCCTCCAACAACCGACTATTCTGCGTCCACGCCGGCATTGTATCCTCTGCCGCGTCATCCGGAAACCATCCCGCTGATACTGGAGTCAAATCGCCGAAACCGAACCGGCTCCTTCGCCGTACGGGCCAGCCACATTCCATGCAATGGATTGGGCTTGCCTGTTTGCGTCGTGGCGCTCATACTTACGAAAGGGCCGCCAAGTGAGGCAGCTTGAGTGGCCGGCATAATGTACAGGCTCTCTGTTGAGGAGTGTTGGATTATGGCGGATCAGGATTTCTCTCGACGTGAGTTTCTCAGAGATACGGTGCTGGCGACGACTTTGGCGGCGGGCATGTCCGGAGCGACGCAGGCGGGGACGAGCCGGTTGCACGTGGCGTGCAACCAGTATCCGTGGAGCGTTTTCTACGGACGAGACGGCAAGGATTTCAACGCGCTGCTCGATGCGGGTCTGGCCGAAGTGGCGGCCAGCGGGATCGATGGCTTTGAGCCGGGCGTGGGGGGCTTGCAGCAGATCGAGCAGATGGCGCCGTTGCTGAAAAAGAACGGGCTCGAGATGCGCTCGCTGTACGTCAACAGCACCCTGCACGAGGCGGACCAGGCAGATACTACGGGGAGCAGTGTTTATTGAACACTTTCATGTTGCTGCATAGCGGACATCCTTGTGCTGGAAGTAGTTTCTGACAAGCGGAGGACGGCGTTGA
>Ga0207752_1001439_pt1 | contig 10860 bp, 8 predicted proteins | sample Pon2CUnioCityCA_6_FD_187272 | JGI IMG/M metagenome (GOLD analysis project Ga0207752, IMG submission 187272) | Marine sediment microbial community from Union City, CA, USA - Pond 2C Sediment 2 (SPAdes) | ecosystem: Environmental > Aquatic > Marine > Intertidal zone > Salt pond sediment ... | reverse complement strand
CGCGGGAGGGGTACGTTCGACAAGCACGCGAGATCTGCACCCGTCACAACGTGCTCATGATGGCCGACGAGATTCAGAGCGGCCTGGGACGCACCGGCAAGCTCCTGGCCTGCGAGCACGAGGGTGTACGGCCGGACGTCGTGATGCTGGGCAAAGCGCTTTCAGGCGGCTTGTACCCGGTCTCGGCTGTGCTTTCCTCCCGCGAGGTGCTGGGCGTCTTCGAACCGGGCGACCACGGCTCGACGTTCGGGGGCAATCCCCTGGCGTGCGCCGTGGCGCGAGCGGCGCTCAACGTGATTGTGGACGAGCACTTGTGTGAGCGCGCAGTCGAGCTGGGCGAGTATCTCATGGCACGGCTGAGGCAAATCGAGAGCCCTCACGTGGCACTCTTCAGGGGCAAGGGGCTGTTTGTCGGCATTGTGCTCAAGCCGGAGGCCGGCGGTGCCCGTCGTTTCTGCGAAGCACTCAAGGCCCGAGGTGTGCTGGCCAAAGACACCCACGGGACTGTGATCCGCCTGGCTCCCCCGCTGGTGATCAAGAAGGAGGAGCTGGACTGGATGCTGGAGCGGATCGAAGCAGTGCTATCGATGCCGTAGGTCAGTTCAGGGTTGGAAAGGTCAAGTATGACACTGCAAGCTACTGAGGGCGATCGGGATAGAAGTCGATCACCGCCTGCTCCCCGGCGTAGGAAAGGACTGCACCCCGGCCCTTGACCGCCTCGAACACAGGCGTCACGCCAGCGGCCTGGGCCACACTCTGCGTAAGTGCGTCCAGCGGCAAGGCCAGCCCAACCAGCGTGCGCGACTCGCTGAGATAGAAGCGCACGACGTCTGGGCCATCCACCCAGCTCCCTTGCGCCGCGTCCCACACCAGGAAGTAGGGCGCGTAGGCAGCTTGGGCAGGCTCATATAGGGCACCCACGACTGCCTCATCTCCCAGGTCCGGATTGATGCGTACCGAGCCAGCGGGGCGACCGGTGGCGATGTTGCCATCGAGATCGAGCGCGAACAGCCAGTCACTGTACAGCGGAGGATCTGGAACCGGCTCGTAGAGTTCAATCCACAGCAGCACTTCCCCCTCGGCGACCCAGTCAGCCAACTCCACCGGCGCCCCTGCTGTGGATTGAAGGTCCACACGCAGGTCAGTGCCGGGGCTGGCGGCACGGATATCCACACCAGCAGGCGCTCCGCCAGCGGGGGCTCCTCCTTCATAGGTTTCCACATCACCCTGAGGATCAGCGCGAGGAAGAGAGGTGGGCTCGGGCGTCGGCGTAGCAGTGGGTATAGGGCTTGGGCTGGGCGTAGGAGAGGGCACAGGCGTCGGCGTAGGCGTGCAAGCAACGACGTGCACGCTGGCTTCGGCTGCCCGACGGGATCCACGTTGGACAACAGTAACCGTGTAATCGCCAGGGGGGCTGCTGGCGGTGAAGAGGCCGCTCTCGTCGATCGTGCCTCCGGAGGCATTCCATTCAGCCTCGATGCCTTCCTCTACAACAAACTGACGTTGCTCACCGGTGCACAGCTCGACCTGAACGGGGCTGATGGTCAACGGCGGTTCCATGGACACAGATCCACCACACGCCCGCAGGATCGTGACGAGGGCCACCAGTGCAACGAGTCCGATCATACCGATGGTGAACCAGAACAGGATCACACGTGCTCTGTCGTTTAACATGCTGCCTCCTCAATTCCCTGCGAGTATACCACAGGCCAAGACCGTGGTCAAAGTCACGCTGCACATGGTGGATCCGCAGGTTGGGGAGCATGCAACTCGTAGGCCAGGTGTACGTATCATCCAGATGAGGATGGTGGACTCCATGCAAGCCTCCACGCACTGAGCGGAAGAAACGACTAAAGTCGTTACTACGAACCCATCAACACATGATTGACAGAGTACTACCACCGAATTGACTTAGTTGCTAAACTGCCTACAATTACCGGGACTTTTTCCGAGAGGATATCCGTTGATGGAGAAGACTACGATCATCGGCCAAAAGCTTTTCGCCTGGGTGGCGCTCTCCCGTCCGCCCTTTCACTCCGTGGGTGTGTTGCCATTCATCCTGGGCAGTGTGTTGGCGTGGCAGCAGACGGGCGCGTTCCGTTGGGACATTTGTGTCTGGGGCACACTGGGCGTGGTGCTGGTGATGTTAGCCACCTACTACGCCGGGGAGTACTGGGACTACGCTGAGGACACGCTTTCGGCCCGGCTGGGTCGCAGCCGCTTCGCCGGTGGTTCGCGCGTGCTGCAGCGCGGCCTTCTGCCCCGGCATAGCGCGCTGAGGGCCTCGTTGGTCACGCTGCTGCTTGCCATTGGCGTAGGTTCAATCCTCCAACTGGGCTACCGCACAGGACCATGGACGATCCCGCTGGGCATCATCGGGATGGTGGGCGGGTTCTTCTACTCGACGCAGCCGGTGCGCTGGGTGCGCACCGGTTGGGGTGAGTTGTGGATCGCTTTCTGCTACGGGTGGCTGCCGGTGGCGGTTGGGTACTATCTTCAGGCAGGCACGATCGCGCCACTCGTCCACTGCCTGGCCATCCCCATCGGCCTGACCATCTTCAACGTGATCCTGCTCAACGAATTCCCTGACTATGAGGCAGACCGGGCGACAGGGAAGCGCAACCTGGCAGTGCGCCTGGGGCGCGATTGGGCGTCCAGCCTCTACACAGTGACCAGTGTGGCGAGCTGGGCGGCGATGGCGCTCTCCCTGGTCCACGGCGTGCCCACACGGGCGCTGTGGTTCTACCTGCCGATCGTGGCTCTTTCACTCGTTCTGGTCGTGTCGATGCTGCGCAGGCAATGGCAAAATCGGGCCACCTTAGAGAAGCTGTGCGCAGCTAATCTGGTGGTGAACCTGGGTACCACAGCAGCGTACATACTCGCCTTCGTAGGGTGAGCAATTTGAGCATGATGAGCGAATGGTTGTCTGAATGGGGGAAACAGCCCAGGCGGAAGGTACGCCCTTTTTGGTGGCCGCCGACCCTCATCCTGCGTCAAGCGGTGAGCGCGCTGTACATGGGTGCGCTGTCGGGGTGGCAGCACCTGCCAGGCTGGTTTCTGAAATATGGTCTTCAGTGTCTGCCCGGAGCTGCGGGGGCGCGAGGTATGGGCTGCATCGGCTTCCCCGCCCACCCTGTCTGGGAAATGACGACTGCCTGCAACCTGCAGTGCATCCACTGCCACACCTCGGGTGGAAAGCCAGCGGACGACGAACTGACGACTGGAGAGGCCAAACATCTGCTGGATGAACTAGCCGAGGTCAGCGAGTTCCGCATGATGGCCTTCACCGGCGGCGAGCCACTGGTGCGCGGCGACCTGTTCGAGTTGCTGGCTTACTCACAGGCGCTGGGTTTCAGCAACACGATAGCTACCAACGCCACGCTGGTCGACGACGACGTCGCCCAGCGCTTGCGCCGATACGGCGTAGTGATCGCTGCGGTGAGCCTGGACGGCTTCGACGCCGAAACGCACGACTTCGTACGCGGCCAGCCCGGCGTGTTCGAGGCCACCCTGGAAGGGATGCGCGCCCTGCGACGGGCAGGCATCCTGCTGCACATCAATATCACGGCGATGGCGTACAACCTGGATCAGATGGAGCCGCTGATGGCACTCGTCGACGAGCTGGGGGCCGGCATTCTATTGATGTACCAGTTGATCCCGGTGGGTCGGGGCCGTGGCATCGAGAGGGCGGCGCTGGATGTGAGCGCCAACGAGCGCCTCATCCGGTTCATGGCTACAGCGCAGCGCACGACGCGGGCGATCATGGAACCGGTGGCGGGGCCTCAGTACTGGCCGTTTCTGCTGCAGCGAGCGGGCATCAGCGGTGGCCCACTGCTGCGCCTGGCAGAGACGGTCTTTCACGGCTGTTCTGCGGGACGGGGATTCGTATACATCAAGCCCAACGGCGAAGTCTGGCCGTGCCCGTTCATCGAAGTAGGCTGTGGCAACGTACGGGAAACTGCCTTCTCGAAGATCTGGGCCACGTCCCCGGTCTTCACGGACCTGCGAGCACGGGTGAAGCGGTTGCAGGGCCGATGCGGTGAGTGCCAGTACAGGCGGCTTTGTGGAGGCTGCCGGGGTCGGGCCTGGGCTGCGACGGGCAACTATCTGGCCGAGGATATGAGCTGCTTCATCCACGAGCATGATGGGGAAGGCGCCGCTTCGCTTTCCTTTACAAGGTAAGGAGTGACCCGATGACAGCCGCCCTACGATTGCCGCCCCCGCTGGAACCCATCCGTCCAGAGATGGTACAAGTGGCGTGGCTGCTACAGGAGATGGCGAAGAAGATCGAGGAACCGCTGGGATCGATGCTGCGCAGTATATTGGGCGGCGGCAAGCTCCTACGACCAGCGCTGGTGGTCCTGGTCGGACAAACCTTTACCGCTCCCCAAGAACCGCTCCACGATCTGGCCGCCGCGGTGGAGGTACTGCACACGGCCACGCTGATACACGACGACCTGGTGGACGAAGCCCCTATTCGCCGTGGCCGTGAGACACTCCACATGAGCTGGCCAGCAGGGGCGACGGTACTGGCCGGCGACTACCTTCTGGCCCAGTCCGCAGCGCTGGTGGCAGGCCTAGAACGTCCGATCCTTCTCAAAGTGTTTGCTGAGACCTTGTGCACGATGTGCACCGGAGAAATCGGGCAGATGTTTGCTGCCCCGGAAGAGCAGTTCAGCCGGGAGATGTACTACCTTCGGATAGAGGCCAAAACAGCCTCGCTGTGCGCCGCCGCCACGGAGATGGCGGCTATGCTCGCCGAGGCAGAGGAGCCACTGGTCGCCGCAGCACGTCGCTTCGGGTGGGAGTTGGGAATTGCCTTTCAGATCATGGACGACGTGCTGGACTTCACGGGGGACGAGGCGCGGCTGGGAAAACTGGCAGGGAGCGATCTGCGCCAGAGGCTCGTGACCTTGCCCTCCCTTCTTTACCTGGAACAGTCCGAGAGCGACGTCGTCGTGAGGACCGTGCTTTCCGGGCCGGGGGACGGGGAACACGTACAGGCAGCTATAGAGGCCGTGTGCGGGTCAGGCGCTATCGAGGACGCACTGGCCATGGCCCAGGCCCACATCGGACAAGCACAGCAAGCACTATCACAGCTACCCGACAACGTTCCACGTCAGATATTGCACTCACTGGCGCAGTACGTGGTGGAACGAAAGCGCTGATCAGGGCTGCGCCACCTGGACCGGCTGCAAGAGCAAGCGATCCGAAGGGTGATCGGGCGAGCCGGCAACGGGCAACCGCTCCCCGGTCGGCAGGTAGTACATACCGACCTCCAGCGTGTAGACACCGGGCGGTGCGTCGGGGGCAACAGAGATTTTGTAGGGGTCGGTCACAAACTCCCCTGGCTGCCAACAGGTGGTGGGCAGTTGGTTTCGCACCGGCATATTGTCGTGCTGGCCGCGCACGCTGCCGAGATGGAAGTGGTTCGGAGGCAGATACTGTCCAGTTTTGGAGATCACACTTCATAGTAGGACCGTTAACTACAGGCCGGCGCGCGGATCCAACGTTTGTCCAAAAGCTTCTTTCCTGTTATCATAACTTCTCCGTCAGCACATGAACCATGTCAAATCCTGCAATCAACAGCCCCCTAATCCTAGTCACGAACGATGACGGCATTGCGTCGCCAGGGCTGTGGGCTGCGGTGCAAGCGACGCTGCCGCTGGGGGAAGTGCTCGTCGCCGCCCCCGATCGGCAGTGGTCAGGCGCAGGCCGAAGTATGCCGTTGGGTCCCGAAGGGCGCATCTCGCACCAGCCACAGGAAATAGACGGCCAGACCGTTGCGGCCTACCGGGTTGACGGTTCCCCAGCGCTGGTCGTGATCCACGCGATGCTCGAGCTGGCCCGTCGCCGGCCAGCGCTCGTCATATCCGGCATCAACTATGGCGAGAACCTGGGCACGGACGTCACCGTCTCCGGCACGGTGGGCGCAGCGCTGCAGGGGGCAGCCATGGGCATCCCATCGCTGGCTGCATCGCTCCAGACCCCCAAAGAGACACACGTCAACCCGTCCGGAGATATTGACTTCGCGGCTGCCATCCACTTCACGCGCATGTTCGCTCAGCGCATACTCACCACGCCCCTCCCGTTCGACACCGATTTGCTCAAACTGGACATTCCATCCGACGCCACGCCGGATACGCCGTGGCGGCTGACCCGTGTCTCACGCCATCCCTACTTTGTATCCGTACCACCGGGACAGCGTACCCTGGCGGATCCAGGGGTAATTGACTATGAGCCACTGGTCTACCCTGAGCGCACAGAGCCAGATTCCGACATCTACGCACTGGCGGTGGACCGTGTCGTCTCGGTTGCACCGATGAGCGTCGACCTGACATCTCGGGTCGACCGGGGAAAGATGGAGGCACTGTTCCGCGGCCCGGTGATGCGTTGACCCGTTGGTATGGTGTGATATAATGCGTGAAACGTGAAACGTAGAACGTGATGCGTAGTGCGTAGACCGTGGGTGGGCTTTACGCGTCACGTCTTGTGTGCTACTTTTCACTCATCTTGCTACACGAATCGGAATCCAATGGATATTGATCGTCCAACAGTTGAACTTTCGGTCGTGCTCCCGGTTTACAACGAGGCTGGCGCTTTGCCCAGCCTGGTTCCCGAGCTGACGGCTGCGCTTCAGCAAATGGACCGCAGCCATGAGATCATCGCCATAGATGATGGCAGCTCCGATGACAGCGTGGCGGTCCTGCGTCGACTGCAAGCAGACGAGCCCCACCTGCGCATCATCCAGTTTCGCCGCAACTTCGGCCAGACTGCCGCCTTCAACGCCGGTTTCGACCACGCCCGAGGCAAGATCGTCGTCACGATGGACGCCGATGGTCAGCAGGACCCAGCCGACATCCCGCGCCTGGTGGAGGTAATGGAGGAAGGAGATTACGACCTGGTAAACGGGTGGCGGCAGAACCGCAAAGAGCCTTTCCTAACCCGCAGGCTGCCCTCGAAGATCGCTAATTGGCTCATCACCAACGCCAGTGACGTTCACTTGCACGACCGAGGGTGCTCGCTGAAGGCGCTTCGCCGGGACCTGGTCAAACAGATGCATCTCTACGGTGAGCTACATCGCTTCATCCCAGAGATCGCCAGCCTGATCGGGGTTCGAGTGACCGAGGTCCCGGTCAGCGATCGCCCGCGCAAGGCTGGAAGGTCCAAATACGGCGCGCTCTCTCGCACACCCCGCGTCATTCTTGACTTGTTCACCGTCTCCTTCCTGCTCAGCTACTCCAACCGCCCGATGCAGCTGTTCGGCACGGTAGGATTGTTGAGTAGCGGGCTGGGCGGTCTGATCCTGGCATATCTGGCAGGTGCCAAAATCGTCAATGGTCTGCTCTATGGCGAGGAGGGGTTCCGTGCCTTCCGCATCGGCACGAACCCATGGACAATGCTGGCTGTTATGCTCACCGTGCTGGGCATCCAGTTTCTGATGATGGGTTTGCTGGGCGAGATCCTGACCCGCACCTACCACGAAGCCCAGGAGAAACCTATCTACGTTGTCCGCCGGGTGATAGAAGTCTCAGAGCAGGAAGAACAGGAGCAGGCATGAGTCGCGTTCTAGTCATAGGGATCGACGGCGGCACTTTTGATCTGATCGACCCCTGGGTCGCAGCGAGTGATCTGCCCAATCTGGCCCGTCTGATGGCTGAGGGCGTCCGCGGCCCGTTGGAATCCACACTGCCCCCGGTCACTTCGCCAGCCTGGCCCACCTTCGCCACCGGCATGAATCCCGGCAAGCACGGCGTGTTCGATTTCATCCGTCCAGCGGGTGGCCAGTTTGAACTGGTCAACGCCACCTCCATTCGCGCGCCGACGTTGTGGCAAATTCTGTCCGAGGCAGGTCGCACAGTTGGCGTAGTGAACGTTCCTGTGACTTATCCGCCCACCCCAGTCAACGGTTTCGTGATCTCCGGCATGCTCTCACCTATGAACGGCCATATCACCTATCCAGATGGTCTGCTTGATCGGTACGCCAACCAGCTCAGGCCGTACCGCATCGCCCCTCACGTCCAGTACAAGCCAGGTAACGAGAGCACGTTCATCGCGGATCTGCTCGACCTGGTCGAGTGTCGGGGGAAGTATGCGCTGCAACTGATGGAAGACTATCCCCAGGACTTCCTGATGTTCCATTTCTTATCGACAGACACTATGCAGCACGCCCTGTGGAGATTCGTGGACCCCTCCCACCCGCGTTATGATCCCAAGACGGCGGCCCGCTTCGGCTCCGCGGTCAAGCAACTCCACCAACGCATAGATGACTTCACCGGCCAGATGCTCGATCGCATCACAGACGACACAACCGTTATTGTGATGTCGGACCATGGCTTCGGCCCACTGCACCACGTCATCAACCTGAACCTGTTCTTGCTGGAGCGCGGCCTGCTGCGGTTGAAGCGCGGGGCGTGGACAAGGCTCAAGACCGGCCTCTTTCGCGCCGGCCTCACTCCGGCGTCCATCTGGCACCTGGTCGAGCGTGCAGGCCTGCAAAACTACGTGTGGCAAGTCTCCAAGTCCACCCGCAACAAGGTGGTGGGCAAGTTTCTGTCTTTTGACGACGTAGACTGGTCGCACACGCTCGCCTACTCCATCGGCCACGTCGGCCAGATCTACATCAACTTGAAGGGTCGCGAGCCGGAGGGCATCGTAGAGCCCGGCGAGGAGTACGTGGCCGTCCGACAGCAGGTGATCGACGCACTGAAGGAACTGCGCTACCCAACGACCGACCAGCCCCTGGTAGACGATGTGATCCCCGGCGACCAGGTGGTGCATGGGCCATTCGCCGGCCGCAGCCCGGACCTGCACGTCGTTCTAGATGGTTACCGGGCCATTGCCTTCCCTCTGTTCGCCACCGACAGCCATATCGTCACCCGCCAGATCCGCGGCGACTCGGGCTGTCACCGACGGCACGGCATCTTCATCGCTCGGGGGCCGGAGGTCCGGACAGGCGAGACGGTGGAGAGTGCCCGCATCCTGGATCTAGCTCCAACTATCCTACATCTGATGGGACTGCCGGTGCCGGCCGACATGGATGGGCGCGTGTTGACCGAAACACTGTCCACCTCCCGACCCGTCGAGCGCCATTCGGCCAGTCCGGCGAGCGGGGATGCCGACGCTGGCCTGTCGGCGGAGGAGACGGCCGAGGTCGAGGACCGCCTCCGTTCCCTCGGCTATCTGGGATGATGACCGATTCCAAGGCCGAAGGTCCAGAACTACAAGCCTCAGAGAGATATTCACGGATCGCCCACTGGTCAATTGTCATTGGGATTCTCACCGTGGGCCTCGTGATGCGGCTCGTACCGATTGGTCGCTACGTGACCCCCGACGAGCCAGCCTGGGTCTATCGGTCGATCCAATTCGCGGGCGCGCTGGCAGCCCACGACTGGGCATCGCTACCCTCCACGGGCCATCCAGGAGTGACGACGATGTGGCTGGGGGCTGCCGGAGTAGCCGCGCAGCGGTTGATGGAGCCTGCCGAGAGTGCCGCCCACCTAGACTGGATCCGGCGCCTGGCCTGGCTGGCTCCCGGGAACGGGGAGGCCTTCCGCCGCCTGGACTTCTTCCTGCCCTCAGGGCGGATCGCTGTCGGGCTGGCCACGACGCTGGGTCTGGTCGTCCTCCACGCACTGCTGGTGCAGCTTTTCGACCGGCGCACAGCGCTGCTGGCTGTTGGGCTATTGGCTTTTGATCCTTTTCTCATCGGTCACTCGGGACTGTTACACACCGACGGCCTGTTGGCGACTTTCAGCCTGCTCGCCCTGACGACCGCGCTCCGCGGGCTGGGGGAAGGTCGCCACGCCGTCTGGTGGGCGCTATCAGGCATGTTCACCGGCCTGGCAGTGCTTACCAAAACCCCGGCCATCTTCCTACTTCCCTGCATCCTCCTTTCTCGATGCTTGATTCTCGGTCCTCGATTCTCGGCTGGCCATCCATCATTCACCGTCATTGCTCATTGTCTGGTATTCATCCTCGCGATCTTCCTCATCTGCTTCGCTCTGTACCCAGCTCTATGGACAGACCCAGCCGATACGTTGAACACTCTCTCCACCTTCTCTGGAAGGCACATTGAGATGGTGCAGCGCCCTATTTTCTTCGCTGGCCAGATGAGGTACGACGCGGGGGCTTTTTTCTATCCCGTCGTGTTCCTGTTCCGCATTTCACCCGTGGTCATCGGCGGGCTCGTCATTGGCCTGGCCAGGCTGCGCCGATTGCCATCTGATCGCCGGTTGGCCTTCCTGGTGCTGCTCGCTTTTGCCGTTGGCTTTGGCGCGCTGATGAGCCTGGGGGTCAAGAAACACGATCGCTACTTGCTGCCCGCCTTCCCTCCCCTGATTCTTGCAGCCAGCTTAGGGATAGACCAGTACATAGGCAAATTGAAGGGGCCCATTAACGGGCAATCTACCAATCGACCGATCTACCACTTCATTATCATCGCGTTTCAGGCACTTCTCGCTATTATTTTCATCCCTTACTCTCTGACGTATGCCAATCCCCTCGTTGGCGGCCCGTGGGTGGCTGCCCACATGCTTCCTGTGGACTGGGGGGAGGGAATGGGCGCCGCCGCCCACTGGCTGAACGAGCGGCAGGACGCTGAACAACTTACGGTTGCAGCGATCTCGGTGCCATCATTCGCCCCTCGCTTCAAGGGGCACACGTTCCCGCCCGACCAGGCCACGCTGGCCGACTATCTTGTCCTGGGTACGAGCCAACAAAGCGGCCGTCCAGCCACTCAAGCGACCGACCAACCCACATACATCGTCAGGCTCGGCTTCCTCGAGCACGCCACGGTCTTCCGCAATACCGCGCCTCTCGAGCAAGCCACCTATCTGACCGCCCACGCCGGGTCCAACG
>Ga0207752_1001438_pt1 | contig 10862 bp, 11 predicted proteins | sample Pon2CUnioCityCA_6_FD_187272 | JGI IMG/M metagenome (GOLD analysis project Ga0207752, IMG submission 187272) | Marine sediment microbial community from Union City, CA, USA - Pond 2C Sediment 2 (SPAdes) | ecosystem: Environmental > Aquatic > Marine > Intertidal zone > Salt pond sediment ... | reverse complement strand
GGTCAAGTCTTTCCCGTCAACGTAGAGAGCGTCAAACATGAACAGAGTGATGGGGTACGCTTCCATGGCCTCCTGTATTCCGTATTTTCTTCTGCGGTGCATAAGCTCCTGAAACGGCTTCATCTCGCCTGTTTCTGGGTCAACGGCAACGGCTTCCGCCTCCACAATCGCCTCCTCAGCCTTAACCTGCTCCCTAACATACCTGACCCCATCTGGGTACTGGTCAGTGATGTTTTCGAGCCGACGAGAAAAAAGAATAACCTTCTCCCCAATCTTGTGCGCCTGTACCCGCTCCCCGTCATACTTGTACTCGGCTACGCATCTTCCTCCCAGCTTCTCAAGAATCTCCTCAGATGAACTCAGCCTCTCAGCAAGCATGGGACGAATAGGCTCCCCCGGAATCACCTTGAACTTTTCGATTCCCTTCATTCCCTCTTCGGCAACGACTTTTGCAACTCTGCCTAGGTCAGAGGATATGTTGTAGGCGCGCTCCAGCTGGTCGCGGGTCTCTTTTCCGCCTCCAAAAGCTACTGCCAAGGCATCTAGCACTGTCATGGCTGCGATTCCTAGTCTTAGGCTGCCTGTTACTGTTCGGATTATGTATTTTGCTTCGCTTGGCGACGCATCAGACAGTAGACCAGCTAATAGGTTCAATTTGAGGTCCACGGATCCGGAGCCGGTGGAGTTTGCCATTTTTTCTAGTGTTTCGTAGACTCGCTGTACTGTTAGGGGTTTTGAATAGAATGTTGCTTGGGTTTTCTTTTCCATGAATTTTTGGGTTGTTTCTCCGAGGTCTCCCCTTTTCTGCATGTCCTGCAATATGGCTTTTTCTCCGTGACCTGCTGCTCTCGCAACTGCGCGTATGGCCAGTTTCTCTGCGATGCCGATTTCTATTCCAACAAAGTCTGGGTACAGTTTTCCCTGCGTCAAATATACGACCTTGTCGATGAGGCTTGTTGGGGTCTCTTTCAGGATTTCGACCAGATAGTCGGTCATTTCCAGCCTTTTTGTTGTTGCCTCAATCTTTTCGTAAGCTTCTGCGATACGGGAGTACTTCAACGGTGAACTTCCTCACCCTAGAAAGAGGCTTACAGGGATATTAAAGGTTAAATCTAAGTTGCTTCTCTGCGACTGACAGAATCATTTTTTCGCCAAGAGTAGTAGTCCGCAGAGGATGTTTAGTGCGCCTACAAGACCTAGGACGCCTATGAAGAGTGGATTCAGGAACATGTTGATGGATGTTAGGATGCTGTAAGCGGATATGACAACAACTAAGATGCCGACAGCAAACATGACAAAAGACAGGACCCTACCCGCATTCTCAGCCACCTTGAAGACATCCAAAGCCTCGGTTCCAGTGGTGTCCTTGAAAATCGGCGCTCTTTTCGGAATATAATCTGGGGCGTGAACAGAAATCTCCCGTTTCTTCTTCCGTTTTCTCGGCAACCCAACCCACATCCATAGTTTACGATTGAATCGGCTAATCAATTTTACGCGTGGACACCAGAATGTGCAGTATGCCCGCGAGGATGGAGACTAAGCCAACAATAATCATTATGATGAGCAGGGAAGACGGCACAATAACTGGAGCTAATACGATTAGGATTACTCCTGCGCCGAAACAGATGCCTCCCACGGCAACACGTAGACGGTTAAAGTCGATTTCGCGTTTCACCATCCTAAGATAGTATGTGACCAGCACTACCGCCACCATCCCCAAACTGGACAGCAGCGCACTTTCGGCGTTAATGTCCCTCAAAATCACAGGAAACGCGAGCAGCAGAACAGACATGACGATTCCAGCAATGGGCGTAATCGGATAGAACGGAGCCTTGAAGGGTCGTTCCAGCCGAGGCATCTTTCTTCTGAGCTGTATAAGCGACAGATTAACCAGAGCAAAAACCAATAGAGAGCCGAAGCTCGCCGCGTAACCCAGAAACGCCACTGCGCCGCTGACGCCAAAAAATATCACAAAAAGCGAGCTGGCAATAATGGCTATGTAACGGGTTCCAAACCGTTTATGAAGTTTCTGTATTGCGGTGGGGAGGTATCCGTCTCTGCTCATGCCCCCCAGTATGCTGGATTGAACAGTCATTGCTGTGCCCACCGACGAGACACTGGCGATAATTCCCGCCAACGCAAAAAGGATGGCGCCAATTGGACCCATAATCTCGTTGGCTGCAAGGTTGAGAATAGGAAGCGCATCACCAGTTACTTCCTCACCGAGAGGAACTGCCCCCACAGCCACATAGGCAACCGCAAAGTAAATCACCGTCAACGCAACCGTTGTTATCATCAAAGCTCTGGGAACGTTTTTTCCCGGATTCTTAATCTGCGGAGCCCCAGCCACGAGGGCTCTCATTCCAACAAACATAGGGAAAAGGTAGGCGGCAGTCGCAAAAAAGTACATTACACTGCTGGCTGATGCCTCGGGCACTATGTTTTGGGGTGTCAACGTGTATGTTACGCTCGTGGCAAGAAAGATTATGAATATCGCCAAGAACGCAGCCACTATGAGGGTTGTGGCTTCTTCTACTCCGCGGATGGCTAAGATTATGAGGATAACCACTATCCCTAGAATCAAAATAGAAGCGTTGGCTAAAATGAGCTCTTGGATTGAGGGGGCAATCACCGAAAAGAGAACTCCAAGCTGGTCAACGAAAACCACGGCGGCAAGGGCTCCACCGAAGACGCTAGCGAGCCATCTGAGGCACCCAGCCATGAAGGATATGACTCCACCGAAAGCAACTTTGGTGTAAGTGTATTCTCCCCCAACCTCAGGTATGGCTGCGCTGAGTTCGCTGTAACTCAACATGGTTATCAGGTTTATTATTCCACAAAAGGCTAGAGCGGATATCATGCTGGGTCCCGCCAAACCAAAGTAAGCGTAATTTAGTAACGCAAAAATCTCGAATCCTATTGCACCGCCTAACCCCATGATTATGGCGCTAATCAGACCATGCTTCTTTTCGTCAGTCAACCCGCATTTTTCTCCTTTTGGTTGTCACTCGCCATTCACGGATTAGAAAGAACCCGCTTAATATCGAAAAAATGCTGAACAGACAGAGAATCAGCAGATAGAGAGGAAAAAATTCAATGGGCACACTAAATACTGTTTGAATTTCGAGAATGTTAAAAAAGAGCAGAACTGTCAAGACTGCGGATAAAACTCCTATGGCGCTCTGGGCTATACCGGTTATAGCGGTCAAGATTCCTCTAATGTTCACATCAAATCACCTTCGCCACAGTATAACTCCAGCCACTAAATCAGCCAAACCAATTGCCAACAACAGCAACAAGGAAAGATTTTGAAGATTTTCGGTTTCAAGTATGCTGAAGTCAGCCATATCAAAGAAACCGATGAGGAAGACGCCTATCACTATGATTCCCACGAATATGAGGAAACCGCCTAAGGCAACAGCAAACCTGCTGAACCACTTTGTAATCCCCAACATCTTGTCAACCCTCTTACTATTTGTTGAACCGATTCGTTCCATCAATACCTGAGCTATTTTCAGCTCTTTATCTGTCTTAGCATTTAAATTTTCAGAGAATTTACTCCATTCTTTCCCAAAAAGAACCGTTTTTCGCTCTTGGCTCTAAGTTATCAATGATTGCTGCAACAAAACTTAAGAACCACAGCCCACGTTGAACATGCTGGAGCAAAAACATATGCCCTGCACAGTACTAGTTTGCGGATTCTTCGGAGACACCGGAAAAGGAAAAATGATATCCTACCTAGCAGTAAAAGACAAAACTGCAGTAACAGCAAGGGCTGGGGTGGGTCCCAACGCCGGTCACACTGTGGTTTTTGAGGGAAAAACCTACAAGCTGAGAATGCTGCCTAGTGCCTTCACTTCTCCAGATTGCCGACTACTGATTGGACCCGGAGTATTGGTTAATCCAGACATTTTTGTCAAAGAGATACAGGATACTGGGGCTCAAGGCAGAGTGGGCGTAGACCCGCAATGCGCCATAATTGAACCTAAACACATGGAAGCGGACAAAAAGGGATATTTGGCTAAGGAAATCAAGTCCACGGGGTCAGGGTCAGGTCCCTGCAACTCTGATCGGGTGATGCGGGTCGCCAAGTTAGCGCGCGACGTTCCGAGACTCAAAGACTTTCTGGTGGACGTTCCCTTAGAAGTGAACACTGCCATCTGTGAAGAAAAAAATGTTCTCATCGAAGGCACTCAGGGGACATACCTTTCTCTGTTCCATGGAACCTATCCATACTGCACCTCTAAGGACGTGTGCGCCGCTGCCGCCTGTTCAGACGTTGGAGTTGGGCCGACAAACGTTGACGACGTTATTGTTGTGTTCAAGGCTTACAATACGCGGGTTGGAGCCGGACCACTGCCGGGCGAGCTTTCGTGGGAAGAGGCAGAAAAACGGGGATGGGCTGAAATCGCCACAAATACCGGAAGAAAACGGAGAGCAGCGCCTTTCGATTTTGATTTGGCGAAGAGGGCGGTTATGTTGAATGGGGCAACGCAGGTTACGGTTACGAAGATTGATGTGCTGTTTCCCGAATGCAAAGGCGCCACATCTTATGACGAGCTTTCGAGAGAAGCCAAAGCTTTCATCGAGAACATCGAAAAGAAGATTAAGGTGCCGGTTACGTTGCTTGGCACCGGTCCGGGCACAATGGAAGTAGTGGACAGACGAGAAGAACTGAAAAAATAAGCAACTGTTCTCTTTTTCTCTATTTTTTATATAGTTAATAGAGGTTTTGCCTCAACACTTATTTGATTGAGTGAAAAAAATTACACTCAGTTGATGTGCACGGTGCCAATAACCAAATTGGATTTCCAGAGTTACATCACTCGGAGATGATGCTGTGACTAGCTTGGATGATTTGGGGTTCCACAAGGGGTCAATCGGAGAGACGATAGTTTCCACATATAGTGTGGATGGGCAACCGAACGCTGCACCTATGGGCACCGTAATGGAGAGCAATGAACAGGTAATTATTAGACCTTTCATGTCGTCTTTGACTTACAAAAACATTCAAACAAAGAAATGCGCAGTAGTGAATGTGACTTCTAACCCAGAACTTTTTTACTTGACAGCTTTCAAAGAGGCAAACCCTAACGGAAAACTGTCTCGTGCTTTGTTTGAAAAAGCTGAGACCATTGATGCGCCGAGACTGCGGGCGGCAGATGCAACTGTTGAAGTGTCAGTTACTGAAACACGTTCTTTTAGCGCTGAAAGAGCCGAGTTTTTGTGTAATGTCCAGCTTGTTAACGCCTCGAAGAAGCTGCCCAAGGTGCATTGCCGTGCTCAGTTCGCGACTATTGAGGCGATTATACATGCGACACGCATTAAGCCCTTTTTGATGGGAGATAAACAAGAGCAGAAGCGCGCCTTTAGGCTGATAGAGCTGGTTGAAATCTGCCAAGATGTTGTAGACCGTACAGCTCCTAACTCGCGTTACTCTGAAATCATGGCGGACTTAACTCGTAGGATTGATGTTTGGAGGAAGGAGAGTGAAAGTTTACGTTAAAACTCCGGCACGGCTCCATTTTGGGCTAATAGACATGAACGGAGGCATGGGACGCTTCTTCGGAGGCTTAGGCGTAGCCATAGACCGCCCAAACGTTGTTCTTGAGGCACAAACCGCCGAAGGACTTTATGTCACCGGCGAAAAAACCGAACTGACAACATCGCTTGCTAAACGATTTCTTGAAACTTACCGCATAAACGCTGGCGTCAGCATCCATGTTGAAAAGTCGATTCCGGAACATGCAGGGCTAGGCTCTGGGACGCAGTTGGCTTTGGCTGTGGCTGCGGCTCTGGCAAAACTGTTTCATGTAAAAGCTTCAATTCAGGAGCTTTCACTCGCTATGGGAAGAATGAAGAGAACAGGTGTGGGCACAGCAGTTTTTGACAGGGGCGGATTTGTTGTTGATGGAGGAAAAAAGATGAAAGGCGGTTCCGTTGTCCACGAAAGCTTTCCGCCACTGATTTTCCGTCAACCATTCCCTGAAAACTGGAAGTTCGTTGTCGCGGTTCCAGACGTTAAAAAGGGGTTAGCGAAGACCGAAGAAAAGAATGCGTTCGATCAGATGCCTCCGATGCCCGATAAGGTTGTCGGCAGAATCTGCCAGTTAACAATGATGAAGCTGTTGCCTGCACTAATGGACCGTGACATCGGAAGCTTTGGAGATGCCCTAACCCAGGTTCAGGTGGTCATCGGCGACTACTTTGCGGGTGTTCAGGGAGGAACATTCTCCAGCTCAACTGCCACAGAGGCGATAGATTTCATGAAGAACCGTGGAGCCTACGGCGTAGGACAGAGCTCTTGGGGACCCGCAGTTTACGGGTTAGCTCAAGACGAAAAAGAAGCAGAGAAACTTCGAGCTGAGGTTGAAGCATTCCTTCGAGATAGGGATGGGGGACAAGTTTTTGTTGCCAACGCAAATAACAGAGGAGCCACAATAAAACAGATTTAAACTTGAGGTCTTTACGGAGGAAATAGCGAACATGGTTGTGCAAGTTGCTTGGGTGATAACGGGTGCGGGTCACTTCTTGAAAGAAACTTTTGACGTTATGAGCAGGCTGGTTAAAGGCAACAAGGTTACAGTTACAACCTACCTGTCTTCAGCTGGGGAACAGGTGGTAAAGATGTACGGGCTTTGGAGCAAACTTGAGCAGATATCCCCGGGAAGCTACCTTCAGGAGATTTTGACCGAAAACGAAGAAGATTCAGGTTTTTCTCATGCAGGACGATTCGTATTGGACAGGTATCAGGCGCTTATTGTTTCGCCTGCGAGCGGAAACACTGTTGCCAAGATTGTTTATGGCATAGCTGACACTCTGGCAACGAATGCTGTGGCTCAAGCACAGAAGGGAGGGATTCCAGTTTATGTTGTGCCCACAGACCAAAAGGAAGGCTATGTTGAAACTACGTTGCCTTACCGGGTTGACCGAAGAGAATGCAAGTTATGTGAACCATGTCCTGTTGTGGAGGTTTGCACCTATTCTGCCTTCCGAATTGTGGATGGTGTTCCAAGGATCGATTCGGTGCTGTGTCAAGGCTGCGGATTATGCGTAACCGCCTGCCCGTTTGGGGCTGTTAAGTATGGGGAGAAGAAGAAGCTGATGATTAGAAGCGTTGATGTTCAGAATGTTAAGAAGCTTCGGTCTATGGATAATGTGACCGTTTTGGAGCATCCGCAAAAAATAGAAGACGTAATCGAGAAGCTATAAACCAACGGTGTGAAAGTTGAAGGCGCTATTAGTAACTGGTTTACTCGCAGAAGACGCTGTGAAACAGTGTGCCCAACAGAGCAGCGTCGAAACTGAAGTTCTTGTTTTGCCTATTCAGGTTGCCGCGTTACTGAAAATGCCAAACATCGCCAAAGAGCTGCAGAAACGGGGCATAAGCGGCTTTGACATGATTCTGATTCCGGGACTAATCCGAGGAGACGCCTCAGTTATTGCAGATGCTACGGGGATTTCAACGTTTAAGGGTCCAAGATATGCTGCTGACCTGCCCACAGTCTTGGGTTCCTTAGGCAGAATTGAGCTTTCAACGGTGACACCTGCCTGCGACCTGCTCAGAGAGGAGATTCGACGAAAGGCGCTGCAAGAGTTGGAGCTGGTGGAACAGAACTGGGAAACGTTGTTGCAGAATCCCGGCAACATGGCTATCAAAGATTTGGCTTTTGGCAAAGACTTTCCAATGCGGGTTATGGCAGAAATTGTTGACGCTCCGCTGATGCCGTCTGAGGAGATTCAGCGGTTGGCTAAACGTTACGTGAAGGCGGGAGCCGCAATTATCGATGTGGGCATGATTGCAGGCGAGTCTAGACCTGATGACGCGAAACGTGCTGTTAAAGCCGTTAAAGGTGCTGTGAACTTGCCTGTCAGCATCGATACGCTTGATCCAGTTGAAGCTAGAGAAGCTGTTTCCGCTGGCGCTGATCTGATACTGAGTGTGGATGCTGGAAACGTTGAGGAACTGGCGGCTTTCGCTTCTGATGTGGCTGTGGTGGCTATTCCAACCAATCAGCGAGAAGGATATTTCCCCAAAGAGGTTAACGAGCGAGTGGCGTTTCTTGAGGAGATTATCGGTAAGGCCAGAAAGCTGGGGATGACCAGAATTTTGGCTGACCTGATTGTTGAGCCCTCAAACCTTTTGAGGTCTTTTGTTGCGTTTCGTGAGTTTGCGGAAAGGCATCCTGATGTTCCGCTGTTTTTGGGTGCCAGCAACTTCACGGAGTTGATAGACGCTGATTCTGTGGGGGTCAACGCTGTGCTTGCCTGTTTATCTTCCGAGGTGGGTGCAAGTGTCCTGTTGGCGACAGAGAAGAGCCCAAAGGCAAAAGGAACTGTCCGAGAGATGGTTACTGCGTCTAAGATGATGTTTTTGGCGAAGAAGAGGGGCTCTGTTCCTAAAGACCTTGGCTTAGACCTTCTTGTGCTGAAAGATAAGAGGCTGCGAGGCGAACCCTACAACAGCGAAATAGAAGCAGAGGCGCCCGTTATATTGGCATCAGAAAGCCTTGAACCCGAAGTCATGGACGAAAAAGGGCTATTCAAAATCTCGGTAGACCACAACAGCGGCACCATCGTTGCAGTTCACATTCCCAGCAGCCAACAGGACAAACCAGATGTGATAATAAAGGGCAAAACTGCTGAGACCATATTCTCCAAAATTGAGGAAATGAAGCTAATAACAAGGTTTGACCACGCCGCTTATCTGGGGCGTGAGCTGGCAAAGGCTGAGGTCGCATTAAAAACAGGGAAAGAGTATATTCAGGACAGCCAACTGTTTAAAAGCTGAAAACGTTTTTGAGGATTCTCAGTAACGGTGTGCCAACTATTGTCCCCAAGACAACCAAAGCTGCCCGCTCTATGGGGTATACGAAGAATATGCTTGCCCATATGTCGGGGTATCCTTCAACAGGTATTCCGCCGATAGGCTGAGCCATTATAGTCTCGAAAAGCAGATTTCCCATCAGATGTTGCATCATAGTTCCGATGAAAAACAGGATTGCTATTCCAGTTGCAGCTTTTGTTGCCGTAGGCGTACTGACCCAGTCAACTGCTTTACGCCCCAGAGGCGAAATAAGCGCCAAAAGTGCTACTATGTGCAGCCAAGCGAATGGAAGTGGAATCGTTATGTCGCTTAGGGGGACGTTAATGAAAACGCTTGTGTTGGGGTGTAAAAGGAAGACTGCAAGCAGAACAAGGTTTAGTGCAATTACGGGTATCCATTTTCGTTTAATGAGCAGCCCTAAAGAAACAGCGGCTACTGTTGCTGGAAGGAAGTCCAGACCCATGAACACGGGAGGTTTTCCGAAAAATGCTATCAGGGAGCCGATTATTACGCTTAAGCCACCGATGTATGGTCCCAAGATTAGTCCATACAGTGGGGCGACGATGTCTGATAGCGAGAATGAGGCTCCTGAGGCGCCTATCATTGGCACTGTGGGTATTATCCTGAGTACAGCGTATAGGGCTGTGAATATTGACATTATTGCTATTAGTTTGGTTTTGGGGGCGTTTTTTGTTATGTTAACCATGTTTGATTACCTTCGGCATTAGTTTTGTGTCGCGGTGTAGTTTTTTACACAGCGTATAATTAAGCTTTTCCCTGTTAATTGTGTCTAAACTTGATAAGCCCATCATACACTCATTTGATGAACATAACGGTGTGCTGAAGCGCTATGAATTCCATGCTGTCTGCAGAAGGGCTAAAGGAAAATGTTAGAATAAGTTGAGCCCAGATGGAGAAAGGCTAATCGACGGAAGGGGTTGTATTAATGAGGCTGTCCGTAGTTTTACGTGTATATACAGCATAAGCTTTTTTAATGTAAGTATGCACATATTTCGACTTCTACATAAAACGCGATTATGGGACGAATAAAAAAATGAAACATGAAATTATCCGTAAAGAAGACCTTAACCCAAAGGACTATCTAATGGAAGTAAAAGCACCCATGGTAGCCAAAAAAATCCAGCCTGGACAATTTGTAGTTCTTATGACCCATGCGAAAGGCGAAAGGATACCGATGTCTGTGCAAAAGGCGGAGAACGGCAACGTCACGATGTTCATAAGGAAACTGGGAAAAACCAGTGTTGAACTTTACACCTACAACGTGGGGGACCACTTCGAGAACGTTATTGGCCCTATGGGAAACGCGGTGGACATCAAGAAGTATGGCAATGTTGCAGTCTGTTCGGACCTAGTTTGTGGTCACGCAGAAAATTATGCTCTATGCAAGGCGCTAAGCCAGATAGATGGAAACCATGTGATTTCGATGCAGACCTTCCCCTCAAAAGAGATGATGTACCTTGAAGACGAGCTGAGAGGAGTAAGCGATGAATACTATATAACGCTTGAAGATGGCTCCTACGGAATAAAAGGGCACTACCGGGACGTTCTGGAAAAGATGATGAAACAAGGCAAGATTGACATGATTTTTGCTGGTGGGCGAACTGGCGAGTATCCGTTGCTGGCAGAGCTCACTAAAGAATATAATGTGCCCGCAATGGTTACGTTACGTCCCATAATGGTCGACGCGACTGGAATGTGCGGATCGTGCCGCGTTTTTATTGATGGAGAAATGAAGTTAGCCTGCATTGACGGTCCAATGTTTGCTGCTCATAAGGTAAACTTCAAGGAGCTTCTGAACAGGGTGAAAATGTTCAAAAAAGAGGAAGAAACTGACTTAGAAACCTACAATAAAACGAGGTGATAGAGGATGGTGAAGCTAATTAAAAATCGGGTTCCAATGCCAGAGCTTTCCGTGGAAGAGAGAACAAAAACATTCAACGAGGTACCTTTAGGCTACAACGAAGAGCAGGCGATTAAGGAAGCAAAACGCTGCCTCCAATGCAAGGAATCTCCA
>Ga0207752_1001437_pt1 | contig 10865 bp, 8 predicted proteins | sample Pon2CUnioCityCA_6_FD_187272 | JGI IMG/M metagenome (GOLD analysis project Ga0207752, IMG submission 187272) | Marine sediment microbial community from Union City, CA, USA - Pond 2C Sediment 2 (SPAdes) | ecosystem: Environmental > Aquatic > Marine > Intertidal zone > Salt pond sediment ... | reverse complement strand
TCCACCGCCACGACCTGCTCGGGCGTGAGAACCTGCAGTGGCTCCGGGAGCACCCGGTTGTCTCCACCATCGACCTTGGCGTACGCCGTCATCTTCTCTCTGCCATACCCATCCATATGGAGGTCAGAAATCTTCACCGCCAGGTATAGCCAACGGATGAAGGTACGTCACAATAGTTGGCGCGATCACCAACTGTCACCATCGTTCTCGTTTTTTCATGTAGAGCCGCAACGTCCGCCAGGAAAGGGAAAGCAGTGAAGAGAGGACAATGATCCTTTAAGCTGGAAGAATCCAACCTAATTATAGCACGGAAAATCCGCCCTGAGATTGCAATTGCATTGCAATGACATTGCAGGCGCAATGATTGAAGGGGGGATTCCCTGAGTGTGGCAAGGATCCAAGTGAACTACAGCTTACGCCAGCAAGTTCACAACGCAAAAAGCGCGGGGATGCAGAGGGGGATAAGGGGAACAAAGAGGCAACAACGGCTGTATCGGTGTGGAATGAATAGGCTGTATAGGCGCTCCGCCCCCCCCCGCGCCTCCAGCCTCACCGGTGTCGTCCTAGCGAAGCTGGTGTCATTAGTCGGGCGCCTACAATCTGATGTGACCCCTCCGCCAAGCAGTAAACCGCCGCGTCTCGATCCCAAGGTGCTAACGCGATCCCGCCTTTTCGGCTGGCTCGCCTACCCACGGCGGCGGTTGACTGCGATGTATGTAGTTGTGACAGTATAATCAAAGAAGGTAAAGAACTGGTTACGGATTTCTTAAAACCACACCTTAACGTAGATCACTGGCCATGGTGGTACAAACTTGACTGCAACAAAATGGATGACCACAAACAACAAGCCAGGTACCATCGACATCCAGGTCTGAAGGGCCTACAAGGCAGGGCCTCACAATACAGCGGCTCTTCTTCCAGGCCTGCGATATTCGTTCTCGGCCCAAAACGAAAGGACTCACAGGGAATCCCCCCCGTGAGTCGAATCGTGTGCTACGTCTGCCTATTCTCGTGTGCTCGCGGTCAGGCCTCCAGAGCCCTCAGAAGCCTGGAGATTACCTTAACTGACTGTTGCTACCAGACCTCCGAGGTTTTCGACGATCGAAGCCTCAGAAAACCGGCAGCTATAGACGGAACGCGACCTTTTGTGTCTGCGTGGGCCTAAACCTCGGAGGTCTTCGGAGATATAGGCAATCTCCAGCGGAAGGCAGATGACAATGTATGCAAACCATGGTATAATAAAAAAGCTCGGGGTGCTCCGTCACCCCGGTGCCGTTAGCCCTGGTGGTGCCGGCCACGCAGGGCTAGTTTTTTAGGGAACTCAGGTTCCCTATGAGAGAGGACGACGCTATTATAGCATGAAATTTCCGCTCTGACGTTGCAATCGCATTGCATATAGATTGCAGCCGCAATGACCAAAGGGGGACACGCGTCTGGCGTCGTCTGACTTCAGGTGACGGATTGCGAACGCAAGGACAGAAGGTTCAAGGGGTGAAGAGATACCCCTTGCCAGGTACGGTGCAAATCAAACGCGGGTGGTCCGGATCGGGCTCGATTTTCTTGCGCAGGCGGCAGATGTGGGGGCGGATGATCCCCGGGGCCGATTGCTCCTCGACGTCGTAGCCCAGGGCAGCCTGGGCCAACTCCGAGCAGGGCAGGACGATGCCAGGACGCTGCATCAGGTAAGCCAACAGCTTCGTCTCGCTGAGGGTGAGTTCGACGGGTACGGCACGGGCATCATCGTCTCCCGCTACGACCACCTGGCATTTCTCACGATCCAACAGGACAGGGCCAACGCGCAGGAATCGATCCTGCATCGGTGTATTTACTACGTCCTCCGAGTCCTCGATCTCACGCATCTCCTCCAGAGCCCGGCCCATGACCTGCACCAGACGGCGCTGGTGCAGCTCTCGTTTACGCCTCTCCAGAGCGCTGGCGACCGCAGCAACGACGTCCTGGAGACTGGCCGGTTTGAGCAGGTAATCGACGGCGCGCAACTTGAGGGCGGAGATGGCGGTATCCAACGTGGGGTGACCGGTGAGAACGACAACGCTCAGGTCAGGGCACATCTTCGCTGCCCGGCGCATGACCTCGACGCCGTCCATACCCGGCATCCGCAGGTCCAACACCATCACGGCGTACGTCGTACGTCCCAGCATCTCCAAAGCCTGATAACCAGAGCAAGCCTCTTCGGCACGGTAGCCCTGCATATGGAGAGAATCTGCCAGCGCCGATCGCACATGATCCTCATCGTCGACGACCAGCACGCGCGGTTGTGAAGCAAGAGATGAGTTAGATCCACTGGTCACGAAACGACCTCCTGCCGCTTGACGGCGTGGAACGCGGGTAGCGTCACGGAGAACTTCACCCCCCGGCCCTGGCGCAGATTCTTCACGCTGATGGTCCCTCCATGTTTCCGGACGATGCTGTCGCTGATGGCAAGGCCCAGCCCGGTGCCGCCCGGCTTGGTGGAGAAGAAGGCGTCGAAGATATACCCAAGGTACTCCGGTGGGATTGGAGGGCCATCGTTGACCAGGGAAAGGACCAGCATATCTCCATGGACGCGCGCTGCCACGTACAGGTGTCCGCCATCAGGCATGGCCTCGATGGCGTTGATGGTCAGGTTGAGCAAGACCTGGAGGATCTGGCTCGGCACGCCATAAACGGGGGGCAAATCGGTGGGTAGATCAGTGGTCACCTCGACGGAGGATCGTCTCAATTGTTGACCAACCAGGATCAGTGTCCTTTCCACCAGGCTGGCAACGTCGATCGAATAGCGCGTGTCGTTGGGGGGTTGGGCAAAGTCGAGCACGCGCCGGGCGATCCCGGTCAGGCGCCCGACCTCCTGCCGAACGATATCCAGGTACTCCTCGCGTGCTTCGGACACCGGCTCAAATTCCAGCGCCAGTTCAAGGTTGCTGCGGATGGCCTGGAGCGGGTTGTTCAGTTCGTGGGCCAGAGCCGCCGCCACGCGCCCCATGGCCGCCAGGCGCTCGGTGCGCAGCAGATACTGCTCCATCTGCCTGTTGTCGGTGATGTCCTGCGCCGCTCCGATGATGCGCACCACACACCCCCCTTGCTCGTCGCGGATCGGGCGACCATAGTCACGCACCCACCGCACTTCACCACCTTTGGTCACAAGACGAAACTCGCTGACGTCCGACTGTCCCGACAGAAGCATCTGCAGGTGTTTCGATGCAGTAGAGCGGTCGTCAGGATGGACGACGCTCGGCCAACCGCCGCGTGCGGTCACCTCTTCGGAGGTGAAACCGGTGACGTCGGTGAAGGAATCCGTCACCCATTCGTACACAATTGTGCCATCGGGCTCGATGCCGAGGGCATAGGCAAAGTTGGAGATCAGCTCGGAGACGGCGCGGTAGCGTGCCTCAGAGTCACACAGCGCCTGCTCCCATTGCTCGTGCTCGGCGATGAGCGCCCTGTAAATCTGCTCGTGCTCGTTCAGGATCGTCTCGCGGGCCTGCTGGAAAAATCCGGCTGCCATCCATCCCAGGAACGCGGTCAGGCGGGACTGCAGTGCTGCGGCCTGATCGGCAGGCAGTCCCTCCAGGAGCAGATGTGCCAGTATCTCCTGCGTCTTGCCCAGTGTCTCAGGCTGGACGTAATGCAGGCGCGCCAGCGAGGCACCGATGGACTCGGCCTGACCAGGCTCGAAGGGTTCCGCAAGCAGGAGCGCGATCGTCTGCTCCGTCAACTCAGCCAGGCGCCGGCGCACTTCTGCCCTGCTGAAGGGCACAATGCCGGTCCACAAGATGGCTTGGTGCCAATCCTCAGCCAGCGCATCGCGACGGTCGTACAGGATCTGCTGGAGTCGCGATCGGTCCACTGCGTCCATACGCCTCTCTCTCAGGCCCCGCCGAAGCGACGGATACGACGGATACGCCCAGTGTAACAGATGAGCGTCGATCCAAGGTAAAAAATAGGTTAAAATCTCGCCAAAGCCCACAGGATGAGCCTATTCGCCCCAATCGACGAGGAGATGCTCGGCCAGCCAGCCCACGAGGGGACCCAGGCGCCACCACAGAAAGCGCAGCAGGCGACGGTCGCGGACCCGATAGGCAAGCCGGGCAGCAACCGCACGCCGACGCAGGAAGCGGCCGATTCGGTGGCGCAGCACGCGCTGGCGATAGCGCTCGAACGAGAAATCATCGCGCACGAAGGCATCCTGTAGCTCTCTGGCAGCCACCTCGCCATACCCCAAAGCAAAGCTGATCCCTTCGCCCAACAGCGGATCCACGCCAGCGGCGTCGCCAGCCAGCAGCACGCGCGGGGCCGCGAGAATGGATCGGGGATGGAGCCAACGCAAGGGATGCCCGGCCAAGTTGTGACGGTCAAGCGGTACGCTCAAAGGGCCTAACGACTCCTGCAAGGAGGCCTCAAGCGAAGCACGAGGAGCCTGGGGGTGGACCCGGCTGTCGAAGACGCCGCGAGTGCGCATCGACCGCCCCTGCACCTGCGTTGGGAAGTCCCAGGCGTACCCTTGCACACCGTGGGCCAGGCAAGAAAAGTCGAGCAACGCCCCCCCTTCACGGGGGTTGCGAGGCGTCAACGTCTGAAAGTCTGTGGGGGTGAGGATCTCAAGGAGGCGAGAGATCTGTGGAACGCGCTGCTTGCGGCGGACGACGGCGCGCCGCACGACGCCGGTGGCCCCGTCGGCGCCCACGACGGCGCGGGCACGATAGGTGCCCCGGTCGGTCTGCACCTCGACGGCGTGCTCCAGACGACGAACCCGCCGAACCGGGGTGTTCTCCTGGAGCGCCAGCCCGCGCGCGCGGGCTATATCGGCAAGCCAGGCGTCGAACCCGTCACGACGAACCACCCGGAAGACGTAGGGAGCGCGACGGACGACGAAGCCGCGTCCTTGAAATAGGAAGTGAGCTTCACCAATCCGGACAGAGGGGACTTCGCTTAGATCGAGGCCCAGTTTCCGCAGCCAGGCCTCGCCGCCGGGCATGATGCCACCGGCGCACAGCTTGGGTCGCGGGTGCTGGTCTCGCTCCAGGATCAGCGTGCGCCGGGCCAACTCCGGTGCCAGTTTCGCCAGGTGCAAACCCGTGGAGAGCCCGGCCGGGCCTGCTCCAACGATGACGATGTCGTGATCCACACGGCTCCCTTCCCCATATGGCAGTGCCCTCCTTGATCAGGAGGGCACTGAAACTGGCGCGCCCGGCGGGATTTGAACCCACAACTGTCGGTTTCGTAGACCGCTCCTCTATCCAATTGAGGTACGGGCGCCCACGTCCCCATAATACAAAAGGGGGGCGATTTTGTCAAGTTAACTGACTGAAATACCTGCGCCTGTCTCCAGGGCTGCCACGCTGTGTGCCTTTTCCAACAGGCGCGCCAGGTGGTCGGCGGTCTCCGCCTCTCCCTCCTCACGCATACTGGCCTCCGTCTCCTCCATGAGCTGCATCAGGCGCTCATTCACGAGATCACGGCCGTCGTGTAGAAGTTCGTCGATCTGCGCCTCACTCTCAGCAGCCATCAGCCGATTGAAGAATCGCACCTCCGGGGGAAGTGTCTGCTCCATCATGCTCAACAGCAGAGCCCAAATCGCCTGGAGTGAATTGAGCGCTTCCTGGTCTCCTGCGGCCTGGGCCTCCTCCATGTTGGCCGCCAACACATTGAAGAAGGCCTGATCGACTTCCTGGGAACGGCGTCGGGCCAGCGCCTCGGGATCATCGCTGAGCAACATATCGCGAAGAAGGGCAGCCCGCTCCTCATACAGCGCACGTGTCACTTGATCAAGCCGATCCCGAACATCCAGCACCTGTTTGCGCAGCGCGGTCAGCCGTTCACGCTCATCGCTGTCGCTTTCCGATTCAATCCGAGACGTAAGGGTTTGGAAGAAGCGATAGTCCAGCAGCGGCCGGCCGAACATGACCAACAACTCGCGCGTGGGCTCGTCGGTGGCCTGGATCAGCAACTCCAGCAGGTTATCGCGGGTCGGGTCGGTACGCAGCGCCTCGATCATTTCACTGCGCGCCTTGGCCACCTGGCCCTCGCTGCTCAACTCAATCAGCTTGTTGCGCACCGCCAGGAGCCGCGGTATATCCGCTGTCTGGCCTGTGGCCTGGGCGATCTCCAGATTCGCGGTCAACATGCGAAGGAAATCGGCGTCAATCGCAGCGTCGTTCTCGCGGATCATCGCCTCCAGGGCCTCATCAGAAGTGGCATCGAGCATCCGCTGCAATAGTTGCGCCTTGACCTTCTGCTCCTCGATCATCTCCGGAGTGACCCCATCTTCCTGGAGGATCTTGTTCACCAGGTTCTCCATGGTGAGGAATTCCTGAGGCTGAAGCAGATATCCCTTGCGCTCTTCGGGGGGCAGTTGATCCATCACCGCGCTGGTCAGCTTGCCGATGGCCTGCTGGCGCTCAATGTTGTCGCGACCGGCTTCCATGGGCATGTAGATCAAGGCCAGTTCTTTGTCCGGATCGTGATAGAGAAACGGTAAACTGAGCGTCCCACGCACTCCACATTGGGGACAGACGGCCATGTTGACCAGACCATTCAGCACGCGCATCTTGGCGCTGGGATCCGCCCGGACGTCAACGACCTGCTCTATGGGCGTTTGAAACGGGCTGCCACAACTGGGACAATTCACACGAGCAACTAACACTTGAGGCATAGTTAGATTCCTTTCAATCAGAGATATGGTCACGCGGGACCGAGAACGAGAAGGAGGCCCCCTCTCCGGGGACGCTCTCGACCCAAATACGCCCTCCGTGGGCTTCGACAATTGACTTGGCCAGGTATAGGCCCAGGCCCGCCCCAGGGGCACTCTGGTGACGCTCCCGCGATCCGCGGAAGAAGCGCTCGAACACGCGGGACTGCTCCTCGAATGGAATACCCACTCCCTGGTCAGCGACGGTGACGATCACGTCAGTGGGCGATGCCCGGCCGGTGATCTCGATCGTGCCGCCCTCAGGGGAGTACTTGATGGCATTGGATACCAGGTTGTTGAGCACCTGCTCGAGCCGGCCCGGGTCTCCCTCGGCGACCGGGAGGTCGGGCGGGAAATGGACGACGATCTCGTGAACTTGAGTCTGGGTGCGAAAACGACCGGCCACACGCTCGGCCAACGCATCGAGCGCCACCTGATCCATCTCAAGGGGCAGTGCACCGGCCTGGAGCCGCGAGGCATCGAGCAGGTTGTCGATCAGGTCATTCAGCCGGTCGGCCTCCTCCAGAATAACCGCCAGACTGTCCTGCATCATCTCCGGCTCCCAGCAGGCATCTTTCCTCAACAGGGTGTCCGCGTAGCCTTTGATCAGGGCGACGGGAGTCTTGAGTTCGTGGGAGATCACAGAAATAAACGTCGACTTGATCTCATCTGCTTCTCGGAACCGCGTGATGTCACGCACATCGGCGATGATGTTGACCAGACGCCCTTCCCGGTCGAAGAGGGGCGCGTAGGTAATGCCCACGCTGACGGTTCCACCGCGTCGGCGGCGCAGATCACCCTCCACATACAGTGGTCGGGCCGAGGGCAACGGCCAGCCGCCTGCGACCGCGTCGCCCAGATCCAGGTCGGTTTCCAGGCGCGCCCAGCGGATCACATCGTTATGGTGCTGGCCGAGCGCCTCAGCCGCTGGCCAACGAGTTAGCTGCGCCAGCGCGCGGTTGAAAACGACGATGCGGTGACCTGCGTCCAGGATCAACACTCCGTCGGCGCTGTACTCCAGAATGGCATCCACCCGGCGCTTCTCCTGGGAGATGCGCTCGTAGAGCTGCGCATTGTGTACGGCAATCGCAGCCTGGTCGGCGAAACTGGCGAGAATCTGACGATCGTTGGCCGTAAACCGGGTCCCGTAGGCACGAAACACGTACAACACGCCGATCATTTCGTGCTTGATGGCCATCGGAAGCGCCACCACCTGCTGCAACCGCAGGCTCAGATCCTTTGCCAGGAGCCCCAACTTCTCTCCCAGGCCGGGGATACGGAACCGGCGCAGGTCGACGTCATCGGGGATATCGGTCAACAACACCTCGAAGTACGGAGCGTACGCAGGGGGCAAGCCGTGGCTCGCGCCAATGGTGAAAAGTCCATCTGGGCCGCGCAGGGCGATGAGCCCTGCCTGGCCGGCGAGCATATTCGTCGCCGCCTCCAGCACCATCTGAAGCAACTCGTCCAGCTTGAGCTGCGCGGTGAGAGCACGGCTGATTTCCAGCAGATATTCTCTTTGTCGGACACGATAGTCAATCAGCATCTAGCCGCCAGCGTCAGCGTATAGGCGCGAAATGTTCTCCGGCTCTTCGCGTGCCCTGGGAGGTTCCCCGCACGGTACACAAAGATTATAACACACCACGGCCAGTGTACCAAATATGGGGTCAACGTCGTTAAGACCTGACGGGTTTCCAGAAGCGTCGTCTTAGCCGGGCTCGGCCCACTCACGGGCGAGCCTACGGCGAAAAGTGGGCCGCGAAACCTGTCAGGTCTGGGAGGGGTTGAGCGCCCGAGCGGGACGTGGTGACATTGCGCTGTCCACAGAATTTTGGTACAATGGAGATGTGGAGGGAACGTGACACCACGTGACACTGTCGACCAACTGGCGATCGCCACCATCTCCGGTGCGCAGGCCAACGCACTCACCGACAGGCTGACGGGTGATGGTTTCTCCGTCACGCATGTGGACTCAAGCGGGGGCATCCTGCACGAGGCTGCGGTTTCGCTGCTGATCGGGTTTAACCACGCGCGCCTATCGCGCCTGCTGGAACACGTACGTGAGTGCTGCCGCACCCGCCGGCGGTTTATTCCGGCGCACGTGGAGGCTCCCCTGCTCGAAATCCAGCCGGTCCTCATCGAAGCCGAGGTAGGCGGCGCAACCATATACGTGCTCAACGTCGAGCGGTTCGAGCAACTGTGAAGCGAGGCTCAGATGAAGCTGATCATCGCCATCGTCCGTGACTCAGACGCCGGACCTGTGATCGAACAACTGGTCACGGAGGGCCACCGCGTGACCCGTGTCGCCAGCACCGGCGGGTTCCTACGGCGTGGGAACGTGACATTGCTGATCGGCACCGAGGAGCAACGCGTGGAGCCCGTGATCGACATCCTGCGCGACACGTGTGCTCCGCCTGAACCCGGTCAAAACCGCGCCACCGTCTTCGTCGTGGACGCCCCTCATTTTGAACAGGTCTAGCCTCAATGCAGTCTGATTACCGGGCCGCGGAGCGGCCGGCAAGCCAACCGGTGGAAAATGCCGCCTGCAGGTTATAGCCACCGGTGTCGGCGTCCACGTCCAGCACTTCACCGGCGAAATACAGGCCCTCCACCAGGCGCGAGGCCATGGTGCGTGGGTCAACCTCGCGGGTCTCCACGCCGCCGGCGGTGACGATGGCCTCGCTGAACGGACGGTGGCCGGTCACCTCAAGGCGAAAATCCTTCAGCCAGGTCCGCAGCCGCTCGCGTTCCTGGGCGGTGATCTGGTGGGCCTCCTTGTGGGGGGGGATGCCGGTCAGATCGATGCAGACGGGGATCAATTTGCTAGGGAGCAGTCCCTTCAGCAGTGTGCGAAAATGTCGCTTGCCGTGGGCGTCCAGATCGCGGAGGATGCGCGCATCCAGCTTGTCCTCGTCGAGCGCAGGCTTGAGGTCGATGGATAGGACCACGCGCCGATCCTGGCGCAGCGCGTCGACGACCTGTCTGCTGAGTGAGAGGATGATCGGTCCGGATACTCCGAAGTGGGTGAAGAGCATCTCGCCAAATAGCTCGGCTTGCTCCTGCCCATCGATCCATATCTGGGCAGTCACGTTGCGCAGGCTGAGGCCCTGCAGCCGCGGGGCCACGTCGCCGGCCGTCTCCAGGGGCACGAGGGCGGGGCGAACGGGCACGACTGTATGCCCGACGGATTCGGCCAGCCGGTACCCATCGCCGGTCGACCCGGTGGCCGGGTAGGAGGCCCCACCGGTGGCGACGATCACGGCATCGGCACGGTAGGTTCGCTCGGTGGGATCCGGGGATGCCTTCACGCCGACGACTCGTTCCCCTTGGACGAGCAGCCGCTCGACCGGCAATCGGGTCTGGATCTCCACGCGCTCTTCGCGGACCCATCGCACCAGTGCATCGACCACGTCCCGGGCCTCCTGGCTGACCGGGAAGACGCGCCCCCCACGCTCGGTCACGGTTGGAACGCCCAGTTCTTCAAACAAGGCCAGCAGATCGGGGGTGAAGAACCGGTAAAAGGCCTGGCGCAGGAAGCATCCGCTGGGGCCGAAGTGGGCGATGAAATCAGACACCGGGGCGACGTTGGTCAGGTTGCAGCGCCCTTTGCCGGTGATGCGCAGCTTGCGCCCCGGGCGATCCATCTTTTCGAGAAGGAGCACGCTGGCTCCCATCTCGGCGGCCTGACCGGCGGCCATCAAGCCGGATGCGCCGGCACCGACGACGATTACGCGACGGGGTGTCACAAGTCAGTCTCCAAAATACGAAGGGCACGAAGTCACGGAAGAGCACCTCGGATGAAGAAATATACGATGGGATTGGCTCCAGCAGGTGTGGATTCTACTACGCTTCCAAGACCTATGCAAACCGGCCCCTTGGCCCGCTCTCGGGGGTTATGCTTGTCGGCACGCGCTTTCGCCGAAACATTGGCTTCGGTGAATGTGGCTTCGCTAACGGTCGAGCCGTCGGGCGCCCAGCCGCGCGGACTGTGGTCCGCGCTGAGCGAGGGGGGAGCATTCTCGAAACAGTTGTCACGGGCGTCTGCACGCCACCGAGGACGAAAACCCTGCTCCCGGCCGATCCGTGGTCGGCGCTGGGCGAGGGGGGAGCATTCTCGAAACAGTTGTCACGGGCGTCTGCACGCCACCGAGGACGAAAACCCTGCTCCCGGCCGATCCGT
>Ga0207752_1001436_pt1 | contig 10870 bp, 6 predicted proteins | sample Pon2CUnioCityCA_6_FD_187272 | JGI IMG/M metagenome (GOLD analysis project Ga0207752, IMG submission 187272) | Marine sediment microbial community from Union City, CA, USA - Pond 2C Sediment 2 (SPAdes) | ecosystem: Environmental > Aquatic > Marine > Intertidal zone > Salt pond sediment ... | reverse complement strand
CGATCGTCTGGCCCAACTCATCGCACGACCGGCGCAGGAGGGCCATGATCGCCATGCCCGTCTTCGAATCAAGGTTGCCCGTCGGCTCATCGGCAAGGACGATGGCTGGCTCGGTGACCAGCGCGCGGGCGACAGAGACGCGCTGCTGCTCGCCCCCGGAGAGCTGATCCGGCCGGTGATGGGCGCGGTCGGATAACCCGACAAGTTCCAGCACGCCATCGATGCGCGCCCGGTGCTTGCGCAGATTCTGACCGTCGATTATGAGGGGCAAGGCGACGTTCTCCTCTGCCGTCAACGTCGGCAGCAGGTTGAAGAACTGGAATACGAAGCCCACGTTGTGACGCCGCACCAGGGTGGCCTCGTTATCGCTCAGGATAGACAGCGAGCGGCCCGCCAGCGTGATCTCACCGTCCGTGGGTTTGTCCAGACCGCCGAGGAGATGCAACAGCGTCGACTTTCCGCTCCCCGAGGGCCCCATAATGGCGACGAACTCTCCTTTCTCGACGGTGAAATCGACACCAGCCAGAGCATGCACGGTGTGCTCGCCCAGCTCGTAGTGCTTTCGCAGGTCGCGGGCTTCTAACGTTGACATGGCCCCCCTCTTGCGGATCCGTGTTGCGTATTCCGCTGTCCCTGATTCCTTACGGGCACAGATAAGCCGATCGTCTATCCCTTCTCCGATTCGGTGGAGCATGGCGATTTCGGGTTCAACGCTTCTGACCGTTCTCCCTGGAAGACGTCTTCCGAAGCCGCTGGAACCAGTCCTCCACTCTCTTGAGACCCCGTCCCATAGGCGTGGCGTCCATCTGGGTCGCCAGGTCTATCTCTATACCTCTTCGTCTCACATCTTGCATCATTCTGATATCGGGAATCGAGGCCAACATGAAGATGGCGTTGACAAAGACGACATAGGCCAAATGTGCCGGATCGTGCGTCCGAAACCAGATCCAGGGAATCATCAGTACGATCCCACCGGCATAGGCCACCAGCACGCTCAGATCCACAAACACGTACCTGAACACAACAAGGCCCAGAAACATTGCGACGACGGAGGTCACCAGAGTCCCGAGCCAATCGATGACGAGGAATCCACCGTAGATCGCCGAGATGCCCCGACCACCCTTGAAACGATGATACAGAGGCCAGTTATGACCTACCAACCCCGTAGCCGCCGTGATCAGGAAGTACGACGTTCCCGGATATCCAATTCGGAAGACCAAAGCAGGTACCGCCACCTTCAGGATATCAAGCGACGCGGTCAGACACCCATACCTGGGCCCAAGTCGATTTGCAACGCCCGTGGCTTGGACAGCTTTCACCTCGACGGACTCATCGGTGCCCGGCACCCGATACTCCACGCCGGTCACTTCTTGTCCCGGAGCAACCAACCTCGTGACCAGTCTGGCAAAAGATATCGAGCCAAGCAGATATCCCACCGCAGCCGCGAGTAGCGCTACCCACGCGCTCATCAGAAGTTCTCCATCTGAGTGTCGATTTTCTCTTTGATGGCCTGAATCACTATCGGGTCGTCGTTCCAAGCGCCCAAGTTGATCAGGGGGAACCCACCCGGAACCCGGGCCTCATGGACCAGGTCCGGGACGTCGTACTGGCTGTGTATGGCGTCTGCACTGATCGCCGCGGAGAAATAGAGCACCTTCTCTACACCGTTCCGAGCGAATGTCTCGACCTGCTCCGCTGGCTTCGGTTCCTTGAACTCCATCCAGGCGAGACCCAGGTTCTGCCTCCGATAGCCGTCCTCCTCCAGTAGCCTCAGCACATCCTCTCTGAAACCGATCTCCTGACGCGTCTCCGTCGGCCACTCTGCATCCCATTCGTCCGGTTGGCCGTGGCCCACGAGCAAGATGCCCACTTTGGACTTGTCCGTGTCGCCGCGGTGTGCGTTAGCCCTGTGGACAAACATGCTCTGTAGGGTTTTGGAGTCGTAGAGGGACCCGGTGAATCTCACGGGGACGCCGTAGTGCTCCTCGACACGTAGCGCTTCTATCAACTCCTCACCCTCGGCCGTATGGTTAGAGATAGTCAGGAAAACCTCGCTGACGACGATACGGCTGGCTCCCTCATTCAGCGCCTGAATCACAGCCGCGTCTGGCCTGGGGTTGTCATCCAGAAAGCTGAGATAGAACCTGGTCGTGGTATCCCCCTCCGCACGATAGGCTTCTTCCAGGCTCTTCAGCATCTGGCTGTGCATCTCCCTGTGGTCGCTCTTGCCCACTTGAAGATACTTTCTCCTCAGTTGCTGAAGGAAGAAAGGGCGGGCCACGAGGGGCACGAAAGGGATCCCCTGTTCGTCGAATTCGTTGAACTGGTTGATCCAGCCGATGGGATCGTAGGTCTCCGGTTCCCCGTGGGTGAAGTAGACGACAGCCGTATGGCCGAGCCCTGGCTCCTCGTTTCGTCGCGTGATTTCCGGGACAGGTCTTGAGTCCTCCCGACTGAGAATCACCCGGGTCGTGGCGACGTACCCCGCTGCAAAGAAGACCAGCGACAGGGGAATGGCCACCAGAAGCGTGCGACCTTCGAAGGCAGCAATCAGTGTCACCACCAGCGCGAAGGAGACGAGGGTGAAAGCGAGAAGGTACTGACTCATCCGGAGTGGATGAACGGTCAAGAACTTCACCAAGAGCACTCCGCTGGTCAGCGCCAGAGCGGGAGGTACGACCCATCTGAGTAATTTCATCTTGCTTCCTTTCCAGGCCCACGGCCTGCGTAGCTTCGATGTTCCAAACGTCACTCTAGCGAAAACTCGCCGAAGCCTATTACTTGAGTGGAGCGAGGCCACCGACCCGAGCGAGCGACGTATGCATTACTGCATGACAATGGCTATTCCGTTTCTTCACCTTCTGATTCAGTCGTTGGCCGCGGGTGAAGCGCCTGCGGGTCGGACAGGGCGATATCTCCCCCGGCCGTCTCCTGAATGACAATCCTTCCGCGGTACCCGTCAACGGTGACCACCGTGCCGTCCTCAAGAAGGCATGCACCGCTGACGGAGACGACCGCAGGGATGTCGTACTCACGAGCGATGATCGAACTGTGCGAAAGGATGCCCCCGGACTCAGCAACAACCGCCCCTGCTTTGTTGAAGAGGGGCGTCCATCCTACGTCAGAATAGGGGATTACCAGAACGTCCCCGTCATCCAGCTTGCCAAACTCACGAAGACCGCGAATGACCTTGACGGGCCCGGTGTACTGCCCTCGAGAGGTGGGGGTACCCTCCAGGCTGTCGCTCAATTCCGTCGCCAGAGCGACGGGCTGGTCTCCATAGACGATACGGGGGGGCACAATATCCCGGCTTTCGTCGATCTCGCGCTTCCTGCGGACGATCCTGTCAACATACTCGCTGCCGGTGGTGCTGTCTTCCACGATCTCTCTGATCTCGTCGAAACGAAGGTAGAAAATGTCCTCTTGCGACGGGATGATTCCGCGTTGGAAGAAATGATCACCCAGGGCGAGGAAATAGACGCGGAAGAGACCATAGCCGAAGGTATATAGAGAGCCGATGGCCTCCCGGTAAAGAATGAAGCGTCTTGCTCGCGACCAGATCCACTTTAGGGCCGGCCGACGAATTGGAGAGACATCCAGGTCCTGGAAGCTCAATTTGGTCGCGGTTCCAGCCGCCGGCTCCGTGGAGTCGGTCATCATCTTGATGACCAAATCCGGGTTCTCTCGCCAGGGGACAGACGAAAAGTCGTTACCGCTATCACTCAGGTGACCGAATCGTTCCAAGAACCGCTCGACGCTGTCCTGGAGCAGCTGGATTCCCGGCAACTGCCGGAACTGATCATAGCTGCCAGTGCGAATGCGGGCTTTCAGGTCATCACCTAGCTCGCTGTACGTGCTGTTCAATTCGGCCAGATGGATGGTCGGGTCAAAATCCGCGAGTGCCCGCATACCCGCTGTTGGGTTGAACCGCTCAAAATCGACCCCGATGCGCGCCAGTTGGCCTTTGAGGAGGGTGTTATAGACCTGCATCAGCAATGGCGCGAGGATATTGTAGTAGGCGACGCGCTGCGTGAGAGCGTAGAGATGGTCGATCTCGCGGATGAGCTCTCTTTCATCCAGCTGGGAGGCCTGATCGAGGTCGAAGGACTGGTATTCTCTCTTCATCCGGGGAATGAAGGCCTCGATCCTGCGGGCGAACCTCAGCTTTGTGGCGGCAAACCACAACATCCGAGGCAGCAATGCATACGTCTTGGGCGTGGGTTTGAAGGACGGTCTCTCCGAACCACCTCCTTCGATACCCATCAGTAACTCGAGCGTCTCCCGGGGAAGACCCAGGAGCTCAAAGATCTGACCGATGGCACCCATGTTGAAGTAGGCCCGATAATGGAAAGATCTAGCAAGGCTGTTCGGGTCGATGTCATTAGGTCCGATCAACTCGGTGAATATCCGCACCCACGCGCCGTTGACCAAAGGCACATTGATGGACCAGATTAGCGGTTTGATGATGCCCGGGAACATCTCCTTGGATATTCTGTTGGAGTAAATGTCGACATTTCGGGACGTGATCTCGCGCAATTGAACCCAGTGGACCGTATGCCCGTCATAGACCCACTCCAGATCCACCGGCTCACCGTATGTCCTGGCAATGGCTTTGGTCTGCTGAACCACTTCCTCGATTAGATCGATGCCGATCTCGTCGTCAGCCGGTTGACCGATCCAGTCTCCCCACTTGTTGATCCATCTTCGCGGCGTCACACCATCCTGAACCAGCGCTTCTCCGCTGCCCCTCACGGCCTCGACCACAACCTCGTCCAAGCCCGTGATCGGGTTTTTGCTGAAGGAGACGCCAGAGACGATTGGAGGAACCATCTCTTGGATGATGACGGCCATCCTGAGATCACCGGGATCTATGCCGTTTCTGCCCAGATAGGATCGGACAGCGTGAGAGTCTGTTGCCGCCCAGACGGACCTGACAGCCTGCATCATCTCGTCCAACCCCCGGACGTCGAGAATGCTCTTGAACTGGCCCGCGAACGAGTGGTTCAGGCCATCCTCAATATTTGCGGATGACCGGACGGCATAGCTCCGATCCAACGTCAACCTTTCGGACAGCTCAGACGCCAAATGGTCGATCATCCTCTGCTCATCCTCAAGGTATCGGAGGTAAGCATCCCAGGTACATACCCAAGAGCGTGAGGTCTGGAACCCCCTCCTGATCAGGAAGAGCAGTTTCTCGGCTTTGTTCCCGATCCTTGAGGGAAATCCTGGTTTTTCAAGTTGGAATACATAGCGACTACGCATAGATGACTCTCAATCCTCTCCGAGAATTCCTTAGCACTCCATATCCAGTAGCCCCTATTCTATTCATGTCTCCCAAAGGCTCTTTGGCTACGCTCGGGGCAAATTCAGGACAAGCGCCAGATCCATGCAAGACGCGCGAATTCGCCAATCCCGTGGGAGCAGTCTTGGATCTACCAATGTCTCGTCACTCGAACTGGATGGCCTCGATGATGTTGATGCTCGCCGCCCGGCGCGCTGGCCAAAGCGCGGCCAGTTGGGATACAATGAGGGCGATGACCAGGCTGACGAGGATCCCCTGCACCGGCAAAACGTAGCTGAGCTCATAGCCGGTCATGCTGTTTATGGCTCGCAGCACAATGCGCGACATTAAGAGGCCGGAGACAAGTCCGAAGGCCGCGCCCACGAGCCCCATGATGATCCCCTCGGCCAATATCATCCTGGTCACCTGCCCCCCGGTCATGCCCAGGCTACGGAGCATCCCGATCTCCTGGGTCCGCTCCAGCACGTTCATCGTCAGCGTGTTAATCACACCCAGGGCACCGACCACCATCGCGATCAGGGCAAGAACGTCGAAAAGACTCTCCGTCTGAGACAGCAGGCTGAGCGCCCTAGTGCTGAGGGCCTCATTCGACTCAATGCTCAGATTGCGCCGGCTGCCGACCTGATGATCAATCAGATCTCGAACCTGGCTGATCGGATACCCTGGTTCCGTCTTCAACAGGAACGCACTCACATCGTCCAGCCTGAAGTACCGATACATATCCCTCCAGCTGCCTTGAACGACCAAGCCCTGGTTGTAGAAGTCGACGACGACACCCGCGACGACGAAGTCCTGCTGACCACGGCTCGTCTTCAGGCGCACCGTCTGCCCTTGCTCAAGGCCATACTTCTCAGAAAGGACGCTTGAGACGAAGATCGCGTCGCCCGCCGCAAGCTGCTCCAGCATCCGCACGGGATCACCCTGGTTGGCAGCGAAGACGAACGAGGTGACACGCCGATAAGACGCCGGGTCAACGGCCATGAAACTGAGCTGCTCAGCCTCTCCATCGGGTATAAGAAGCTCCGCGTCGAAATACCGGATAGGCGTTGCGGCAGCAACCCCTACCACGGCCTCGAGCCGCGGCCCCAGATCCCTCCGCATGGTATCGGACGAGTGGACGTAGAGGTCACCGCCGATGTAGTGATCCAGCCAATCGCGAATGTCGACCGCGAAGGCACCCGTCACTGCGCGGATGCTGAGAATCATCGCCACGCCGACCATAAGCGCCGCCACCGTCAGCATCGTTCGCATCTTCGAACGGCGCGAGTTCCGGCTACCCAGCTGTCCCGCGGCGCCATAGGTGCGCCTGATCACAGGCCGCGCCAGGCGTTCCCACAGGCCAAAACTGATAGGAATCAACAACGCGGCCCCGAGCAGCACCCCCAGCGCGATGAAATGACCGAGCTGCTCCTCGATCGTTGGCGGGAGCGGGATGTGGTACAGCGCCAGATAAGAGAGTCCCAGCAGCCCCAGGCCGGGGATCCATCCTCTGCGGACGATCCAGCTCTCTCGGGGATTGCCGCGAATACGGAGCGCTTCAAGCGGTGCGATCTGCCCGGCCTGCCAAGCGGGTACGGCCGTGGCCACCAAGGTCATAGATACACCCACGACGACGCTGGTCACCAGACCACCCAAGGGAACGTGAACTTCAGTCACCTCTTGAGCCAGCATCAGCTCCATCATCCGGATGAGCCCCCGGGACAACAGCAATCCGGCACCAACGCCGAGCGCCGAGCCCATGGTACCCAGGACAGCAGCCTCGGACAGAATCTGTTGCATAACCTGACTTCGGGTCATGCCGACGGTCCGCAGCATGCCGATCTCCCGTGTCCGCTCCACGACGGTCATTGAGAAGGCATTGAAGATCAAGAAGGCGCCGACGAAGAGGGCGATGACGCCAAAGAAGCTGAATCCCATCTGGTACCCGTCCAGCATCTGGGTCACGCGCCTGCCTCTGGCAGCGGGATAAGTCACGGCGTACTCGTCACCCAGGCGGGCCTGCAGGATGCCCTTGAGCTCATTCAGCCTCGCATCGCTAGAGGCATCATCGCTCGCCACAACGTCGATCTGATCCAGGTCACCCATACGGCCGAACATCTCCCGTGCCGTCTGCAACGGGATCACTCCAAAGGCACCGTTGTTGAGCCGCCCAGCGCCCTCCTTCGACATAAGGCCGACGATGCGCAGAGCCTCAATGCCTCCAGGGGTCACAATCTCGACGTCATCCCCGACCTCAATCTCCTCCTCGTCAGCGTAGTCCTTGACCAGGACGATATGGTAGGCATCCCGGTCGGGCGACAGGAATTGTCCGTCGACGATCGTATACTCGCGAGCTTCAGAATCGAGAAGCGGGTCGATGCCGTAGATGCTGAGTCCCTCGGCGACAGCGCCAAAGAAGCTAATCTCCATCGAGGAGGAATCCTCGGTGACGAGTGGGGCGTGGGCCTGGACGGAGGGGACTGCGGCCTCCACACCCGGGACCGTGGCGATGCGACGGAGAGCCAACGCGGGGAACCCTCGCTCGCCGGCGTCCCGGCTTGTGACGATCAGGTGAGCCTTCCCGGAGGCCTCACTGAAAAGGGTCGTGATTGCGTCGAGGCTGCTCAGGTTGGCGATGCTGATGGCCAGGATAACGGCCACGCCGAGGATGATGGCGAACAGGGTGAGCAGGGTGCGCGATGGTCGCGTCCATAACGACCGGAAGGCCAGGAGCGAAATACGGAACATAACCGGACCTTATCGTCAAGTTGGAGCAAGAAGCGATGAGCTCCAATTGCACCACCACTAGAGCAGAGTACGCGAATGCCCGAGAAGAGCCGGCTCCGCAAGTTAATCGCAGCCGCCGAGCCCGCAGATCCTCTTCCTGAGAAGTGCGCAAGCATGCTGCTGTTGAACAAAGATCACCAATCCGGAGCAACGTCCTCGGTGCCGTACCCCGGTATGGCGATATGAGAGGAACAGATCTCTACATCGTGGATTCTATTCTAGGCACGGCACCTTGTCAATGCGTTCCAGAAAGGAAGCGATAACTTTAAGGAATTTCTTGGCTGGTCCTGTTGGCCGCCAGCGGGCCGATGCCGAGTACCCGAGGGACGAGGTGGACGGACCAAGGAATAGCAGACAGATTGGCTGATAGAAGGGCGTGGCTCGGAGGGGAAAACGCTCACCATGGTCGGGCTATAGGCCCAACGTGCATCTCAAGCGAGGCGGGACCGGCTCGGCCGTAAGTGTCCGACGTGGATCAGTGTCCGCGCTCGCGAAGGCGAACGAGGACCAGCAACAGGAGCAGACAAGCCAGGGCGGAGACGGGGCCGTTCAGGCCGATGTCGCCGGGGGCGTATAGGGCTACGCCGACGGGCGCCGCGACGGCGCGGCTGACGGATCCGACGGCGCGACTCAACGACATCATCGTACCCCGTGCCTTGGCATTCATCCCAGAGACTAACGGGATCAACCCGACGACGGTGAACTCGAAGAAGAAGATCATCACGGCACTGCCCACCAGGGCCACGGCGAGGCTTCCCGTCAGACGAGGGAGGGCGAAGAAGGCGAGTCCGGTGAAGATCACCGAGACGAACACGGAGCGGCGCTTCCCGAAGCGATCCGAGACGAAGGCAACGGCCAGCTCCGCGACGAACTCCGCCGCTCCCATCACCAGGGTTACCAGCCCTAGGTTGGCCACCGTGAGACCAAACCCGTCCTCCATCCAGGCGCCGTAGACGACCATGACGTTGATCTGGGCGAATCCTATGAGGGCCGTCGCGGCCAGGGCCAGTCTCGATTGGTGGTCTCTCCAGACCGCTCGGACGAGGCGGCTCAACGACGTGAGGGTCTCCTTCAGGTCGCGCGCCCATGGGGCCGGCTCACGGTCTGACGCAGCGTCTTGAGGCAGTGCGCGCCGGGTGAGCCACCAGATGGGGATGCCGAGAATCCCGAGCAACAGATACGGCGTGCGCCAGCTGACGGCGCCGATCAGCCAGCCGCACAGGGGCATCGCCAGGAGCGACACCGACCAGGCCAATTCAGCCAGTCCGAGCGCCCGACCGCGCCGTTCGTAGGGCACCCGCTGCCCAAGGAACACCTGCATCGCTGGGTCAAAGGCCATCTTGCCCAGGCCCATGATGGCAAAGGTCACCAGCGCCACAGCGTAAAACGGAAGCGCAGCAGTCAGGAGGGCAGCCATGGCAAACAGCCCCGTGCCGAGGACCATCACCCGGCGCCCGCCGGCCCGGTCGCTCAGCGTACCGAACAGGGGGGCCACCAGTCCCATCAGGTTGCCGACGCTCACCAGGGTGCTGCCGGCCGATAGGGGAACAGCGAGTCCCCGGGCGATGGCCGGCAAGAAGAAGGTGCTCATACGCACGGGAACGTTGAGCGCAGTGCGGGCAACGAGGATGACGGCGAGGCCGGTGTCTCCAGTTGCGGCCGAGGAGTCGGCGCAGGCAGCGTCAACGTCTGTCATGACTCTCCTCAGTGGGTAACCTTATACCTGAACCTTGCAGAGGTTGGAGACGTAACCCGCCCAATGCGACCAGACTCATCTCCGGCACACCTTCCTGCCATCGTCCAGTCGCGCCCAACCCCCGCAAGGTTAGCCAGCTCTTAGCCTAGGTGAGCAAGACTCCATTCTCACCGTCGTACTCGTCGGCGTCCCCGGCGTTGAACCATTCCCCGTCCCCGGAGACGTAGCGGTAGGTGTAGCGCTCGCCTTTGTCCAGAGTGACGACGGCGCTGTAGGTCTGGTTACTGCGGCGGATCAGGCGATCAGCCTGGGGATCCCACTCGTTGAACGTGCCCGCCACGTGGGCATCCGCGGCATGGGGATGGTCCTCGGGCAGCGCAAACGAGATCTTGACCTTGTCGGTGTCTTTCACGTTTCTTCTACGAAGCATACTATCCTCCTTATCCGTATTCTCACGATCTCAAACAATACGGGCCTCCGTTCAGGACCGCTTCGGGTCTCCCCACCGCGGGTCCTTATCCGTTGGCCCGGTTCCAAATAGACTATACCACACTTGAGGGAGATGGGTACTGCAGGGCATGGAGCGTAGAGTGGGGTTATGTCTAGATTATGTCCAGCAGAGCCGGCGCATGGCAAATGCGCCCTACATCGGCTGCGGCGTTGGCCTCTTGGGCCATGAAGGGGGCATGGGACTAGGACGACCAGTATCTCGTGAGATCAGTCGGCGCATAGCAAATGCGCCCTACGAGGGATCAGGGTTTGAGAGTGCGGTAGAGCCGATAGAGCGATGCGCCGAGGATAGCGGCCCAGAGGGGCATTAACGATCCCAGGGCCGGGATGCCGCCGAGGAGGGCGGTCTCCAGGCCGACGAAGAGCGCTAAGACCTGGGCGGTTTGGACCCGGACGGGCTCCAGCGGCTTGCCGGTCTGGTCCCCCACACTCGTTATGCCCCGCGATTCCAGTATCACGGGTACGAACGAGGCAGAGGCCGCGAGGGCAATCAACGCACCCCACAGGGATAGCCCGCCGTTCCACGGCAGATCTCCTCGGAGGACGGCCGCGATGGTCGTGCCCAGCACACCGAGAATGGCTAAGACGAGCTGGCG
>Ga0207752_1001435_pt1 | contig 10875 bp, 12 predicted proteins | sample Pon2CUnioCityCA_6_FD_187272 | JGI IMG/M metagenome (GOLD analysis project Ga0207752, IMG submission 187272) | Marine sediment microbial community from Union City, CA, USA - Pond 2C Sediment 2 (SPAdes) | ecosystem: Environmental > Aquatic > Marine > Intertidal zone > Salt pond sediment ... | reverse complement strand
TAGATAGACTGCAGCTCCTCCAGCAGAGCGTGAAACGCCTCGTGCTTTCCTGCGCCGATCCGTTCGTTAAAAGTTGAAGACCTTGGCGTCGGCAGCCATGTCGATCAGGTGGGGTCCGCCGTCGAGGACCATGTTGGAAAAAAACTTGGATTCGTCAACCTGACGAGCCTTTGCACACGGAATTCAGACGCCGATGGGCACTTCGTGCTCGACCAGATAGGGCAGGTAGTCGTCGGGGCAGTCCCCGGTGGGCGTCTTGACGTTGTGATCCCGGTCCGAGTTACCCCACATCACGCCGCCGTCGATGAGAAAAACGTTCACCGAATGCCCCTTTCCATGGGCGATCTTGGCGAACTGGTAGCACCGGGTCGCCTTCTCGTTGTCGTCCTGGCTCAACACGAACAAAAAATTCGCCATGCTCCCTCCTTTCTTCTGCCAAGGTTGAATGATATGGGCTGATCTGTCGGCCGCTCTGCGCTGCCGGCAGCATCCCGGGACAATGCATGCACCGCGGAAAAGGCTTACACCGGCCGTGCGTAGGCTGAAAACCCGCGATCAGGCCCGCTTCCGGCCAAGGACCCGTTTGACCGCATAGACCGCCGCGGCAATGGACAGGATCAAGGCGGCGATGCCGACCAGGGTCAGCTCGCTGTATTTTTCCAGGTCCAGAATGATCACCTTTCGGGCGATGGCGATCAGGGCCACTTCCAGCACGATCTCCACGTGAATGACCTGTTCGACCAGGTAGGCCTTGATCGTCTCCAGCAGTTCGACGCCGATGAGCACCAGCAGAAAAAAGCCGAAGATCTCCAGCAGCTCTCCGATCTCCAATAAAATGACGGGCGGGGTCACAATGTCCCGGACGATGATCCAGCCCAGCTCGACGGTGGCCAGCAGCACCACCAGCATCATCATCCCAATAAGAATATGGACAATCCCCTGCTCGAATTTTTTGAGAAACTCAATCATTCCAGGCTCCTTCTTGCCCTCGGTGCCGTTCATCTTTTCGATCCTCCAGCCAGGTTCACCTGTGTCGCTCCCCAGCCGCCGGCATCGGGAGATGCATCGGCGTAACCGGCCACCAGGGGATGTTTTGCCAGAATTGCCCGCACCCGCTTTTTCAGGGCCCCGGTTCCTTTGCCGTGGATGACGCGAACCGAGAAAATTCCGCGGGCAACGCATTCTTCAAAATAGTCGTCCAGCAGGTCCGAAATCTCCGAAGGACGGAAGGTGTGAAGATCGAGCGCGTCGGAGATGGGAAATTCGATCGGTTCCATGGAAAAATCCGCTCCGCGTATTTTTCAAATGGCGGCTTCGCCATCGCAAGATAAAAAAATTAGGTTTGAAACACAAGGTGAACCACGATATCAGATCCGAAGCTTTCACGGGAGTCGGATATGAACCTTCTTTTTCTCTTTTTACTGCCCGTTTCGGCCTACCTGCTTGGCTCGGTGCCCTTCGGACTGGTGCTGACGAAGCTGTTCACCTCGGTGGACATCCGCAAGGAAGGCAGCGGCAACATCGGGGCCACCAACGTACGCCGGACGGCCGGAAACACGCTGGGCGCCTTGACGCTCATCGGCGATGTCGCCAAAGGGGCGGTTCCGGTGGCCATCGGAGTTCATGCGGTCCCTGAAGGAGGCTTCGGAAGGGAGCTTTTTTTGGCTGCCGTGGCCCTGTGCGCCTTTGGAGGACATCTGTTTCCCCTTTTTCTGCGGTTTCGGAGCGGAGGCAAGGGGGTAGCGACCTGGGCCGGTGCTGTTGCCGCCTTCTCGCCATTGGCGGTGGCGGTCGCACTGCTGGTGTTCGTGATGATGGTCTGCTTCACCGGGCGGGTGTCGCTCGGATCGATGACCGCGTCGATCACCTTGCCGGTGGCCGTCTGGGAAGCGACCGGCTCTTCAGCCATGACGGCAGCCGCCGCCGTCGCTGCCCTGTTCATCATTGCCCGCCACCACGAAAACATCGCCCGCCTGCTGGCAGGAACGGAACCTTCAGTGTTCAAGTAGGACGGTGTACCGCCGCTGGGATGCTGGGAGGCAAAAAGGAAAAGAGAGGTGGAAGATTTAGAATTTGGAATTTAGAAATGAGAATCTGCAGCAAACCCTGAACCCCTAAACCTCGGAACTGCGTCCCAGCATCCCAGCGTCCCAGCGTCCCAGCATCCCAGCGAAATGCGTCCTTTAACCGCCTCGAAGAAGCCTGTACGCCTCATACATCCTGTACCCACCGGACAGGTTGTACGCGTCGAAGCCGAGCTGCCGCAGGATGCGGACCGCGATATGGGAGCGCTGCCCCACATAGCAGTGGGTCAGAATCGGCCGGTCCTCGGGAAGCTCGTCGAGCCGCTGCCTCAGGTCGTGCAAGGGGATGTGGACAGCGCCGGGGATATGGCCCTCTTCGAATTCTTCAGGCTCTCGTACATCCAGGATAAAATCCCTTTCTTCTTCAAGCGTCTCCCAGTGGGCCAGGGGGCTCAGTCCCCGTAAAGCATTTGCGGCTACCATGCCGGCCAGGTTGACCGGGTCCTTGGCCGAACCGTACTGGGGGGCATAGCAAAGCTCGACCTCCTCCAGGTCGAATACCGTCCCTGAAAACTGAACGGCTGCCGAGATCACGTCGATTCTCTTTTCCACCCCCTTTTCGCCGACGGCCTGGGCCCCCAGGACGCGGCCGTCGGCCGTGTCGTATACCACCTTCAAGGTGATGGTCTTTGCGTCCGGATAATACGCCGCGTGGCTTTCCGGATGAATGTATATCTTGTCAAAGACAATGCCCGTATCCCGGCGCCGCAGCATCTTTTCTGAAAGCCCGGTGGAAGCGACCGTCAACCCCATAACCCCGACCACCGCCGTACCTTGGACCCCCCGGAAACGGTGGCCGAGATCCCCGGCAAAAATGGCATCGGCTGCAATCCGCCCCTGCCGGTTGGCCGGGCCGGCAAGCGGAATCAGGCAGGGTTGCCCGGTAATGACATCTGCGCTTTCCACCGCATCGCCCACCGCCCAGATCCTGGAATCGGAGGTCTGCATCCGGTCGTCTACGCGGATCCCGTCGAACGGTCCGATGCCAAGGCCCGCCTCCTTGGCCAGGACGGATTCGGGACGCACCCCGACCGCCAGCAGCACCATGTCGGCGGAAATCGTCCGGTCGGAGTCGAGGCGGATCGTCAGCCCGCTGCCGTCGGCCTCGAACCGGGAGACCGCGCTGTTCAGATGCAGCCGAACCCCTTTTTCCTCCATGTGCGCGTGGATAAAGGCGGCCACCTCCGGATCCAGGGCGGGCATCACGTGAGACTGAGCTTCGATCAGGTCGACATCGATTCCCAGCCGGTGAAGGTTTTCGGTCATTTCCAGGCCGATGAACCCCCCCCCGACCACTGCGGCCCTGTGAACCCGGCGGCCGCGGACCTGTTCCACGATCCGCTGGGTGTCGGGAATCGTCCGGAGGGTGAAAATGCCCGGCAGCTCGATTCCCGGCAGATTCGGCCGCACCGGCGCCGACCCCGGCGAGATCACCAGCGCGTCGTAGGATTCCTGGTAGGGTTTGCCGGTGTTCAGGTCGGTTACCGAGACCTGACGCCGCTTTCGATCGATGGCCGTGGCCAGGCTTTCGGTACGCACGTCGATGCGGAACCGGTCCCGGAACAACTGCGGCGATGCCACCAGCAGGTCCTCTTCTTCGGTAATGACGTTTCCCACATAGTAGGGAAGGCCGCAGTTGGCAAAAGACACATACGGTCCCCTTTCGATCAAGACGATCTCCGCCGACTCGGACAGCCTCCGGGCGCGGGCGGCACAAGAAGCCCCGCCGGCAACGCCGCCGATGACCACCAGTTTTTGGATATCCATGAACTTCTCCGCTTTGTTTGGGTCATTTGAATTTTAATCATTCGGGATTGTTTCGAATTTCGGATTTCGTGCTTCGGATTTTACTGGTTCAAGCAACTTAGGACCACCAAAAAGACGGACAGTTTCGGCCTATATTACAGCAAACAGCAGGGCAATCAGTCCGGCCAGGATAAAGTGGGTGTCCATGAGAAATTCGAGCCTGACCCCGGGGAGGACCTTTTCCTTCTGGTGGCCGATCAATACCAGCGTCATGGAAACCGGGCAAATCGCCATGGCAAGTCCCAGATAGCCCGTCCATCCGGCAAGGCTCGATCCGGCCAGAAGCAAAACGGCGGCGGCAGACAGAATTTGCAGCAATTTCATGGTGCGGCGCTGGCCGAGAATGATCGGAATCGTGCCTCTGCCCACGATCCGGTCCCCCTGCATGTCGAGCAGATCGAAAAAGGCAGTCCGGACAAACACCATCAACACCGCGGCTGAAAACACGACGGCAACCGCCGGGGAAAAAGTGCCGGTCGCGGCCAGGGGCGGAAAGAGGGAGGTCACCACCCCCCAGGCCAGGGAGATCAGAACGGTTTTGGATCCGGGAACATCTTTGAGGCTTCGATAGCGGCCGCCGGTCAGCGCGGCGGGAACCAGTCGAAGATTGTAGGAAAGCCCCATCAGGCTCATGGCAAAGAGAATGAGAAACGGGCCGGTGCCCACGGCCAGGGCTGTTGCCAGGCCCGCGCCGCCGGCGGCCACCCCCAGCAGCGAAAGGACCCCCTTGTACCGGTTGTAAAAAGCGGCCCGCTCCGGGTCGTTGTAATGGTCGGCTTTGACGCCGGTCAAGTTGTTGAAGATGTGCATCGATTGCACGTACAGCGCGGCAATGAGAACGAACGGGATCGAATCGGGCACCTTTAGAAGGCGCAGGCATGCAAAGCATAAAAAGCCGGCGCCGACAGAAACGTATACGTTGGTGATCATCAATGTCCGCTGTACCCGGAACAAGGCCCGGATCCAGCCGCTGGCCCGCCGGAACGGCAGGGTTTCCAGGGCCCGGTAGACCCGGTTGATGATCCAGTTCGGGGTGGAGGCCCCGGCGGTGATTCCGATGGTTTCTGCAGTCGAAAGCGTCTGTAGCTCAAGCTCGGAGTCGGTTTCGACATGGTAGGTCGGCACGCCCGCAGCGCGCCCGATTTCGGCCAGCCGCTGGGTGTTGCCGCTGTTTTTCCCTCCCACGACGACCAGGGCATCGACGGTCCCGGCCATCTGCTGCACCTCGCGCTGCCGCTTTTCGGTGGAGTCGCAGATGGTGTTGAACACCTTGTAGTGGGGGGCGTTTTGGGCGGCCCAGAATCGAACCGCCTCGAAAAATCGGGTGTTCTGGGTGGTTTGGGCCACGATGATCGCTTTGTCGTATCGGGGAAGCGCGGAAAGCTCTTCGACGCTGTCGACCACGGCCCCGTGCGTTCCGGCATATCCGAGCAGGCCAACGACTTCTGGATGCTCCTTGTCGCCCACGATGATCGCCGCATACCCCTGCCGGGTGTGGCGGTCGATGATCGTCTGCACCTTGATGACCCGCGGGCAGGTGGCGTCGATAACGTTGAATCCGGCAAGATTCAGCTGCTTGCGGGTGTCTTTCGGTACGCCGTGGGCGCGAACGATCACCGTGCCGGATCCCTTCTCCGGTATGCGGGCCAGAACCGAAATCCCCTTTTCCCTCATCAGGTTGAGGACCTGGGGATTGTGGATCAGCGGCCCGTAGGTGTAGATCGGCCCCTGCTGTTTGCCCGGTGCGTCCAGGGCCAATTCCACGGCCCGGCGCACCCCCATGCAAAAGCCGGCGGTCTTGGCGACGATAAGCTTCATATGCAGAGAAACAAAAGGGCGGAATCCCCGGTCAAACCGCCTATTCGGTCATTTTGAGAAACACCTTGTGGTCGACGAGGGACAATGAATGGATTCGGGCCTTTAGAAACTTCTGGTCTCCGAATATGCTGACCAGACGAAGACCGTCTTCCTCCGGTTCGACGGTATCCACCGCCTCCATGACCAGTTCCTCTGTTCCCTGATGAATGAGATACGCGTTGGCCTCACACATGATGTTTTTCGGCTCCTTCATGAATATCGATCAACTCTTTTTCGATCATGGTCTCGATCAGCCGGGGCAGCGGCAGGGCGGACGCGCCGACAATTTGAACGTTTTCCTGGGTCAGCGGCAGCAGCAGCTTTTTCGCCGGGCTGGAAGAAACGGCCTCGGCCATCTTGGGGGTCACTTCTCCCATCATGGCGTTGGCCATGACGATCCCCAGCGGTCCGATAATGAGATCCACCCGGCCGACGGTCTGAACGATGGCATTTTCGCCGGACGCCCCCCGGTTCGCCTTGGCCTTGAGCATCTGGGCCGTGGCAATGGCGTTGGTGCCCAATGCAACGATCTCCACCGTCTCTTCGAAGGTCTCTTTGATCTTTCGGATGATGGTGCTGCCGATCCCGCCCCCCTGACCGTCGATTACACAGATGCGTATCATTGCATATTCTTTCCCGGACTCGGTTCCGTCAAAGCGGTATTGCCTGCCAGATCCGGCCGCGGCCCGTCAATGGGTCCGTTCACAGTTTGCCTATCTTGCGCCTGTTTCGTCTATGGCGCTTGGAAAGCCGATGGGAAGGACCCTTTTTGCGGGTGGTCGGCGCCCACCCCTCTTCGGGGGGTCGTTGACCGTCGCCGGAAACACCGGCCGCGGCCAAATCGAGCCTGGCCTCGAAATCGGAGGAATCGATGACGGCAGCCCCCCGGCCGGCGGCAAAATCTGCCACCGCACGGTCCGAACTGACCACCAGCGCACGCTCCTTTTCCCGTGCAGCCATTCTCTGGATGACGGCGTCGGCAGCCTCCCCCCTTCGGGAGAAACGGACATCGACGCCGCCGAACCGGTCCCTTTGTCCGCCGGGAATCGGCGCATCGATTCCATCGAAGACAACAGTGATCCGGTGAGCTTTCACCTTCCGGTACTCGGCAAGGCGCTGGAGCAGCACCTCCCGGCCCTGTTGCAGATCGATCCGGTCCAGGCGGCTCATCTCCGGCGACTGCCGGATCAGGTTGTAACCGTCGATGATAATATGAAGCGTCACTGAAATTATGCCAACGAGCACTAAGTTTCCCGGCCGAGCAGGGCCAGAAGCCGATCGAGATCGTCGTCGCTGTAAAATTCGATCTCGAGCTTTCCCTTTTTGCCCCGCCGTTGGATTTTCACGCGGGTGCCGAAGCGGCGGGAAAGCCGCTCGGCCAAATCTGAAAAGTAGGGGTCTTCCGGGGCGCGAACCGGTTTTTCTGGGGGGGCCTCGTTTTTCAGCCGCCGAACCAGTGCTTCGGTCTCTCTCACCGACAGGCCTTCTTTGATCACCCGCCGCCAGGCGGCAAGCTGCCGCGCGCCGGATTCGGCGCTCAGAAGCGCCCGCGCGTGGCCCATGCTCAGCTCCCCGGAAAGGATGCTGGCCTGAATCGGCTCGGCCAGGCTTCTTAGACGCAGGAAATTGGCCACGGTCGGACGACCCTTGCCGACCCGGTCGGCCACCTGTTCCTGGGTCAGACTGAATTCGGTCATCAACCGGTGGTAGGCGTCGGCCTCTTCCAACGGATTGAGATCCGCCCGCTGGATGTTTTCGATGATCGACACGGCCAGCAGCTCGCTGTCGCTGATCGTCTTGACCATCACCGGCACGGCTGTCAAGCCGGCCATCTTGGCGGCGCGCAGCCGCCGCTCGCCGGCGATCAGTTCGTATCCCCCCCCGTCTGGCCGGACCAGCAACGGCTGAAGAATACCCTGCTCGGCAATCGACCGGCGCAGCTCGTCCAGATCGGTCTCGGAGAACTGCCTTCTCGGTTGGTAGCGGTTGGGACGGATCCGGTCGATTTCACACGAAAAAAAATCCCGGGATCCAGCCTTTTCCTGGGAAAGGTCCGGAATCAAGGCGTCCAGTCCACGGCCCAGGGCGACTTTTTTCCGCTGACGGCCCGCTGCGGGCTGCTTTTTGGGTTTATCCTCGGGCATCTGCCGTCTCTGACGTCTTGCCGTTCATGATTTCCTTGGCCAGGGAAAAGTAGCTGACCGCCCCTGCGGAGGTCGCGTCATAGAGCAAAATGGGCTTTCCAAAGCTGGGGGCCTCACTCAGGCGGACGTTTCTGGGAATGACGGTTTTAAAAACCAGCTTCCGGAAATAATTCTCTGCATCTTCCGCCACCTGGTAGGACAGGTTGGTTCGCTTGTCGAACATGGTTAAAAGGATGCCTGCCACCCCCAGGGCGGGGTTCAGCCCGCCTTGAATGCGCCGGATCGTCTGCAGAAGCTGCCCCAATCCTTCCAACGCATAGAACTCGCATTGAAGCGGAATCAGCATGTCGTTTGCCGCCGTCATGGCATTGACCGTCAGAAGCGAAAGCGAGGGGGGACAGTCCAGAACGATGTACTCGAACCGGTCGGCCACCTGCGCCAGCAGCTCCTTGAGCCGGGTTTCCCGGCCGGGGGTGCCCATCATCTCCACTTCAAAACCGATCAGCTCCACGCGGGAGGGAATGACCTTGAGGTGTTCGATCATGCTGGAAACGATCAGGGCATCGGCGTCGGCTTCGCCGATCACACCGTGATAGAGGGTCTGCTCGACGCCGTGCTTGTCGATGCCGACGCCGGTAGTGGCGTTGGCCTGGGGATCGCAGTCCACCAGCAGGGTCGGTTTTTCCGACACGGCCAGGGCAGCGGACAGGTTGATGGCCGTGGTGGTTTTGCCGACGCCTCCTTTCTGATTGGCTATGCAAAGGACGTACGCCATAACCGGGGATGTTTACCACAGCGAACCCGATTTGAAAAGGGAATTAGATTATGAGATATAGGGATTGTCGCATTTCCGTTCCGTTTGAAAGAACTTGATATGCACTGGCGCACCGCGAACTCAAGGTCATAGATCGGCTGTTTGACAATCCCGATATGTAAAATCAAGTCGATTTTTTTGCCAATCGGCCGGTTGAGTGTTTATCTTTAATCAATGAATTTTTACGAAACTATCAATAATGTTGAATTACGGAATTATGTACCAGTTTAAGGTTGCAGTCAGGGCTGTGGGGGTTTTATGGGGTTGAAAAAACTGCTGGCGGTTTTTGGTATGGTCCTGCTCATCGCTGCCGGGGTCCTTCGCTCCGGTCCGGCCGATGCCATCACCGTCGGCGAAGAAGAAGCGCTTTCCCGGGAATTTCTGGCGATGATCGCCCAGCAGCTGGATCTCATCCGGGATCCGCCGGTGGTGGACTACGTCAATCGCGTCGGGAAAAAAATTCTGGCTCATGTGCCGCCGCAGGCGTTTTCTTATCGTTTTTATGTGGTCGACGAACCGGTCTACAATGCCTTTGCCAGCCCTGCGGGCCACATCTTCATCAACAGCGGCCTGCTGGTGGCCCTCGACCATGAAGAAGAGCTTGCCGGAATCCTGGCCCATGAAATCGCCCATGTGACGGCACGGCATATCTCTGACCGGATCGAACGATCCAAGAAGATCAGTGCGGCCACCCTGGCCGGCATGGTGGCCGGCGCGCTGATCGGGCCGGCGGCCGGGGCGGCGATGGGCCAGGCATTGGCTGTCGGCTCCATGGCTGCCGGCCAGTCCATGGCCCTGGCTTACAGCCGTCAAGACGAGCTGCAGGCGGACACCCTCGGCCTGCAGTACCTGGATAGCGCAGGCTACAGCGCGAAGGGACTGCTGGCGGCGCTGCAGAAGATTCGTTCCAAGCAGTGGTTCGGTGACGTGCCCACCTACCTGATGACCCACCCGGCCTCTGAAGACCGTATGGCGTTGATCGACACCTGGCTGGAAAACCACGACAAGACCTCCGCCGATGTCGACGAATTTTCTTTCCGCAAGATGCAGGTTCGACTGGTGGCCATGCACGGCGACATCGCCGGCGCGACGCGGCAATGCGAGCGGCGGTTGGAGGAAGCACCGGAGGACCCCCTGGTCCAGTATGGATACGGCCTGCTCATGGCGCGCACCGGCCACCGTGACAAGGCGATCGATCACCTGAAAAAAGCGGTGGCCAAGCGACCGTTCGATTCGGACTTTTTGACCGACCTGGGCCGGGTTTACTACCAGAGTGGAAGATACGAACAGGCCCTGGAAATTCTCCAAAACGCCGAGAGTCTGCCGCCGTTCGATCCGGAGCGTGCGTACTACTTGAGCCAGGCACGCATGCAGACAGGGGATCTGGGGCGCGCCGCCTGGACCCTGGAAAATCTGGTCGCAGAAAGACCCGAATATACGCCGGCCTACTATGCACTGGGCGAAGTATACAACCGCATGGCAAAACCCGGGACGGCCCACTACTATCTGGGCGTGCACTACCGGCAAAAAGGCGATATCCCGAATGCCGTTTTCCACCTGAACCGCGCCAGAGAATCGAGCCAGGACGAAGAGATCCGAAAAAAAGCCGCAGAACTTCTCGGCGAACTGAAGGGAAAACTGCAGAAAACCGGCGGATAAGGAAGGAACGGCTTATAGATTGTGAATGAGCCCTGGCGCTGGCCGGCATTTCAGACCAGTTTGATCAAGAATTAAACTGTTTTTATAATAACGAATTGGAATTTTACAAAAAATAGGGGCGGTGCGCAGCATCGCCCCTATTTTTTGTCGAAGTGGGAAAACTGCATGGTGAAGGTGCCCCGGCCCTGGGTGGCCGACCGCAGTGACGTGGAATAGCCGAACATTTTGGCCAGAGGGACCTCCGCTTTGATGACTTGGACGCCCACCTGCGGTTCGATGGATTCGATTTTTCCGCCGCGTGAGTTGAGGTCGCCGATTACGTCCCCCATGAATGGTTCCGGAATCACCACTTCCACATCCATGATCGGGTCCAGCAGGAAGGGGGTGCCTTTGGAAAGTGCCTCCTTGCAGGCCATGGAAGCACTGACCCTATAGGCCAGGTCTGAGCCGAGAGACTCCTTGAATGAACCACCCGTCAATATGGCCTCGACATCCACAACCGGGTACCCCA
>Ga0207752_1001434_pt1 | contig 10880 bp, 10 predicted proteins | sample Pon2CUnioCityCA_6_FD_187272 | JGI IMG/M metagenome (GOLD analysis project Ga0207752, IMG submission 187272) | Marine sediment microbial community from Union City, CA, USA - Pond 2C Sediment 2 (SPAdes) | ecosystem: Environmental > Aquatic > Marine > Intertidal zone > Salt pond sediment ... | reverse complement strand
GAGTTTCGCCTGGCGCTGGCCGACTGCCCCAATGCCTGCTCCCAGCCCCAGATCCGGGACGTGGGCGTCATCGCCGCAGTCGACCCAAAGTTCACCGATGAGCCTTGCTCCCTATGCGGAACCTGCGAAGAGGCGTGCCGGGAAAATGCGGTCCGGCTCTCCGACGATGCGCCGGAGATCGACATGGGGCTCTGCCTGGGCTGCGGCCAGTGCATCGAGGCCTGCCCGACGGGCACGCTGATCCGGTCCCATGAGGGGTACCGGGTGCTGTTGGGAGGAAAACTGGGGCGCCACCCGCGGCTGGCCTCCGTGCTGCCGGGCCGGTATTCGGAGGACGAGGTCATAGCCATCGTCAGGGACTGTATTCATTTTTACAAATCCCGGAGCCGGGGTCGCAGGTTTTCTGAAATGTTCACCGAGGAAGACTTCGCCAGGCTTGCCCGAAGGTATCCGGGTACTTTGTCTTGATGACCGCCGGTGGTTTGCTGAACCATTGGATGTATTCTTTGCTGAAACTGAGATCTCAGGGTGAATCATGAGTGCTGTTCATTGGTTTGTAGGTCTTCATCCAATCTTGCAGGCGCTGGTGGCCACGCTGTTTACCTGGCTGATGACCGCCATGGGCGCCTCTCTCGTCTTTTTTTTCAAAAGTATCAACCGCAACCTGCTCAACGGCATGCTCGGGTTTGCTGCGGGGGTGATGATCGCGGCCAGCTACTGGTCGCTGCTGGCACCGGCCATCGAGATGGCCGAGGCCGAATCAACCCTTCCGGCCTGGATTCCGGCGGCTGTTGGCTTCATTGCCGGTGGGGCCTTTCTCTGGGGGGTGGACCAGTTGCTGCCCCACCTTCATCTGGGCTATCCCACCGATGAAGCCGAGGGGATTTCCACCAGCTGGCGCCGCAGCATCCTCCTCGTGCTGGCCATCACGATCCACAACATCCCTGAGGGGCTGGCCGTGGGTGTGGCCTTCGGGGCCATTTCCGCCGGGCTGCCATCTGCAACGCTTGCCGGGGCAGTGGCCCTGGCCGTGGGAATCGGTATCCAGAATTTTCCCGAAGGAACCGCCGTTTCGGTTCCGTTGCGGCGGGAAGGGGTGACCAGATTCAAGAGCTTCTGGTACGGCCAGGTTTCCGGTCTGGTGGAACCGGCAGCAGGGGTCATCGGCGCTGCCGCGGTGGTGTTCATGCGGCCGATTCTTCCCTATGCGCTGGCATTTGCCGCCGGCGCCATGATCTATGTCGTCGTCGAAGAACTCATCCCCGAAGCACAGCTTGAAAGAAGCACGGACATCGCCACCATCGGTGTGATGCTTGGCTTTGCCGTGATGATGACCTTGGATGTGGCCTTGGGCTGATAAAATCGCGGCAGCGATTTTACAGGGAAACGTGCCGGTGGATCACCAGGACAAACGGCGCCAGCACGCTGAGGTAAAAAAGAAGCGCCTCGATGGATGTCAGGGCCTCGCCCCAGTTTTTTTCCTGGCGGCGCATCTCGGTTGCTTTTGACAGAAAGCCGATTCCCATGACCAACCAAAGCGTCAGAAAAAAGACTGCCTGGGTGATGCCGTTCATGGCAATGTTCCTTGTCGATCGGATAGGGTGACCGCCGTAATACTCAATGTGGCATCATTTCGGTGATGCATCTCAGACTCCAAAATGCTTACCGCAGAGACACTGAGGCCACAGATAAAACCTTTTATATTTTCTCTGCACATCCTCTGCGTTCTCAGCGTTTCGGCGGTGAAGAAGCTCCACCATCATTGCGCCTGAATGTGCTTAACCCCTTTCGCCTTTCCAGGCACTTCATTTGACCTGCCGCACCCGCAGTCGATTGGCCGCTGTCGGCGGCCCTTCGCCGTTGGCCGTCGAGGCCAGTTCGCTGAGGGCCTCCCGGATTTCCCGCGTGCCTTTTTCATGGACTTCCCGGACGTCTGCATAATCTCTGCTGACGGTCTTGCCGGAAAACCGCCCTCCGGTCTTTTCCAGATAGGTATAGACAATGTCCCGCACCGCCTGCCAGGTGTCCCGCTTTGTCTGCGTGTCCAGAGCCGTCAGGGCGTCGATTTTTTTCAGCTGGCGCCGGTGGAATCGCGAACGGAACCATTTCAACGAGGCGGCGAGCCACAGGGCCATTGCCGCGGCGGAAAGGCCTCCGGCCACCGCAACATGAAGTGCCGGAGATAGACCGGGCAGGATCCCCCCGTAAAGCAGACCGGCATCGATCGCCGCCCCCGCCATGAGGCTGACCAGCACTCCTAAAAATCCGGACCGCAGCCAGAATCGACGAACCTGTTTCCGATATCCGGTCAGGGCCTCCAAAAAGTGGGTGATCCGTTCACTGTGGGTTTCCACGAAGGTTGCCAGGTGATCGAGACGATGGCGCGGCGCCCGCAAAATGGCCTGCTTGAGGTAGTCCCGCTGGTTTTCCAGGTAGGGAAGGTAAGCGGCCTCTTTTCGAAAGGAGTCGCGGGATTCGGCGGCTGCCCGGGGAGAATAGGTCAGGTGGATCGGCGGTATGTCCTTCCGGCCGGTGATCTGGGACAAGTTCCAGCACAATGTGCCGTACACCCTGATCAGATCGATGAGCGAGGCGCATTCGTCGATGCGGTTGAGCACGTAAAGCACCCGGTCTTCGAAGGTTCGTGTCGGCAGCGTATCCCGCAGGCTGATGTGCGCCTCCCGAATGGTGCCGGCCTTGTGCGGATCGAACAATACCAGGATCAGGTCGGCAAGTTGGGCCAGGTCGCCGACCACTTCCTGATAGTTGTATCCCCGGTCTCTTTCGGTGATGCTGTCGAGCATGCCGGGGGTGTCGATGACCGCCAGGGTTCTAAGAAACGGAGCGTTGACCTTCTTGAGCCGGAAGTGAGACGTAAAGCGCTGGCCGTGCTTTTTGAGCATCTCAAAGGGGTATTCCGGGTCATTGAGAAGGTATTTTCCGTCCCGTTCCTCGGTGGTGCGCACCGGCGCATCCGATGGAAGAGACCCGTCGTGGGTGATGACGGTAAACGAATCGTCGGTGGGGGCCTGACCCGTGGCCTGGATGTCGGCGCCTAAAAACTCGTTTATCAGCGCAGATTTTCCGGCAGAGTAATTGCCCAGCACCAGTACGAGCGGCCGCCATTTGATGTTGGTCTCCAGGGCCACGTCGCTGTATCCATAGCGCAGGGCGATCGGCGTGAGCCGCTCGGCAACGGTGGCCAGGAGTTCTCCGCGAAGAGAATTGATGTAGTTTTCCCGGTGCATAACCGCCTTTCCTAAGAGCGCTTGTCAAAATAACGTTCCGATCTTATAGGGATTGTCAAACTGCCTTGGCCTCGCGAAAGTTGCTCGTTCAGCAGCTAACCAAGCCAAATGAAACGGAAATGGATTCTGACAATCCCTATAACCGGATGCTTTTGCAGGGGAAAACGAGAGCCCAACGGCCCAGGGCGGGTCCTATTCAATCACGAAGGAAAAATTTTTGCAATGGCGACGTCCCCCGCCGCTCAGTAAAAGATTTCCGTGAAGATTCGTGCGCCGGAAAAGCGATCGTCGATGATCAATGTGGCATCCCGGATCATTTCCCTGCGGCCGCACAGGTAAAAATCGTAGTCGCCCGGGGGCAGTTTTTCTGCAAGGAAGTCTGTGACGCGGCCCGGATACGTCCCCTGTCCCGGGCTTTTCCGAGAACCGAGGCAGGCCACATACTGTTTCGCGCTCTGGTAAAACAGTTCGGCGTAGTACCGCTGCTTCAAGTCCCGCACTCCGTGAAGGAGTGTAACACCCGAGACGCCGGATCGGCACATGGAGGCAAAAGGCGCGATTCCGGTGCCGGTGGCGACAAATACCGCGTGCCGGTTTGACGGATGGAATACGAAATAGCCGTGGGGGCCGGTAAAAGAGAACGAATCGTTTTTTTTAGCGGCGCCCAGCATCGGGGAAAGCACGCCTTTTGCCACGATTCTTAGGCAAATGCTCAGCAACGGGGCTGCAGGCGCACTTGCCAGGGAATAGTCGCGGGAGACGTCGCCGCGGTAAAGGCGAATTTTCTGGCCGGCGGTGAATTCAAACCCCTGGGGCCGGACCATGTCGAGTTGAACCGTCCCGGGCGACAGCTGCCGGCGTTGAAGGACTGCGGTCTTGTAGCGCGACGGATCGAAGCTGCCTTTGTCCGGGAAGGTCATGGGTTCCAGAGGATGTCTTCGACACCGGCGATTCGGTTGATATGGCGGGACAAAACAAAGAGATAATCGGACAGCCGGTTCAGATACACCAGAACGGCGGAGAGGGGCTCGGCATGGTTCTCCCGTTCTGTCAGTACCACCACCCGGCGCTCTGCCCTTCGGCAGATGGTTCGGGCCACATGGGCCCACGCCGCCGCCCGGTGACCGGCCGGCAGGATGAATCCGGTCAGCGCCGGCAGGCCGTTTTCCATCCGGTCGATGTCCACCTCCAGCAGGCGGGCGGCGTCTTCGCTCAATTTCTTGAGCATGCCCGCCGAGGGAGAGTCCGGAGTGGTCGCCAGCCAGGCGCCCAGGTGGAAGAGATCCGACTGGATCCGTCGGATTTCCCCGCCGAGCTCCGGTGCTTCCGGAGGTGTAGTCGCCGCCAGGGCGCCGAGCATCGCGTTGAGTTCATCGACGTCTCCATATGCCTCGATTCTCAGGTCGCCCTTGCTGACCCGCTCCCCGGAAAAAAGGCTTGTTTTTCCTCGATCGCCGCTGCCGGTATAGATCTTCATCCCGTAATCGATCTCCTCTGCTGCAATGTGCTCGCCCGCCGTCAGGACGGCTGGTTCGATTCTCCCTGTTCCGATTCCGCGTTCGCCTCTTTGTGGGGCCACGCCTTGAGCACGGCAAGCACCAGGGTGGCAAGGGGGATGGCGAAAAACACGCCCCAGAAACCCCAGATGCCGCCGAAAAACAACACTGCCGTAATGATTCCCACCGGATGGATGTTGACCACCTCCGAAAGCAGCAAGGGGGCGAGAAGGTTTCCGTCCAGAAGCTGGATAATCCCGTAGGCGACCAGCAGGTAGACCACCTCCTGGCTCGGTCCCCACTGGTAAAAACCCATCAGGGCGACGGGAATGGTGGTCACCGTAACGCCGATGTACGGCACGATCACGGAAAGACCCACGAGCAGCCCCATGAGCATGGCGAACTTCAGTTTCAGGAAATAGAAGGCGACCCAGCTTACCGACCAGATAATCAGGATCTCCCAGAATTTGCCCCGGATGTAGTTGCCGATCTGCTGGTCCACCTCATGCCACACCTGAATGCTGAGGTGCCGGTTGTCCGGCAGATAGGTGCTGAACCAGGCGAGGAGCTTTTCTTTGTCCTTGAGAAAAAAATAGACCATCAGGGGCATCAGGATCAGGTAGACCAGAAAGGTGATCAGCCCGCGCACGGACGCCATGGAGTAGGAAAGAAGGTTTTCCCCCATCTTGACCAGACCGGTTTGAAACACCTTGAGCATGTCCAGCAGCTGTTCCCGCGTGATGATCTCCGGATACCGCTCGGGCAGCCGCATCAACTGATGCTGAACCTTGGCGATCATGGCCGGAAGCTCCGTGACCGCTTCGGCCACCTGGATGGAAAGACTGGGCAGCAGCACAAAGAACACCACCGCCAAAAAGGCCACGAAACTGAGAAAAACCGTCAGAACCGCCAACATCCGTGGAAGCCTGTACCGCTGCAGGAAGCGGACCAGGCCTTCGAGCATGTAGGCGATGACCAGGCTGGCCAGCACCGGTGTGAGGATATCGCCGAAGATGATGATGACGGCGGTGCCGACGACCAGCAGCAGGGCAAGGATGAGGGCCTGAGGATCGGTGAGATACTTTTGATACCATTCTTTGAGAAGATGCATGTCTTTTTTATCGTCCATGTTCGCGTGTTTTGCAAGATCTCGACGATGCAAGCCTCGCCCCGCGGTCCGCTTCCAGAGATGGAGGCCCCGGCGTCGATCCCAGGCGGATGACCTGCCGGACGCAGGAGGGGACCTCGTCTGCCTGGTGGGTGACGTACAGAATCGATGGTTTTTTCCTGCGTCCGATCCGGTCGACCAGCGCCAAAAGCCGCTTTCGCATCTGCGGGTCAAGGCCCTGGCAGGGTTCGTCCAAAATGAGCAGATCCGGGGACTTGACCATGCACCGGGCCAGAAGGACCCGGCGGCGTTCGCCGTAGGAGAGCCGGTCGAACCGGTCGCCGGCCCGGTGGCCGAGCCCGACGAATGCAAGCCACCGGACGGCCTCGGCGCGTTCTTTTTCCGAGGCCCGCCGGTAAAAGCCCACCGAATCTGTAAATCCTGAAAGCACCGCAGCCAGTACCGATACCGGTTTTCTGTACCGAAGCTGAAGCTCCGGGGAGATCAGCGATATTCGGCGTTTGATCTCCCAGATCGATTCTCCGGTGCCCCGCCGACGACCGAACAGATAGATTTCGTTGGCATAGGCCTGGGGATGATCGCCTGCAATCATCGACAGCAGGGTGGTCTTGCCGGCGCCGTTGGGACCGAGTAGGGCCCAGTGTTCTCCCGGCTGTATGGTCCAGCTGACGTTTTTTACCACCGGCGAGGCGCCATAAGCAACACAGACGTTTTTCATGACCACCAGGGGAGGTTCTGCATCGGTGATCCGGCCTTTGCGAAGCGATGCGGAAACCGGCGGCAGCGCTTCCGGCGCCCCAGTCCGATCGGCAAAGAGCCGTCGCAAAAACCGTTCGGTGAGCACCTCCCGCCGCAGCCCCTGCCTGAGCACCCTGCCGTCCTGGACGCAAAGGGCGTGGGAAATCTCGGGCACGACGTTTTCCAGCAGGTGGGTCACCAGCACCACGATCCGGCCTTCTCGGATCATTTCTGAGATCGATTCCTTGAGCACGCGCCTGGAGGCAGCGTCGAGTCCTTCGAACGGTTCATCCAAGACCACGATTTTCGGTCGGCCGGCCAAGGCCTTTGCAATCAGCAGACGACGCATCTCTCCGCTGGAAAGGGCGGTGATGGCGCGGTCCAGGAGGCGGTGCACCCCGAGCCGGCGGGCGGCTTTCGGCAGGCGGCGGTCTTCTGCCGGCGGTTTGACGGAAGGCGGAAAGAGCAGTTCCCTTGCCAAAGTGACTCCCCCCGTTTGCCTGCTGAACTGCCGGGACGCGTCCAATCGGGCCTCACGGGCCGCCAGGCGTTCCAGCCGCTCGAAAGAGACGTGGCCGATACGCTCCGGTCGGGCCTCGGACACGTGGCGGACGACGTTGCCGGAGACGGCGGGGACGGTTCCCAGCAGGAGCCCGGCCAGGGTGCTCTTGCCGGCGCCGTTGGGGCCGACCACGACCCAGGATTGACCGGCCCGAATCGTCCATGACGTGCCGGGCAGGATTCGACGATCGCGAATCCGTGCTGTGACCCCTTCCAGGGACACCACCGGCGGAGGCATGGGCTTGGAAACCGTCACCGACTGCCGCCTTCGGTCCGGCCGGTCTTGTAAATGGACATGATCTTTTTTCTCATTTGAACATCTGCTCGAATCTGGGTTCCGGGGTATACTCCTTCAGGGAACTGGCGTCGGATCCATGAAAGTCGACCGTGATCATCTGCGCGCACCGCTTTTTGAGGATTTCGACGACCTCAAGATGCGCTGGATGGGTTTTGTACCGCTGCAGGGCCTCGGGGTTGGCGAACAGTGAAACCAGGGCAAAATCGTAGGAGCGTTCGTCTCGGATCACGTCCCGACCGAACTCGTAGGCGTGAATTTCGATTATCTGATTCGGCAGATCGTCGAGCATTTTCTCCAGGGCGGTGATCTGTTCTTCGGTGACCTCCGGCTTGAACTTCATCATGACCACGTGGTTGAGCATGTCTTCTCCTTTGGCAGTGTGCGGAACCAAGAACCCCGACAAAATTTGCTATCATATCGGTTTTCCACCGCTTATCAGGTTTTCTCGGAAAAAAAAATGGTCCGTTTGATCATTGGAGTTTGTTTGGGACTTGGTGCTTGGGATTTGGAAATTTTCCTCACTGAATCCTTCGGCATTGGTCGAAGTTTCACATGAGCCCGGGCGTGATCGAACACCCAAGCCGGCTAAGGCATGCATTGTCTTGACGGGTCTGACATTCGGACCAATGTTTATAGCTACTAAAAACAAAGCTGCATTCCATGCCACAGGGTATTCAGGGACAAGGAGGTGCCGATGCCGAGAGAAGAGTTCAAGATACCCGACAGGGTGGAGACCCTTTCCATCCTCTCGGCCGATGGCAGTCTGGACGAGGAGTTGGCGCCGGCCATCGACGACGACCTGCTTGTCAAGCTTTACCGGTTCATGCTGCTGGGAAGGCGGTTCGATGAGCGGCTGCTCAATCTCCAGCGGCAGGGAAGAATCGGCACCTTTCCGCCGGTATCCGGACAGGAGGCTTCCCAGGTGGGGCCGGTATCGGTCCTGGAAGAAGAAGACTGGCTGGTTCCCTCCTTCCGGGAGGCGGTTGCCGAGATGTGGCGGGGCAGGTCCATGGAAAGCATCATCATCTCGGCAAGCGGATTTTCAGAAGGGGCCAGCGAGGCCGGCGGGGAAAACAATCTGCCGGTGTCGGTGCCGGTGGGCTCCCAGATGCTCCACGCCGTTGGCATCGGGTGGGGCATGAAATACCGGGAAAAAAAGAACGTGGTCATGACGTTTTTCGGGGATGGGGCGACCTCCGAGGGCGATTTTCACGAGGCCATGAACTTTGCCGCCGTCTACCGGGCCCCGGTGGTTTTCATCTGCCAGAACAATCACTGGGCCATATCGATTCCGCGATCGAAGCAGACCCGCTCCAAGAGCATCGCTCAAAAAGCGGTCGCCTACGGAATGCCCGGCATTCAAGTGGACGGAAACGACATCCTGGCCACGGTCGCCGCCTCCAGGGAAGCCGTGGACCGCGCCCGGGACGGAGAAGGACCCACCCTCATCGAAGCCGTCACCTACCGCATGTCGGTTCACACCACGGCAGACGACCCCAAGCGCTACCGAAAAGACGACGAGGTCGAATCCTGGCGGGCCAAGGATCCGCTCACCCGTTTTGCCGGGTACCTGTCGGAAAAGGGCCTGCTCGACGAAGAAAAGATCCAAGCCGTCGAAAGCGAGATCAAGGAGAGCATTCAGGCCGCCGTGGACCACGCCGAGGAAAAAATGAAATCCATGGGCGATCCGATGGACATGTTTGATCACACCTATGAAGAGCGGCCGGCCTACCTCGAAGAGCAGCGGCAGTTTCTCGCCCGGGAGCTGAAGGAGGAGGCAAACCATGGCTAAACTGAATATGGTCCAGGCGCTCAACCTGGCCCTTGCCCAGGAGATGGAAAAAGACGACAGCGTCATCGTTATAGGAGAAGACGTGGGGGTGGACGGCGGCGTGTTCCGGGTCACCGACGGACTGATCGACCGGTTCGGTGAACGCCGGGTGGTCGACACCCCGCTTGCCGAATCGGGGATCGCCGGCATGTCCATCGGCATGGCGATCTATGGTCTGAAGCCGGTAGCCGAAATCCAGTTTTCCGGCTTTGCCTACCACTGCTTTCACCAGATCGAAAGCCATGCCGCTCGTCTGCGGCTCAGGAGTCAGGGGGCGGTCACCGTGCCCATGGTGCTGCGGGCCCCCTACGGCGGCGGGGTGCGGGCACTGGAACACCACTCCGAAAGCCGGGAGGCCTACTGGGCCCACATGCCGGGGGTGAAGATGGTGATCCCGTCCGGTCCCCGAAACGCCCGGGCGCTGATGGTCAGCGCCATTCGCGACCCGGACCCGGTGATCTTCTACGAGGCGAAGGCCCTGTACCGCGCCTTTCGCGAAGAGGTCCCCGACGAGGAAGAAACCCTGCCCATCGGCGAATCGCAGATCGTCCGGGAGGGGACCGATTTGACGATGATCGCCTACGGAGCCATGATCCGGCCGGTGCTGGAGGCCGCAGACGAGCTCGAAAAGAAAAAGGGGGTGCAGACCGAGGTCATCGATCTGCTGACCGTCTCTCCGCTGGACGACCGCCTGTTCACCGAGTCGGTGAAAAAGACGGGCCGGGCGGTGATCGTCCACGAGGCGCCGCGAAGCTTTGGTCCCGGTGCGGAAATCGTCTCCCGGCTCGTGGAAAAATCCTTCTATCACCTGGAGGCGCCGATCGCCCGTGTTACCGGATTCGACATGGTGATTCCGCTGTTTGCAAGGGAGAAGGCCTATATTCCCAGTGCCGGGCGGATTTTCAGGGCGGCCGTACAGGCGCTTGAAACCGAGCCCTGATGAAATCGCTGACGCGCTTTCATGTAAGTTTCGCGTTCCGCGAAACAGGACAGAAGATCAAACGGGGAAACCCTCTTCACCGCAGGAAAGAAACGAAGCGTTTGACTTCGCGCTCGGCGTAAAACCAATCAAGTAGAACGGAGATCCCGATGGCAAGAGAATTCAAGCTGCCGGACCTGGGAGAGGGGATCCACGAGGGGGAAGTGGTCTCGGTGCTGGTGTCGGTAGGCGACGGGGTCAGCGAGGGAGACCCCCTGCTGGAGGTGGAAACCGACAAGGCGGCGGTGGAAATACCGTCCCCTTACACCGGCATGATCGAAGAAATCCGGGTCGAGGCCGGGGACGTGGTCAGCGTGGGCGACGTTCTGGTGGTCTTCGGCGATGCCGCGGAAGCCAGAGAAGCGGCGAAGGACAAAAGGGAAGAAAAAGCGCCGCCGGTCGAAAAGCATCGAAAATCAGAGGACGCGCCTGCCCGGGAAGGAAAGGGATCGGCCGAGGCCGGTGAAGCAAAAGAATCTGCACCGGCCGGCGAACGAAAAGAGCCCCGGCGGGACGACGGAAGGCCGGTGCCGGCCTCTCCATCCACCCGGAGGCTGGCGCTGAAGCTCGGAGTGGATCTGAGACAGGTGCCCCCCTCCG
>Ga0207752_1001432_pt1 | contig 10887 bp, 7 predicted proteins | sample Pon2CUnioCityCA_6_FD_187272 | JGI IMG/M metagenome (GOLD analysis project Ga0207752, IMG submission 187272) | Marine sediment microbial community from Union City, CA, USA - Pond 2C Sediment 2 (SPAdes) | ecosystem: Environmental > Aquatic > Marine > Intertidal zone > Salt pond sediment ... | reverse complement strand
CTTTCCGGTAAAACGTAACCGGCGGCATCGGGCAGAGTCGAGACCAGAGCGGCGAAGGTCGCTGTATCCAGAGTCAGGTCCTTAGCGCCCCAGATAACCAAGGTGGGCTGGGACACGGCCTTTACATCGGGCGTCAAGTCGTGAATCGAGCCGGGGGTGTACATGATATGCGGCGAGGCGCGTTTATAATCGGCGGCAATTTGCAGACGCGCGTTTTCTGAAAAGTGGTTCCTGCTGGTGGAGTCCAGTCCTAAGAGGATATTTACCAGCCACTCAGGCGTCAAGCGCAGCGCTTTCTCGCTCCATTCCGGGCGGCGATTGAGGCGCCGTAATACAGGTGAGAGTTGTATCGGAGAATAAAATGGATCGATCAATACCAAACTGCGCACCTGTTGTGGGTGGCGCAAGGCGTACAGCAAGCTGAAGTAGCCGCCTAGGGAATGTCCCACCAGAGTAGCCGGCTCATGCTGGGCCTGATCTGCGATCCAATCCTCGATGACGTGGAATACTTCTTGAGCAAGGTAGTCCTGGGGATCTTCGGACTTGTAGCTTTCGCCATGCCCGGGTAGATCGAGGGCGTATACCCGATAGCCGGCGGAGGCCAGGTCCGGAAGCAGGGCTTCCCAATCGTAGAGTGAGGCGGCAACGCCGTGCAGCAGAATGATCGGCGGCCCGTGGCCCTGGACGACATAATTTATAGTTTTGGAATTACGGATGACATTCGAATGCTGGCTCATAGCTATGAAAATCGGTGATTATCAGACTGTTTTTTTGTTAACTGGTGTTTGCAAGTGCTTCAAGCCCCCTGGCCCGGCAGACGCTTTAATAATCCTCCGTAGTTTGGTTGAGGTTAAGTTTAAATCGTCTGATCAGCTCACGCCGCAGGACTTTCCCGATAAACGTTCTGGGGAAATCATCCACGAAAATAACCAGGCGCGGAACAAGCTCCGGTGGCAAACGACGTTTGCAATAAGCGATTATGGCCTCCGCGCCGGGATGCTCCTGTTTGGTGATCACAAATGCGATCGGCTGGCCGGCGACGGCCACCACGGCCGCATCTTGAATCTGCGGGATTTCAAACAGCACTTCTTCTACGTCGCGAGGAAACGCCGGCTCTCCCGGTCTGGAAGGATACCACATGTCGGCTTTTCTGGCGATAATGCGGAAGTAGCCATCGGCGTCCATCTGGGCGACGTCTCCGGTCAACAGCCAACCGCCTTTCTTCAACACGCGGCGCGTGGCGCGCGGATCCTGCCAATACCCCAGCATGACTTGCGGCCCGCGCACAGCCAGTTCGCCGATATGTCCAGGAGGCACCTCCTCGGTGCTGTGCTTTAGGTGGACGATGCGCGCCTGTGTGGACGGCAGCGGGATACCAATGCTGCCCACTTTGCGAGTGCCGTCGAGCGGATTGGCGTGGGTGATGGGGGAAGCCTCGGTCAGGCCGTAACCTTCCACCAGGCGGCCGCGAGTCAGTTTCTCAAAAGCTTCCTGAACTTCCACAGGCAGCGGAGCCGATCCGCTGATGCAAGCCCGAATAGAGCGGATGCCGTATTTGCGCACGTCCGGATAATCTTTGATGGCGACGTACATGGAGGGCACACCCGGAAAGATGGTTGGGCGCAATTTTTGGATGGTTTTCAGCACCTGTGCGACCTCGAAGTTTGACTGGAGCAGCAGGACCGCGCCGATCGCGATCGGCACGGTAAGGGCTGCCGTCATGCCGTAGCTATGCGAGAATGGCAACACACACAAAAATCGTTCACGCCCTTCCTGTGCATCCGAAATCCAGTGCCGGGTTTGAAAAGCATTGGCGACCAGGTTGCGGTGGGAAAGCATGACACCTTTGGGTTCGGAAGTTGTGCCGCCAGTATATTGGATGACCGCCAGGTCCTCCGGCAAACACTCGATTTCCGGCTCTGATTTGCTGTGAGTTTTGCTCATCCGTTTGAAGATATGCATGCTGGCATCCAGCGGGATGTCCAGTAAGTGTCTTCTGCGCCGTTCACGAGAAATCAGGAAACCTGCCCGTTTCAAGGCTGGCAAATAGTCCGCAATATGTGTGAAAATAATATGTTGGAGCGGGGAACTGCCGTCTGGTTCAAGTTCACTCTGGATGCGATAGAACAACTCGTCGAATTGTGTCAGAGTCACCAGGACGCGCGCGCCGGATTGGCGAATGTAGCGAATCAGCTCCTTCGATTCTACCGTCGGTTGGGTGAAGACAACTACAGCACCGGCTTTCAACGTCCCAAAGAAGCTGATCACCAACTGTGGCGTGTTGGGCATAAACAGCAGCACCCGGTCGCCTTTCTCCACACCCAGGGAGCGCAACGCGTTAGCAAAGCGATTAATTTCCTGATTGAGACGCCGGTACGAGATGCGCTTGCCCTCGAAATAAATGGCCGCGCGACCTGGGAAGCGGCGTGCAGCCGAGAGCAGTAATTCCTGGACTGGGATATCAGGCACGGCGACAGTGTAGGGCACGCTTTCATCGTAATACGGCAGCCAGCGCCGTTGCTCGATCAAGGCGGCGCGCTCTTTCTCTTCGGCTGAAACCTGCGGTTGCCTCCAGGACCCATCCGGTGTTTCAAGAAAACGGGTGATGGCGCGGTTTACCGCCTCGCGGCGTTCGAGCATCACCATATGTCCGGAGGCGCCCACGTCCAGTTCCTCCGAATAGGGAATGGCGCGCCCGACTTCCTCGAACATAGGGCTTTCAAAAACCAGGTCCATTTGGCCGCGGATGACCAGGGTTGGAATCGTAAGGCTGCGGAACATACTCCAGCCATTCCACCTAGAGAGGTTCTCAACGTACCAGGCTTTTAGGATATTCGGCGGCGCGCCGAGCCAGCCGCGTGTAAAAGGCTCTAAAAGGCTTAAAGTTGTATAGGGTAGTTTGAGCAATAAGCGGTAGAACGGGTTCAATTTGAACTCGCCGGCAGTAGCGATCAGGACCAGGTGGGAGACACGTTGTGGGTTAGCCGCGGCAAATTCCGTGGCGATGGCGCCACCAAAGGAGTGTCCTACCATGACGAAAGGATCCTGCACCTGAAGCTGGTTGAGGGCGTGCTTAAACTCCTCCAGGATAACGGGCATGCTGTAGTTCGTGACGCGCCGGCTGGAGCGCCCGTGTCCGGGTAAATCGGGAGCGGCGACGCGGTTCGCCCGGGAGAAATGATTGAGCTGGTATTGCCATTGCAAAGCCTGTCCCCCGTACCCGTGGACGAAAATCAGCGTCCCTTGCGCTTGTTCCGGAGAGATATCGATAACCGAAAGCCGCCTTACGGGTTGGTTTGAAACACGCACCTCGCGCCGGTAGAGTTCGAGGTCAACTTCCATAATCACAGTCTACTTTAGTTACGTCCACTCGTCAATTGCAAAGGAATTGGGCGCCTGTTGTTTAAGCCCTGAGTTTTTAAATATCGTAAGTAACTATCGGCCATTAGGATTGTATAATTGAGCTGTTACAAATGAGCTCGCAGCTCACCAAAACATCCCGGCCTGTGGAAGAAATTTGATCTCACTCCAAGATGGCGCAAGAAGACCGGGAGATGTTATAAAGAAGAGAGCTGGCGGGCGGGCGTCCGGGCAAGCTGCCCGAAGTGTGAGGCGCCCTTAGCCGGAAATGTGAAGTTCTGTGCAGAATGCGGCGCAAAAACGAGCTGAAGATTATTAAGGAAAGGTAACTGCTTATGTCCGTGAAAGCCTCTTCAATTCAATTGAACACCCAGGGAAATGCCGACATTCACGACATCACCGACCAGGTCAGCGGGGCGGTCGAGGAGAGCGGGCTGCAAAACGGTATTGTGACCATCTTTTGTCCCTCCTCTACCAGTGCCCTTACGACCATCGAATACGAATCCGGCGCGCTCAACGACCTGCGCCGGCTGTTCGACGAAATCGTCGACCCAGAGCGCCATTATGCCCATAACGCCCGTTGGGGCGACGGCAACGGCCATTCCCACGTGCGGGCGGCTTTGCTAAAAGCTTCCTTTACCGTGCCTTTCAACGACGGCCATCTGACGTTAGGCACCTGGCAGCAGATCATCTATATCGATTTTGATAACCGTCCCAGGAGACGCGAGTTGGTTGTGCAGATGATTGGGGAATAAGGCTGTGCTTCGAGTTATAGGCTTCTTTTGGAGATGCCAGGATAGTTAAGGGCCGTTCTTGCTAGCGAAGATTCCCAGGTGATTGCCAACGCTGCGCTCTTTCCCGGGAATATTGCGGTCGATGGGGGAATTAAGAATGACCGCTTTTCCGTTCCTGCCTTCCATCACCAGCGTGGAAGAACCGCCGCCGTCCATATTCATCCCGCTGTGCCCTCCAAATTCCAGGATTAGATCGGCCAGTTCGTTCAAAGTTGCGCCCTCACTGTAGCCGGTTTGGCGTCCATCCACCACCAGGATGATCAACTGTCGCCTGGGTTTGTCCAGCGCCACGGCTGTGCGCGGCTGAGGTGTGTTATCGCCGCCTGGCGCGACCAGCGATTTCCCATTTTCTACTACCATCAGATTGCCGGAGATCGCGTTGTACACACCCCCGATTGGATTGTTAAAGCGTGCCCGCCGGTCGCGCGAAATGTACAGCGTAGGTTCCGCATCCCGGTGTTGGGAATACACAACGCCTTGTGAAGCGGAGAGCCCGATTGGATCGACGCGATCGCCGGGATGCGGGTAATAATCCAGCCAGCTATTGGAACGCCAGGGCGTGACACCATCGCCGTTTACGGCTAATTGCAGGTCAAATTCTTCCAGGAAACTGGAAGTAGGGCGCGCTTCTAAAGGTAATTCTGCGTCTGGGTCGCCGGGGGTCACCAGGAATTCGATTCCACTTTCGCGCAGCGAGACTGTTACTACGTGAATGACCAGCGGGCGCGGCGATTGGCGCACCTCCCGGACATACTGGATGCCTTGAAAGAGGGTCTGATTTTTCTCCGCAGGTTGGCTGCGTACCTGGAACCAAACCCAGGCGCTGCCGGCTAAAAAAAGGACGGCCAAAAGGCAAGCGGACACGATTATCAGGACTGCAGTGAAGACCTTTTTGTGCACTACGATTCCCCTTCTGAATCCAAGTCAATCTTCCAGATACGAAGGGTGCCATCGTCCGAGGCCGAGGCGACCATAGTTCCCAGAGGCGAAAAAGCAACCTGATTGACCGAGGCGGTGTGCCCCGAAAAAATGCGCAGCGGTACCGGCAGGAATTCTTCTTCTAACAGGCGCCACAAGCGGACGCTGTTATCCTTAGAGCCCGAAACCATCAGGCTGCCGTCTGGAGAGAAAGCCAGACCATTTACCGCCGCAGAATGCCCACGCAAGGTCTGCAGTAGCAGGCCGCTTTCCACCTGCCAGACATCGATTCTGCCGTCCTCGTGGCCGGAGACCAATAGTTTGCCATCCACAGAAAAGGCTACGCTGGTGGCCGCCTGGCCTGGCTCGCTAAAATGATGCACCCAGGAACCATCGGACACCTGCCATACCCGCACGCTGCCATTTTCCTCAGACCAAGCCACCAGCGCACCATTGGGAGAGAAGGTTACATCCGTGATGGCCGTCATGCCTTCGTCGATGGTAGCTAGCGGTTTGCCGTCAGCGGTTCTCCACAGCCGCACAGTAAAATCCTCCGAACACGAAACCAGGCTGCGACCATTGGGGGAGAAAGCCAGGCGTACAACCCGCCCGGCATGCCCTTCCAAGGTTTGCTGAAGTTGGCCATTCGAAACTCGCCACAGACGGATCAGGCCGTCATAGGATCCGGAAGCCAGAGTCGCTCCATCGGGAGAGAAATCCAAACTGGTTACCGGGAAGGGGTGCCCAAGCATGGTGCGCAAGAGCGCGCCTTCTCTCACCCGCCACAGCCGCATGGTGTCGTCGACCGAGCCGGAAGCGATCAGGCTGCCATCGGGGGAAAATGTCACGCTTAGCACTCGCGAAGTATGCCGGTCCAGCGTATGCAAGGCTTGCTCGACGACTACCGTAGGTGTGGGCGGCGCCAGGCAATTGGGCGCCAGTGTAGGCGCACTCAGGCGCTGGAAAAGCCTGTTATTGGCCTCACTGCTCTCGTATACCCAGGAGCTGGAATCGAGGGAGACCAAGGTTTCTTCCTGGAATGTGGGAAACCATAATGTTATACTGCGCCCTGCTTGCAGGCCGGTTTCAACGATTTGTTTGGACCCATTGACATCCACAACAAAACGACTTGCCTCCCGGTTGCCCTGATTCTCGATGACTACCCGGGTACCAAGCTGCGCCAGGGGATTGCTGCACAGGTCTTCGGCGCCCGCATCGATGGATATCGATTGGATGACCAGGTCTGGAAAACCCTGCGGAGTTTGGGAAGGCGCCGGCGTGGGAGAGGCAGCCGGGGTCGGGGGAAGTAGGTTCCTGGATAGGGAGCAGCCAGTGAAAAGGGAAAGCGCCAGGAAACTCAAAATCAGGTTGATCGTCCGAAACTTATGAGTTGCCATGGCGCTTACGTAAGGTCCGTTTGGCGGATAAATCGAAGGGCTCGCAGCCCAAGCAGGCTACGAAGAATAGACGGGTAGTGTGTGGCGCCCCGGTCAAAAAATCTATAAATTTAAGGGAACTTCTTCGGCATGCATGGCGTTGAAGGCCGCAATTGAAACCTCCAGCATCTCCAAGTCCGGTTCTCGAGTGGTCAGGTGCTGCAAAGCCAGGTTTGGTTTAATGATCCAACGTACCAGAGGAGAATTCAGGTGGGTTGCCGTCCAACGGATATATTCGTAGGCGATCCCTGCCAGCAAAGGTAGGGCGATGACCCGGCTGACCAATCTCCAGGAGAGAGGCAGCGGACCCAGCAAGCTGAAAAACAGTACGGAGAACAGTACCAAAGTCAACAGAAATGCCGTCCCGCAGCGAGGATGCTCGAGAGAGAAATGCGAAACGTTCTCGGGCGTCAGGTCCACGCCGGCTTCGAAGGCATTAATGGTCTTGTGCTCTGCGCCGTGATAGGCAAACACCCGGCGCACGTCGGGCATCAGGCTGATCAACCAGATATAGGCAATCAATAAAGCCAGCCGGATAAGTCCCTCCAGCAGGTTGCCCCACCAGGCGTTCCAAGCAAACAAGTTCTCGCTTAGCTGGCCTACCGAAGCCGGGACCAGGAAAAACAGGGATATTCCGAAGACGAAGGCAAATGCCAACGTGAACCACAGTTGTGGGCCTTCGAGCTGTTCGTCCTCACCGGTCTGGGCATTCGCCGAAATGGTCAAGGCTCGCATTCCCAAGCCCAAAGCATCCCACAGGGCAATCAAGCCTCTTAAAAATGGGATTTTGATGATCTTTGACTTGTAGATGCCGCCCAGCGGTTCGGTATGGATAATGATCTGTTTATCGGGTGCGCGCATGGCGATGGCGACACCCGAGGCCCCGCGCATCATAACCCCTTCAATAACTGCCTGTCCACCGTAAGTTGGTATTTTTTCGTTCATATCACCATCACTATTGATTGTAGATTGGCGCTGCTTTTGGCAGCATATGGATAAAAATGGGAAATTACCTGTCTTTTCAAGGATTGTACGATCTGGGAACGGTGGCGTCAAGTGCGGAACGAACACTCTGAGCAAATATTAAAGTAGACCCAGGTGCATTGCACGGTGCGAAGCACTTGGAAGTCCAATGCACCTGGCAATATGCCTAGAGACTGGCCAGATTGTCCAGGTAGACAATCAACGTCTGGATGCCGCGGAAGAAAGTCGGCAGGTGAATTTTCTCGTTGGGTCCGTGCAAGTTATCATCCGGCAGACCGAAACCGGTGTTTACAGTCTCGACACCCAGAATCTGCTTGAGGTGCGAGACTACCGGGACGCTGCCGCCTTCCCGGCGGTAAACCGGGCGCTTGCCCCACACGGTTTGCATGGCGTCGCTGAGCTTTTTAACGGCTGGGATATCCAGATCGGCCAAGGAGGCCGGGTTGCTTGACAGTTTGAGCACCTCCCAGCGCACGGTTTCGGGAGCGTTTTGCTCCAGGTATTGCAGAAGCTGTTGGTGAACTTCCTCAGGATCCTGGTTAGGCACCAGGCGCATGGAAATTTTGGCCATGGCCTTAGCAGGCAGTACAGTCTTCGTGCCTTCTCCGGTGAAGCCCGACAACAGGCCGTTCACTTCCAGCGTGGGCCGCCCACCCACTCGCTCGATCGCTGTGTAACCCGTTTCGCCCTTCAACGCCGGCGCGCCGGATTGTGTCAAATAGAAATCTTCGTCCATAGGCAGGCGCGATAACTCGAGACGCTCCTCTTCACTAAGCGGCTTGACCGAGTCGTAAAAACCGGGCAGTGTCACGCGACCCTGATCATCGTGCATGCCGGCAATTAATTCACACAACACCTGAGCCGGATTGTGAATGACGCCGCCGAAGGATCCGGAATGCAGGTCGTGATCCGGCCCGGTCAGCCGTAATTCGAAGTAAGCCAGGCCGCGCAAGCCGTAGGTAATCGTGGGTGTATCCGCACCGATCATGCCGGTGTCCGGATTGACGGCGAAATCGCACTTCAACAGATCCTTATGCTCACGCATGAAACTTTCCAGGTTGGGCGAGCCGATTTCTTCCTCCCCTTCAAGCAGGAATTTTACGTTCACGTGCAAGCCGGTCGTGCGCATCAGGGCCTCTACAGCCTTCAGGCTGGCGATCACCTGGCCTTTCATGTCAGATGCGCCCCGGGCATACAAATTATCGCCGCGTTTGGTGGGTGTAAATGGCTGGCTGTCCCATTTTTCCAGTGGTTCGGCTGGCTGCACGTCGTAGTGCCCGTAGATCAGGAGGGTGGGTTTATCCGCACCGGCCTGTAACCATTGTCCATAGACGACCGGATGCCTCCCAGTGGGGTAAATCTTTACTTCACGCATATCCAGGCTGCGCAACTGATCGGCCACCCATTCGGCGGCGATTTGGATGTCTTGTTTCGCTTCAGGGTCGGTGGATATGGAGGCGATGCGCACAAATTGCTCCAATTCATCCACAAAGCGTTCGCGATTGCGCTCGGCGTAGTCCAGAGCTTTTGAATGTTGATCGGTCATGAGGTCTCCTAAATTATCGCTGGTATTTTTGTCTGGCGCTGGGTTTTGCTCCCGGTCAGTGCAAAATGCCGTGATTGATATTGGATCATCAGCGGTAGCGGGAGTACTTATTCCTCCACCGGGTTGACTCTGTTGATCGAGATAAACGTCAGATAACAAACCACCAGGAAGGCTGTTATCAGGATGGTGAACACGAAGAAACGCAGGTTTTGAGTTGGGTTGGCCAGCCGGACAGCAATGTCCTTAAGAATGGATTTTGGATGGATTAGCAGGTCCCAACTGTTCCAGCGGTCGAAACGGCCCAGATAAATGCCTAACCCGCTTAGGGCCAGCGCCCCGGCAGCGAAGAGCCAACCCATGATCCAACCCAGGTAGTCCCTGACGATCATATGCATGCTGCGCAGCGAGGCAATCGCCAGGAAAATTCCCGTCCATGAGAAGGAAGCCAACAAAAAGATATCGTACCACAAAGGCACCGGTGGACGGTGCTGCAGGTGCAGAAAATCGGTCACGATATAGGGGGCATTGGGAAAGAACAGCAGCCACAGTCCGCCCGGAATGATCAGCATCCACCATTGGCGGGGGAAAATACGCTTCAGGAGGGCAGCAAAAAAGCTGAAAAGGTAGGGCAGCCAGGCCAAAAACAAGTTCCAAACCAGGTTTCGGTACGGGCTCCAATTATCACTCAGATAGACGCGCCCCAAGAAAATGCTCAATGCCAGGATGCTGGAAAGCACCAATGGATAGAGCATCTGGTTGACCATAAAACGGTTAATCTCGGAAAGAAATCGGGGCATAGTTTACCTCCTGAGCCGATTATATGCGATTTTCTGGCTCGCTCGAGAGTGGATCCAAACCCCTGGCCTTAACCGCAAAAACCGTGCTACAATAAGCCCACTTGGATCGGTGGTCGCCGTGAGCAAAGGCTTGCGACGGCGTCGGGGCCACTCCCCGTCGAAAAGTGCCGCCGTTCATATCGTAGGCTGGAATAAAACAGCCGGTGCAAATTATCACACCGATCCATGACCCTCTGGAAAAAATATACCCTCGCAAAAACAATTCAAGATGCCGTTAAGGCTCTGGCGAATACGCCAGGCCGATCCTGTTTGATTGCCGGTGGCACAGATTTGCTGCTGGACTTGCAACAGGGCCGTCACGCACCTGTGGACACACTGGTTGACGTGACTTGCATACCCGAACTGACCGCCCTCGAAATCCGCCAAAACGAACTGTTCATTGGCGCTGCCGTCCCGCTGAACCGGGTGGTTGCCTCTGCAGTGGTTCACCGGCATGCGCAGGCCCTGGAAGAAGCAGGAGCTTTGATCGGCGGCCCGCAGGTGCGCAATACCGCCACTTTGGGGGGAAACGTGGGGCACGCTCTGCCGGCTGCGGATGGCACCATCGCCCTGGTGGCGCTCGGCGCCGAAGCGCAGGTGGCCGGACCTGCGGGCACGCGGCGCGTCCCGCTGGTGAACCTGTTTCTAGGGCCAGGTCGATCCACGTTGAGTGCAGGCGGCGAGCTGCTGGTGGGATTTTATATTCCCTTAGGCAACCCGGATGACTGCCAGGCATCGGCCTTCAGAAGGGTAATGCGCCCGCAAGGTGTCGCCATCGCCATCCTGAACACAGCCATCTGGTTACGCAGGCAGGCGGACCGAATCGCCGATATCCATATCGCAGTTGGGCCCTCCGGACCAACGCCAAGGCGTTCACAAAAGGCCGAGGCGGTCTTACGCGGCCGGCGCCTTAATTTACAGACTGAGGTCTGGCTGGACGAAGCGATCGATGTCTTACTGTCAGAGGCCAGTCTGCGCACTAGCCCTCACCGCGCCACACAGGCCTACCGGCA
>Ga0207752_1001431_pt1 | contig 10889 bp, 7 predicted proteins | sample Pon2CUnioCityCA_6_FD_187272 | JGI IMG/M metagenome (GOLD analysis project Ga0207752, IMG submission 187272) | Marine sediment microbial community from Union City, CA, USA - Pond 2C Sediment 2 (SPAdes) | ecosystem: Environmental > Aquatic > Marine > Intertidal zone > Salt pond sediment ... | reverse complement strand
CGAGCTGCGGCTCAAGAATTACATCGGCCTGGGCGATACCTTCTGGGGACAGGGGCCGCTGGTGCGCTCGATCGTCCAGAGCGACGGCGTGCCCGAACTATTGCACCGGGGCGCCCAGGCCATCGGCTGGGAGAACCGCCGGCCGTCCGGTTCGCAGACGGGGCGCTACCGCCGGGGCATCGGCGTCGGGCGCGGGTTCCACACCTCCAGCGCCGGCGCGCCGCAGCCCGGCGACGTGATCGACTTCTCCGGCGCGATGGTCAAGGTCAACACCGACGGCTCGGTGGACGTGGTGACGGCGCTGATGGATCACGGCGGCGGAACGCTGGAGGCGGTGGCCAAGCTGGTGGCCGAGGCGCTGTGCGTGCCGCTGGACAAGGTCGATATCGCTCCGGCCGAAACCCGCTCAACGATCTACGACGTCTGTACGCACGCCACGCGGGGTGTCTACGCCGGCGGCGGCGCGGCGGTGAAGGCCGCCCGGACCGTGCGGCAGGATCTGCTGGAGACGGGGGCCAACTACCTGAACGTGATGCCCGACGCGCTGACGATCGAGTTGGACGAAGAAGTAGGGCAGGGCATCATCTATACCCCTGCGATCCCCGACCGCCGGATGACCATCGCGGAACTTGCCACCCGCTGCTGGACCGAGAGTCGGAAGACATTCGCTGCGGTGGAGAGCTACCGCGCGGTCCATTGCCCCCCGGCGTACGTCAACGTGTTCGTGGAGGTGGAGGTGGATACGTGGACCGGCCAGGTGCACACCAAGCGTGCTGTGTTGGGCAGCGACTGTGGCACGGTGGTCAATCCGAAGATGGCCGCCGGGCAGTTGGAAGGCGGACTTTCGATGGGCGCCGGCTTCTCCCTCTACGAGAGTGGCGAGTGGGACGCAGATGGACAGCTCGTATCCCAGGGCTATTGGATCGACGCCAAGACGCCGGCCATCAACGAGAGTCCGTACCTCAAGGACCAGGAGGTTCATTTCGCGGACACCCACGAGCCCAGCGGACCTTTCGGCGCCAAGGGGATCGGGGAGGCGGCGACCAATCCGGTCGCCGGCGCCTACGCCAACGCGATCTATAACGCGATTGGTATCCGTTTCTACGAGTTGCCGATCACGCCGGAGAAGATTCTGTCTGCGTTGAGGCAAGGGAGTAGGGAGTAAGGAGTAGAGAAAGTCTGATGAACGAGATGACGAATTCGCACATCCTGGTGAGTGAGTTTGAGTACCTGGAACCCAGGACGATGGAGGAAGCGATCTCCCTGCTGGGCGGACGCGGGGATCGGGCGCAGGTACTGGCCGGTGGGACCTATCTACTGGTGCAGATGAAGATGGAGCGCCTGGCGCCGGAATGCGTGGTCAACATCGAAAAGATCCCTGGGCTGGGCGGCATCACACCACAGGGTGGCGGGCTGCAGGTCGGCCCACTGACTAGGATCCGCGCGCTCCGCGATGCCCCCGAGATTCGGGCCGACTATGCGGCGCTGGCCGAGGCGTGTGCCGCCTTCGGATCGGCCCAGATCCAGATGATGGGCACGCTGGGCGGCAATCTGTGCAACGGCTCGCCGGCTTCGGACACGGTGCCGGCGCTGATGGCGTTCGACGCCCAGCTCACGCTCGCCGGCCCCGCGGGCGAGCGCTCCCTGCCGGTCGAGGAGTTCCTGGTCGGCCCGGGTGAGACCGCCCTGCGGCCCGGCGAACTGCTCGTGGCAGTCCAATTACCCCTCGCAGGGGGAGAAGCATCGCTCCCCTCCCCTCGTAGGGGAGGGGCCGGGGGAGAGATCAAGGTCGGCAGTGCCTTCATCAAGATATCGCGGGTGGCGGCCGACCTGGCGAAGGCCAGCGTGGCGGCGGTACTGGTGCGCGAGGGCGATCGAGTCGTGGACTGCCGGCTGGCTTTCGGATCGGTCGGGCCGACGGTCGTGCACACCAGGGGGGCCGAAGAGATACTGACCGGCAAGCCATTCAGCGCCGACCTGACGCTTGAGGCCGGCCGGGTCGCGGCAGAAGAAATCTCCCCCATCGACGACGTGCGCTCCACCGCCTGGTACCGGCGGGAGGTGGTCAAGGCCCTCACCCACGACGTCCTGCAGGCGGCGTGGGAGCGGGCAGGGGAGGGAGGGGACAAGGGGACACGGAGACAAGGGGGCACGGAGACAAGGGGACAGCCCGCACCCGAACATGCAACACGAAACACGAAACACGAAACACGTCCCACGCTTCGCCTCGGCCCCACCGACCGGCACCTCATCCACCTGACGGTCAACGGCGTCCGCCATGAGCTTTCCGTCGCCCCTAACGAGCTGCTGCTGAATGTGCTGCGCGAGCGGCTGGGGTTGACCGGCACCAAGTACGGCTGCGGCATCGGCGAGTGCGGCGCCTGCACGGTTCATCTGAATGGGGTGCCCGCGCTCGCGTGCCTGGTGCTGGCCGTTGCGGCCGATGGGAGCGAGGTGCTGACCGTCGAGGGGCTGGCCGGTCCCGGCGGCAAGCTGGACCCGCTGCAGGAATCGTTCATCGAGCACACGGCGTTCCAGTGCGGGTACTGCACGCCGGGCATGTTGATGATGACCAAGAGCTTGCTGCGCGAGGTTCCCTCTCTCACGGAGGACGACGTACGAGACTATCTGAAGGGGAATCGGTGCCGGTGTACGGGTTTTGCTAGCATTGTGCGGGCGGTGATGGAGTGTGGGGGGGACACGGATTAGCAGGATTAAGTGCGGAGGGTTTCAGGTTCCAGGTTTCAGGGTTTCAAGTTGCGCGTCCTAACCCGAACGCCGACGCGGGCCGCGGACGGCCCAGCTGCGGTCGGACTGAAACTTGAAACCTGAGACACCAATTGGATGGGGTGGTTTGCAGGACTGAGATGGATCACATTTGAAAGGAGAGGTTAGATGCTGCCGGAGTTTGAGCTCTTGATGCCGGAGACGCTGCCGGAGGCCCTGGAGATGTTGGCCGGGGGTGCGCCGGACGTCACACCGCTGGCCGGTGGCACGGGCCTGCTCGTCGACATGCGCGGCGGCCTTCGCCGTCCCGGCGTGTTGGTAAACATCGGGGGCCTGGACGAGCTGCGCGGCGTCCGCAGGGAGGATGGGCACGTGGTCGTGGGCGGTGGCGTGACCATCGCCGAGCTGGCGGAGGCACCTTTGATCGCTGAGCAGGCTTCCGTACTGAGGCAAGGCGCCCAGGTGTTCGCCAACCCGCTGGTGCGCAACCGGGCCACGCTGGGGGGCAACCTGGCGTACGCCTCGCCCGCGGCGGATACAGCGCCGCCGCTGCTCGTGCTGGAGGCCGAGGTCGAGCTGGCGAGCAAGGAAGGGAAGCGGTGGGTGCCACTCGAGGACTTTATCACCGGTGTGCGCCAGACGGCGTGTTGCCAGAACGAGCTGCTGACGGCCGTGCGCTGGCCGCTGCCTTCGCCCCACGCCGTCGGGGCCTTTCGCAAACTGGCGCTGCGCAAGGCCGACGCCATCGCCGTGGTGAGCGTGGCCGTGATGGTCGAGCGCGACGAGGACGGGCGCTGTAGAGAGACGCGCATTGCGCTGGGGGCGGTGGCCCCCACGCCCATCCGCGCCCACGCCGCGGAGGATCTGCTGCGTGGCCAGGCGCTGACGCCCACCGCCATCGCAGAGGCCGCTCAGATCGCCGTGGACCATACGTCCTGCATCGACGACGTCCGCGCCTCGGCCGCCTACCGCAAGCGGGTGACCGATGCGCTCGTGCGGCGGCTGCTGAGCGAGATCGCGGGAGACTAGGCAGTAAGGATGACTGTCAACGCGCCCCCTAATCCTTATTCCATATTCCCTACTCCCTCGCCCAAACACGAATTTGGCAGTTAACCTACAGGAGGAACGTAATGCAACCAAAAGTAGTAGCCCTGACTATCAACGGCCGCGAGCACCACGTCGCGCTGGCGCCCAACGTGACGCTGCTCCAGGCCCTGCGCGACCTGGGATATACCGACGTCAAGAACGGCTGTGAGAAGGGAGACTGCGGCGCGTGCACCGTGCTGATGGACGGCAAGGCAGTGAACAGCTGTCTCGTCCTGGCCTGGCAGGCCGAGCGAGCCGAGATCGTCACGGATGCCGGGTTGGGGACGATGGATGACCCGCACCCGCTGCAGGAATCATTTGCCGACGCCGGCGCTGCCCAGTGCGGCTACTGCACCCCGGGGATGATCATGGCAGCTAAGGGGCTGTTGGACCGCAACCCGCACCCCACCGAGGACGAGATCCGCGAGGCCATCTCCGGCAATCTGTGCCGCTGCACCGGCTACGCCCAGATCGTCAAAGCGATCCAGATGGCGGCGGAGCGAATGAGCGAATGAGCGAATCAGCGAGTCAGCGAATGAGCAAATCAGCAAATCGGTGCATCAGCGGTTGGATGTCCCCAAGACCTGCAGATTTGCAGACTTGCAGATTTGCAGACTTGCACTTTCGCTTTCAGGAGGTATGTTAAACAATGACCGTTAAAGTCAAACCACTCCCCCCCATTGAGCTGCCCGAATTGCGCACGGTGGGCAAGCCGCTGCGCCGGGTCGATGCATTGGGCAAGGCGGTGGGCGCCACCGTCTACGCTGGCGACTTCTCCATGCCGCAGATGCTCCACGCCAAGGTCTTCCGCAGCACCCAGTCCTCGGCGCGCATCAAGCGGCTGGACGTGAGCAAGGCGCAGGCGCTGCCCGGCGTGGCCTGTGTCCTGACGGCCGCCGATCTGCCGGACGCCAAGCTGACCACCGACATGCCCGGCCAGACCGGCCAGAAACGGCGCACGGGGTCAGACGCACCGGTGCTGTCCGCCGACCGGGTGCGCTTCGTCGGCGAGCCCATCGCGCTGGTGGCGGCCGAGACGCTGGTCATCGCCGAGCGAGCGCTGGAGATGATCGAGATCGAGTACGAGCCGCTGCCGGGCGTGTTCGATCCCGTGCTGGCCTGCCAGCCCGGCGCGCCCGTCGTCTACGAGCCCGACAACATCGTCTCCCGCTGGAAGATCCGCAAGGGGAACGTCGAGGCCGGGTTCGCCGTGGCCGACGAGATCGTCGAGAATACCTTTCGCGTGCCCTTCGTCGACCACGCGTACATTGAGCCGGAGGCCGGCGTCGCCTGGGTCGACGAGCGGGACGTGATCAACATCCGCGTCTGCACCCAGGTGGTCGAGCACTTCCGCAGCATCGCCCGTGCCGTCGACGTTCCACAGAACAAGATCCACATCCAGGGCACCATGCTGGGCGGCGGCTTCGGCGGCAAGGAGGACATCACCGTCGAGATCTTCCTGGCGCTGTTGGCCAAGCACACCCGCCGCCCGGTGCGGTTGGCCTACACGCGCGAGGAGTCGATCCGGGCCCACTCCAAGCGCCACCCATTCATCATAACGCACCGCACCGGCGTCAAACGGAACGGTCGCATCACCGCCGCCGAGATCGAGATGGTGTCCGACGCCGGCGCCTACCCCTACCTGAGCCACTACGTGCTGCTCTACGCCACGGTCGCGTCGTGCGGCCCGTACCGCGTCGACAACCTCACGGTCGACAGCGTCTCCGCCGCCACGAACAACCCCTTCACGAGCGCCTTCCGCGGCTTCGGGGCGGCCCAGGCCGCCGTGGCCTACGAGCAGCAGATGGACGAAATCGCGAGGGCGCTGGGGCTGGACCCACTGGAGGTGCGACGCGTCAACTATCTCAAGACGGGCGACCGCAACGCCACCGGCCAGGAGATCAAGAGCGCCACCTGGCTGGAGGAGACGGCCACCCGGGCGCTGGCGGCGCTGGGCGAACGGACGCCTGACTATGGGTCGGTCAAGATCGGCCAGGGTTTCGCCTCCTACCTGCAGAGCTACGGCCGCATCACCTGGTTCCACGACACCTCCCGCGCATGGGTCGGCGTCGAGCTGGACGGCAGCGTGGTCATCCGCTGCGGCGTGCCCGACCTGGGGGCCGGTCAGGTGAACAGCCTGTGCCAGATCGCGGCCGAGGTGTTAGGCGTGCCGCTGGAGGACACGACGATCTACAGCACCGACTCGGCGCTGACGCCGCTGGCCGGCACCTCCACCGCCACCCGCCAGCTCTACATGTCGGGCAACGCCGTCTTCCAGGCCGCCAGTCGCGTGCGGGAGGTCCTGCTCGACCGCGCCTCCAAGCACTTCGAGGAGGATCCGGAGGATCTGGACCTGGCGGAGGGCAAAGCATTCGTCAAGAGCGACCCGGACAACTCGCTTTCGCTAGCGGACCTGGCTGCCATGTGCGCCGCGGAGGGTATGCCGCTTTCGAACCTGGCCTTGTTCAAGGCGCCCTTCAGCGCGACGCTCGACCCCGACAACCTGCAAGGTCCCATCTTCCCCGATTTCACCTTCGGCGCCCACGCCGTCGAGGTGGCGGTCGACACCGAGACGGGCGAGATCACGCTACTGAAGAGCGCGGCCTGCCACGACGTGGGCAGGGCGATCAACCCCGTCGCCGTCGAGGGGCAGATCCAGGGCGGCAGCGCCCAGGGCCTGGGCTACGCGCTGATGGAGGAGGTGGTCGTCGAGGAGGGCGTGATCCAGACGCCGTCACTATCGGAGTACCTGATCCCCACGTCGCGCGACATCCCCACGACGAAGGCCATCATCCTCGAATCGGGGACGGGCGTCGGGCCGTTCGGGGCCAAGGGCATCGGCGAGCCCTCACTGACGCCAGCTGCACCCGCGGTGGCCAACGCGGTGGCCGACGCCATCGGCGTACGCATCCATGAGCTGCCGCTGACGCCGGAGCGAGTATTGGAGGCGTTGGACAGGGCGGCCGGGCGCGGGGAGAGGGGAGAGGGGAGATTGGAGATTGGAGCTGCCAGGGGCCGGCGGCCGATCAATCGCCAGGCGATCTCTACCCCTGGTGCTGGTTGCGGGGCGGGGAGAGCGCGGGGGGGCTGAGGCGGTCCGCACGCTGCCCGGCGGGCGCCGGGGATCGCCCGGCCGGTGGAGGCGCATGGAGCTGACTGCGAGGAGATGAGATGGTCGAGGAGATAGAGCGCGTATACGAAGCGGCCCTGGACGCCATCCGGCGGGGGGAGCCGGCGGCGATGGCGACGGTGATCGAGGCAAGCGGTTCGACGCCGAGGGGTATGTCTGCCAAGATGCTGATCTTGGCAGACGGACGGACAGTGGGCACGGTCGGCGGGGGGCCCATGGAGGCGCGGGTGATCGAGGCCGCGAAGGCCGCCATCGCAGCGGGCGAGTCTCGCGAGGTGGAAATCCAGCCGGTGGACGAGCGGCGCGGCGATGCCGACGTCTGTGGAGCGGGTATGCGCATCTACGTCGAGGTGCTGGCGCCTCGCCCCACCCTGCTGGTCGTCGGCGGCGGACACGTCGGGCAGGCGGTGGCGGAACTGGGCGCCTTCCTGGGCTACCGCGTCACCGTGGTGGACGAGCGGCCGGAGATGGTCACGCCCGAGCGGTTCCCCTGGGCCACGACGCGGCTGGCGGGAGATCCGGCCCGGGAGATCGCGGACCTGCCGCTGGCCGAGCAGACGTACGTGGTGATAGTCACCCCCCACTACTCGCCTGACGAAAAGGTCCTGGCGGCGCTGGCCGACTGCCCCGTCGCCTACGTGGGTCTCATGGGCAGCCGGCGGCGCACCGCGCACACCTTCGAGCGAGCGCGGGAAGCGGGCGTCTCCGAGGAGCTACTTGAACGGGTCCACACGCCCATCGGACTGGATATCGGCGCGGAGATGCCCAAGGAGATTGCGGTGAGCATCCTGGGCGAGATTGTGGCCGTGCAGCGGGCAGGCAGGTGAGGGGAGAGGGTTTCAGGGTTTCAGGTTGCGCGTCCTAACCTGAAACTTGAGCGCCGACCGCTGCGGTCGGACTGAAACTTGAAACTGCAACTGAATCGGAGGTCAAGCTGAACAGAGTAACTGTATGTGCTGGTCGAGCGGCACTGACTATTGCCGCAACTATCTTGGGGGTTGTTCTGGTGGGGTGTGGAATGGTTGTTGTGAAGAAGGATGAGGAACCGATGACTGAAGGTGCGATACCGCCCATCGATGCGGCGGCGCCGGAAAGGATCGAGACGGCGACGTTTGCGCTGGGCTGATTCTGGGGACCTGACTCCCGGTTCGGGAGCATCCCCGGCGTGGTGCGCACGCGCGTGGGGTACGCCGGAGGAACAGCGGCGGATCCCACTTATCACGACCTGGGCGATCACACCGAGACGATCCAGATGGACTACGACCCAACCCAGGTCTCGTACCAGGAACTCTTGGACGTTTTCTGGAGCAGCCACGACCCGACGATCCGGCCCTGGTCGCGGCAATATATGTCGATCGTGTTCTACCACGACGAGGAGCAGAGGCGGCTGGCGGAGGAGACGCGGGAGCGCGAGGCGGCGAAGCTGGGCGGGCAGATTTTCACCGAGATCGCCCCGGCCTCCGAGTTCTACCTGGCGGAGGCGTATCACCAGAAGTACCGGCTGCGGGGCAGGCGCGACCTGATAGAAGAGTTCAACCGCATCTACCCGGACGAAGGCGACTTCGTCGACTCGACCGCCGCGGCGCGGGTGAACGGCTACCTGGGCGGCCACGGCACGCTGGAGGCGCTGCAGGGGGAGATCGACGAGCTGGGGCTTTCGGCGGAGGGGCGGCGGAAGTTGCTGGACGTCGTGGCGGCGCGGAGTCGGCGATAGCATCCAGAGGGTACCTGAAACGCCCAAGAAGGGTTCCAGGTTTCAGGTTTCTGAACACGCGTCCTAACCTGAAACCTTGAAACCTGAAACATGCATTCAATGAGCTACGGGGACAGATACACCAGCTTTGCCGATTTGGTCCGCAACGCACAGGAGGGCCGTGATTTCCGGCGGGTGATCGCATGGCGCCGGTCCTCTGTAGCGATTGTGGCGCCGCATGGGGGCGGGATTGAGCCGGGAACTTCGGAGGTCGCACGGGCGTTGGCGGGGGACGAGTTCGCGCTGTATTGTTTCGTGGGATTGCGGCCGAACGGGAACGACGAGTTGCACGTGACGAGCCATTGCTTCGACGATCCGGCGTGCGTCCAACTGGTCGGGCGGGCTCGGGCCGTCGTCGCCGTGCACGGGTGCGCGGGCGACCACCGGGCGGTCTACGTGGGGGGTCTCGACGCCGACCTGAAGGCGCAGTTCGTCCAGGCGCTCCGGCGCGCCGGATTCCGGGCACGGCCCAGCGCCGGCGATCTGGCCGGGTGTTATACTGACAATATCTGCAACAGGGGAAGCTCGGGGCGGGGCGTGCAACTGGAGATCACCGAGGGGCTGCGGCGGGCGATGTTTGCGGACCTGACGTGGAAGGGACGGGAGATCACGACACGGGTGTTCGATCGGTTTGTCGAGGCGGTGAGGGGGGTGCTCAGAACACGGATTTCAGGACATTAGCGGATGGGGAGGGACAGGATCGGCAGGATTAACGGATGAGGGACGAGGAGAGGGACGTTTCAAGTTCCAGGTTTCAGAGTTTCAGGTTCCAACTCGATCGTCCTAACCTGAAACCTGAACGCCGACGCGGGCCGCGGACGGCCCGGCTGCGGTCGGACTGAAACCTGAAACAACATCAACACAGGGAGGAATATGGACACACCATTCGATCTACTACTCACCGGCGGCACGGTGGTCACCGGCGCGGGCATGCGGCGGGCCGATGTGGGGGTGCGGGGCGGGGTGGTCGCGGCGGTGGAGGGGGAACTGGCGCGCGAGGCGGCCCGCGAGGTGGTGGACGTCAGCGGGAGGTACGTGTTCCCGGGCATCATCGACGTCCACGTCCATCCGGTGTACCTGGACACGGTCGAGGATTGCTCGCGGGTGGCGGCGTACGGGGGCACGACGACGCTGCTGCACTTCGCCTACGCCCGCACCGGCGACAGCCTGCTGCAGAAGGTGGAGGAGATGCTGGAGGACGGCGTGGCCCACTCTCGGCTCGATTTCGGGCTGCACGGGGGGATGTTCGAGGCGCCCAGGCAGGTGCCCGAGATCCCGCAGGTGATGGAGCTGGGCGTGCGCACGTTCAAGTTCTTCCTGACCTACCTGAAGCAGGGGTGGTACACGGACGACTACCAGTTGATCAAGGGCATGGATATGCTGGCCCAGCGGGGTGGGTTGGCGATGGTCCACGCCGAGAACGGCGGCGGCATCGATTACTTGGAGGACAAGTATCTCAAGGGCCCCGGTGCCTCGGCTGCGTATTTCAACGCCTCCCGTCCGCCGGCGTTGGAGGAGGAGGCGATCTTCCGGGCCATCTCGCTGGCCGAGGTGGTCGATTGTCCGTTGTACATCCCGCACGTCACGGCGGCGCGAGCGCTGCGGCCGATCCGCCGCGCCCAGGCCGAGGGGCGGCGGGTGTTCGCCGAGACTTGCCCCCAGTATCTGACGCTGACGCGGGAGATCATCGAGGAGCGGGGCGCGCTGGCCAAGATCGGGCCGCCGATCCGCTCGGCGGGCGACCGGGCCGCGCTGTGGGAGGCGCTGCGGGACGGGACGCTGCAGACGGTGGCGTCGGACCATGCGCCGAAGCACAAGGACGTCGACGGCGATTTCCTGGAGCAGCCCTTCGGCTCGCCGCAGATCGAGACGCTGCTGGGGCTGACGTACGACGGCGGCGTCAACCACGGGCACGTCAGTGTCGTGCGGCTGGTGCAAGTGCTGTGCGAGAACCCAGCCCGCATCTTCGGCCTCTACCCGAAGAAGGGCACGGTCGCCGCCGGGTCGGACGCGGACCTGGTCGTCTTCGACCCAGCCCGCGAGTTCACCATCCAGGCCGGCAACCAGCACACCAACGCGGACCACACCCTGTACGAGGGGCGGACGGTGCTGGGCTGGCCGGAGATGTCGTTCCAGCGCGGGGAGCGGGTGTTGTGGGGGGGGGAGATCGTGGCGGAGCCGGGGCGGGGGGGG
>Ga0207752_1001430_pt1 | contig 10902 bp, 9 predicted proteins | sample Pon2CUnioCityCA_6_FD_187272 | JGI IMG/M metagenome (GOLD analysis project Ga0207752, IMG submission 187272) | Marine sediment microbial community from Union City, CA, USA - Pond 2C Sediment 2 (SPAdes) | ecosystem: Environmental > Aquatic > Marine > Intertidal zone > Salt pond sediment ... | reverse complement strand
TAGCCGGTGCTTCCTTCAGTGGTACCGTCAGTATACAGTGATATTAACACTGCATAGGTTCTTCCCACTTGACAGAGCTTTACGACCCGAAAGCCTTCATCACTCACGCGGCGTTGCTGCGTCAGGGTTTCCCCCATTGCGCAAAATTCCTCACTGCTGCCTCCCGTAGGAGTCTGGACCGTGTGTCAGTTCCAGTGTGGCTGATCATCCTCTCAGACCAGCTACCCATCGTAGCCTTGGTAGGCCATTACCCTACCAACAAGCTAATGGGACGCGGGCTCATCTCCAAACGGTAGCTTCCATGGAGAGACCACCTTTGATTCCGGAGTCCGAAAACTCCGGGATATCATCCGGTATTAGCATCGCTTTCGCAATGTTATCCCCGATTCGGAGGTAGATTACCCACGCGTTACTCACCCGTGCGCCACTTTACTAGCTTCAGCAAGCTGAAGCGTTCTCGTGCGACTTGCATGTGTTAAGCACGCCGCCAGCGTTCATTCTGAGCCAGGATCAAACTCTCCAATTAAACTTGGAATGCATCCTGCTTCCACCCGAAGGTGGAAATCGGACACAAGGATCTCTCAATTGGGCCCAGCTTCTTTCATCTGCCACTATTTAGTTTTCAAAGATCAAAGGCCCGTTTCAAGCAAACGGGTTTTCGGCCAGAAAAAAGCGGCCAGAAAATTCTGAAAGAGTTCTTCTGTTACTCTTTCCGGTTGACGGTGTCAACCTTTTTTGGCCGCCTTGTCGAAGATCGCCGTCAGGTTTCCCCGAGTGACAATCTTGATTTATAATCCTTGACTCTATCTTCTGTCAAGAAAAAAAACGACTTTTCGCTTTTTTTTCTGGAATCCGTCAAAGAGCCGCCTTTCGGATGAAAGGCATCGTTCTCGGGAACGAAGGCGCATAATTAGCCTTTCGTATCCCGGCTGTCAACATATTTTTCACAAAATTCTAGCTTTTCAATACGATTTTGTGAAATCGTTTCTTGCCGGCCCTCAAAGAGATCTGCATATCTTTGAAATCATTCCTATTGATAAGTTTGTCAGCGGACTCGATCCGGTTTCCATCCAGATACCCCCCCCCTTGCTGGATGAGCCTCCGGGCCGCACCGCCGGAATCTGCCAATCCTGCAAGCGTAAACAACTTGAAGACGGGGATACCTTCTTTGAGATCCTGCTCTGACAGGGCCGTCGTCGGTACAGACGCATCGTCGGCTTCGTCATCGTTTCTGGGGATCGTCGAAGAGGCAAGAAGCCCCCTTGGCACCATCCGGCCGCCAAAGATCTTTGCTGAGGCCTGCAATGCCTTGACGGCCTCCTCTTTTCCATGAGCCAGCCGCGTTGCTTCGAACGCCAGCACCGCCTTGGCCGCATTGAGTTCGGAGCCGGATAGCTGCCCCACTTGTCGGATCTCTTCCATGGGCAAAAACGTAAACAAGGCCAGGAAACGCTCCACATCCGGGTCTTCGGTGTTGATCCAAAACTGGTAATAATCGTAAGCGGAAGTCCGCTCCGCGTCGAGCCAAACGGCGCCCTGATGGGTCTTTCCCATTTTGACCCCGGCACTGGTGGTAATCAGCGGAAAAGTCACCCCGAAGGTTTGGCCCTGACGCATCCGGCGGATCAGATCGACCCCGGCGACGATATTTCCCCACTGGTCGCTTCCGCCCATCTGAAGCCGGCAGCCATAGTTGTCGAACAAGGCCAGAAAATCGTAAGCCTGGAGCACCATGTAGTTGAACTCGATAAAGCTCAATCCCTCCTCAGAATCGAGCCGCATCCGGTAGCTTTCGGCCTTGATCATGCGGTTGACAGAAAAATGCCTGCCGATGTCTCTGAGAAACTCGATATATTTCAAAGGAACGAGCCACTCGGCGTTATTGAGCAGCAGTGCCTTTCCCTGCGAAAAATCGATGAACCGCGAAAGCTGCTCTTTGAGCCCTTTTGCATTTTGCTCCACCTCATCGAGCGTGAGAAGCTTTCTCATTTCGGTTTTACCGCTGGGATCGCCGACAAGGCCGGTGCCTCCCCCCACCAGAGCAATGGGACGGTGCCCGGCTCGCTGCATATGGGCCAAAGACATGATGGGAACCAGGCTTCCGACATGAAGACTGGACGCCGTCGGGTCAAAGCCGATGTAGCAACTCACCGATTCGGATTCGAAAAGCTCGTGAAGCTCCCGATCGTGGGTCATGGCCTCGACAAAGCCGCGCTCTTGCAAGACATTGATTACGTTTGCCATTTAGAGGTTCCCTGGTGCATAGGGCATGGAGCATAGCGCATAGAGAAAAACAAAGAAGCCTGAAAGCCGTTCTTGTTTATACCCTTTGCCCTATGCCCTATGCCCCATGCCCTATGCTATTTGTTCGCGTACTCCACGGCCCGGGTTTCCCGGATCACGGTCACCTTGATCTGCCCGGGAAAGGTCAGGGCCTCTTCTATTTTCTTGACGATATCTCGGCTGAGCAACACTGCCGACTCGTCGGTGATCTTTTCGCTTTCTACGATGACCCGTAACTCCCGACCGGCCTGGATGGCGTATGTGTTGGCAACGCCCTGAAAACTGTTGGCGATGTTTTCCAGGTCCTCGAGCCGTTTGATATAGTTCTCCAACAACTCCTTGCGGGCCCCGGGGCGGGCGCCGGAAAGGCTGTCGGCTGCTTGGACGAGCAGGGCATAGACCGTGCTGGGCGGCACATCCTCGTGGTGGGCCGAAATGGCATGGACGACTTTGGGCGACTCACCAAACTTCTTTGCCAGCTTTGAGCCGATCAGCGCATGAGGGCCTTCCACCTCGTGATCGGCAGCCTTGCCAATATCGTGAAGCAACCCCATACGGCGGGCAAGTTTCATGTTCAGCCCAAGCTCTGCGGCCATGATTCCACAAAGAAATCCAACCTCCACCGAATGCTGCAGCACGTTCTGGGCATAGCTGGTTCGAAATTTAAGCCGTCCCAGGTAATGAATCAGCTCGTTGTGGATGCCGTGGACTCCCAAATCGAATGCTGCCTGCTCTCCGGCTTCCTTGATGGTCTGGTCCACCTCCTGGCCGACCTTCTTGACAACATCCTCAATTCGGGCCGGGTGGATGCGCCCGTCTGCAATAAGCCGGAGAAGAGAAAGTCGAGCCACCTCCCGCCGCACTGGATTGAAACCGGACAAGATGACCGCCTCGGGGGTATCGTCGATAATCAAATCAATGCCGGTGGCAGCCTCAAGCGCCCGTATGTTCCGCCCCTCGCGCCCGATGATCCGCCCTTTCATTTCGTCATTGGGAAGCTGGACCACCGATACGGTTCTTTCGGCGATGAAATCACCGGCATAACGCTGAATCGCAGTGGCAATGATTTTTTTCGCTTTTTTATCGGCCTGCTCCCGGGTCTCGTTTTCAATCCGCTTGATCAGCTTGGCCCCTTCGTAGCGCGCCTCGTTTTCCATGGCGCGAAGCAAAAGCTCTTTGGCTTGGTCCGCAGTCAGCCCGGAAATCATTTCCAACTGCTGCTTTTGTTCTTCGATCACCTGCTGGCAGCGCTTTTCTTCCTGTTCCAGCCGTTTCTCTCGACCGGCGATGTCTCTTTCTTTTTTATTGAATTCGTTTTCCCGCTGCTCGAATTGCTCCAGCTTGCGGTCGATGTTCTCCTCTTTTTGCATCAACCGCTTTTCTCTGTTTTTCAAATCGGCGCGGGTCTCTTTGGTCTCGGAATCGAAATCGCTCTTCATCCGAAACAAGATGTCTTTGGCTTCGAGCTCGGACTCCTTGATCATCGTGTCCCGCTTGCGTCGGGCCTCTTCTAGAATCCGATTGGATTCGCTCTCGGCCGCCTTGATCTGCTGCGAAGCAAGCACCCCTTTGGCCCAGTAGGCAATCGCGCCTCCGGCGACAAAGCAGATGATGCCTGTCAGCACGTAATATTCTGTCATTATCGATTTCTCCTATAAAAGGGGGTTGGATTCGACCTGTCGGCATGTTGTTTTTCATTTCCGGCCAGGAAGTCTGATTTACCCTAAAAATAGAGATTGTCATACAGCCTTTGGATCGCTGGAGGCGGTCATCCCCCTGAGCAAGCCGTGTCAGTCGAAACGGAATGGATGGGTGACAATCCCTATAACGCCTATAACGGTAGAAAGGTATTAACGCAGAGTGAGAAGGGAGGATGGAGCTGCCATGGAAAAGGCTGAAAAGCGGCTTCCTTTTCGACGGGAAATCCGGTTTGGATCAACCGGGGATCGGAGGCCCCCGCCATGGTGCCGTGTCGGTAGGTCTTTGAACCAGTTGTTCAAAGTGGGTGCCTTGCCGGTTCCTTCAGGCTTCTCTGTGCATGCAGAGCTTGCTCACCAGAACCGAACCCAGGCTCCCTTTATTTGGGTGTTGGGACAAAGAGCATCTTCCAATCACGAACACGGCAGGGGCGACTCCGAAATCGTCCTCGGCCAAAGGGATTTAGGCGAAAACACGCACCGCACATGCAAAGTCTGGCACGCCTACAACTCAAAAAAAGGGCCGAACATCTCAGCGAAGCCCGCCTTGGTCAACGGCAAGATCGAGCGTCCGAAGCAAACGCTCCGAACGTCGCCGAATTTTCTGCAAAAAACGCAAATGGCTTCTTTTCAGTTCGAAGTTTTCGCTTGCGATGTTCAGTGCTGTCATGACCAGGATCGCTTGGCGCGTCACATGGGGGGTTTGCTCTGACAGCTCTGACTCGACCCGGTCGACTTCGTTTACCAAAAAATCCGCCACCGCCTTTGCCGTTGATGCATCGGCATCGGATTTAAAGGTGAAAGGCTGTCCAAAAATCTCGATGGTGACATGCTGTTCCAAAGACAGTTCGGTTTTGCCTTTCCCCGCTTCAGCCATCATTGATCATTTGATGACCCTTCTGAAATATTCTCCAGCTTGGCCAGCAGGCTGTCGACTTTGGAGCGGATCAGATCTTTTTCCGCCTGGTAGCGCTTCTCCTCCTCTATCTTGCCCTGCAACTCTTTTTCCAATTGCTCGATTTTATTCGAGAGTTCTGAATTCGTGGCCTCAAGCTGCCTGCAAACCCCAATGAGTCGTTCTACTTTCTGTTCAATGTCCTCGAATTGTCGAACGATGACGTTGTTGTCCACCGTACCCCCTCACACACGTTTTTTTCAATGTAATCTTTTACCTATGGCAAAGTCAAGGGAATTTGTCTCTGTCTTCAGCAGCCGGCGTCGAATGGGTCTCGGCTCGGATGCCGGGCAACTGTCTGTGCCATATCGGCCGCGTTGAGACGGCCGCTACGCGATCGTTGCGATGCGACAAATCACTCCTTTGCCGGGATTTCAACCCGAAGAACCCATCAACCGGCTCCGCACCGTCATGATCTGCCGGGCCCGATTCAGTTCCTCCAGGCTGTTCACACCGATCACTTCATCTGCATCGGGCAACAATACCATCCCCATCCGACGCCCCTGACGATAACCGAGCTTCACGATATCGGTAAGGTAATATTCTCCCTGGGCGTTGTCGGCAGACAGCAACGGCAGGGTTTCGGCAAGAAACGCCCTTGAGACGCAGTAGATGCCGGTGTTGATCTGATCGATCCTTTTCTGCTCGGGCGAAGCGTCTGCCTCCTCCACAATGCCTTTCAACCCGCCGTCCCCGTCTGTGAGGATGCGCCCATAGCCGGTAGGATCCTTCATCTGCACCCCCAAAACCGTCAGCTCACGCTGGGCGGCGCTGTGGTCTTCGGCCAGCCGGCGGATCGTACGGGCCGTGAGCAAAGGGACATCCCCATACAGGATCACGACTTGATCGACCTTCTCTCCAAGAAAGGGCATCGCGCAAGACACCGCATGGCCGGTTCCAAGTTGTTCTTTTTGCAAGGCAAATCGAACCGGCCGCTCGACCGATGTGGACACGGCGCTGCGGACCTGGTCTGCCTGGTGCCCGACGACGACGACCACCTCCTGGCCGGCCACATGAAGGGCTGCCTCGGCCACGTAGGCCACCATGGCCCGACCGTCGATCTCGTGAAGAACCTTGGCCATGTCCGATTTCATCCTTTTTCCCAGGCCCGCGGCGAGGATGACAACGCCGCAGGAGGGCACGGGGACACTCATCGATGAACCTCCCGCCGAACGAAAAAAGGGCAGACCGGCAATCATCTCGGTCCGCCCTTTTCTTGGGTTAGGATCAGCCGGCAATCCTTCACCGGCTCAAACGGTCTAAAGGAAAAGCAGTGCAAAAGAGCTGGCGTCTATGCGGCTTCTCTTCTCCCGGTCTCGGCGAGCCTGAGCCGCTGCAGGGCCCGTTCCAAAGCCGCCCGGGCACGAGTGTAATCGACTTGCTCCTTCCGTGCTTCTTCGGCCAACCGTTTTTGGGCCCGTTCCAAAGCCGCCTTGGCCCGTTCCAGGTCGATGTCCCGGCGCCGTTCAGCCGATTCGGCCAAAATAGTCACCTTGTCAGGCAGCGCTTCAGCGAATCCGCCGCCGACAAAAACGCGTCGTTCCTGGCCGTCAGCATCTACATATCGCACGATCCCAACTTTGAGCGTCGTCAGAAAAGGGGTATGGCCGACAAGAACGCCGAATTCGCCGAGGACTCCGGGCGCCATGACAATCTGGACCTCTTCGCTGACCACCGCCCTGTCGGGGGTGACGATTTCCAACTTGATATTTTTTGCCATGAATCGACCTCTTCGGCTATTCGCCTTCTTCGCTCATTTTTTTGGCTTCTTCCACGACCTCTTCAATGCCGCCCTTCATGTAAAAGGCCTGTTCCGGGATATCGTCATATTTGCCTTCGACGATCTCCTTGAAGCCGCGGATGGTATCCTCGAGCTTCACGTACTTTCCGGCCTTACCGGTAAAGGTTTCAGCGACGTGGAAAGGCTGGGACAAAAATCGCTGGATCTTGCGGGCCCTTCCCACGGTGATTTTGTCTTCGTCGGAAAGCTCCTCCATGCCGAGGATGGCGATGATGTCCTGAAGCTCCTTGTATTTCTGGAGGATCACCTGAACAGAACGAGCCGTGGCATAGTGCTCTTCACCGATGACGGCGGCATCGAGAATTCGGGAAGTGGAATCGAGCGGATCCACCGCCGGGTAGATCCCAAGCTCGGCGATCTGCCGCGATAGAACCACGGTGCCGTCCAGATGGGCAAAGGTGGTTGCCGGGGCCGGGTCGGTGAGGTCGTCTGCAGGCACGTACACGCACTGCACTGCGGTAATCGACCCTTTGTCCGTAGACGTAATCCGTTCCTGAAGCTCGCCGAGGTCGACGGCAAGCGTGGGCTGGTACCCCACCGCAGATGGCATTCGTCCAAGTGTCGACGAAACTTCCTGGCCGGCCTGGGTGAATCGGAAAATATTGTCGATGAAGATCAGCACGTCCTGACCTTCCACATCACGGAAATATTCGGCTTCGGTCAGGGCGGAAAGGGCCACCCGGGCGCGGGCGCCCGGAGGCTCTGTCATCTGGCCGTAGACGAGGGATGCCTTGGGTAAAACGCCGGACTCTTTCATCTCGTGGTACAGGTCGTTTCCCTCGCGGGTGCGTTCACCAACGCCGGCGAAAACGGAAATGCCGCCGTGCTGCATGGCGATGTTGTGAACCATTTCCATCATGATGACGGTTTTGCCTACGCCGGCACCGCCGAACATGCCCATCTTACCGCCGCGGGGAAAGGGAATCAGCAGATCGATCACCTTGACCCCCGTCTCCAGAACGTTCACCGTAACATCCTGCTCGGTGAACTTGGGCGCCTCGCGGTGAATCGGCATCATCTTTTCCTGGCTGACAGGACCGAGGCCGTCCACGGGTTTTCCCACCACGTTGAGCACCCGGCCCAGAGAGGCCTCCCCTACGGGCATCATAATCGGATTGCCGGTGTCTTTGACCGCCTGCCCCCGGACCAATCCGTCGGTGACGTCCATAGCAATGGTCCGCACGACGTTGTCTCCCAGGTGCTGGGCCACCTCCACGACAAGGTTGTCCTCTTCGTCGTTAATCGTGGGATTGGTGATCAGCAGCGCGGAGTAGATCTCCGGCAACTTGCCCTGCTCGAATTCCACGTCGACGACAGGCCCCGTCACCTGCACAATTTTTCCAATGTTCTCACCCATCTATAGACCTCCAAAATCGTGATATGTTGAGGTGAACTTCCCCAAAATGTTCACTCGCCCTTGTGCTTATCCCCTCAGGGCTTCCGCACCGCCGACGATGTCCATCAATTCGCTGGTGATCGCGGTCTGACGCGCTTTGTTGTAGATCATCGTCAGGTTTTCCAGCATATCGTTGCAAGCCTTTGTGGCATTGTCCATGGCCATCATTCGTGCTGCATGTTCGGCCGTGGAGGTTTCAAGCAAGGCATTGTAGATCTGAACAGAAATGTTCCTGGGAAGCATTTCGTCGAGAAGCTCGTCTGGGGACGGCTCACAGATGTGTTCTGCAAGATAGGGCTCGTCTTCACCGGCGGTTTCCTGGCCGGTATCTTCGACCTCAATGGGCGGGATCGGAAGCAGCTGGCGAATGGTCGGCGGCTGCTTGGCCATGGATAAAAATTCCGAATAGACCAAGTGCACTTCGTCATAGGTGCCTTCGAGAAAGCCGTCGATCAGCACCCTGCCGGCGTTTGAAGCCACATTGAACTCGAAATTTCCGCCGACGACCCCGATGTATTCCTCGGAAATCGGCAGCTTGTGTTTCCGGGCCCATGCCCGGGCCTTTTTCCCGAAGCAGGTCACGGTGACCTCTTGTCCGGCTTTTTTTCGCTCCTGCCACAAGGATTTGGCTTTGTTCTGAAGATTGGTGTTGAATCCGCCGCACAGGCCCCGATCGGAGGTGAACAATACGATGTGAACATTTCGCACGATTTCCCGCGGCATGAGCAGGGGGCTTGCCTCCTCTCCGGCCTTTTCCGCCAAACTGCCCAGTACATCACCGAACTTTCCCGCATATGGGCGGAAAGCATCCATGTTGCTCTGGGCGCCGCGAAGCCTTGAGGCGGCCACCATGTTCATGGCCTTGGTGATCTGGCGGGTCTTTTTGACCGCAGAGATTTTCATTTCCACATCTTTAAGGCTAGGCATACAGACCGATCCTTATCTATCCGTTTGATTCGTTATCCGTTATCCGCCGAACCGGGCTCGCCGACAACCGACAACGAACTACTTGATCGTATCTTTGAACTCCTCGTCATACGCCTTCAGGGCTTCTGCCATCTTGCTGTCCAGATCGTCGTCGATCGCTTGCTTTTCCTTCAGATCCGAGAAGACTTGAGGATGGTTGTTTTCGATGAAGCTGTAAAGACCGGCCTCGTATTTGGCCAAGACATCCAGCGGATATTTGTCCAAGTATCCCCGGGTTCCGGCATAGAGGATGGTTACCTGCTTTTCCATGACCAGCGGCTGGTACTGGGGCTGCTTGAGGATCTCCACAAGCCGGGCCCCCCGGGTTAACTGACGCTGGGTGGCCTTGTCCAGATCGCTGCCGAACGCTGCAAAGGCTTCCAATTCGCGGTACTGTGCCAGATCGAGGCGAAGGGTGCCGGCCACCTGCTTCATGGCCTTGACCTGGGCCGCACCACCGACCCGGGAAACCGAAAGTCCCACGTTGATGGCCGGCCGAACGCCCGCAAAGAACAGCCCCGGCTCCAGGTAGATCTGCCCGTCGGTGATGGAAATCACGTTGGTCGGAATGTAGGCGGAAACGTCGCCTGCCTGGGTTTCGATGATCGGAAGAGCGGTCAGCGATCCGGCGCCCAACTCATCATTGAGCTTGGCGGCCCGCTCCAGAAGGCGAGAGTGGTTGTAAAAAATATCTCCGGGGTAGGCCTCGCGTCCCGGGGGCCGCCTGAGCAGCAGGGAGACCTGACGGTAGGCGGCCGCTTGCTTGGAAAGGTCGTCGTAGATGATCAGAGCGTGCTGGCCCTTGTCGCGGAAGTATTCTCCCATGGCGCACCCGGCATAGGGGCCGATGTATTGGAGGGTAGCCGGATCGCTGGCGCATGCTGCGATGATGGTCGTGTATTCCATGGCGCCGTGCTTTTCCAGCACCGCATGCACCTGGGCAACGGTCGATTTTTTCTGCCCGCACGCCACGTAGATGCAGTAGACATCGGTTTCTTTCTGGGCCAGGATGGCATCCACCGCCAAGGCGGTCTTTCCGATCTGACGGTCGCCGATGATCAACTCGCGCTGCCCCTTGCCGACCGGGGTCATGGCGTCAACCGCCTTGAGACCGGTGTAGCAGGGTTCATGAACACTCTTTCGAGCGATAACCCCCGGGGCCACCATCTCCACCCGCCGCGTTTCTTTGGCATCGATGGGACCTTTGCCGTCCAGCGGCTCGCCCACCGACGACACCACGCGGCCGATAACCGGCTCGCCCACGGGAACCTGAGCGATCCGGCCGGTCCGTTTGACGATGTCCCCCTCTTTGATGTGGACGTCCTCGCCCATAATGGCGACACCCACATTGTCCTCTTCCAGGTTCAGGGCAAGGCCGAGAATGCCGCCGGGGAACTCCAAGAGCTCCATAGCCATGCAGTTCTCAACCCCATGGATACGTGCAATACCATCACCGACCGAGATAACCGTACCGGTCTCGCTTAGGTCGACCTTGGTCTCGTAATCCTTGATCTGCCCCTTGATGATTTGACTGATCTCTTCGGCTTTAATCTGCATTGGCCTATTCACTCCCTTTTATGGATTCTTTTAAACCCGCAACTTGCGATTTGATGCTTCCATCGAGAACCAGATCCCCCACCTTGGCGACGAGGCCGCCGATGATCGACGGATCGACCCGGGTTGCAAGAATGATCGTCTTGCCGGTGATCTTCTCGAGCTTCTTGTCGAGGGTGTCCTCGCGCTTGGCGAGTCGGGCCTGGTCTTTTTTGACCTCGGCCAGGGACTCGGCGATCTCCTTGTCAAG
>Ga0207752_1001429_pt1 | contig 10904 bp, 10 predicted proteins | sample Pon2CUnioCityCA_6_FD_187272 | JGI IMG/M metagenome (GOLD analysis project Ga0207752, IMG submission 187272) | Marine sediment microbial community from Union City, CA, USA - Pond 2C Sediment 2 (SPAdes) | ecosystem: Environmental > Aquatic > Marine > Intertidal zone > Salt pond sediment ... | reverse complement strand
CAGCCGGATGACTTGAATGAAGAGTAATTCGGTCAGGCGTCTCAGCATGACCCCTGCGCCTGGTTGCTGCGAAGCGGATTCACGGGCGAGCAAACGCACAATATCAGGGATGCCCTGCGCCATACGCCCCTGTACCCCGGGAATATGGATGAGTTTGGGGAGGCGTTGGAGCAATGGAAAATCATGAGGATAGTCGAAATGGAAAGCGCCACAGAGCAGCAGCGGTTTTCGCCCCTCGCCATCACGGAAGACGACGTGGTGCTCACGTTGCGGATTGTAGTCCAGATGGACCAGCCGGGTCTGGGGCGACGTGGGGTCGTCGTAGAGGGAGTGGGGGTGACCGGCCGGGAACAGCAGCACATCACCGTCCTCAACCCGGATTGGCTCTTCCTCGCCTTTGACCTGGAGGTAGGCGCCCCCAAAGCTAAGGACGTGGAACATGCTGTCTTTGCTGGCCGCAAAATCATAGCGCCAGGGCGGGGCAAGCTCCCGCCGCGAAGAGAGCCATCCTTTCAGTTCAAGCGTATCGAGTACGTCGGTCAGGACATCCATGCTCAGCTCCAATTTGGACGATCAGACATATATTCAAGACATTGTGACATAGACTGCCTCAGAGAACAAGTATACAATATGACCGTGTTAGAACAGATGTACCAAAGAGGGCGTGTGAAGCGGAGTCTACGAAAGACCTGTCAGGTTTGAAGACGCTATGAAGCAAAGTTACAAGGAGAAAGTGATGAGTCAAAATTACACCACGACCTTTACCGTAGACCAGACGCCAGAAGAAGTCTTTGATGCCATCAACAACGTCCGTGGATGGTGGTCGGAAAATATTGAAGGCGACACCGACAAGCCTGGCGTATTTTATTACCATTACGAAGACATTCACCGCTGCACTTTCAAGATCACCGAACTCGTACCGGGCAAGAAAGTCGCCTGGCACGTTCTACAGAACTACTTTGGCTTCGTTGAGGAGAAAAGCGAGTGGACGGGTACAGACGTTGTTTTTGAAATTGTCAGGAAGGGTGACAAAACAGAGGTGCGCTTTACGCATGTGGGGCTTGTGCCTGAGTATGAGTGCCATGCGGTCTGCACAGACGCCTGGGATACCTACATTAACCACAGTCTGTTCGACTTAATCACGAAAGGCAAAGGGGATCCCACGCTAAAAGATCAGAAAGACAGATCAGTACAGCAAACAGCTCTCGAGAATCATCCTAACGCTTAACTTGTTTCAATAAGTAGAGGGGGGGAATGAACAAGAGGATTCCACGGAAAGCACCGCCCCTACCAAAAAGCGATCCCCACATTCTGCAACACCACCGAGGCGACCACCGCCACCACCATCAGCAGCAGTGCCCGGCCGTAGAGCCCGCGCAGGCGTGCCCCCTGCAGCCCACGCCCCACCAGCGCCCCGGCAATCCCCAGCTCCACCGTCTGGCCGGCGAACCAGGCCGCCAGCAGAACGGGTGAGGCGGTGGTAATCGAGAACAACCCTAGCACCAGGGCGCCCCAGGCCAGCGCGCCCAGCATCAGGCCGAAGCGCGCGCCCTCCCGCCCGGAGCGCACCTCGACCCGGGCGGCCAGCCACACCAGGAGCACGGACAGGAGGAGAAAACTGAGGTAGCCAACGGGGATCAGGGCAAAGGCCCGCTCCGGCGCCAGCAAGAAGGGGCTGGGCCGGGCATAGAGCCCGGCCAGGAGACCGGCATGCCAGAAGAAATCGAATCCGATCATCGCCAGCCAGCCGATGAGCACCAGGTGGGCACCTTTACGCCAGGATACTGGTTGTTGCACGGCACACACTCCTGCTCCCCCATCTTCCCTTTGCGGCCGGGCCGGCGCCCCCTGTGGCCACGGGACCGGTTACTATGGCCACACGAGCGACCGCCCAGACAGCATGGGCTGCTTCCTGCTTACCGGTACGCATGGCCGGGCCGAAAGTTGCAGGATACGCCGGTACCTGACCGATCAGCCAGGCTGCAATCTCGCCGATTGTCCCGGTTGCAGACTCCCCAGGCGGCTGATCCCCGGCCATTGCCTTGCATGTTACGCTGTAGCCAGGTTGTTAACGAGCTACCAAAAGCTATTGTTTCTTCACAGGAGAATAGAGATGAATCGGCACAAGCAACTGTTTACGCGTTTCTTAATGACCCTCGTCGTCGCCGCGCTGTTGTTGGCTCCCGCGCTGGCAGCCGCGGCGCCTGCCCGGCAAGACGGCCGCGACGGCCGGAGTGGCTTCCCTACCGCCGTGATGGACAAGGCCTATTTCCTGAACGTGCGCAGCGGCCCCGGGATTGAATATCCCGTCCAGACCGCCATCGCCCGGGGGACGGCAGTCTCGCTCACCGGTTATCATGCCGCAAACTGGGTTAGCGTGCGCCTGGAAGGCGGCACCGAGGGCTGGGTGAATTTCACTTACATGTCCAGCACCTTCCCCCTCAGTAGCCTGGCGCTCTGGGAAGGACAGGAAGCCCCGGCTCGTGATGGCCGGAGCAGCTTCCCGACCGCCATGATGGACCAGGCCTACGCGCTCAATGTGCGCCACGGGCCGGGTCTCGCCTACGAGGTCGTCACGGCGATTCCGCGGGGCACCCTGCTGGAACTGACCGGCTACCGGGATGAAGGGTCGGACTGGGTTAGCGTGCGCCTGCCCGACGGCCGTGAGGGGTGGGTCAGCGCCCACTATCTCAGCAGCGACTTCCCCTTCGCCAACCTGGTCGTGGCGGAAGCGGCTCAGGCCCCGGCGGAAGATGGGCGCAGCAGCCTGCCGGCGGCGACCGTCAACGCAGCTTACGCCCTGAACGTGCGTAGGGGCCCGGGCACCGGCTACGCGATCCTGACTGCGATATATCGCGGCGCCGAGGTCGAACTGACCGGCTACCGCAACGCCGCCGGTAACTGGGTCAGCGTGCGCTTGCCCGACGGCACGGAAGGCTGGGCGCACGCGGGCTACCTCAGCACCGATTTCCCGCTCTCCAACCTGGTGACGGCCGGCTGACGCCCGGTTTCCCCTGGTCCTCCCGCAGGATTCTCAAATCCTGCGGGAGGGCTTCTTGTCACTCCCCCTCTTCTAACACGCCCACTCGCCGTTGCCTCAAGGCATAGCCTGCACTATCCTGTGACTATACTACAACTGCGGCATGGCGGAATCCGGGGTTGCCTCAAGGGCCCCAGGGGATTACGCTAGGCTGTGTGAGAGGCTAATTCAACACCCGAGTGAGGATCCGATGACGAAATACGTAATTGACCCTAAAGTGGCGCTTCGTCTTGCCGTAGAGAATGCCGTCCTGCCGCCGGAGCACCGGCTGCTCGCGCCCACACTCCTCCGGTCCCAGTTGCTGGCGCACCTCTACCGCCTGGTACGCGCAGGCCAGATGACAAAGGAAGAAGCGGAACGACATCTCAGTTATGTACGCGGCCTGCGCATGCGCTTGCTTGGGGATCGCGTCCTGCAGGAGGTCGCCTGGGAAGTGGCGGAGCAGCTCGGCTGGCCCGATACGATGGACGCCGAATATGTGGCCCTTACCAAACTCCAGGCTGACGCGCTGGTCACCTTCGACGACGAGATCATCGCCGCCGTTGCCGGTGTGGTGGCCGTCGCCCCTTTTGAAGCGTTACTGCGTCCAGACTCAGACACGTAGCTACGCTGCCAACAAGACATAGTCGGTGATAGGCGGCGCTGCCTCCCGCTCCCTTCCCTCCTGGGCCGGCGCCGCTACCGGCCGGCACTGCCGCAACAGGTCCGCGCGCGTGTGCCCCGCGTCCAGCCAGTCGCTCACATCCCCCTTTTCCGGCAGGCCGGGCAGGGTCACGATGCGCACGCTGGCCACCATGGGCGCCAGCCGCTTCGCTACCAGCTTCCCGTGCGCCTTCCCCGGCCCGTCATTGTCGGGTAACACCACCACGTGCAGCCCGCGGAAGTGGTGGTCGCACCCCTCCGGCCACTTGCCCGCGCCGTTGTCGTTACACGTCGCCACCAGCCCCAGCCCCGCCAGCCGGTCCGCGTCCTTCTCCCCTTCCACCACGAACACCCGCGTTCCGGGTTCCGCCGCCGCCAGTGCCGGCAGCCGGTACAGCACCCGCCGCACTTCCGGCTGCAGCTCCCAGCGTCCCGCTCCCGGCATGCGGAAGGGAAATTCCTTCTCCGGCGTGCGCCCGTGCTGGTAGAGCAGCCGCCCCGCCTCGTCCCGGTACTCGTACCAATGGACCGGCCCGCTACGCGCCCCCCGGCGCCGCTGCCGCCGGCCCGAATGCCCGCTCAGGGGCACGGCCGGGCGCTCTCCGCGCAGCACCGCCATTACCTCTTCGAAGCTACAGCCGGCGTGGCACTTCAGGAGCAGGGGGACCTGTTCCCCCGGCGCCAGGCTCAGGCTGGGGCGATTGTCGTCATGCGCCGGGCATTGCGCCAGCCAGCGGTTCCTCCCGCGCCGCTGTACCTGCCGCCCCAGCCCGCGCAGGGTGGCGACGGCTTCTTCTACGGTTAAGAGCTTCGTCGTGGCTGCCATGCAGGCAACAATTCCTTTGCCAGAATAGCGGTCTGCCGGGCGCACACAACGCCATCCCGGCCGGGTTTCTTCACATTGGTCCTACCCCTATTATAAACAAAATTAGAACAAATGTTCGTGAAAAAGTCGTGAGCGAACCGAACCCCAAAAGGGGGATATTCGGCACTCCCCCGGACCACCGCCTCGATGCCGGTCGCCGTGATGTTGCTTCCCAGGAGATCATATCCCCACACTCCGGCCGGTCGCCCCCGCATCAGACGTGCTCTGCATCGACATCCCTCTGGCCCCATCGGCGCCCGCTTTCGTCACCACGATCAGATTCTCATATTGACAACAGGTAAGTGGTCTGCCGGGATTATTTGCCGTCTTTCCTGATTTGGTGGAAGATATCTCACAAACGAGCGAACTACCATCACAGAACTGGAGGGAATTAGATGGCGCCGGCACTCATTTGCAATCGAACGTTGATTGGCGGTGCGGGCAGCACGCCGGCGGCGGATGCCGCTGTGTTGCTTGAAGGGGACCGCCTGGCGCTGAATGGGGCGGGGATTGTCACAGACGGCGAGGATCGACGATGACCAGAATCACCATCATTGGCTTCGGTACCCGCGGGGATGCGCAGCCGGCCATTGCCGTGGGCAAAGGGTTGCAGGCGGCCGGCCACGAAGTGCGGGTGCTGGCCAGCGCCAATTTCCAGGAGTGGATTGCCGGGCACGGCCTTGAGCCGGTGGCCACGACGGTCGATGTCCAGGCAATGATGGAAAGCGAAGGCGGGCAGGAGTGGGTGGAGCGCGGCCACAATCCCCTGGTGCAGACGCGGATCATGAAACGGCTGTTTGCCAGCCGCGGTTGGGACCTGATGATGGATGCGTGGCAGGCCAGCCAGGACGCCGGGCTGCTGATCAGCAGTTTCACCTCCGATGCCTTTGCCGTCTCCATCGCCGAAAAGCTGGGCATTCCGCAGGCGAGCCTGGTGACCCAACCGGCGCTGATCGCCACGCGCAACGGCCGGGTCCTGCCCAATGCCCCGCTGCCCAACCGCACCTCGCTGCTCAACTACCTCTTCGCCCGGCTGCTGATTGAACCGTATGGCTGGCAGATGGTGGGGGAGATAACGAACCGCTTCCGGCAGGAGGTGCTGGGCTTGCCCCCCCAGAGCCGCGCGGAGAACACGGCCGCGCGCCGGCGGATGCTCACCCTCATGGGCTACAGCCGCCATCTGGTGCCGCACCCTGCCGACTGGCCGGACCATTTTTATACCACCGGCTACTGGTTCCTGGAGGAGGGAGACGGCTGGCAGCCTCCGGCCGGGTTGCTCGATTTTCTGGCGGCGGGCGAAAAGCCGGTCAGTATTGGTTTCGGCAGCATGACCGGCCGGGACCCGCGGCAGCTAACAGAGGTCGTGGCGGCGGCCGTGGAGCAGAGTGGCACGCGGGCCATTCTCCTCTCCGGCTGGGCCGGCCTGGGCGAGATGGCGCTGCCGGACACCATTTACTGCCTGCCGCGCGCGCCCCATAGCTGGCTCTTCCCGCGCGTGGCGGCCGTCGTGCACCATGGCGGCGCCGGCACCGTCGCCGCCGGCCTCCTTGCCGGCCGGCCGTCCGTGATCGTACCACACTTCGCCGACCAACCTTACTGGGGACGGCGCGTGCACGCCCTGGGCGCCGGGCCCGAACCGATTCCCCGCCACAAGTTGGCAGTGGAGAAGCTGGCCGCGGCCATTTACACGGCTGCCACCGACCCGGGCATGGCGCAGCGCGCCGGGGAACTGGGGCAGAAGATCGCGCAGGAGAACGGCGTGGAGACGGCGGTCAGGATTCTGGACGGTGCCTGCTGACCCGGCCATCCCCAACGTACTATTCGCTCCATACCCTTTTTGGGTTACGATAAACTCGCGGCCATTACCCTCGGGCCCGGCGGGTAGCGGCCCTCTGTCAATCGTATTGGTAGCATTCATCATGGCAAACCTGGCCACTCATCTCCGGCTACAATTCAGCGAGCACTGCCCTCCCGGCTGGCACACCGACCACGAGGTAAAACTCCTCTCCGAACAGGTCGGTCGCCTCCTCGGCTACGCCCCCCAGGTCGACGTCCTCCTCGAGCGCGACGACCGCAGCCGCCGCCTCTGGATCGAATTCGAACTGATCCGCGTCGACCCCGTCGCCAACCACGCCCGCTTCACCACCGCCCACCTCTTCGAGCCCCAGGCCCCCGGCGACGTCTTCCTCTCCATGATCAGCCCCCACGTCGCCGTCCACCACCGCAACGTCGCCGCCAACATGATCCTCGCCATGCGCCGCCTCGGCATGGCCGCCTTCCAGACCCTCCTGCTGCCTTACCACACCAGTGCCGGCATCCGCCGCCTCCGCTCCCTTTCCCTCGACGCCCTCAGCCGGGAACCCTTCGACATCCCGGCCGAAATCACCCGCGTCCTCAGCGTCACCCTGCCCGCCCTCCAGAGCCCCGCCGGCAACATCCACTTCGCCGCCAACATCATCGAAGTCCTCTTCAACGTCTACCGCTGGAACCTCCAGCTCCAGACCGATGCCGGGCGCGCCCGCTGGGGGCAACACACCGTCCCCTGCTTCGTCTACGATCCCCGCTTCCGCCACTTTGCCCCCGCCCGCTTCGCCGCCTACGTCCCCGTCGCCCCGCCCGGCGATCCCGCCGCCGCCGGCTTCCCCGCCGGCATGACCGTCGAGCAATACGCCCGCATCGCCGGCACCAGGCCCATCGCCGACAGCCGCCGCGCCCGCCGCCACCTCGCCGGCAACCTCGCCATGCCCCTCGTCACCCCCGATACCGTGCCCGGCCTCGCCCACCACTTCGAGCGCTGGCTCGCCACCTGCCAAGACGCCGTCAACCTCCCCTCTACCGCCCCCCAAATCCTCCTCCCCCCCGCCTGGTTCTAACCCCCCAAAAACTATGCTATAATAAGAACAAGGTCCAAAACATAGCGCCCTACATCTCTCGCCTGCAGCCATTATCCCTGTACCTTATACACACCATTCCCGCGACCACCGGCCATTGCCCCCGCCCGGGGGGCCACAACCCGCCGGTAGCCGTGGTAATATCCTGGGACCCGGCGACCGCGTCGCCATCCTCACCCCCAACTGCCCCCAGGCCATCATCGCCCAGCTCGGCGCCTGGCAGGCCGGCGCCATCGCCGCCCCCGTCAACGGCCTCTACACCGGGCGCGAGCTCATCCACGCCCTCAACGAAATCGGTGCCACCGTCGCCGTCGTCCTCACCCCCTTTTACGAGAAAGTAAAGGCAATCCAGTCCCAGACACCGCTGCAGCAGGTCATCGCCACCAACATCAAAGAATACCTGCCGCCCCATCTGCGCCTGCTCTTCACCGTCTTCAAAGAAAGGAAAGAGGGACACCACGTCACCCTCGAGCCCGGCGATTACTGGTTCCCGCGCCTGCTCCAACAATACCACGCTGCCCCCGCCCCGCCGGCCACCATCGGGCCCGACGACCCGGCCCTCCTCCTTTTCACCGGCGGCACCACCGGCCCCGCCAAGGCAGCCGTCACCACCCACCGCGGGCTCATGGTCAGCGGCACCCAGTTCGCCGCCTGGTTCAAGCCCATCCTCAGCGAGTGGGACGACGTGCTCATGGTCAACATGCCCCTCTTCCACACCTACGGCAACATCGCCGTCCTCGTCACCGGTCTCGTCAACCGCAGCCCCCTCGTCCTCGTCCCCGATCCCCGCGACATCGACGACATGGTCGCCACCATCGAGAAGACCCGTCCCGCCTTCCTCCCCGGCGTGCCCACCCTCTTCATCGCCCTCCTCAACCATCCCCGGGTCAAATCGGGACAGGCAGACTTTTCCTCCCTCAAGCTCTGCATCTCCGGCGCCGCGCCCCTGCTGTCAGAGTTGAAGCAGCGCTTCGAGGCGGTGACCGGCGGTCGCATGATCGAAGGCTACGCCATGACCGAGACCAGCATGGGCGGCGCCGTCACGCCCGTGCTCGGCGGCTACCGGCCGGGCGCCGTCGGCCTGCCCCTGCCCGACGTCGACATCCGCATCGCCGACCTCGATCACCTCGAGTTAACCCTCCCCGCCGGCGAAGTGGGCGAAATCCTCATCCGCGCCCCCCAGATGATGACCGGCTACTGGGGCCGCACCGCCGAATCCCAGGCCGCCTTCCACAACGGCTGGCTCCGCAGCGGCGACATCGGCTACATGGACGAAGACGGCTACCTCTACATCCTCGACCGCCAGAAAGACCTGATCAAGCCCAGCGGTTTCCAGGTCTGGCCCCGGGAAGTCGAAGAAGTCATCGCCACCCACCCGGCCGTGCGCGAGGTCGGCGTGGCCGGCATTCCCGACCCCTACCAGGGCGAAGCGGTCAAGGCCTGGGTCGTCCTGCGCGAGGGCGCAAGCGCCACCGGCGACACCCTCCGCGCCTTCTGCCGCGAACGGCTCGCCCCCTACAAAGTACCCCGTCACGTCGAAATCGTGCCCGCCCTGCCCAAATCCCCCGTCGGCAAAGTCCTCCGCCGCGAGCTCCGCCACCTCGCCACCCCCCAGGCGGCCGTCCCAGAAGCCCCCCGCCAGCGGGTTCGCAATAACCGCTTTTGAGCCTTAACAGAAGAAAACGGCTACCGTATGCGAATGCTACACCACACCTGTCATCCTGAAGGCAGTGAAGGATCCCAGCGGCGATCCTCTTCAAGAGGTGAAGCACAGGCAGCGCATCCTCCTTCTTTTCGCAACTTTCAACAACGGTCAGATTCCTCACAGGTCCCAACCTTGCCGTCGCCTATTCCCTATTGACAGCCGCCATCTGTGAGCTGCTATAATAGAACCAGTCCACTTGTCCACATTTCCTATTATTTGCCTGAAGGGAGGTAGTGCCATGAGTAAACTGTCTGTCGTGTTCTGTGTGTTGCTCTTTATCTTTCTGGTAATTGCGATCCCCACAACCGCCAACGCCGGCCCCGAACCCCAATATTGGGTGGATGAGAGCACCCTGCCGTTCGACCCCGTCCCCGGCTTCGAAGACGCCACCCGGCTCTGGGGAATCCACAACGGCGCCGGCTACCGCATCGAAGTCCCCGCCAACTGGAACGGCGACCTCGTCATGTGGGCCCACGGCTATCGGGGGACCGGGACCCGCCTCTTCTTTTCGCCGGAAGAGGTCCCCTTGCGCCCCTACCTGCTGGCCAACGGATATGCCTGGGCCGCCTCGACCTACGCCAAGAATGATTACAACGTCTCCCAGGGTGTCAAAGACACCCATGCCCTGGCCACCTTCTTCCGCGGGCAGGTTGGCACTCCCGAGCGTACGTATCTCACCGGCGCTTCCATGGGCGGGCATATCACGGCTGTTTCCATCGAGCAATACCGCAACTTTTATGATGGGGCGCTGCCGGTCTGTGGCGCCATCGGCGACTTCGAGCTGTTCGACTTCTTCCTCGACTTCAACGTCGCCGCCCAACAGCTCGGCCTTGGCAACTCGCATTTCCCGGTCGATCCGCTAACCTATCCAATCGTTACCGCTCCCCAGATTAAGGCCAATCTGGAGGCATTCCCCGGCGGCTGGCCCCTGGCGCTCAACCCCGACGGCCTCGCCTTCAAACAACTGGTCGAACTCCGTTCCGGTGGCGATCGCCCGAATTTCGACGAGGCCTGGTACTTCTGGAACACCTTCCCCGAGTTTGGCTCCGGCATCCCCGGCAACTTCCTCTTTGACCTGGGTGCTTCCACCGGTATGCTCCCCGGCCGCCCCGGTATCATCGTGGACAACACCGGCATCGTCTACCAGACCGACCTCGACCCGGCCCTCAGCCCCTACGAAGCGGCCCTGAACGAGAACATTGTCCGCGTCAGTGCCGACCCCTCCGCCCGCCGCAGCCAGGGCCTGTCCAACGTGCCCGTCGTCACCGGCGACCTGCCCGTGCCCGTGCTCACCCTCCACAACCTGGGCGACATGTTCGTTCCCTTCCACAACGAGGTCGTCTACGCTGCCGAGGTTGCCGCCCAGGGCAAGAGCGACCTCCTCGTCCAGCGGGCCATCCGCGGGGTCAACCATTGCGGCTTTACCGGCGTGGAACTGGCAACGGCCTTTACAGACCTCGTCACCTGGGTCGAGGCAGGCATCAAGCCGGCCGGGGATCCGGTGGCCGATCCGGCGGCCGTCGCCGCCCCTGACTTTGGCTGCACGTTTACCGACTTTGCTACCCCGGACGGGCATCTCCTCCCGGCCCCCTGCCCGTAATTCTTAACGGCGAGGCCGGCAATGATCGCTGCCGGCCTCGCCGTTTTTCAGAATTTACGCGACCATCCCCTTGGCCACCGCTCCACCACCACCTTCGTCTGCGTAAAAAACTCCACGGCGTGCTTCCCCTGCCCGTGCAACGTCCCAAAGAAGCTGTCCTT
>Ga0207752_1001428_pt1 | contig 10907 bp, 9 predicted proteins | sample Pon2CUnioCityCA_6_FD_187272 | JGI IMG/M metagenome (GOLD analysis project Ga0207752, IMG submission 187272) | Marine sediment microbial community from Union City, CA, USA - Pond 2C Sediment 2 (SPAdes) | ecosystem: Environmental > Aquatic > Marine > Intertidal zone > Salt pond sediment ... | reverse complement strand
AGCTGTCAGAAGAAGGGCTGGTAGTAGAAGAGTGGGGTGGGAACACCGTGTGCGTGTCTGTTTCTGCCAAGATGAAGCAGGGCATCCAGGATCTACTGGAGAGCATATTGGTGGTCGCTGAAATGCTGGAACTCCAGGCTGATCCGGATCGTCCGGCCTACGGGGTGGTGATAGAAGCGGGCATGGACAAGAACAAGGGGCCTTTGGCCACCCTGCTCGTCCAGGGAGGGAGTCTTCATCCGGGTGACTCTGTCGTAGTGGGGGAAGCCTGGGGCAAATTGAAGGCCATGTTTAACGATGCAGGCAGGAGAATCAAGAGAGCCGAACCCTCTACCCCGGTCAAGGTACTCGGCTTGAGTAGCGTTCCCATAGCCGGCGATATTTTTGCCGTGGTCTCCAGTGATCGCGAAGCTCGAATAGTCGCGGAGAAACGGCAACTGGACAGACAGCAGCGGTTGCAGAGGCCAGTGAGACCGGTGAAGCTGGATGATGTGTTCGCGCAGATTAAAGAAGGACAGGCAAAAGAACTCAATCTCATCTTGAAGACAGACGTACAGGGAAGCATCGAGCCTATCAGGAATTCAATAGAGCGGCTGGGGACGGAAGAGATCAAGGTACGGGTAATTCATGTCGGCAGCGGATCAATAACGGAGGGGGACGTTCTGCTGGCTCTGGCTTCCAAGGGCATCATACTGGGTTTCCACACAGCACCGACGGTTGGGGCGCAACGGATGGCGGAATCAGAAGGGGTTGACATCCGCCTGTATGACATCATTTATGACCTAATCGAGGACATCGAGAAGGCGCTGAAGGGTTTGAAGGAACCCACTTACGTGGAATCAGTGGAGGGGCATGCCGAAGTCCGGGCGGTCTTCACTGCCGGCAGGCGCGACAAAGCGGCTGGAGGTGTTGTGCTTGATGGCAAGCTGAGGAGAGATGCTCTTGCCCGGGTTATAAGGAAGAAGCAGGTGGCGCATCAGTCAAAGGTCGGGAGCTTGCGGCGGTTCAAGGACGACGTGCGCGAGGTAAATGCCGGTCTCGAGTGTGGTATTGTGATTGATGGATTCAACCAGTTTGAGGTTGGTGACATAATAGAAACCTACAGGATGGAGAAGGTGGATGACTCGGCGCATTGAGCGCTTGAACCATCTGATTCGTCATGAAATCACCGAGTTGCTGCAACGCGAAGCTAAGGATCCCAGACTTGGCGTTCTCGTCTCAGTAACCAGGGTTTCCGTATCGTCGGACCTCCGTCATGCCCGGGTCTTCATTAGCGTCATGGGTACAGATCAAGAGAAGACAGAGGCTATGGCGGCTCTTCAGGTAGCCACTGGATTCCTTCGACGTGGACTGAGCCATCGATTGACGCTGCGACACACCCCGGAACTGAGCTTCTGCTACGACGATACTATGGAAAAGGCGGGACACGTGCTTCAGTTGATCCATGACGTGTCGGCAGAATCGGGCGGACAGGAATCAGGTGAGAGTTGACGGCATCCTCAACGTCTTCAAGCCTCCGGGTAAGACCTCGTTCGACGTAGTCGCACGCATACGCCGCCTGAGTGGCGAATCCCGAGTCGGTCACACCGGCACCCTCGATCCCCAAGCTACTGGAGTGCTGGTAGTCTGTCTTGGTCAGGGTACCCGGATGATAGAGTTCCTTTCCAAGGCGGGGAAGAGCTACCGCGCCGAAATAGAGTTAGGGGCACGTACTGACACGGAAGACGCTACAGGCACTGTGCTGGAAAGGCAGGATGTCACCTCGGTAACTGAAGATCAGGTGAGGAAAGCTGCCGCCGCCTTCTGTGGTGCTTATGATCAGATTCCACCAATGTACAGTGCATTGAAACAACAGGGGAAGCGTCTGTATGAATTGGCCCGGAAGGGAATCGAAGTACCCAGAAAGGCCAGAAGGGTGCAGATATTCCGTCTAGCTGTCCATGAGTGGCATCCACCCGTAGCCACTATCGAGGTGGACTGCAGCAGCGGCACTTACATCCGGGCGCTGGCACGGGATATCGGTGAATCCCTGGGATGTGGGGCCCACCTGAGGAGCCTGGTGCGCCTGAGAGCTGAGCCGTTCAGCATCAACGATGCCACCGCTCTTGACGTGCTGGAGCAAGCCTTCTCGGAAGGATGGTGGCCCTCCTTGCTCTACTCCATCGACGAAGTCGTGCTGGGATGGAAGGCGGTCATTCTCAGTAGCGAAGAGGAATTGCAGGTGAAGAGTGGCGGTATAGTGAAGTTGCGGGTTTCAGAGAGTCTTTCGTCAACCGTCAATTGCCGGGCCTACTCCGCGGAGGGACAATTCGTAGCGGTTCTAAGCCGTGTGGACAGCGATCTTTGGCGACCTCGCAAGGTGTTTGGGCGTATCCCTGGACAAACCTGAAGCTCTTTCTCGCCGGCGGTTGACAGCAAAACAGCTCCGATGATATAAACATTAATAGATATATCCATTAGGATGCATCTTATTATTGTCAATTTGCGGCGTGACTGGCTAGGCATCACCAGTCCTTTGATCTCATTTGCACCGCTAGTGAAAGAGGAAGGAGGTCGCATGGCTCTCGTAGAAGTCCGCATAACGCCTATCGGCACGAAGGGTTCTTCCATGACCAAGTATGTAGCCCGGGCTGTCGAAGCCGTCAAAGGAGAGAAAGATATCAAGCATCAAATTACAGCTACCGGGACAATCATGGAAGGCGATCTGGACAAGATCATCGGCATGGTGAGGAAGATGCACGATTCGGTGTTCGACGGAGAAGTAAACCGGGTGCTCACTACCATCGAGATCGATGATCGCCGTGATAAGACCGTCTCGCTGGAGTCCAGCGTCAAATCGGTGGAGACCGAGTTGTCTGACGCTTAGGTTGGCGCTTCTGGTCCCGGCCGAGCGTAATGCCGGGTGCCAGACCGTGCTGGCTGTCTCGGGCAGCTCAAGAGATGGCAGGGTGCTGTTCCCGGCGGGCGTATAGTCACATGTTTGTATTATTCCGCCTTGAAGCTGAGAAGGCTGTAAGCCATGGGAATGATCGGAGAATCTTCGGTTCGTATGGAGAGCCTAAGAAGGAGGGCGAAATGGCTATTTCGGGAAAGTATGGCAGAGTCGAAATCCCAAAGATAGGTGCGGAAGAACCGGTGTTCATCCTGCGCGCCCAAGACAAACTAGCCGAAACCGCGGTGGAAATGTACCGCCTTCTGGCAGCCTCGCATGGGAGCAAGCTGGCGGAAAGCCTCAAGAAGGAAGTGGCGGTTTTCCGGGCATGGGAAGGGGCACGGAAGATACCTGATTAGATGAGATCTGGCGGTAAGCTGTGGGACAACGAAAACCTTAGGGCAAATGAGATTTGAGCGAGGTACGCCTTTATTCAGGGATAGAGCGGATGCCGGCGCGCGCCTGGGTGAGAAACTTGCAGAGAGGAAATCCGGCGATGAGGTGGTCTGCGCTGTGCCTAGAGGCGGCATACCTGTAGCCATCGAAGCAGCCCTGAAATTACGCGCTCCTCTTGATGTCATCACTCCGCGGAAGATAACCATTCCGTCCAATCCAGAGGCCGGCTATGGCTCTGTTACGGAAGACGGGACTATTGTCCTGAATGAACCGCTGGTTCGGGAACTGGGACTTTCGCGGCCACAAATCGAAAAGCAGGCAGAACTGGTGAGAAAGGAGATTGCTCACCGAACGGCTTTCTTCAGAAGCAGGCTCGAGCCGTCGTCGGTAGACGGGAGAACCGCCGTAATCGTGGATGACGGCCTGGCTTCCGGTTTTACTATGCTAGCGGCGGTGAAGTCGCTTCAGAAGCGTCGGGCCGCCAAAACAGTGGTAGCAGTGCCTGTAGCCTCCCTTAGGGCTTACGAATTGATGAAACCGGCCGTTGACGATCTGGTTTGCCTGGTGATATCGCATACTCTAACCTTCGCGGTTGCCAGCTTCTATTCTCACTGGTACGATCTTACAGATGAGGACGTAAGTCGCTATTTGGATGAATGGAGAAGCAGACAACGCGATTAGGATACGAAAGACAGAGAGGCTTTGCGGTTCAATTGGCAGGGACGACTATATGAGAAAAGAGGCTATGTTATGGGAGCCACTTGAAGAGCGCAAAGTGCACTGTTACTTGTGCGCTCACGAATGCAAGATCTCCGAATCGAAATTCGGGGTTTGTGGTGTGCGACAGAACGTTGGTGGCACTCTGTATACGCTGGTCTACGGGGAGGTAATAGCCGCCAACATCGATCCTATTGAGAAGAAACCTCTTTATCACTACCTTCCGGGTTCCCTCTCGTATTCCATTGCCACCATTGGCTGCAACTTCAAGTGTCCATTCTGCCAGAACTGGCAGATCTCACAGACTTCATGGAGCAAAGGTACAGCTCCGAGCGGGCGTGACCTATCCCCCGATCAGGTTGTGGAAGCGGCCAAGAAGCACGGTTGTGGCAGCATCTCCTATACGTACACGGAACCCACCATCTTCTTTGAGTACTGCTACGATACTGCTGTGCTGGCCAAGGCGGCTGGTATGGGCAACGTATTTGTCACCAATGGCTACATGACAAGACAATCGCTTGACATTATAAGACCCTACCTGGATGCCGCTAATATCGATCTCAAGAGTTTTCGCGATAGTTACTATCGGCAGTACTGCAAAGCTCGCCTGCAGCCGGTACTTGATTCGATAGCCTACATGAAGCAGTTGGGCATCTGGGTGGAAGCAACCACGCTGGTTGTTCCAGGAGAGAACGACTCGGAATCTGAGTTGAAACAGATCGCCGGCTTTCTGGCGCAAATCGACAAAGACATCCCCTGGCACATCAGCAGATTTCACCCCGACTATGAGTTCAAGGATCATGGATCCACCCCTGTGGAAACCCTCCGCAAGGCGAGGCAGATCGGCAGGGAGCAAGGCTTGCGTTATGTGTATCTGGGCAATGTCTCTGAGGATGCAGACACGCGTTGTTACCAGTGTAACGAGACTGTGGTGGAAAGGCACTATATGGGGCTGAGAAGCCTCAAACTGAGAAATGGTCGTTGCTCTCACTGCGGTGCCGCAATAGCTGGCGTCTGGGCCTGATCAGTCCCGGTCCCATCCGACCCGCGCAGGTATCCCTGCGTTCCGTTTCTTCGATCTTCCGAATTCCGTTGACAACTTGACCACGAATAATAAACTATAAGAGGTTTGCCAATGGCTCCGTTTCCCGTGGCCGGATAGATGGGGGAGCGGAGTGGAAGAACCACCGGAGAAATGCTTACCAGAGACCTACGAAGGACAGGCATTGACATCATTGGAGATGTGCCCTGGGGGACGCACTTCTGTCAGTTCTACGAAACCGGACAGGACCTCCTCGATATTCTGATCCCCTACTTTAGAGCAGGCTTAGAGAACCACGAGTTTTGTCTTTGGGTTACCTCCGAACCGGTCGATGCTCAGACGGCTCTCCGAGCGATGAAGCAGGCTGTTCCTGGACTGACACGCTATCTTTCAAAGGGTCAACTGGAGATACTTCCGTTTAGTCTGTGGTACGTGCGTGATGGGTCATTCGATATACAGAGGGTGCTCAAGTCCTGGGAGGATAAGCTTCAGCAGGCACTGGCAACAGGCTACGAAGGAATGAGGGTTACGGGTAATACTGCCTGGCTGGAAGCATCCAGTTGGCGAGATTTCACAGAGTATGAGGCGGCCATAAATGATTCCATCGGCGGCAGCAGGATGATTGCCCTCTGCAGCTACTGGCTGGAACGCTGTGGGGCCAGAGAAGTCATGGATGTCATCCGCAATCACGAATTTGCCCTCGTTAATACAGAGGGAAATTGGGACCTTATAGAAAGCTCCGCTTATAAGAAAGCTAAGGATGCTCTCATGGACAGCGACAGGAAATATCGCCTGCTGTGGGACAACCTTCAAGAAGGCATATGGGCAGTCGATGCCGATGGCAGGACAACGATGGTGAACGAGAGCATGGCCAGGATGCTGGGCTACCCTCCTGAAAAGATCATCGGCAAGTCTTTTTACTCTTTCATGAGCCAGGACAATGCGGCTAAGGCAACCCGCAAAATGGAGCAGAGAGCGCAGGGTGTCAAGGAGCGACACGAGTTTGAATTCCAGCGAGCGGACGGTTCTCCCCTTTACGTCATTATGGAGACCTCGCCTTTATTCGGTGCTGACGGGAGATTCGACGGAGCTCTGGCCGGCGTGATGGATATAACTGAGCGAAAGCAGGCACAAGACGCCCTTCAGTTCGAAAGAGACAATCTTGATGGGATCATGAGTGCCATGGAAGACGGGGTATGCATCGTAAACAAGAATCGTGACATCGAGTACGCTAACCCGGCTCTGGTGCGCCAGTTCGGCAGTTACGAAGGTCAGAAATGCTTTAGATATCTGCACAGCCAGAAGCAACCCTGCCCTGAGTGCAGGATTGACCAGGTCCTGGCCGGAAAGTCGGTTCACTGGGAATGGTCTTCTGCCACGAGTGATCATGTCTATGATCTGCTGGATACACCCTTGAGGAAGCCGGACGGTACTGTTTGTATGCTGGAGATATTGCGGGATGTCACCCAGCGCAAGCGAATGGAGGATGCTCTCAGACAGTCAGAAGACAAGTATCGTAGCATCGTGGAGACGGCTGGCGAAGGCATCCTGCTGACTGATCCAGAAGGCACGATCACCTTTGTGAATCCCCAAGGGGAAACGATGCTGGGGTACGATGTTGACGAACTATTGGGCAGATCGGTATTTCACCTCGTGACCGGGGAGGATCTGGTCAGATTGGAAGCGCTATGGCGAACGCGTCAGGGGCTGTTCGGCAGCTACGAGACCATGGTGCATAGAAGAGATGGAAGTCCCGTGTGGCTCCTGATCAATGTTACGCCTGTGTTCGATAGTGAGCAGAGGTTCTCCGGCATGCTGGCCATGGCAACGGATATAAGTACTCTCAAAGAGACGGAAGAGATGCTGCGCGAAAGTGAGACCTGGCTGCGCACTCTGTTTGAATCCAGTCTCATAGGGATCACGACAGCTGATCTCGACGGCAGGGTCTATGAAGCGAACGACGCCTTTCTGGATATTGTGGGGTTCGATCGTGAAGACCTTGAATCAGGAGGGTTGAACTGGTGGAACATTACTCCTCCTGAGTACGGCCATCTCGATGATAGGGCGGTGTCAGAACTGCTGGAGAGCGGCCGCTGCACGCCCTACGAGAAAGAGTACCGGCGAAGAGACGGGAGACGGGTCCCCATTCTGATAGGAGCGGCTCTACTGGGCACTGTAGACAATGTTCCAAGATGGGTCTCCTTTGTTTTGGATATCGGAAGGCAGAAGCGGGCCGAAGAGCAGCTGGCCAGAGAAAAGGACATGCTCCGAACTATCATGGAGAATACGGGTGCGCAGTTGGCCTATCTTGATACTGATTTCAATTTCGTGATGGTCAATTCGAGTTACACCCGCGGCTCCGGACATTCGTTTGAGGAATTGATATCGCAGAACCATTTCGCTCTGTTTCCCAACGAGGAGAACGAGGCCATATTCAAGCAAGTGAGGGATACCGGCCAACCGGTGGAATTCCACGACAAGCCGTTCTCTTTCGCTGATCAGCCGGAAAGAGGCGTGACCTACTGGGACTGGACACTCACGCCTGTCAAGGACGATTCTGGGAACGTGCATGGTCTGGTCCTCTCTCTCATAGATACAACTGACGGCGTTCGAGTGCAGGAAGAATTGAGGAGACACCGGGAAGAACTGGAGTCGCTGGTGGAGGAACGCACCGGCCAGCTAAAGGAGAGCTACGAGAGGCTGAAAGAAGAGATTGGGGAACGCAAATCGGCCGAGGAGAAACTCAGGAGTCTGTCTCATCGCCTGGTTCAGTTGCAGGAAGAGGAAAGACGAAACATCGCCCGCGAGCTGCATGACGAGATAGGGCAATCCCTGACAGTTTTGAAACTCTTTCTCGATAGATATCATTCCTCTCGATCGGACGGAGGCACCAACGCGGACCTGGAACAGGCACGAAACCTGGTGAAGAGAGTGATGGGACAGTTGCGCAACCTGTCACTGACGCTGAGGCCGACGATGCTGGACGACCTGGGTCTGCTCCCGACTCTACAATGGCACATGGAACGCTATTCTGCCCAGACTCATATAAACGTGAACTTCAGACATTCCGGGCTTCAGAAGAAGATCCCCAGAGAGGTAGCTACCGCCGCCTATAGGATCGTACAAGAAGCGCTCACTAACGTAGCCCGTCACGCCAATACGGGGGAAGTAATGGTGTGTGTCAGGGCTGAAAAGGGAATGCTTCTGATTGAAGTCGAGGACCATGGGGTCGGATTTGACATCGCTACGGCTAGAGAAGCAGGCAGCGTGGGGTTGAGCGGAATGTCCGAGCGCGTGCTGGCCCTGAACGGTAGTCTTACGATTGAGTCAACTCCGGAAAGCGGTACTTACGTTCTGGCGGAACTGCCGATCCCGGATGGAGCAAGAACAGCCAGGAGGCAGAAACGACCATAACCATATTACTGGCAGATGACCATCACATCGTCCGGCAGGGCTTGCGCAAACTGCTGGAGGCGGAGGACGATTTCAAGGTGATTGGCGAGGCCGGTGACGGTTTGGAGGCAGCACAGCTGGTGGAAAGTCTTGAGCCCGACGTCTTCGTCGTGGATGTTATGATGGGCGGGATGAACGGACTGGAAGTGACCAAGCACGTTCGGAAGCGTTCCCCCAAAACCAGGGTGGTGGTCCTGTCGATGCACGCCGACGAGGGTTATGTGCTCGAGGCTCTCAGATCGGGAGCAAAGGGGTACGTGCTGAAGGACTCGCTGGCAGAGGATCTGATCCACGCGATTCGCGAGGCGATGGCCGGTCGAAGATACTTGAGTGCGCCCTTGTCGGACCGCGTGATCGAGGGCTATGTGCACAGATCAGAAGCAACCGCTCTAGAGCCCTTTGAAAGGCTGACTGTGAGAGAGCAGGAAGTACTGCACCTACTCGCTCAGGGAGCCACCAACGCTGAGATTGCCTCGAAGCTATGTATCAGCCGCCGCACAGTGGAAGTCCACCGCGCCAACATGATGCGGAAACTTGGTCTTCGGAACCAGGCTCAGGTTCTACGCTACGCTATGCGGCGGGGAATCATTCCGCTGAGTGGCGAATAGCAGACTGCTCTGTTCCGGAAGCCTTCGTCACGACGTATCAAGCATCTTGAGGATAAAGACCCTCCGCATAAAGAAAGCCTATCTACTGCTGGCAGATAGGCTTGCTAAGAAAGGGGGGTGAACCTTCCAGTAGCAATTACTATTCTAGCGGGCCAAGCTTAATCTCAGGTTAGGGAATGCTTAGAAGATGATTAGAGTCTGAGCCAAATGGTGAACTTACTGCCTTTGTCTGCCTGGCTGGCCACGGTTACTTTGCCTCCGTGCTGCTCCACAATCCCTTTTACAATGGCCAAGCCAAGACCTGTCCCGCCTTTTGCTCTCGAACGGGCCTTGTCGGCCCTGTAGAAGCGGTCGAATATGTGTGGAAGGTGGTCAGGGGCAATCCCAATTCCTGTGTCAGAGACCTCCAAGCATGCCCATTCGCCTTGGCGATAGAGTGACAGGGTTATAGAACCTCCCTCGGGCGTATATCTGATGGCGTTGTCCACCAGGTTGTTCAAGACTTGCTCCAGCCTGTGCGCATCTCCCTTGACCCAGAGATCCTCCTCACGCCCGATAGTGATATCGCGATTGCCGGCCAGCTGCTTTGCTCTCTCCTGGGAGTCGACGAGAAGGTCTTTCAGTGACACTGTTTCATTCGGTTCTGCCTGACCCGAATCCAGCTCAGCCAGTACCAGAAGATCCTTCACTATCTTGGACATCCTGGCTGTCTCGGTCTCGATGACTTTTGTAGATTCTTGGCGATCCTCCTCGCTGAGGTTACGTTTGAGCAAGTCCAGATTACCCTGCATGACCGTCAGAGGTCCCCTCAGTTCGTGCGAAGCGTCGGCGACGAAATTTCTCTGAGACTTAAGAGCGCTGTCCAGGCGCTCGATCATGTGGTCGAAGGTGGTAGCCAGCTGCCCGATTTCGTCTTGCGGCCCCCGATAGCCCACCCTTTGACTGAGATCAGCGCTGGCCTCGATGCCACGGGCTGTGCCGGTGATGCGTCTCACAGGTGCCAGAGCTCGGCGGATCAGGAATGCACCGGATAAGACTGCCAGAGTCAGTATCACCAGAATGCTTACAACGAGGGCCAATCCCGCACGGGCCAGAGCAGTGTCCAGGGGAGCCAGTGACTGTGCCACCTGCAACAGGTGGGTCTCACTACCCAGATTCAGGGTCGAAGCCAGGATCATGGTGCGGACGTCATCCCCATCGTCGGAGGCTATGGTGGTGACTACTGTTGTAGTCTCCTGACCCTGTCCGGCGGGCCAGGTATCCGTTGGCAGCTCCTGGGTTCCCAGGCTGTCGGATTTGACTACTACATTTCCGTCTCCATCCACCAGTTGCAGGTACATACCCGGAGAAGCAATCTCATCCAGAGCGGGCAGGCTGGAGCGGACGAGGCTATAGTCGATTGGGTCCTGAAAGTCCTTATCTAAAGCAGAGTTCACCAGAGTCGAATAGACTCTCAGATCGCTCTCGACCTCAGCCTCCAGCCACAGTCGCAATGCGGAATAGAAGAACATGCCGGAGACCACCAGGATCAAACCGATAATGAGTGTGAACCAGAGGGTCAATCTTACGCGGATCGACATCGGTCATTCCCTCAGAACGTAACCAACGCCGCGGACTGTATGAATCAGCCTGGACTGCCCCCCCGCCTCCAGCTTAGCACGCAAGTAACGAACGTAGACTTCGATAACGTTGGATTCACCACCGAAGTCATATCCCCATACGACCTCATAAATCCTGTCGCGTTTGAGCACCTGACGGG
>Ga0207752_1001427_pt1 | contig 10907 bp, 3 predicted proteins | sample Pon2CUnioCityCA_6_FD_187272 | JGI IMG/M metagenome (GOLD analysis project Ga0207752, IMG submission 187272) | Marine sediment microbial community from Union City, CA, USA - Pond 2C Sediment 2 (SPAdes) | ecosystem: Environmental > Aquatic > Marine > Intertidal zone > Salt pond sediment ... | reverse complement strand
GGGGTAGGCATCACTGTCGAGGGAGACGATCACCAGATCGGGGGACCCGACGCAGCCGATGGCAACCGTTTTGCTGGCCTCTATCTCGATCTCTTCGAGCAGTCCGAGCAGCCTTATGCGATCCAGTTCGCTGGTTCCAACAACGATGTGCTGATCCAGAACAACATCATTGGCCTGGATTCCGCCGGCGACCCCGTTGGCATCTGCGGGCGCGGGATCAAGCTAGCCAACGGCCCCGAGGGAACCCGGGTCATCAACAACACCATCGTCGAGCCTGGCCTGAGCGCCATTCTAATGAACCACTGGACACTCAACGGCAACACGCTGCGAGGAAATGTCATCAAGCGGGAGAGCCCATGGCCCGCGGCTCAAGGGGACAACACGTTTGCGGAGGGTGCTATAGCCTACGGTAGCGGCGTGCCGGATCCGCTGCGTACTTTCTCGCCAGCCGCGGTCACAGAGATCGACGGGACCGACGTCAGTGGCACCAGTGGATCGGGGAGCCCCTGCGCTTTCTGCACGGTCGAGGTCTTCCTGGATGACCAGGACACAGTCGTCGAGGCCCTAGAATCGCTGGCATTGGTGACGGCCGATGGCGACGGCACTTGGACCGCGACGCTGCCCGCGCCACTGGAGGATGATGAAGGACTCCGGACTATGAGCACCGTTCCGGATGACTGGACCATCACTGGGCTTGATGGAGGAACGACGTCCAACTTGTCGATGCTCTACGTGGGAGGGTACGAGGTGTTGCTGCCGCTGGTCTTGAGATGATTCTAGACCAGCAACTCACCGTAGCCAACGGTCTCAGGGCAGTGGGCTCAGCCCACTGCCTTTCGTTCACGAGGTGTTTGACACTTCTCCGATAAGCGACCAGGGTCCGGTCCAGGTGATGTGGGCGCGGGCAAGGCGACCGCGCCAATCGGCGTCGTCCTCGAAGTAGACGAGCCTGTCTGAGCGGGTGCGTCCCCACCAGCGATCTTTCTTCTTCCCCTCGACGAGTACGTCGACCGTCTTGCCCAGGAGTTGCGCGTTCAACTCGCCGACGATCTCCGCTTGCAGGTCGTCCAGGGCCTTTCGTCGACGCTCCTTCTCCTCTGGGGGAACATCATCCTCGAAGTGGCGGGCGGCCAGCGTCCGTGGGCGCGGCGAATAGCGAGCGATGTGCGCCTTGTCCACGCGTAGCTCGGCCAGCAAATCGTACGTGTGCTGGAACTGCTCCTTGGTCTCGCCCGGGAAGCCGACGATGACGTCGGTGGCGATGGAGACGCCGGGGATGCGCTGGCGAATGCGCGCGATCAGGCGCCGGTAGTCGTCGGCGGAATAGCCGCGTTTCATGCGCTTGAGTACCTCATCGTCGCCGGCCTGCACCGGCACCTCGATGTGCTCACACACCTTGGGGAGCTCTGCAACCGCGTCGAGCAACGCGTCCGTCATCCAGTTCGGGTGTGAGGTCAGGAAGCGGATCCGTTCCAGCCCCTCGATGCGGTGCAAGCGACGGAGGAGCGAAGGCAAAGAGACGTCTTCCGGTAGATCGAGTCCGTAGCGGTCGATGATCTGCCCCAGGAGGGTGATCTCCTTGACCCCCTGGGCTCCAAGGGCTCGCGCTTCGTCGACGATCTCGTCGGCGGGACGACTGTGTTCGGGGCCGCGACGATGGGGGATGATGCAGTAGGAACAGGCGTGGGAACACCCGAGCACGGCGGAGACGTAGGCGGAGATCAGCGTCTCTCGCTCGCGGGCCGGGAGGATCAGATCGCCGTTCTGGAGGCGGTACCGTTCCATCACCTGAGCGGTCTCCATCGCCCGTCCGTCGTCAGTCCAGCCCCGGTCCATCAGATGATCGAGGAGTGGCTGGGGGTTCGAGGGAGGCATGAAGACGTCGACCCAGGGGAAGCGGTCACGCAACGGGCTCGGGTCTCGCACGCCCACGAAGCAGCCCATCAGGCCAATGATGGGCTCCGGACGTTCTTCCTTCAACGGCTTGAGGGATCCCAGCCGCCCATAGATCTTGTTCTCAGCCGACTGACGAACGACGCATGTGTTGAGGACGACGATGTCGGCGTCCTCGGCTCGATCGACAGGCGTATGCCCCAACCGCTCCAGGGCCGACTCGAGCCTGCGCGAGTCGGATACGTTCATCTGACAACCGATGGTCCAGATATAATAGTTCACACTCATCCCAAAAAGAACGTGTAGCCTGCATAGGTGCGCTTCTTGCTCGCCGCAAGCTACTCCTGCTAAATGTGTCCACATGCTACAGGGTTTCAAGGACGCGTCAACTAAACGGTTGCCGACAAGTCAACTGGCTCCAGAAATCAAACCCAATTCCAACCAAACCCAGCACTTCGTTCAACCAATCACAAACGGTTCAAGATAGATTCGATGATATACTTGAGGTAAGTCCGCATTCTTCACACTCCTTCACTGTTGCTCACGGATCGAGGCCTGCGGCGTTTCTTCTGGCCGCCCTCTGTTGTACCGATGACCAGTGCGAAAACCCTTGTCTATCCGGATCAGGCTTGCTCATTCTAGCGAGGGAGGAAATGGGGTACTCCGCCGTGATTCCTGTGGAAAAAGTCCCAGGCGGAGTTCACTCGTGACCGTCTTGTGGTTGGGGGCGATGGTGGACACCTCCGTCCACTCGAACGACTACCCCCGATCAAAGACTGACGCCGCGTCCGACCTTTGCGGACGTTACAGGGAAAGGAGGTGCATTATCTCGAGACGCAGTCCGTTGGGCCCTAGCGGGAGGTAGCTCCGGCAATAGGATCAAGACTCGGATTTCGCAAGGAGGGAACAATCGATGGTACGCAAGACTTTGTTGATCACGACGATCGCACTGGTGCTTCTCGGTGTGGCGATTCTTGGCGTACGAGGAGCTCAGCCAATCGAACCCCCGGGCGTCTCAAAGGGCGACGGGACGGCCCCGATTATGCTGCCACAGACCGATGGTGACGACATCCCGAAGGCGCCGCCTGACCGATGGATCGTTCAACTCGAGGATCCTCCCTTGGCTCAGTATCGGGGCGGTATCCAGGGGCTAGGCGCCACCGCAGTGAGTGCTACTGGCGCCAGACGCCTGCAAGTAGACACTCCCGAGGCCCAGGCCTACATCGACTATCTGGAGGCGGAACAGGCGAGCGTCGCGACGGCGGTCGAGGAGGCCGTGCCTGGGGCTTACATCGAGTACGATTATCAAGTTGTTTTCAACGGCCTCACAGTGAACCTGCCTGAGGCCGACACGAAGGCCAGTGAATGGCTTTCAGAACTGCCCGGTGTAGAGGCGGTGTTCCGTCAGAAGGTCTACCGGCCAGATCTATACGCAAGCCTGCCCTTGATCGACGCTCCCACCCTGTGGGGCGAGGTCGGTGGACAGGCTGATGCAGGCAAGGGGATCAAGGTCGCTTCTATTGACTCCGGCATCCACCCCGAAAACCCATGCTTCGATCCCGCCGATTACTCTTACCCCACGGGGTACCCGCTATTCGATGCTGACAAACCACATATGAATACCGAGAAGGTGATCGTGGCGCGGGCCTACTTCCGCGATGAGGATCCGCCAGTAGTCGGCGACGAGGGCACGTGGCCCGGCGATGAAGGCTCGAGCCACGGCACTCATACCTCGGGCATCGTGGCATGCGTCCCGGGGACTGTAGCCTCCGTCGACGGTGTGTCGTACACCATCAGCGGTGTGGCCCCGGCGGCCTATCTCATGAGCTACAAGGTTTTCTACCCCACGGACAGCGAATGGGCGGGAAGCGCCTTCGACCCGGAGCTAATCGCCGCGGTGGAAGACGCCGTGTACGATGGCGCTGACGTCGTCAACAACAGCTGGGGGGAGGGCTCGGGTAGCTCCTATGCTGATGCGCTTGACCTGGCATACGAAGCCGCCTGGGACGCCGGAGTGGTGGTGGTCTTCTCCGCTGGCAACAGTGGACCGTATCCATACACGGTGGACCACGAGTCCGAAAAGAACATCCTGGTAGGTGCGAGTACAACGACGGGGACCATTGCCTCAGGGCTCTTCGACGTGACGGCGCCCCCCACAGTCCCGATGACGTTGACCAGCATCCCGATGGGGCAATGCCTCTTCTGTCCGAGTTTCTCGGGCCTGACGGTGGGCCCGGAGCCGCTGCTCTACGCGGCTAACGTGACGGTGGGTAGCACCGATACCCTCTGCAATGGCGAGACAGTGTCCCCGACAACGGCATTCTCTGGGACGATCGCTCTGATCAAGCGAGGCGGCTGTGCTTTCAGTGATAAGGTGTGGAATGCCCAGGAAGCCGGTGCAACGGCTGCGATCATTTACAACAACGCTGGGGACGAGATCATCAACATGGCCCAAGGCTCTCACGAAGACGACACGTTCACCATCCCTGCCGGATTTATCGGGCAGACGGATGGTGAGAACGTCGTCGACTGGAGCGAGGCTCATCCTGCCACTGCCGAAGGTCAGCTTGACTACACGCCGCGACAGATAGGGAACATTCCCGACCGACTGGCAAGCTTCTCTTCCCGGGGGCCTTCGCTGCGGGAGAAGATGGACCCCGACGTGGTGGCACCGGGCGTGAATATCCTCTCAGCGGGTTACGGCGGAGGCGCAGGGGAGACGTCTCACCTAGGCTTTGGACAGGTGAGTGGGACGAGCATGAGCGCGCCGCACGTATCCGGCGCGGCAGCCGTGCTGAAGCAGCTCTATCCCCACTGGACGCCAGCGCAGATCAAATCGGCTTTGATGGGGACGGCCGAGCTCGACTTGGTCGACTACGACGGTACCGATGTCGGGGTCCTCGATCGTGGCGCCGGTCGGATCGATCTCGGCGAGGCATGGGACCCAGGGCTGACCTTCAACAGGCCCAGTCTGAGCTTCGATCACATCTTTGCCGGTGAGAGCGACACGCGGACCGTGATGGCCACCGACGTGTTCGCCCGCGAGAAGGGAACTACGTTCACGTACAACCTGACAATCAGCGAGACCGGGAACTTGACCACGACAGGGTACTTCACCCTCGGCGTTGCACCGATGAACGTCACTTTCGAAGACGACGGCGATACAGCCTCCTTCGACGTGTCCGTCGAAATCGCCGCTGAAGCACCCGCCGGTGACTACGAGGGGACCGTCTGGTTGCGCCATGGCCCCCACGAGCTGCACGTTCCGGTCTGGATACACGTCTGGTCGGAGGCGAGCGAAAACCCGGTGTTGCTGATCGATAACGACTTCAGCGATCTACTCGGATTCCCGGACTACACAGAGCACTATACAAGTGCCCTGGAATCCCTGGGGATAGGCTACGATTACTACAACGCAGACCTACACTTCGGCAGTGAGCGGACCTTCCCGCCGGCGTCCACGTTGCAGCAATACGAGGCGGTCATCTGGTACACAGGCGATAACTTCTATCCGGATGGCAGCTTCTCGGTTTCTACTCCCCCGACGGAGTGGGATCAGGATGTCTTGATCGGTTACCTACAGAGCGGTGGGCGGCTTCTGGCAACCGGGCAGGATCTGGCATCAGCGGCCGGCTCTCTGGAGAACGACAGTGCGCCCACGGGCCTCTACAACTACTTCCTGGGCGCCGACTACGTACAGGACAACGTCTTCACCACCACGAATCCTCTGTTGCGCACGGTCTATGGCTATTCGTGGGCCAGTGATCTCAAACTGGATCTCAGTTTCAGCACTACGGTCACTCAGCCGACCTGGATCAACGGCGCAGCTAACCAGGCTTGGGTTGACGAAGTCGCCATCTACCCGGAGGCGGGCCCCGACGAACGTGCGGTTCCGGCGGACCCGATCTTCCGCGCAGATCCGGTCGATGGTATCATAGAAGATGAGGGTTACGTCGGTCTGGCACGCGTGGCGGAGGAGACACTGGAGGAGCCCACGAAGCTCTTCGAGGGTCGGACGGTTTACCTCTCCTTCGGATTTGAGGGGATCAACAATCCGTCCGAGACTCGACCCACCGTCGACTCCCGGGAGGACGTCCTAGCTGAGCTTCTTACCTTCCTGTTCACCGAGCCCACCGTGTCGCTGCCCGACTCAATGGACCTCGCCGTCGGCAGGGAGATGACGTTCGTGGCCGAGGCGGGGTGGGTGCTGACAGGGCCTTATCACACGGCCGACATCGTTCAGTACCGGTGGGACTTCGGCGATGGAAGCCCCTTCCGAACCACCGCTGTGCCCACGATCAGTCACATCTACGACGAACCTGGTACGTACACTCTTCGCGTGGAGGTGACGGATGAGTTCGGGCATAAGGGTCTCGATGAAAGCAGCGTGGGCGCAGACGTCACTCTCTACATGCCCTTCGTCGCCAAGAACGGCATCCTGAGAGGTGCGAGACTCACCCTACTCCACAACAACGACGGTGAGTCCGAGCTCCTACCAGGCGACGACAACTTCGGTGGCGTCGCCCACTTCGCCTCCGTGGTGGAACAGGTCCGGACGGAGGTGGGAAACGTGCATCCGTTGCTCCTCGTAACGTCCGGGGATAACTTCCTCGCAGGGCCGGAGTGGACCGCCAGTGTCGAGAAGGGTGTTCCTTTCTACGACTCCATTGCCTTGGATCTGATCGGCTACGAGGCGATGGCCCTGGGGAACCACGATTTCGACTTCGGTCCGGATACGCTGGCGAACTTCATCGAGGGGTTCACGATGTCGGAAGTGCCATTCGTGAGCGCCAACCTGGACTTCTCCGCTGAGCCGACGCTGGCGGCGCTGGTCACGGCCGGCCGTATCTCGGGGAGCGTGATCGTCGAGGATGAAGGCGAGCGATTCGGCATCGTTGGAGCTACCACGCCTAACCTGACCTTTATCTCCAGCCCGCGCAACGTGGAGGTAGGTCAGGACGTCCAAGCCGCGGTCCAGACGGAGATCAATGCTCTTGAGGCGGCAGGGGTCAACAAGATCATCCTGATCAGCCACCTGCAGGGCATTGCGGAGGACATGGCTCTGGCGCCTCAACTGAGCGGACTGGACGTGATGGTCGCCGGCGGTGGCGATGAGTTACTGGCGAATGACGACGACCTGCTCATTCCGGGCGACGAAAGTGAGATCCATGGACCCTATCCAATGGTCGTCCAAAATGCCGACGGGGGCGACGTGCCCGTCGTGACGACATCCGGCGAATACGAGTACCTGGGCCGGTTGGAGGTCAGTTTCGATGCGGAAGGCCGTGTCGTGTCTTTCACCGGTGGCCCAATTCGGGTGGCGGGTGGCGACTTACCGGACGCGGTCCAGCCGGACGCGGCGGTGGAAGAGCAGGTGGTGGATCCGGTCGCAGCATTCGTGGAAGACCTGGACGAGAACGTGCTAGCCACGTCTGAAGTGCTCCTCGACGGCCGGAGAAACGAGATCCGCTCTCGGGAGACGAACGAGGGAGATCTGATTACCGACTCGTTCCTCTGGAAGGCTGATGACCTTCATGCTGACTTCGGCGCGCCTGCTCCCGACATCGCTATGGCCAATGGCGGGGGCATCCGCAACGACAGCATCATCCCGGCCGGTCCGGTCACGGAGCTCGATACGTTCGACATGCTCCCGTTCCCGAACTTCCTCACCATCGTACCGGGCGTCACGCCGGCAGAGTTCGAGGCATTGCTGGAGAACGCCGTCTCGCGGATCAACGTTGCGGGGGAGCCGGAAGGGGAAGGCACCGGGCGGTTCGCCCAAATCGCGGGCTTCAGCTTCACGTATGACTCGACCCTCTCGGCGGGCAGCCGCGTGATGTCGGCAACTCTCGGTGACGGGACGGTGATGATCGAAGGAGGGGCGATCGCCCCGACTGCCCGCGACGTTAATATCGTCGTTGTGGACTTCCTGGCCCGGGGTGGGGACGAGTACTTCGGCGGCCCCCCGGGGCGGGATGACTTCATCATCCTGGGAACGTCCTACCAACAGGCTCTGGCGGACTACCTGGAGACATCGACGGCCGAGGGAGGACTCGGAGGGACGATCTCGGCCAGTGCGTATCCGCAGGGGGGCGAAGGACGGATTGTCAACCTGGCAATCAGCCCCTAATTACGCGCTGCAGGCCCTAGTGTGATCGGGTAGGAGGGGGCCTCGCGGCCCCCGTCCTCCCACACCACCGTGCGTACGGGTCCGTACACGGCGGTTTCGTCTACGGTCGTAACGCAGCGTGCCTTCCAGATAGGCTTATGAGACCTTGGGCTCTGAACCAAGCGTTGCTCATGGCTCGGTGAGCTTGAGGCGTACCTGCTTTCCTCCACCATCCTGCGCCAGATCCTGCCAGTTGCCGAGCGCTCCATCCCGGAACGCCCAGGCGGCACAAGAACTCAAGGATGGCTTTCGGCCATTTGCACTGCTTCAATCGGACACACCGCAGCTTGCGTCGTATCCATTCGTCCAGGCGTTGAAGCACCGTTTTGCACGCCGCATACCGAAAGTAGGTAACCCAGCCACTCACAAACGCGTTTAGCTCTCGGATCATCCGGCTCAGGCTGATTCCACGGTTCCTGCGCGTTATGGCTCGAATGCGCTGCTTCGCCCTTGCCAGGCTCCGCGGCGCCATACCCAGCCGCCCTCCACGTAGTAGCCGGTAGCCCAGGACCTGTCGCTCTTCTACGTAGGCCACCGCACTCTTGTCGGGATTCACCCTCAAGTGCAGCCGCTCCTCCAAGAATCGCACCACCGAAGCCATCACTCGTTCCCCTGCCCGTATTGTCCGTATGTATATGTTGCAGTCGTCCGCGTACCGGCAGAATCGGTGCCCTCGGTTCTCTAGTTCCTTGTCCAGATCATCCAGTAGCAGGTTCGCCAACAAGGGCGATAGCGGTCCGCCTTGCGGCGTCCCCTCGTACCTCCGGACTCTCACTCCATTGCGCATCACACCCGCTTCCAAGAATCGGCGTATGATCCGCAATATGCGCTTGTCCCTCACGTAGCGCGCCACTCGTGCCATCAGCACGTCGTGGTTCACCCGATCAAAGAACTTCGCTATGCCGAAGTCCACTACCACCGCTCGACCCTCTTCCACGTACTCCGCCGCCTGCTTCAGCGCTTGATGCGCATTCCGCCCTCGCCGGAACCCGTAGCTGCTCTCTGAGAACGTCGGGTCGATTATCGGGTCTAGCACCTGGAGGATCGCTTGCTGCACCAGCCGATCCACCACCGTCGGTATCCCCAATTACCGGGTGCCTCCACTCGGCTTCGGTATCTCTACCGCCTTCACCGATTCTGGCTCATAGCTCCCGTCCAGCAGTGATGCCTTCAGTCCTTCCCCATGCTCTTTGATCCACCCGTATAGCTCTTCTACCGTCATCCCGTCTATCCCGGGTGCTCCCTTGTTCGACTTCACCCGCTTGTACGCCCGATTCAGATTCTCCCGCTCACATACCTGCTCCATCAGCCTGCTGGTCAAGGCTCGTTCTCGGTTCAACGCCGTGGTCGCTTGCCCCTCCTCGCACGCTGCAGCTCCGGTTCCGCCTTCGCCGCCTACGCCGTGGCACACGCTGCCCTCTATCTCAAACAACTTCAACTGGGTCCACGTGCCTTGCTGGTGCTCCATGCCCATCGAGTCTCTCCGTCTGCTCCTTGCCGTAGATGTTTCAGCCCTTCGGTAGCTTGCGCCACCTACCATGGCGTCTGCTGACTTGTCTGCACCCTTCCCCGACTGTCTCTAGCCTGGTAGTCCGGTTCGCCCGGACAGCTGCAGACATCTCCCAGGGTAAGCCGTGTCTCTTTCCCTTGGCACCCGCCGGATTTACCTCCGCAACTTTCTGAGTGACTTTCGGGCCTCACTGTATCGTGCCAGCTTGCCCAGTTGCGCCGGCCTTCTATCCGGTTCCTGTCCGTCGGGTCCAAGTTTTGTCCTACCTGTCACGGACAGGCAGCTTCCTTCGGATTCCGCCTCGCGACGGACACCCTTGCTTCGCCTAGCGGTTCCTGTCACCCAGGCCCGCAGAGGACTTTCACCTCCTAGATACACGGCATGCCTGGCACGCACGAGAACAGGCCCGCCTCCCCAGGAGGCGGGCCTGTCTATGGGTTTCCTCTCCCGTTCTGTGGAATAGCACCCTAGCGGCTCTTCCGGCGTGGGACTGATGGCGTGTGCGCACGCAGAATGGTGTCGACTCCAGGCAGCGGCGTGCGAAGCATCTGAGCTCGTGAGCAGTCGAGGGTGCAGTCCAGAGGACGAACGAGGCCGCTCTCACGGCTCAGAGCGGGTGTGATGCCTTCAGGATCGACGCCGTGGAAACGCGCCAGGCGCAGTCCAAACGCGTAACGCGAGAGTGCTTGTGCCCCGCCGACGTGGAGTATGCCTCTATAGGTCCGCCCGGCAAGCTCGACGAGCGCCGATGCTAGGCTCCGCACCCAGACGGGGCAACGGCATTCGTCTGTGAAGAGGTGCACCGGCTCGCCTGATTTCAGGTCGCCTACGATCCAGCGCGTCTGTCGGTCCCAGTGGCGCCAGCGTATGTCCGGGGAAGTGGCATCGGAGATCTCGGCGGCCGGACCATAGATGAGCGAAGTGCGGAGGATGACGGCCTCAGCTCCCGAGGCGCGCACTGCCTCCTCGGCCAGGGCTTTGCTGCGTCCATAAGGTGTGATAGGCGAAGGTGGGTCCTCTTCGCTGTAGTTCCCCTTCTCGCCATCGAAGAGCACGTCTGTTGAGATGTGGATCAGGCGAGCCCCAACGGCTGCGGCCGCACGGGCGACGTGCCGGGTGCCTTCGGCGTTCACCGCCTGGAACTCAGTCCCCTGTCCAGGGTTGAGTGCCGCTGTGTGGACGATAGCCTTCGGTCTCAGTTCCGCAATCAGCGCCTCGACCGCAGGCCGATGGCGCACATCGAGCCGCCGCCAATCGGCGTCGCGCCCACGCGATGCGTCTGTCAGGTACGTCGCCGTTACGTCCCAGTTGTGGCAGGCGAGCCGGACGACCCAG
>Ga0207752_1001426_pt1 | contig 10917 bp, 8 predicted proteins | sample Pon2CUnioCityCA_6_FD_187272 | JGI IMG/M metagenome (GOLD analysis project Ga0207752, IMG submission 187272) | Marine sediment microbial community from Union City, CA, USA - Pond 2C Sediment 2 (SPAdes) | ecosystem: Environmental > Aquatic > Marine > Intertidal zone > Salt pond sediment ... | reverse complement strand
ACAGGGTGCGTCGAATTCCTTTCCGAAACATACTATCACAGCCTGAGCTTTCTTTATTCACGTGACGAGTTTGTCGAACAGATTGAAGCTCACCGGCAGATTATTCGAGAGCTCTTTGGGCAAAATCCGAAAATTTTCAGAAATACCGAGCTTGTCTATAATAACAGCCTGGCTGAAACCATAGAGCAGATCGGAGGTTTCGACGCCATTCTTACCGAAGGCGCCGATCATATTCTCGGCTACAGAAGTCCCAACTTTGTGTACCGTCCCCCCAATTCCAGCTCGTTAAAACTATTATTGAAAAACTATCGTCTCAGCGATGATATCGCATTCAGATTCTCCGACATAAACTGGAGCGAATGGCCTTTGAGGGCTGACAAATTCTCAAACTGGATCAATTCTGTAAACGGTAATGGTTTTGTCGTCAATCTCTTTATCGACTATGAAACACTTGGTGAGCACCAATGGCAGGACACCGGAGTCTTCGAGTTTATGCGCCATCTGCCCCAGGAGATACTCAGGCATCCGGACAATAATTTTAAGACCCCAAAAGAGGTCGCAGCATCATTTGACGCTGTGGATGTAGTCGATGTCCCGAATCTTGTCAGCTGGGCCGATACCGAAAGAGATTTGTCCGCCTGGCTGGGTAATGCCATGCAGCAAAATGCGATCGACGAGCTTTATAAACTCGAGCACATTATCAAAGAGCTGTCCTCGGGAATCCTTACGGAGAGCGACAACGGGATTCTTACCAGTTGGAGACGACTTCAGGGTTCGGACCACTTTTATTATATGTGCACTAAATATTTCGCCGATGGAGACGTTCACAAGTACTTCAATCCTTATGATTCGCCTTATGACTCATTCATAAACTTCATGAATGTCCTCGATAATCTCAAGCTGCGGTGCCTTGATGCATCCAAGCAGCAACAGCAGAGTCTGGTTAACGTAAGTTCAAAAACTTAATGAGATTACGAGAAGAAAGCATTTAACGGCAAACGCAGCATCTAAAAACAGGATTTGTCACGAAGAAAATTAAAGTTGAGGATCAATCATCCAATCTCTAATGCTCTTAGAGATCGCGTTATTTTGTATCCACGTACCCGGCATTTATTAATTAATCAAACACCGGTTAAAACGTCGTCAAAATTGGCTCTTGTTTTTTATTTTCAATGGTCATAAAATCATCTCATGTTTTTATCGCTATAATAAGCCTTTTTGAAACCTTTCGGAAGATTTGAAGCGTCTGATAATTCTGCAAAATCCGGATGCTTGTGGAAATAAACGCTCTCAAGCGGGCCGGATTTTGTGCTGCCACATTTTGAAACATTAGTTTTTGGGACGTTAAGGATTATTTTTCGATTCCTTCGTCTCCAACGTCTCGAATGGTACGTATATCGAACAAACAGATAGCTCTGAGTTTCAACCGGGGAACGCTGTTGCTCTCCGTAAGGAGTCCCGAGGACGACGGAAACTTGCCTCATATACCTAATACATCTTTATGGACGCGGGATAGCCGTACCGGGACACTGCGGTGCGACGCAATTTACTACGCTGGGGTTAGCAGGGACCTGGCCCGGCAGTTTGGGCCGTCCCTGTCTGATGAAGTGCCGAAGCCAAGCCGCCTCAAGTGGCCGAAAGTCAAACTGCCAAAACTCAGGTCGAATCAGATAGAGGCTCTTGAAGCATGGTCCAGTGCCGATTGTCGCGGACAAATAATAATGCCGACGGGAACGGGTAAGACCGAGATGGCCCTTGCGGCGATGGCCCGGACGAAAATTGCAACGTTGGTAGTCGCGCCGGTTCGCGACTTGATGTACCAGTGGCACCGAAGGATTCTGGCGGCTTTTGATTATGACGCCGGCATTGTCGGTGACGGCCTGTCCAACATTAAGCCCGTTACAGTTACAACTTATGACAGTGCGTATATTCACATGGCTCGAATGGGCGCCGGTTTCGGGTTGCTGATCTTCGATGAAGAACACCACCTGCCCGGCAGATGTCGGCGTGAGGCTGCTATTATGAGTACCGCTCCGATGAGGCTCGGACTGACGGCGACCGCCGAGCGATCGGATGGTCTGCACAAAGACCTTGACTGGCTCATTGGCCCGGTGGTTTATCAAATGCCGTTCAAACAGGCCGAAGGCTCGATATTGGCTCATTTTGGCGTCGTCCGAATTCCCGTGGCGCTAAATCCGCGAGAACAGGCAACGTATGACCAGTGCAGCAGGACGATCCGGCATTTTATGCTGTCCCGGCGAAAAGAACAGCCCGGCTACACCTGGAGAGATTTATGCAAAGAATCAGGCAGCGATCCTCAGGCGCGTCACGCCCAGAAAGCTTATCATTTGAAAAATTCCATAGAGTCTCGTGCCGCCGAAAAATTGCGGGTGCTGGAGGACATATTCCGGCTGCACAAGGGCCGGCAAATCCTTGTTTTTACAGGTTCGAATGCGATGGCGATAGAAGTTTCCAGAAGATTTTTGGTACCAACAATTCTGTCGCATACCCGAAAGCGCGAGCGTTTGGCCGTACTGGAAAAATTTGCCCGCGGAGAATTTCCGGTTCTCGTTGCAAACCGAGTCCTTGATGAGGGTGTAGATGTGCCGGAAGCAAAAGTAGCGGTCGTTATCGGAGGGCAAGGCTCAACGCGTCAGGCCAAGCAGCGGCTGGGAAGAGTTCTCAGAAAAAGCGGCGGCGCCAGAGCGACCCTGTACGAAGTGGTCTGTGAAAATACCAAGGAAGTTCAACGTTCCCGACAGAGACGGAAAAGTGATGCTTACGAGCGACCAGTCCATCGTCGAGTTTAAGGCGGGCCGGGCGATTGTTGACCGGCTGACGCAAAGTACGCACAGTCATTATTTGAGGTATGCCGAGAGGATGCTTGCGATATACCGCAACGGCAAGGGCCGGCAGCGCCGGCAATTGCATCGAGAGATAGAATCACTGTTTGCAGATGAGCCCGATTGCCCGATTCGGCGAATTCAGGCGTTCTGCAAGCTGCTGGACGACAGAAGCATTTTCCGGACCGACTCGTACGGCAAAGCAGCAAAGCTGCGACTGAAAGTTTTTGCCGAGGCGGCGCGCTTCCACCCACTTGTCGAGCAGCCGGACCGATTATTTGAGCATAATGAAACGAAGATAAAAACACAGCTTGCCGATGAACTTGGCCTGCCGTGGAGCGAAATCGAGCAAAGCCTTTACTCGGACGTTATGGCGTACCAGACGCTGGAGCGATTCGAGGAATATCCAAGTGCTCAAGCTTTACTGTCACGCTATAACGTCGCCCAGCTCCAGGCTTGTTTATACCGGGCTGAAAAGATGACTGTTATAGCAACAGACAACCTTAAAACGATTCTTCGTTATGCCAAACTGGCCAAACTGATGCATGATATAGTTCGTTTAGGCCCTTCGAATTATCGTATCACTTTCTCAGGGCCGGCTTCCGTTTTGCGCCGGACCCGTCTTTACGGCGTGAATTTCGCAAAATTCCTGCCAGCTCTGCTGGCCTGCAAGGGCTGGCGGATGACGGCAATATTAAAAACTCCATGGAATGGGGCAGCCAGGCTGAATCTCTCAGACAAAGACGGCTTTACAAGCCATTTGCTGCCGCCGGATGAATTCGATTCCAGTCTGGAAGAATCGCTTGCCGGGAAATTCGGGCCCGAGCGTGACGACTGGCGGTTGATTCGAGAAGGAGAAATACTCCATAATCACCAGAAAACTTTCGTACCGGATTTTACCTTTCGCCACGAGGACGGAACGCAGGTACTGCTGGAAATTGTTGGCTTCTGGACACCTGAATATCTCTCGCATAGGCGGGAAACGTTAAAACAATTTCGACATCAAAAAATCTTAATTGCTCTGCCGGAAAAGTCTCTGCGCGAAGGAGCACGGACCAGCAAAAACGTGCTCGTTTATAAAACGACCATTAAACTTAAATCTCTAATGGAAGCTTTGGAGAGAATCCGTATAGAAAAAAAGTAGGGGCGGTTCGCGAACTGCTCCTACTAATATTCAATTGTTCAACACGTTAGATTTTTGTATCATGTTTACTTATTCAGAGTAATTGCTATGATGGAAAATATTCAAAAAGCGCTGGTTAGATACTGGGGATATAATGATTTTTTGCCTCTCCAGAAAAGAGCGATGGAATGTGCCGGTAATAATCAAGATTCAGTTGTGGTTTTGCCAACAGGCGGCGGAAAATCGCTTTGCTATCAAGCCCCGGCGGTCGTTATGCCCGGGCTTACAGTGGTAGTCTCGCCGCTTATTTCTTTGATGAAGGACCAGGTCGATGCCCTGATTGAATGCGGCGTTTCCGCAGCACGGATTGACAGCTCTCTTGCCGCTGACGAGCAGCAGAGAGTTTTTGAATCGCTTCACAAAAAACAGCTTAAACTTCTGTATCTTTCGCCGGAACGGCTCGTCTCGGATGGCTTTGTCGAAGTGCTAAAAAAGACCGGGCTGTCTTTTATTGCCATCGACGAAGCCCATTGCGTCAGCATGTGGGGGCACGACTTTCGGCCGGAGTATCGCCGACTCGGTATTCTAAAAAAGATCTTTCCTAATGTCGCCATCGGCGCTTATACCGCCACGGCCACCGGGCAGGTGCGCAGCGATATAGCCGAACAACTGCATCTCGATAATCCCGAAATGCTTATTGGTTCGTTCGACAGACCCAATCTCGTTTACAAAGTCCGGCGGCGAACCAGCAGGCTCAAGCAGGTCTGTGAAGTACTTGACAGGCACAAAGGCGAGTCCGGCATCGTTTATTGTATTCGGCGCAGGGACGTTGACGAATTGACCCTATCACTGAAGGCCAAAGGCTACAATGTCCTGCCCTATCACGCCGGCATGTTGGACGAGCAGCGCAAGAAAAACCAGGAAGCTTTCCTCAGCGAAAAAGTTGAAACCATCGTAGCGACAATTGCGTTCGGCATGGGCATTGACAAGTCGAACGTGCGCTACGTCGTCCATACCGGCATGCCCAAGTCGCTCGAACACTACCAGCAGGAAACCGGCCGGGCAGGTCGCGACGGCCTGGAAGCCGAGTGCTGTTTGTTTTATTCGGGCGGCGACTACGGCGTCTGGAAAAGCCTGCTTGGCGAGATGGAACCGGAAGCTTATAAAATCGCTATGATAAAGCTCAACAAAATGTACAGTTACTGCACCGGCGGGGTGTGCAGGCATAAAGCCGTTTTGCGGTATTTCAACCAAACTCTTAGCAAGGAAAACTGTGGGGCCTGCGATATCTGCCTTGGCGAGCTTGCCTGCATGAAAGACGCACTGATAACAGCTCAGAAAATCCTCTCGTGCATCGTACGGCTCGAGCAGCGTTTCGGCGGTGCTTATACGGCCGCTGTGCTGACCGGTTCCAATGACAAACGCATCCTGGAAAACCACCACGACGCCCTGAGCACGTATGGCCTGTTGAGTGATTATTCACTACGCACGGTACGGGACTGGATCGAGCAGCTCGAAGGACAGGGCTGCATCGAGAAGGTTGGGGATTACAACGTGCTGAACGTCACGGAGAAGGGATGGCGCGTACTCAAAGGAAACGAAACGCTCCGTCTGCTAAGACCCGCCGAAAAGCCCGCCAAAGTGTCCAAAATTGTCGAGGATTCGTGGGAAGGCGTCGATAAAGGGCTTTTCGAGGCTTTGCGAAAGCTGCGGATGGATATAGCTCGAAAAAAACGTGTCCCTGCTTTTGTTGTATTTGGTGACGCCGTGCTGAGGGACATGGCCCGGCGAAGGCCCTCGACTTACATGAACCTTCTCGAGGTAAAAGGAATCGGAGAGAAAAAACGCCGGCAGTACGGTGAACTCGTTCTTGGCGTATTAGCGGATTACTGCCGGGCAAATTCCCTTGATATGGACGTAGAGCAAATCTAAAGAACAATCAATTGATGTCGAATCCAACTTTAATCACATTTATCGCTTATTTTATCCTCTTGTTGTTTATCGGCTTTTTCTTTTATCGCAGGTCTTCCAGCATCGAAGATTATTTGCTGGGAGGCAGGGGCATGGGCTCATGGGTGACGGCACTCTCGGCGCAGGCCAGCGACATGAGTGGATGGCTGCTGATGGGCCTTCCCGGAGCGATTTATTTAGCCGGAACCGGACAGGTGTGGATCGCCATCGGTCTTTTTGTGGGCACGGTTTTGAACTGGATGCTTATCTCGGCACGGCTTCGGGTTTATACACAAAAAACCAACGCGATTACACTACCATGCTTCTTCGAGGCACGCTTCAGAGACCCAACCGGCCTGTTGAGAATCGTCTCGGCGATAATTATCCTTATATTCTTTGCCATATACGCATCTTCCGGGCTTGTAGCGACCGGCCTGTTGTTCGAGTCCACATTCGGCGTTCGATATCACGCCGCAGTAGTCATCGGAGGATTCGTTATAATCGCATACACATTCTTAGGCGGTTTTATGGCGGTTTGCTGGACGGACCTGCTTCAGGGTACATTAATGTTCTTGGCGATCATTGTCGTGCCGGCCCTGACATACCATCTGGCAGGTGGAATTGACGCAATAAGCGAAGCAATGGAAGTCAAAGGCATCTCGGCCGGTTTGCTGCCGGAAGCCCCGACTCTTTCGATAGCTCTTTGTATGATTATCTCCAGCATGGCGTGGGGGCTGGGGTACTTCGGCCAGCCGCATATTCTGGTACGGTTCATGAGTATCAAATCGGTCGCTAAACTTAAAAGATCAATGGCCATCGCAATCTTGTGGGTACTGCTGTCATTGAGTGGTGCAGTCTTCGTCGGCTTCATCAGCATCGCCATGTATGACGGCCTGACGGGCGGCGAGCAGGAGAAGGTCTTTATCTATATGATACGCGATTTATTCAATCCGTGGTTCGGCGGAATCCTGCTGGCGGCCATCTTCTCGGCGATTATGTCAACGATAGATTCGCAACTGCTGGTCTCATCCTCGGCCTTGTCCGAGGACTTTTACCTCAAAGCGATAAAAAAACAGGCTTCCGAGAAAGAGATTGTATGGGTTGGAAGAGCATGCGTTATTATCATCTCGGTCATCGCATTGGTCATGGCGCTGGATCGTGACAACACGATCCTCGGTATTGTCTCTTATGCATGGGGCGGCTTCGGAGCGGCGTTCGGGCCGCTGGTTTTGTATGCCCTTTTCTCCCGCAAAACAAGCTGGCAGTCGGCTCTGGCCGGAATGGTTACCGGAGCGGTCGTACTGGTATTATGGAAGCAAATCGGCCTGGGCGATAAAATGTACGAAATCGTCCCCGGCTTCGTAGCAAATTGCCTGACAATCCTGCTGCTCAATTGCTTCATCGGACAAAAGGACCAGACCGTCCTGCGCCAGTTCGATGAGGTCGTAAGTGAAATAAGAATGTAGGGTGAGCGGCTTGTCCGTGAGCGATTAGCTTGTCCGTATTCGCTTCCGGTTCAGTAAATACCCTAACTGAAATGAGGAATTTCCCTATTTCTATATGTAGAGAAATAATTTAGAAATATATCAGCGTTAAATTCTTGAAAAAATTTTATACAGTGAGGCGATATGAAATCAACATATAAACGAGTCGATGACCTTTTGGGTATGGTTCACAGGTTTCATAAACAGTTAGCGGTGTTCTATGCGCAACTGTCAGAGAACTCAGACAGAGAGAGAGTCCAAATGCTTTTGCAGTACATGAGCCGCCATGAAAGGAATTTTGCACAGGCCATGGCCGAGTATGATAAAGAAACAGCAGACAAACTGCTCGATACCTGGATACAATATGCCCCGGACCGCGACGTTTTGTCGATTCCGCAAGCAAAAGATCTCGACAAAAACATGACCGTAGATGACGTAGTGAAAATCGCAATGGAGCTGGATGAGCATCTGGCGAGGTTTTATTCCGAAGCGGCGCGTTCCGTGGACTTTAGTGAGCTTAAAGACTTTTTCTGCAAATTGCAGGAGCAGGAGCAGGCGGATAAAGCGGAACTGGCAAGAAACGCCGAGATGATCAAACATTACTAAGAATGAAAGATGATCCGCATGTATTATTTGAAGATTGCTTCGCTCCGCTCGCAATGACATGCTTTGAGCTTTGTCATAGCGTGCAGGCCGACAGAACCCGCCTTGAGCAAAGCCAAATGGGCTCGAAATGACTCAAATAGGCGCAATTATTTAGTAAAATTGGTATAATGAAGGATTCATGATTTGAAACTAAGCAATAGATCACAGGCCAATCAAACCCAATTTGTGAGGAGAGTGCGTTTATGTAATGAGCGATAACATTTATGTTTCATGTGCCGACCAAAGCTTTTTAAGGAAATCCCTGCCCGGCGTAGAGATTGCATCGCCGCCCTTTTGGCCTTTAGGTCGATAAGTCAAGCCGAGAGCCCGAAGAACTTTCAGTCTTTTGCCGACGGTTTGGCGCGGTACGTTAAGTTCCGCTTCCAGGTCGCTGAGCTTCTTTGCGAATTCGACGGTGTTTAAGTGCTTAAGAATCTTTACGTCAATCTCTTGCAGTCTCGGCAGTCGTTTTTCTCCACCGCACGATTCCAGCAGACTGACCAAATCGATGACGGCGTTATGTGTAGGCTCGAATCCTGTGCCGCCGAGCTCGTAATACCTCGGATAAAATTTCGCCATGTCGAGGCCGGCCAACTCGGCGTCAATCTCGCCGGTCAGTGCTTCGCGGACAAATGTGGGGCACAGCCTAATCTGCTGGGCCAGCTCGGACAGGGTTTGGGCTTGCTGCTGTGGCTTTGGTCCGAACAGCCAGCATTCCAGGTCGAATTCGAGAGCACGGCACGGATCGGCTTGTATAGACTGACGGGCATTTTCAGAATAGCGTCGCGTGTGCCTGCCGGCCTGGATGATAAAGGCCTGAATGTCGTCGTATGGATATTTAGCTTGCAGCCGCCGCTGCTGCGAAACCGGCACGGAATAGGTGCATGTCTCGGGGTCGTATCGAATCGAGTCTTTATCGGCTTTTCGCGGTGTAGGTTTAGCCTGTTTTCCGGTCATTGTCGTCTTGTGCTTCTAAAAGGATATTTAATTTACATGGGAATGTACCAGAGGCAGTCTTAATTAGCAAGAAATACTTCTGCCGATCTTTGCATACTGAATGGGAAATTTTAGTGGACAGGTTTTGCCGGTTACTGTAAATTGTGCCGATAAAGGGCCCGTAGCTCAGCGGCAGAGCAGTGGACTCATAATCCATTGGTCGTAGGTTCGAATCCTACCGGGCCCAGTTATTATAATTCCTGCTTTTATAAAACACTTGCTATCACCCCTATAAAAATCGTAAAGCCAAAACTCATGCTGAATTGGCCTTGGGCCTCAGTTGGGCGTCACTTTTTCTCAAAAGACTGCCTACAACTTCCGCCGCTTACTTCCTATCGCTCTTGCTGACTTGGTTATAAAATTGCATACTTGTCTGTAGGCTGGCGTGCTCCATAAGCTCTTGTAAGGTCTTGGGATTGTCTATATTGTCTGCCCAATTTTTGCCAGCACACTTTCTCATAGTATGGAGCGTGAGCGTCTTATCTTCGCCTTTTTCAGGTGTCGATTAAACTCACGGGGAACATTGTTCGCTATGCTCTCTGCAAACCCACTTTGAGCCTCAAGCTTTTCAGAATGTCGATATTGTGATTCGGTAAGGGAATTGTTCGGACCGTCTTTTTTGTCTTGGCGATAAACATGTGGCATTTATTACGGACAATCTTGATGCCTCCATGAAAACCATTGCGGCCGACTATCTGAAAAGATGGTATATTGAGATGCTGATCGAGGACGAGAAACAGCATTTGGGGCTTGGCGATTACCGAGTGATTCGATACCGGGCGATAGTTAGACACCTGCACCTGGCGGATGTCGTTTATGTCTGCCTGACCCACGCAGGTATTAAAGCTTCTCGTGCACAAGGACAAAAAGAGAGTGCTGAGGCTTGGACCTGTCAGTAAACTTAAAGACCACATACGCCGGATGGTATGGCAGGATAACGTCCAAAATGTTATAAAATATAGTCATGAAAAACCACTTATTAGACGCTTGGAAAAACTCCTCGCGGCATAAAATCGCTCAGTTTGAGTTATATAGGAAATATACAATAGCTAAAAATTGCCGGTATTCAATGGCTGGTGCCAAAAAAGCAATGAGTTTACGATTCTCCCAAACTGCCAGCCTTTGACTATGGAGACAACTTAGGTCTATTCCGAACCAATTAGTATGAGCTGCAAATTCGTGCAAATTCAAAGTCACGTTAGCAAGTTTAAGTTTTACTAACAGGCAAAGTAACTAAATCTGTATCCTTAACATTGTACTATACAAAATCAACAGTAAAAGTGGTCTGGGTTATAAAAGTCGTTTCACCGCTTTTTTCCAGTCATCGTAGCAAGCATGAACATTCTTGGTGTCTTTATTTGGAGAGAATTTTTTTTTATCAGTAGTAAGGTTCTTTAATTGAGCAAGATCAGTAAAGATATTCTGCTGAAGTCCGGCCAAGCAGGCGGCACCAAAAGCAGAAACTTCTTCCAGACCGATGTTGACGACATTATTTTTCAAAAGGTTAGCTAAAAATTGCATAACAAAACGATTAGCCGTGATACCTCCATCTACCTTAAGCTCTTTTAATTTTATACCGCTATCCTGTTCCATAGCAGAGATTACATCCTTAATCTGGTATGGAATCGATTCCAGTGCAGCCCGTACTATATGTTTGCTGTCACTTCCTAAATTCAATCCTAAAATCGCTGCTTTGGCATCCATTTTCCAATGTGGCGCGCCAAGGCCGCTGAAAGCAGGAATCAGATACACACCATTTGTATCTTCAATAGAAAAAGCGATATTTTCAGTCTCGTGAACGTCATCAAAAAGTCCGAGTTGATCACGCAACCAATTAATAGTGGCTCCACAGGTAACGATTATGCCTTCCAAAGCA
>Ga0207752_1001425_pt1 | contig 10923 bp, 9 predicted proteins | sample Pon2CUnioCityCA_6_FD_187272 | JGI IMG/M metagenome (GOLD analysis project Ga0207752, IMG submission 187272) | Marine sediment microbial community from Union City, CA, USA - Pond 2C Sediment 2 (SPAdes) | ecosystem: Environmental > Aquatic > Marine > Intertidal zone > Salt pond sediment ... | reverse complement strand
TTGGAGATGCAGTAGGATCCTGTCACTGTACCGGTGTCGAGGTCGACACTGGTGATCTGCACATCATGGACCGCGATGCTCGCCCGCTGAATCTCATCCATTAGGATATCATCGATTGCGAAGTCACCACCAGCGTATACCGGATTGAGGTTAATGAACTCGATGGTAGCGGTGGTGTCGTCACCGGAGTACCAGATGTAGCTGAGTTGGGTCCAAGCGGAGGCACTCGACGCATCAAACTGCCCCACCTCGTCACCGTTGATTGAGGTTTGCAGCAGAGGAGGGGCTTCATCGCTGGCCAGGCAAATCCAGTAACTGAATCCATAAAATGTTTCGGGCTCAACGTCCACCGTCTGGTACCACACGCTGGGCGTTCCATTTTCCGCCGAATTCACGATCATCATGTTGCCGTATCCGGAGGTATAGTCCCCAAAGCTTGCCCAGTGGTAGTGGACATCGTACGGATTCGTATGCACCGTGTAGGTTTCCGGGTCCCACAGCGCCCACGCCCCTGGCGACTTGTACATGTAGTCACTACCGAAGCCCGTGTTACCGGCCTCAAAATTTCCGTTAACAATCAGATTCGATCCCAGAGCCTGTGCTGATAGCAACATCGCCCCAAGCATCAAAATCACCATTAAACTTTTCATTTTCTTCTCTCCGACACTCTTACTTTCGTTCTTCATTTTCTTACCCTTTATTATTGTGGTTATTGTTTTCAATCCTGGCTGCTCCCGTCTTACGGTGCCATCGCCCCGAGCAGCCGCAATGGGCGGGCACCAAGCTTTTACGTCATACTTTCTCCTTTCTCACGGGCTCTCTGCTTCCAGGACCCGTGTCAAATCGTCCACCGTCAGAAGACGCGATTGCCTGCCCGAGAAAACCATCATTCTGTTGTCACTTAGATCGACGCCGATCAGCAGGATGCCGGGATGCTTTCGCATGCAATGGACAACAAAATCCGACGGAGCTGTAGCCAGGTCAAACACTATCGCATCGGCAGCGACCGCATCCGGGCCATCCGGGATATCGAGCCCCGAGACATCCATTTGCCGCAGTTGAAACCGGGGCTTCTGCCTTAAGGTGGCGGCAAGGGTTGACATCACCAGATTGTCGCCGCACAGGACTACGGTTCGCGTCTTCAGCATGTACTGTTTCTCCGATACTGCTCGTGTATTAACGATATAAATGAACGAATTCTATCTTAGTAAAAAAGCAAGGTGCGGCACAATGGACCTGAGGGACAGTTTTGGTATAGTCGGAAGGCAGAAAAAAGTATAGGCTGGGACTATACTGAGACTATACTTTTTGGCGGTGGCATATTGCCGGGCGGAAGAATGCGGGATAGTACCTGTCAGAGGAAACAGGACGACCAGAGATATTTATCATGCCCTTGTGCGCGGGCGGTCAGCTATTTCCCGTCCAGCTTCATGCGCCTGGCGTATTCGATCACGTCCCGGCGATTCTTCAGGTGAAGTCGCTGGATGATCTCGCCCATGTGATACTTGATGGTCTGTTCGGTAACGAATAGTTTGGCCGCAACCTCCTTGTAGATAAGGCCCTGGGCCACCAGCGTGAGGACCTCGATTTGGCGGGGCGTGAGAGGTTCCTCCTTCGGACTTGCCTTTGCGGCGGATCTATGTGCCAATCCCTGCCGGGCGAATTCGTCCAGGACCTTGCCGGCCAGGCTCGGAGACAGAGGCACTTCCCCCCGCAGCAAGCTTAAAAACAGCTCAAAGAACCTTTCGGTTTCTTCGGTCTTGAGCAGATAGCCGCTGGCCCCGCTTCGCAGCGACGCAAACAGATTATCGTCGTTAGCAAACATGGTAAGTATCACGATCTTGATATCGGGCTGTTCGGCCTTGATCAGGCGAGTGGCCGCCAAACCGTTAAGCTCCGGCATCTCGATATCCATGAGGATAACCTCAGGCTTGAGACTTCGCGCCTTTTCCACGGCTTCCCGCCCGTCGCGCGCTGTTGCCACAACCTCCTGGCCTCGAGTAGTAAGCAGAGTCTTGAGTCCGTCCAGGAACAGGGGATGGTCATCAACCAGCATGATTCTCATGCTTGTTCCTTTCGCCAGGGCACTTGAACACTCACTTGAGTCCCTTTTCCGGGCTTTGAGCTCACCTTTAAAACACCTCCTACAGCTTCCGCCCGGCCGCGCATCGACCGCAGCCCGAAGCCCTGGTGTGCGCTGACGGCGCTGAAATCGAAACCGCAGCCGTCGTCTTCAATCGTGACGTGAAGCTGCCCGTCACATTGTTCAAAAACGACCCTCGCCGAACAGGCACGGCCATGTCTCCGCGCATTGATGAGAGCTTCCTGAATGATCGGCTGGAGCTGCGATTCGACGACAGGGTCAATTTGTTGCTTGTCCAACTCAGCCGGAACCGCCAGCTCAGTATGGATTCCATAGGTGTCACGGTACTGGGCGAGGTATTGGCGCAGAACGGCTATCAATCCTTGCCGGGGCGAGGAGCGGGCCTTTACGCCGAGCAGGTATTCGCGTATGGATTCCTTGGCCTCCTGCGTCGCATCGCCGGCCCGGCGAAGGCACGCTTCGACTGACGCCGAATCTCCTTTGACCAGAAGTTCCCGAGCTGAAGCGACCTGCAACTGTGCGGCTGCCAGCACCTGGCCCATACCATCGTGCAGCTCTCGCGCCAGAGACTCCCGTTCGTTCAGCATTGCCAGCGCCCGCTGATGCTCCAGATTCCGCATCTGAACCTGCTTCAATTCAGTGATATCATGCAATAAAATGGTAAGGCCAAGCTGGACCCCCCGCTCATCGAAGAGAGGCGAGACGGAAACGTGATACCAACGGCTGTTTGGCAGGCATACGTCTGCTTGCGTTTGTTCTGAGGCACGAGCCAGATCCAGCAGCTCGGGACATGAGCCTGCGGCATCGGCAAGATGACAACTGATCACCTTCGATTTGGCAACATTAAATATCGTCTGTGCCGCCCTGTTGAAGTCGACGATGCGATCTTTGATATCCAGCACGATGACAGCATTTGCCATTTGCTCAATGATGGTGTCGCGTGCTACGGCAACGACGTCAAACATGCGGAAGCGGAACACCGCCACCGCGTATGGCAGTACGGCAAAAGTAACGAATACGATCATGGGGTCGATGGGTATGCTCGAACTCCAGTTCACCGCTTCAAGTACAAATGCGATACGGGTACTCAATAGCGAGACTAAGAGAAACGCAACGATCATCCGGTGCCGCGGTGACCGCAAGAAAAGCCAGAGAAGCGATAGCAGATGCAGAACACTCAATACATAAATGTAGATCCTGGCGGCATAGAATGCCGGTCCTTCATCCGTATGAATATAGGTATCGAACCATGTACGCGTCCATACGAGATGATGAAGGTGATTTGTCAGTACCAGAAAAAGGAAAGACAGAGGCGCCACCGCCAGTATAACCAATGTCGAGCGCCTCAGCCATCTGCCCAGGCCGGCATACTCAACGGCAAAGCATAATACAGCAGTCACCGTTGGAATCAGAAGGACTGCCTGGAACTTGAACCAGAAGACCCTCACTGTATCTTCGGCGCCGGCTATGGACAGGCCCCTGGCCGCCATCCACAGGATCACAGCCGTCAGCGTAATAACTAAGGGAAGGCCTCCCGGCGCAGACCGATATCGGATTGCCTGAATCAGTAGCACCGTGGATATTGCGACGGATACCACAACCGGCCAGATATATGGCGTATACTCGTATGACCACATCATGTCTTTGCTGGATCGAGGCAGCTCCTGTCTGCACTAAGGTCTCTGTGCTGCTCAACAACGCAGAAAAAAACAAGCGAAGCGATCCGGAAATTCCAGATCACGTGGATTTCACCATTCACGATGAATTATGTGTATCTCATTAAAATAAAAAGACTTATAACTCCCCGAGTAGGACTCGAACCTACAACCTAGCGGTTAACAGCCGCTCGCTCTACCAATTGAGCTATCGGGGAATCCCGATGAACCGGGCCGGATTGATGTTTTGCGTTCCTGCAACCGTTTTATTCCGGTTCATTTGCGGTATTATTCAAGTTCCAGCGGATTTGTCAAGCACTTCTTTTTTTAATATATATTATGAAAAAACGGACTAATACTGGATGAAGCCCGGATTCTATTGTATACTTCCGGCTTCATCGAATTAAGTAAGCCAGGCTATGGTTCGATATAAGGGTAGTTTTAAGTATTTTGAAGGAGATTCAGTAATATTTTAGGTCGTTTTGTGTCCGATGTAATCAGAAGTTTATAGCCGAAAATATTAAATAAGAGAACAAAAGACCTGTTTAGCGCATCCAAATTACTTAGGCATAATTAAGGAATAATATCATTTTGCAGCTGAATTTTAGGTTATTATCCACATAATGGCAAAAGATATACTCGATATCGGTGGTTTTACCATACTCAGGCGTATCGGAACCGGCGCTCGCAGCACGATTTATTTGGCATCTGATGAAGTGGATGGTACGAAAGTTGCCCTTAAAAGGGTGATATTCGAGAAGCCGGAGGACACGAGAGTTTTCGAGCAGGTCGAAACAGAATATAAAGTGGCCCAGCAGATAGACAACGTCTGCGTCCGAAAGTGTTACGAATTGAGGAAAATTCGCAGCATGTTCAAGGTGAAAGAAATGCTGCTTTCCATGGAATACTTTGACGGCAGGAATCTCGAAGACTGCCCGACTTTGAGCCTGGGAGATGTGCTTCTCGTTTTCAGAATGGTCGCTAACGGATTAAATGCGATGCATCAGCACGGATTTGTCCACTGCGACATAAAACCGAACAATATCCTTATGGACAAGTCCGGCTCTATAAAAATCATAGATCTCGGCCAGAGCTGCAAAATTGGAACGATCAAGCAAAGAATCCAGGGAACACCCGATTATATCGCTCCCGAGCAGGTAAAGCGCAAACCTCTCGGCCCAAAAACCGACATCTTTAATCTCGGCGCGACGATGTACTGGGCCCTTACCGGAAAACACGCACCGACCCTTATACCGAAAAAGAACAGGTTCGGCTTGCCTGTGACCGAGCCTCGCCGGGCACCCCATGAAATAAAAAAGGGACTTCCGATAGGAATCTCGAAACTCGTGATGGATTGTATTGAGAACGAGCCTGCAAAACGCCCGGGCAACATGATGGTGGTGACGTCGAGGCTGGATGTGATGGTGCACAGTATTTTCGGGGGAAAGATAAAAACTAATAAAAATGCCTCAAACAATAATTGACCTGCTGAACAAAGGCATAGAAGCCAATTTCGCAGATAAGTATCGACGCGATAATCTGATTTGTTTACCCGCCGACGGTGGCCTGATTTTAACGGGCGACCTCCACGGGCACAGGCGGAATTTCGAAAGAATAGTCGCCTTTGCCGATTTGAAAAACAATCCTGACAGGCACGTCCTTCTCCAGGAGATTATACACGGCGGCCCTAAAAATTCATACGGGGATTGTCTATCGTATTTATTGCTGTTCGATGTTGTAAGATATAAATTGAAATTTCCCGACCGGGTCCATGTTATAATGGGCAACCACGATACTGCTTTTATTAATAACAGCGAAGTGATGAAAGACGGCAGAGAAATGAATCGCGCGATGTGCCAGGCTATCGACCGGGAGTATCCTAAGAACTGTGCCAAAATTGAGCTGGCGATGCGGCAATATTTGCTTTCTCAACCACTGGCGGTCAGAACCGAAAGCAGAATATGGGCCTCGCATTCGCTGCCCGCCGATTGTCTTATCGACAAGTTCGATCCACAGATTTTTCACAGGCAACTGAAAATCAACGATATAGTCCGGCCCGGCTCGGCTTATCTTTTAACCTGGGGCAGAAGACACAGCCAGAAAACGCTTAATAAATTAGCCGAGCAATTCGATGTCGATGTCTTTGTTCTCGGCCACCAGCCGCAGGAGACCGGATGGAAAAAAGCCGGTAAAAATCTCATTATTATTGCATCCGAACATAATCACGGCTGTATAATCCCGGTCGATCTGACTAAATCTTATACCGTTGAACAGCTCATCGAGGCAATCGTGCCGTTGGCTTCTTTATCTTGAGCTGCGATTCACGTAAAGGCTTTAAAAAACGATAATGGATTGGTATTACTATATAGCTCTGGCGGCGATTCTATCACAATTAGTTTTTCTTTTTCAGACGTGTAATAACTATCGCTACGCCGTCAAGAAATACAGGAAGGTTCGTTCGTGGTATCGGCCGAGAACGATCTTGATTGTACCGTGCAAGGGACTGGATTCGGCGTTTGAGCAAAATATCACTTCATTCTTCGAGCAGGATTACGACAATTACCTGCTGTGGTTTGTAGTCGGTGACGAATCTGACCCGGCCTACGGCGAATTATGCCGATTGAAAGACCGGCTCAGCAAAAGCTCGAAAGCTCAGGATGTCCGGGTATGTGTCGCCGGAAAGAGCCAAACTTCCAGCCAGAAAATTCACAATCTACTCTATTGCTACCGGAGAATCGATAACGACATCGACGTGATGGCCTTTGCCGATTCTGATATTTGTGTGCAGAGCAACTGGCTCAGCCACCTCGTTTATCCGCTTCGAAAATCGAAATACGGCGCTGCCAGCGGGTATCGCTGGTTCATACCGAAGCAAAACAACCCGGCGAGTCTTGCCCTGTCGGCGATGAACGCCAAGGTCGCACAGTTGCTCGGCAATACCCGTTTCAACCAGGCCTGGGGCGGTTCTATGGCGATACGCGTCGATGCCTTTCGCCGGCTCGGGCTCGATAAAATCTGGCCGAAGACTCTCAGCGATGACTTGTCACTAAGCATCGCGGTCAAAAAGGCCGGGCTGATCGTGGCCTTCGTTCCCGCCTGTTTGGTGGCATCACACGAGGTCACCACGTGGCGGCAGCTTTTCGAATTCGCCCGGCGGCAGTTTATTATCACTCGTGTCAGCGCTCCTAAGACCTGGCTGTTCGGATTATTCAGCGGCCTCTATTCGGTTTTAGGAATTTGGGCGACGGCCGGTGCGGCGATTTACGCTTGGGTGATTCAAAATGAACACTTGCTCCTCTTCACGGCGGTCCCTGTCGTGTTCTTTGCCGGCCAGTTCTTCCGGGCAATTCTGCGTCAGAGAATGGCCGGCAAGCTGCTCAGTCACGAGCGACAGGCAATGAAGGCGACTCGAATCGCCGACATCCTGGCCTTTTGGCTCTTTTCGCTGCTGATGCTGGCTCTTATCATCTCCTCGGCCTTCGGCAGAACTATCCGCTGGCGAGGAATACGTTATAAGCTGCTCGGCCCGACCGAGATAATCGTCGAAGGCCCCTCGGCACAATAAAAAAGCTCCTACAAATGATAAGGGTGACGCTGCGGCCGGGCCATCAATCTCTGCGCGTGGCGGTCGCCGACTATTGTCTGGTTGGCCTGGTCCCATTCGAGCTTTCGGCCGAGCATATAAGAAAGATTGCCCAGCACGCACAAGTTGGCCACGCCGACAGCCGCTTCGATGTTCATAATCGTCTTGGCTCCTGTTTTTATTCCCTTGAACCAGTCCTCTTTATGGCCGGGGCTTTTATAGACGTCTTTACCGCCGGGCGGCAGCTCCCATTCACGGGCCTTTTTCTCGGCCCACGTTCCGCCGTCGCCGCCCCAGTGAATAAATTCGCCTTTGTCGCCGTGATAGATAGCGCCGTAACCCGGCCGGCTGATTTTGCCGCCCGGCTCGTTTCCGGTTCGCTCTTCGGCCGGCGGCAATTGATCGCGGGGCATCTGCCGCCAGGTCAGCACCCAGTCCGGATTCTTGAAGGTATATGTCACGTCCATAAGCACGGCACTGTCCCAAAGTCCCTGCTTCGGCGGCGTGCCGGTCGCCTCGACTGTCACCGGGCCGGTGCCGTCGGCGCCCATCCACCACATCGCGCAGCTCATCACGTGCGCGCCGCGGTCGCGAATCTGCCCGCCGCCCGATTCCAGCAGCCAGCGGAACGTGCCGTGGCAGTATCTCTTGTTGTACGGCCGCCAGCGCAGCGGGCCCAGCCACATCTCCCAATCCAGCTCCGGCGGGGGATCGCTGTCGGGGACCGGATTATTGTCCTCGGGGCTTGGGTAATGGAAGCAATCGATCCGGCTGATGTGGCCGATATTGCCGTTTACAAGATAGCGGTGCGCCAGGTACGCTTCCGGCTGGGAACGGCCCTGCGAGCCGACCTGGACGGACACTCTATTTTTCTGTGCCGCGGCGACCATTGCCTTGCCTTCCTCGATTGTGCAGCAGGCGGGCTTTTCGACGTAAACGTGCTTGCCGCACTCGGCGGCGTGAACCATCTGCACCGCATGCCAGTGGTCCGGTGTAGCAATTACCACCGCGTCGATGTCTTTTCGCTGCAGGATATAACGGTAGTCGTGATACGGCTGTACGCCCGGCCCGGCGGTCTTTAGCGCGTTAATCAGGCGGTTCTTGTCTATGTCGCACACGGCAGCGATATTGACCTGGCCTTTTTCTCGCCGGTTGACCATATCGCGGAGATGATGACCGCCCATGCCGCCGACGCCGATATGTGCCATGGTTATTTTTTCATTCGCCCCGATTCTGCGGGGCGCTGCCAATACGCCGGATGGTATCAAGTACGGCATGCTCACCGCTGCACCGGCGGCCGCCAGAAATTCTCGCCTGTTGAGTTTTACCCTGTGAGATAACGAAGTTTCTGTCTCGTGGGGTGAATTTGTCTTTTTCATCGCTTTATTGCCTTTCTGTATTAGTTAATTCTATCCCGGGTGGCAGCCTCCGCCGTCGGGTGTCCCTCAGGGAAAGCCGTAGCTTGGGGATGGCAAAGTTCCAAATTTGGCCCGACCATCCCCATCCCTTCGGGATGAGGCTGCCACACTTTGTCTTATAACGGCTTGAGATCCGTTTTCTTCGTCGGCACCAGCTTTTGGCAAGGATATCCGGCCACTTCTTCACCGCGTTTTCGCAGCGACTGGGCTATATTGGGTTTGAAGTCCTCAGGTGCCGCCTCCAAAACAGCTTTCAAAGCCGCCACAGCCCTTCTGTTCGGAATACGTTCAAGCGCCATTCGAGCATCCTCGCGAAGGTCCTCGTTTTTTATAAGCCCGGCGACAGTCTCGACAGAGCGGCGAGATCCGATTTCCGAGAGCATCCACAGCACTTCTCGCCTGACGGCAACCGGTTGTTCGTTGCCCAGTAAGTCGATCAATTCGGCTTCTAAGGCCCTTTTTTCTCTGTTTGCACCGGGCCGGCCGGTGTAACGCACAATCTGCCACAAACCCCGCTTGGCCGCACGAGCAACTTCAAGCTCACCAACGGTCATAACTTTTGCCAAAGGTTTTACCGCCGGAGCGCCGACCTTGCCGGCACTTTGCCAGGCTGCTGTGCGCTTTTCGGCACTGTCCGACTTTATGCCGGCGAGAAGCTCGTCCACGCCCTGAGCGTGAGCGGCATCGGCTGATTGTGCCATAACACCAGCGGCTGCCGCTGCGATTGATGCTGTTTTAAGATTGTTCGTTGACATGTTTCAATACCCTTTCTCGATCGAATTTCGAAGAATCGTTTAAGAATCGTCCGAGATTCTATCTACTCCCGCCGAGGCGGTCAAATATTATTTGCACTCTTTGCGAATTGGTCAAGTAGACGTATTATGTTCTTGCTACTTAGGTAACGTTTGTCTTCTCCGTTTCTTTTGCCTTTCGGTATCAAAAGTGCCACATTATCTTACCTTATAACAAGCTTCAACGCCCCTCACAGAACCGTGCTTGCAGATTTCCCGCACACGGCTCTTCAGTCAATCTCATCTCGAGGCCAACGGTTGGTAAAAATTATGCACTATTCGCGGACGGGGAAACGGGTAATATGTACAGTACTCGCTCATTTGTTTCCACGTAAAGTGCCTGTCTTGCCCGCGACGATTCAGCCACTTCTTCAGTATCCGGAGGCTGACATATCCAAACTTCGATATCATCCTCGAATTGCCGCTTACGCCGTAGTAGTTGTAAATGCCCCTGCAACTTGGCCCAATATTGCCGCCATACCTGGCGGATACTCGCCGCACTACGGACCTGTCTCAGCCAGCTATTCATCTGTGTGCAGGCTTTGCGGAACTTCTTGCGAGAGGTCTTACGGCCTAACAGGAACGTGCCTTTACGGCTCAAACCGCAATAGTGGGTAAAGCCCAGAAAATCAAACGTGTTGGGCTTGCGAACTTGACGGTCTGCATTCTGTCGCTCGTATCGTCCAAAACTTCTTACCGTCAATGCCACATGCCTTGTCCTTGCCGAGCGACATGTAGCATTCCCTCAAGAACTCCACGTTCAGCAGATGTGCTAAACCGGTGAACCGTAACTCAGAGTCCTGTCGGGCTCGTCTCGATATCTGAGCGAGTTTTGTCGCTGTCAGGTTATCCATCTCTGTGTATGGCCTTCACTTGCGTTGCGGCTGACCATCCGCTGCTTACATGGCTTCGTACCATTTGTTACCTCCTGATACGCACGTTTACATTCCGGCCTGTCGGCTGACTTTGGCCGGGCAGGATTTCATCTGCTGAACCGCACCAGCTTTACCTGGCGCACGCTTTGTTTTTTGTGTCCCACATACTGAGTTTTTGTCACAATCTTTTTCCATATAAGACTTTATGTCAATTTTCCCTTCTCAAAATTGGGTTTGTTTTTTCAACTTCTCTTCCGATAAATGTCATCATTTCGGATTTAGAGCTTAGATACTCGGATTTCCGGGCAAAGCTCGGTGAATTGGCTTTGTTTTTCGTCGCCCAAAACCACAAAAAAACGCAAATCCTCTCATAACTCCTTTTTATTACTGAACTAATACATTATTGCCCATTTTAACATTGGCTTTGTTTTGCAAACTCAACCACGAATGGCTCTGCCACAGGTAAACACTAATAAACACTATTGTATTAAATCCTG
>Ga0207752_1001424_pt1 | contig 10924 bp, 7 predicted proteins | sample Pon2CUnioCityCA_6_FD_187272 | JGI IMG/M metagenome (GOLD analysis project Ga0207752, IMG submission 187272) | Marine sediment microbial community from Union City, CA, USA - Pond 2C Sediment 2 (SPAdes) | ecosystem: Environmental > Aquatic > Marine > Intertidal zone > Salt pond sediment ... | reverse complement strand
GATGTCTTGATGATAACGGCCGATGAGGTTACCTATTACGATGGCGGCCGCTGGCCGAGCTGGGCCGACGGCCAGGGGGCGAGTCTTGAGCTGCGCGACCCGGACAGCGACAACGACACGCCGGACGCATGGGCCGACAGCGACGAGTCCGGCAAGACAACATGGGAGCAGTTCTCGTTTACTATCAACGGCAGCGATAACCGATATTCTCACAGTCGTGTCGGAACGTTCGATTTAATTCTGCTCAATCGTGGTGAGGTGCTGATCGACGACCTCGATTTAATCATTGACGGTACGAGCCGCCTTAGCAACGACGGCTTCGAGAGCGGTGAGTCCGATTGGCGGATTCTTGGAAATCACGTTCGCTCGTTCGCGACGACCGAGGATCGTCACTCCGGCGCTCGGTCACTTCACCTGATTGCAACCGGCCACGGCGATCCCGGGGCAAACCGCATTAATCAATCGTTTTCCAGCGTTAGGGCAGATACGGTGACGTTTCGCGGCTGGGCGCGATGGCTTCGGGGGTGCCGGTTTCTATTGCTGCGAACAACGAGCGACCGTTCGCCGGTTCAGCCGCCGAGGCCTGCACATTCATTTGAGCTTACGATGCCTCTGGATCAGGGCACGCCCGGCAGACAAAACACGGCGTTTGTCTCCAACCGTGGTCCTGACATCCTCGACGTGCGGCACGAACCTGTTATTCCAATTAGCGGCGAGCCGATTGTCGTTACCGCTCGTGTAACCGACAACGATGGTGTCAGATCGGTCAATCTTTTCTATCGTACAGAGGGCAGTAGAACATTTAGAAATACGTATATGCTCGACAACGGTTCCGGAAACGATTTGGTCGGAGGAGACGGCATTTACACGGGAGCGATTCCGGGCGCTTCCGGCGGTACAATGCGGGCTTTCTTTATCGAGGCTTCCAATGGTTCGGCTTCGACTCGATTTCCGACTAAATTGGATCCGTCGGCAGATGTGCCGGACCGGACCTGCCTGGTCCGCGTCGGAGATTCCCGGTTGAATACGAAGTTTGCGACCTACCGTATCTGGCTTTCCGATGATGTAATCAACACGTTTCGGTCGCGTCCCAATCTCTCGAACGAGCTGCTGGATTGCACTTTCGTCTATAATGACACAGAGGTCTTTTATAATGTCGGTCTTCGCTACCGCGGCAGTCCATTCATCCGCAGCGGCGCAGGCCGCGACCCGCGCAATCGCTACGCCTACAGGATAGATTTTAATCCGGATCAGAGATTCAAAGGTCTTGAGGAGATAAATCTCGACAATACAGAGAGCGGTAATCGCGGTCCGCTGCAGGAGCGTGCCTCGTATTGGTTTTACAGGCAAATGGGTCTGCAGTATTCGAGGCAGGAATTTGTCCGCCCGATTATCAACGGCAATAGCAACGGCATTTACGAAGACGTTCAAAAGATCGACGGCGATTATATCCGTGGATGGTTTCCAGATGATACTGAAGGTTATATTCATAAGATAGATGACTACTTCGAGTATACCGCCGACGGTACCGGGTTTTCGAATCTTGATGAAGGTTTGAAATACGATTCGAGTCACCCGCGACTGAAGGAAACGTATCGCTGGGGATTCGAAAAACGGTCGCATCGTGAAAACGACAACTGGGAGCATCTTTTGGATTTTGCCGCTGCCTTTAACACATCGGCGAGCAGCACTCGTTATGAGACCAATGTCGAATCGGTTGTTCATCCGGAATATCTGGCGCGAGTTTTAGCTGTTCGCCACGCTGTCGGCGACTGGGACAGTTACGGATACCGCCGGGGAAAAAATAATTACTTTTACTATGCCCTGCCGGAGGGTAAGTGGTACCTGCTGCCGTGGGATATTGATTTCACACTCGGCTCGGGTGACGGGCCTAACACGGACTTATTCTCTTCTGTGAACGCCGGCCAGTTTCCGGAAGTTGACCAGTTTATAAATTATCCCAAGTATCGGCGGATGTATCTGCAGGCTTACGCCGAGCTGGTGAACGGCCCCTGGCAGACGTCTTACGGTACGTCCGAACCGCCTACAGAGTTTGACAAGTTTCTGGACGAAGCGGCGAGCGCTTTGATTGCCGATGGGCAGGGCAGCGGTAGAAGAGATTCAATCAAACGGTTCGTACGAGACCGCCGGTCCTATATCCTGATGCAGCTCCCGTCCTCTCTGACCTTCGAGATAACGACCAATAGCGGCGGCGACTTTTTTGTATCGGCTCCGACGGTGACGATTACCGGAGTAGCCCCGATTGAAGTAGCGGGGATTTCGGTCAACGGGACGTCTTTACCGGTGGAATTTTCTGGAAACAACGTGTTCGACGTGGATGTTGAAATCGAAGAGGGTGCGAATCTGCTCAATCTCCAGGGACTCGACGGCGTTGGAAATCCGGTAACCGGAGCTGCCGATTCAATTACTGTGACTCGCATAAAACCTTTAGTGGTTACTTCGGTAACGCCGAATCAGGCCGGTAACGATGGTACGATACAACTGACAATCAAGGGAGACGGCTTTGAGCCTGGATCAATGACCACCGTGGAACTGACTCTCGCCTCGGAAGAGATAGGTTTCGATGCCCTGTACGTCCAGAGCGACCAGGCATTCGACCGGATCAATGCAGCGACACTTCTGCTGGATGATCCTTCCCGCGGTATCGGGGACCCCATTCACGCGGTTCACGAATGGATCAATTTCTGGAACACCGGCGGTCGCGGAGTATTTACGGCAAATGAGCAAAGATTCGCGCCGCCGTTCCAGCGAGGCGCCGATAACTTTGCGGTCAGATTCACGGGCTATATTTTTGCTCCTTCCGGCGGGGTGCGCTATTTCGGCGTAAATTGTGACGACGGGTTCAGTCTGTGGATAGGCGGCCGGCTCGTCGGGGAGTATGCGGACCCTCATGAACCGGTGACAACCGATGTGCTCCAAAACAGAACTGACGGGACGATGACCTTCGACTTTCCGGCGGCGGGCAACTATTATTTAGTCCTTGATTACTTTGAAAACGGAGGAGGCGAAGAGATCGAATTCTTCCAGACCGACTCGATCGGGGCCGATCGTCGATTGATTAACGTTGACTCCGAACTGGTCGTATTCAGGGACGACGACACAATAATCGAAGCTACAGAAGTCGTGATCGTGGACGAGAACACAATTACCTGCCGGGTAGACCTGACCGGTGCCGAGCCCGGAGCGTGGAACGTAGTTGTAACGCCGCCGTATGGTGATACTGCAAGGGGCGATCTGCCGGGAGGACTGGCCATTAGCGGCCAATAGAATTCTACGGGGCTTTGATTTCTTTTTGTTCGTGGAAAACTTTGCCGGTCAGATAATCGGTGAATGTTACCCTGACGGTCAACGGTTCTTCAAGATTTCCAACAATGCCGGCAACGTCGAATGTCAATCTGTAGTAGATGCTGATTAAGGTTTCAAACCAGAGCTTTTTGAGCTTATCCGGCTCAACCTTCCATTGGCCGAGCAGGGCCTGGTTGTTGGTTCTGTTCAGGTCCCATAGCTGAACTTCGACAGTGCCTGTCGCTTTTATTGCGTCGCCCTGTGCATCGGATGGTAATACATATACAATCAGCTTTTCCTTCCTGCCGTCATCATCTTTATCAAAAAAGCCTGTATGCCTGCCAATTTTAATATTCTCAAGTCGATTAAGGTTCTCCAGCCTGACATCTTCAGGTAATCCGGAAAGGACTTGTATTCGGTCTTTTAAGTCTTTGTTATCAGAAGTACACTTTTCGACCTGGTCCTGCAGTTGAGTATTTTCCTGCTCCAGTTGCTCGATTTTTGCGGTCAATGGTTCTTTCTTTTCAGGATTGGCACAACCTGTGACCAAAAAATAAAGGGCAAAACACATAAGCAGTAGGGTGTGCATCGCACACCTTTTATCGACGGCGGTGGTGTGCAGTCCTGTGGGCTCCTTAGTGAGCGCACACCCTACGTCTGGATTCTCGATTCTTGATTCTCGATGCTCATTAATACGTCGGCTCCGAGCCGCCAGCTGCGAGCATCGAGTATCTTGTATCGAGCATCTAGTATATTGGGCATTCATTATTCCTGCTCCGGCTCTTCATCTCTGACGATTTCGGGCGCTTTTTGAAGAACCCTGTCGGCCAAACCATATTCGATGGCTTCGGCTGCGTCCAGCCAGAGATTGCGGTCACAGTCTTTTTCGACTTTCTCTTTGGTTTGGCCGGTATGCTGGGCCAATATGTCGTAAAGGCGAGAGCGCAGCCGTAATATTTCCTTCGCTTCGATATCCAGGTCGGTAGCCGGGCCTATCAATTGCCCTGAAATCAGCGGCTGGTGCAGGAGGATGCGGTTGCTGGCCAGCAGGAACCGTTTTCCCGGATGTCCTCCGGCTAATAAAACTGCGCCCATGCTTGCCGCCTGCCCGACACAATACGTAGCAACTTCACAGCGTAAAAACTGCATCGTATCATAAATTGCAAGCCCCGCCGTAATCGAGCCGCCCGGCGAATTTATGTAAAAGTGAATGTCTTTCTTGACATCCTCATTGCTCAAAAAAAGCATCTGGGCGATAATTAGATTGGCCGTGGCATCATCAATCTGACCGCCGAGAAAGACAATTCTGTCCTTCAATAATCTTGAATAAATATCATAAGCACGTTCGGTTCGACCGCTTTTCTCGATAACTATTGGCACCAGATTCTGATTTAAGCTCATATTTTGCATCCCCGTATTATTTTTTACTTCTTTTCTTTGTCTTTATCTTTGCTTTTTTCTTCTTTTTCTTCTTCTTTCAATACATCATCGATAATACCATATTTAAGAGCTTCGTCGGCGGTCAAATACCTGTCTCTTTCAGTCTCAGCGGAGATTTTTTCGACCGGCTGGTTGGTTAGCCTTGCCAGCAGCTCATTTATCATAACTTTAGCCTTTAGAATCTCTTCTGCCTGTATCTGGATATCGGCCGCCTGACCGCTGACTCCGCCCCATGGCTGGTGCAGCATGACTTTGGCGTGCGGAAGGGCGTGGCGTTTACCTTTTGTGCCGGCAGCCAGTATTATTGCGGCCCCGGATTGCGCCCTGCCTATACAATAAGTCGCAATGGGAGAGCTGACAAATCGCATGGTATCGTAAATTGCCATCGTATCGTCCACGCTGCCGCCGGGAGAATTAATGTATAAGCTGATTTCACTGTCGCGTTTAAGGTTGTCAAGATACAGCATCTTCATAATTACTTCGGCAGCTCTTTGATACGATATTTCACCTATCAGAAAGACGATGCGGTTCTCCAGCAGCATGTCATCCAGGCTCATCTGGCGATAGCGCTGATACGGGCCGTACTGATTGTAAACGTTCATATTTTTCGTCTCCATTTTGCTATGGTTAGCGAAGCCGAATCCCTCAGTAATATCTTGTGAGCGATACTCGATAGACATTTATTACTCCCTTAATTTAGGCGATATGATACATTCTCAGGATTATTTTTCCTCGGTCTTGGCTGGTTTTTTAGCGGTTTTTTTTGCCGGTTTCCTGGTTTTTTGGGATTTTTTAGCTTTCTTTGGCTTTTTCTCGGTGATTACTGCTGTCTCGAGCAGTTTCTCAATGCACTTATTCTGGCGTACTTCCAAAGTGAACTGAGCCAAAGAGCCGTTGCGTTCCATATCTTCTCTCATTCTTTCGGGCCGCTGCCCCCTTTGCATGGCTAATTGAGCGATATGACCATTAATTTCTTCTTCGCTGACGTCGATATCGAGCTTCTCGGCAACTTTATCCATAATGAAGAACGTTTTTAATTGCCGCTGAGCCTGCTGTTCGCTGCCGGCCTGAAGCTGCTCTATCTGCTCGCTGATCTGCTCGCGGGAAAGCCCGCGCATGAGCAGGTTCGTATATTGCCTTTGGAGCACGCTGTTGGCCTGCTCGGCCACAATATTCAACGGCAGGTCGAAATCGGTTTTGTCCAGCAGATATTCGTAAATCTGCTCGGTCATTTCCGTTCGGCTTTGTGCTTCGAGCCGGCTATGGAGCGTATCATGAATTTTTTCCCTTAATTCCTCCTCATCTTCGACATCATATCGTCTAAGGAAATTTTCGTCTGTCTCGGCGGGTTTAAGCCATTTGATATCCTTTATTTCTATCTGAATATCTATTTTTTTACCGCGATAATCTTCTCTGAAAAAGGTTTTCGGGACTTCAACGCTTGTCTGTCTGGTTTCTCCTGCCTTGGCCCCGACCAGCAGCTCGTCGAGCTTCTCAACGGGGACTTCACCGACAAAACCGTTCGGTCTTACGTATATCTCGATGTCATCCAGTCGCTGCTCTTCTTCGATTCCCTCTATTTTTAGAACCACATCGGCAATAATCTGGTCGTCAGGCTCGACTGGGCCTTCTTCTCGCGGCGTCCAGATACCCGACCATCTCTGCATTTGCTCAATCTCTCTGTCAATTTGCTCTTCCGTAACTTCAAGCTTTGTCCTTGTGACGGGAATGCCTTCGAGCTTCGGCAATTCAAATTCGGGGCGTACTTCGACCTCGAAATCAAATGTAAGAGGCCCCTCGGCCGGCAGTTCTATGCTTTCAAAGTCAATATCCGGTTCACCAATGGTTTGCAGATTATTGTCCTCAATCGCGGCTTTGCTAGCATCGGCCAATAAAGTTAATTTTATTTGTTCTTTTGTCTCTTTTCCGAACCTCTTCTCCAGGAGCCGGCGGGGCGCTCGGCCTTTTCTAAAGCCCGGCACTGAGGCTTCTTTACCCAGTTCTTTATATTGTTCGTCTGTGGCTTTTTTAATCTTCTCCTGGGCTATCTCTATGATGACTTTCTTTTTGCAGGGGCCTGCATCTTCTATTGTTACTATATCTTTCGGTTCCGTAGATTCCTTTTCTTTCGATTCTTCGGATTGTTCTTCTGCGTTCAGCTCAGTTGTTTCTTCCTTTAGTGCTCCGGATTGTTCTTCGTCAGCCATTTGCTTACTCCCTACGGTTTTGTTTAACCTTCAAACAATAAATAAAAAAGGCATCGGGGAAACAATTCGGGTTCCCATTTTGCAATCTTTCTGCAAAATTGGTTCCCTTCCCTTAGCCCGGTCTTCGTGTTTTCAATCCGGCGTTCTCTTTTATTAACTCAGCCGAAGGACTGATAGGAGCCGGATTTAAACGTATCGGAGACCAACGCCAAACTACGCTTAGCCGGTAACTCACCGATACTATAAAGCGGGTGATGAGATTTGAACTCACGACATTCACGTTGGCAACGTGACGCTCTACCACTGAGCTACACCCGCATCTATTTTGTCGTAAAGTATAAAGGCTGGATTTTTCTGTTGCAAGCAGTTTTTCTGAAAAATTTACTATTTACATCAGGAAAATCTCCACTTGAGAATCGTCATAGCGAAAACGCACCAATATCCGAGCACGCCCAGAAATAAAACAAGCTTAGCGCCAGGTCTGTGTTTCTGGACGGTTTTGGACCTAATGAAAATCAGCAGCGTTGCGAATAGAGCCACCAGAAGAAGTGCTGCGGCTGCATAGCTTACTGCCGGATAAATCGCATCCGGTACGGACTTATCCATGATCAGCGTTTTGTCAACGATCCGGTGGGCCGCCGTGATGCCCTTCGGATCGGAAAGTGCATTAGACCAGTACGGAATTCGCGACGTCATCTTGAGCAAGGCCTTGATGATATGGGCGCCCGCCATGGTCGGGACCAGCAACAAAGCAAAGGTCTTGACGGCCGATCCGAATGGCGTCGCCTCACTGCCGGAGGCTATTCTTGCGAGGAAAGCCACGGCCAGGAACAGGACGGCAGGGAAAGCGATGAACATCACTATCGCCGAAACAAATCCGGTCAGTGGATCCGCTACTCCGAAAATATTGACGAGTCTATCAGGGACCCATTTAAGAATTGCTTTTGAAACCGGCCACTCGGAGAGAATCTCATAGACGACAAAACCGCTCACCAACGCGATGAATCCAACCTGGGCAGGCCGTAAATCGACGGCGCCGAACAAATCGGCGAACGGCCGCCGGATTGAAAACTGCAGGTTATCATAGGGGCACGCCTTCAAACATTGGGTGCATAACAGGCAGTCTCGGTTGTCTTTGATCGTAGCCGGGTAGAGATTGCTCGTACACGAACGGCCGAATGCTCGATAATGGTTCTTCTTTACGAAGCAGTCCTTTGTTTTGCAGCTTTTGCAAACCGATTTATCGTCCGCGCGCCATTCGAACGGCGATATCAGGGCATACAAGCCGAGCAGATGCCCGACCGGACAAACATAGCTGCAGAACGCTCGTTTCTGGTATATCAGGCTGACAACCACCGCCACTGCTATCAACATCAGCATGTAAAGTGCCATTCGTTGAGGGATCCGGTGGATTGCCAGGGTATGTATCCCCACGAGCAAAATGAGCGCATAAAAGAAAGTAATCACCCAGCCGCTCTTGAAGAAACGTGGGACTTTTCGCCGAAGACCTACCCGTCCCGCCAGAAAAGTAATTGGCTCCACTGGGCAAACCGAGCACCATACTCGACCCAGCAGAATGGCGGCTATGATAATTATAGGCCACCAGTACGACCAGACCAGCAGGTTCGAGAGGTTCGTGTTACGAAGCTCCCTGGCAAAAGCCGCATCGTCGGTTGTAACTCCAATCCCCCCGATTACCAACAGTGCAAATGCAATTAAGGTCAAGATCTGTCCGACAAGCGGAAACCAGGACGATTTCATAGCCCTAAGTACAAAATTAGACGACAAAAAATTCAATGAGTGCTTGCTTTTAGTTTTAAAATTCATAATAAATACCTTTTTAACTGTCCGGTTTGACTTTCTATTCAGACGGGCAGGAGTAAAAGCTTTATGCCAACCAGTAACAGAAACAGACCAATAACCTTTCTAAAATGTTGCTGTGGGATTCTGTTGACCGCAGATTTGGCAATTCTCGCCCCCAGAAATGATGCCGGTATAAATATTATCAATCCCCATTCGGGCAGATTCTCGAATCTCGCACCTTCTGTAAGATAGGTAATCATGCGAGTGCTGTCGATTATCAAAGCAATAGCGCCGGCCGTGGCAATATAGACTTCCTTCGGAAGGTCGAAAGCGGTGAGAAAAAGACCGCGGACTGCTCCGCCGATGCCAAAGATGCCCGCCAGAAATCCGGATAGGGCGCCTCCGCAGGCCCCGGTGAGCAAGCTTGCTTTAATTTTGAACGAGCCTTTGACGAACAGAAATACTACGTAACTAATCAGAAAAACACCCATTGCCCTTAATAGAATCGCCGGCGAAATATTGAATACCAGCAATGCACCGAGGATTGTGGCAACGATACCGGCAGAGCCGAAGCTCAAAACAAGCTTCCATCGGAACCCCGTTCTAAAGAGAATGAGTTTCCAGATGTTGCCGAACCAGTGGATGATGCAGACGAAAAGAAGCGTCTCAGGTAAAGGGTAGAAATTCAAAAGCACCGGGACCATAATCGTCGATGTTCCAAAACCTGTCATTGTACCGATGAAACTGGCAATTATAACCGTACATAGGATAAGAGCTATTTCCATATTTTCGTGCGCCCTTTCTTTATTTTTTCATGATGATACCATAATGATATGGCTTTAAGTCATATTTCTTCGGGCTGTGAAATCCTGCTTCCTGTGCCCAGTCGATGCAGTCTTGTGGTTTAGGCCTTATCGACATCGAAGGCCCTCGCGGCGTGGATGGATCATAATTCCAGTGAATCATTCCGACCGAGCCTTCTTGCCGTAATATCCTTTTCGCTTCATTGAACAATATGGCTGGATTTTCGAGGTGCAGAATATTGAAAAGCATGACGTAATCAACACTTTCGTCCTGCAAACCAGATCCTTCCGCCATAAAGTCCTTCAAGATTACATTTACATTTCTCAGATTCTGTCTTTTTGCCTCCTCGCGAACCGCTTGTACCAAGTCCGGCTCAATATCCAGAGCGTAAATTGCGCCACGAATGATTCTTGCTGCGGGAAAAGTGAATGTGCCGTATCCGCAACCAAATTCCGCCACGTCAGCAGTATGAAGGCTAATTCCCAGTGTTGTTATGATTTTTAACGGATCGAAAAACCTCTCCCACATATCGCGTTCCGGCATTCCGCTTTCTCTTGCCTTCAATATCTATTTCTCCTCGACGACTTCATCAACTAACTCATGGATTTTATTCCTACATTCTCTCAATGCTTTACGGCCCTTTGGTGTTATTCGATAGTACTTTCTTATTTTTCCATTCACGTTTTTGCCCTTGCACTTAAGGTAGCCGTTTTGAAATAAGCGATGTAGAACCGGATATAGAGTACCGCAGCTCACCTGGTAGCCGTGTCGAGCCAGCTCCCTGATCAGGCCCGCCCCATAAACATTCTCTTTCGAGGCATGATACAGAATATGAATCTTTATGAATCCGAGAAAAAAGTCTTTAATCACTTCTTTTGTTCCTAATATCGAAATTCGTTATCGGATTTTGATATTAATCTATATTTTATCTGTCGTCAATCATTATTCGAAAAAAAATGGAGAAAACTGTAACACTGCATAATCGCCAAAAGCAAAAATCCGGCGGATATTACAAATTATGCAATTCTTCTTGATTTTTAGGCTGTAGTTTTCATAAGTTATGGTAAAATACCATTCGATATAATAAAACCGGGATATATTATAACTCTGAAGAGAGCTTTGAAGCTGTTAAAAAGGATAAATGGAAGGCACGAAGAGCTTGATATATAGTTCATAACGCTGGTGATAAGAAAATGAATGAAACATACCCTGAAATGAGTAAGGCAAGGGTTTATATACTTCTGTTTTTGTTAATACTGCTTGGTGGGGCGGCGGTTTATTTCACCATGAATGCGACTGGGCCAAAGTCGGCTTTGGGGATTCAGAAGGTATTGGCGGATGTGAACCAGCCTCCTACTGATTCG
>Ga0207752_1001423_pt1 | contig 10924 bp, 6 predicted proteins | sample Pon2CUnioCityCA_6_FD_187272 | JGI IMG/M metagenome (GOLD analysis project Ga0207752, IMG submission 187272) | Marine sediment microbial community from Union City, CA, USA - Pond 2C Sediment 2 (SPAdes) | ecosystem: Environmental > Aquatic > Marine > Intertidal zone > Salt pond sediment ... | reverse complement strand
AAGGTATACCACCCTTGCGATTGTTCTGGTATGACGGCGGTCTGAAGCCTCCCCGCCCTGCCGAGCTGGAGTCCGGAAGGGAATTGCCCGCATCGGGCAACATGTATATCGGAGACAAGGGAGTAATATTGGAAAACAGGATCATCCCCGAATCGAAAATGAAAGCCTACAAACCTCCCCCCAAGACACTCAAACGCCGGTCGGGAACATGGGGTGAATGGATCGAAGCTATTAGAGGCGGTGAGCCTGCAAGCTGCAATTTCAACTGGGCGGACATTCTTACCGAGGCCGTGCTTTTAGGCAATATTGCAATCCGAACGGATAAGGAACTTCATTGGGATACTGAGAATATGAAATTCGCTAATAACAAAGAAGCGAATCAATACGTTAAGGAGAACTATCGTTCTGGATGGACTTTGTGACGTTTGAATTAATATTGCGACAGTGGGGCAAGCCCCACCCTACATATTCTTTTAAGGAAATTTGAGATGAAATCCTACTGCTGCTTTCTGGTTGTATTGTTCGCTATAGCTCCTCTTGTTTTACAGGCAGGAGAACCGATTTTCATTCCCACCAAGATCGACGGCCCTGCTCACAATCCGGCCAACCATACCTACTGGTTCGGCCCGTTTTGTGAATGCGCATCAGTTCTTGACATTGACAATGATGGCGACCTGGATATAGCTTCCGGCAGAAACTGGTATGAAGCGCCCGAATGGACAAAGCACTCCAACTTCCGCGACGGGGCCGAGACCAACGGCCCTGAAACAGACGACAACAGCGAGTTTGCAATGGACGTGAATTTCGACGGACTAACGGATATCGTCAGTTCCGGCTGGATGTTTATGAAGGGGGCGTTCTGGTATGAAAACCCAGGCAAGGAGAATGCCGTCTGGAAATCAAGGAGAATTCACTTCGCACTCAATATGGAAGGCATTATCCACGGTGATATTGACGGCGACGGCGATGACGATATTCTTTGCAACCACTGGTCGCTGGTAGAAGGCCAGGGCATGACATGGCTCGAGCACATCGACAAAGAGCCCTGGTTCGTAGAGCACGTAGTAGGAACGCAAGGAGATGTTCATGGCAACGGATTAGGCGACATTAACGGTGACGGCAGAGTCGATATTGTCACACCTAATGGCTGGTACGAGCAGCCCAGGCGAGCAACCGATACTCCCTGGAAATTCCACGCCGACTATCGCTTCGAGCCTGCCAAGGGCCGGGGAGGCGGAGCTTCACATCCGATCCTTGTACATGACGTAGATGAGGATGGTTTAAATGATATTATCATCGGCTCATCTCATGCTTACGGGCTGGCATGGCTTGAGCAAGTCGTTGCCGGCGGCAAGCGCAGCTTCAAAACCCACTGGGCAGATACCGAATTCAGCCAGTTCCACACTCTGGCTTTAGGGGATCTTAACGGCGACGGCAATGCCGACCTCGTTACAGGCAAGCGACTTTTCGCTCACCACGGCGGCGATATTGGCGCTTTTGAGCCGTTGTACGCCTTCTGGTACGATATCGACGGCGGAAATTTCGAACGGCACGTCTTGTCCTTCAACCATCTGCCATATTATCCGGACGAGGGCGGAATCAATCCCCCGCCGAATTATGTGGTGAGTGTAGGGATGAAGCTAAATATTGCCGACATGGACAAAAACGGCAAGCAAGACGTAGTCATTGCGGGTAAAGGCGGTCTATACGTGTTTTATAATCATGGTTCCCCTCCTACGCCTCGGCATGCACACAAGCTGCCGCCGCACGAGACATATCCGACGTGGAGAAACTGGCCCCAATACAAAGTATTGTTTAATACAAAGGACTTTACAGGCTGGAAAGTGCCGGAAGGCGACAACCGTCATTGGAAAGTGATTGACGGCGTGATTGACTACGATGCGATGTCTGAGGCCAAGGGAAACAAGAGCCTCTGGACAGACGAGCCTTTCGAAGATTATGCCCTACACGTCGAATGGCGGTTTAAGCGAACTTCCGGCTTGTATCCGATGCCCACAATTCTGCCTGACGGATCGTATAAGACCGATGCCGACGGCAATGTGATAAGAACACCCACACCAAATGCAGATTCCGGCATCCTTCTTCGCGGCTCAACCGGCGGCCAGGCAAACCTCTGGTGCTGGCCGGTTGGCTCAGGCGAACTATGGTCTGTCCGTAACAATAAGGACTTAGCGCCGGAAATTCGTGCCGCGGCGGTACCAAAAGTGCGAGCGGACAATCCCGTCGGCCAGTGGAACTCAATGGATATCACTTTGATAGGCGACCGGGTGACGATAATGTTGAACGGCAAAATCGTGATCGAAGATGCTCAGATTCCCGGTATCGAAGAGGAAGGTCCCATAGGCTTGCAGCATCACGGCGGCATCGACCCAAAAACAGGCAATCACGGCCCTGCATCCAGCCTGATTCAATTTCGCAATATCTGGATAAAGAAAATCTAAACATGAGTTCGATCAGACTTCTGAAGAGTCTTCCAAAGAAATTTCCGCTCAATGGTATTGTACAACCATAATTTTCAAAAATTTTGGAAATCGCAAGTGATAAAAGACAGAGAAATCTGCATATTATTCCTGTTCATACTCGCTACAAGTTTGTGTTCAAACGGGACTTGTTTCGGAAAATCAATGCTATTTCCACATCGCGGTTTTTTCGAGGTGTCTTTGGAAACCGGTGATATGAATATCAATCCCTATACGGATGTTATATTCAAAGTTACCTTTGAACGCCCCAACGGCTCGAAGGTAACGGTTGACGGGTTTTATGACGGCCGGAGAATATTCAAAGCCAGGGCCTACTGTAACGTGATTGGGACATGGAAATGGTGTTCTTCTTCCAACATCGAAGATCTGGATGAGAAGAGTGGCGTTTTTGAAGTCAAACCATCGTCGCATAAAGGCAAGCTCCGCCTGCATAAAAAAGACCACCGTCAATTTGCGTATGATAACGGTAAGTGGTTTCTGCATATAGGCGATACCGGCTACAGGTACGTAACCCAAACCGAGCCGAAGTGGAGAGAATACATCGATCAGGCCGCCGTAGCAGGATTTACGAAGATAAGGACATGGTTCTGTCAGGGGCGATCGGACGTTCGGGTTCTTTTTTCCAATGAGCGCAAAAAACTGAATCTCGAATACTGGCAGGAGATCGACAGGCGTTTGAGATATGCCTTAGAAAAATACCCTCACATAATCTTCGAGCTGATTCCTTACGGCGAAGACACGGAAGAGTTGCGAAGATACGCTAAGGATGATGAGGGAGCGAAGCTGATAGCACGTTACGCTCAGGCAAGGTTTTCTGCGCTGCCGAACATATACTGGTGCATTTCGAATGACCGGGAGATTGTCAAAGAAGGCAAGCTTACCGGCAGGAAGGTTCTTTGGAAAACAATCGACAAAATCGGAAAGGACATGGCCGAAAGGGAGCCCTGGGAGACGCTGATTACAAATCACCAGAGCAGATGGAAGGGATATGATTTTGTTGATGCAGCCTGGTCGGATATTATCACACTCGAAGACCTCGACCAAGTCGATGGAAAAATCTTCAAACAATACTATGGAAAGCGTCAAGTTCCAATGGTGCTGGATGAAGATCGCTACGAGCACTGGCGTAATCCTAAGCATGATAGATATTATTTTCGCCGGCTGATGTGGGCATCTCTTTTATCCGGCGGTCACGCTACATACGGAGGTTTGAAAACGTACGAATCCTATGACGGCAATACTGCAGGTGTACAAGGGTATTTCGATGCTGTAGCGACAAACAAGCTGGAACACGGGGCAGACGACTTCATACACATTCACAAATTCTTCAAAGACAGCGGCCTGACGCTGGTTAACATGAAGCCCGATGATGCGGTAGTCGGAAATGAGCCGGGACATTTCAAGTGTATTCACGACGACAAAGTATATATCGTCTATCTGGCCAATCCCGACAGCTCCAAGCCGGGCGAGGCAAATGTTAGTCAGGAAGTTTCGAAAGTTATGGTTCAACTGCCGGGTAAAACCTTCACGGTAAGATGGTTCAATCCGAGAAACGGCACATGGAAAGAAGGAAAGAGTCTCGCCGGAGGCAGGCAAATGCTGACTGCGCCGGATAGAGAGGACTGGATTGCTCTGTTACAATCAAAGCATTCAACCGGTGCAAAAGGCCCGTTAAGGGTTCATCCGGACAATCCAAGATATTTCACGGATGGTTCAGGCGAGGCGGTATATCTTACGGGCTCACATACGTGGGCAAATTTTCAGGAGCGCGGCGTTGAAGGTCAGACACCCGACTTTGATTATAAGCAGTACCTGGACTTTATGCAGCAGCACGGCCACAACTTTATGCGAATGTGGAGATGGGAACACGCTCAATGGATGCAGTTTGTGCCGAGTAATATTCTAATACGATACGAACCGATGGCCTACATGCGAACGGGTCCGGGCGAAGCAATCGATGGCAAACCAAAGTTTGACCTGAAGCAATTCGATCAGGCTTACTTCGACCGGCTGAGAGAGCGAGTTGTCGCCGCAGGCAAGCGAGGTATATACGTCAGCGTCATGCTCTTTCAAGGTTTCAGCGTCGAGCAAAAGGGAACAAAAGGTGTCGATGCGAAAAAGGGAAACGCCTGGGACGGCCATCCGTACAATGTGAAGAACAACATCAACAGTATCGACGGCGATCTTGACGGCAACGGAGAGGGAGAAGAAACGCATACCCTTAAGAATCCAGAAATAACCAGACTGCAGGAGGCTTACATTCGAAAAGTTGTCGATACACTGAACGATCTGGATAATGTGCTGTGGGAAATAAGCAATGAAAGCCACACCGGTTCTATCGAATGGCATTATCACCTGATTCGGTATATCAAGGAATACGAGGCGGGCAAACCCAGACAGCATCCAGTGGGTATGACAAGCTCACCAATCGATAATCCGCCGCTGTTTGCAAGCCCGGCCGACTGGATTTCGCCCAGGGGCAAGATATATCTCAGCGATCCCCCGGACGCTAAGGGCAACAAAGTAATAATAGTTGACAATGACCATATCAGCCCGTGGAAAAGCAATCCTGAATGGGTATGGAAAAACTTCATGCGAGGCAATAACTTCATTCTGATGGATCACTATATGGATTTTCGGATAGGTTCGCCAAAAAATCCCGACCCAAAACACGATCCGGCGCGCAGAGCAATGGGTTTGGCAAGAAAGCTGTCCGAACGAATAGACTTGGCGTCTATGACGCCGCAACGCCATCTCGCATCAACGGGATATTGCCTAAGTAATCCTGGCCAAGTATACCTGGTTTACAAGACCCGGGAAAGTGATAAAAATATAACGCTAAGACTCGAGCCAGGCACATATTTTGTTGAATGGATAAATCCAAAGAGCGGCAAAAGCCTTAAATTGCAGGACTATCAATCAAAGGCCGACGATAACATATTTATGCCGCCTTTCAAAGGCAGTGTTATCTTGCATCTGAGAAAATCGTAAATCGGAGCTTCACCAAATATCAGGGTTAGCCGAACTGTGGTATCTTAAGCGTCTCGCCGTCCTTCAGCGCCGACTGGTGAGCAACAACGCCCGGCACAGTCATCGCCAGGGCTTCATAAATATTCACCAGCGGCTGGCGATCTTCGAGTATCGACGTGATAAATTCATTTGCCAATGGCCCGTGGGAGCCGCCGTGCCCCCCTGCCGGCATCCCCGGCGGAAGCGGCGGGCGTGAAATATCGGGAAGCTCTTTCATTGAGCCGTGATATTGCGTGCCGTCCATCCATCCACGCTCGCCGAATACGCGTCCCCTTTCGACCGTCAGGTCCCGGATACCTTTGCACATCAACATGCGAGACGAGCCGCCCTCACTTGTTTCGAAAAGAGCAACTTCGTCGGTGAACCGGTTATCGTACCTGTTGGCGCCGGGCTTATAAGCGTCGAAATCCGCGTTGAAACCGACGCAGGAGACAGAGGTAAATCTCTTGCCGGTCACGCCCACGTAGTAGGCCGTGGAGTGTGTAGGATACCACAGGGGCGGCATGCCAATTCGCCAGCCCTTATATGAATCGATGGGAGTCCGGCGGTAATGATAGTACTCCCCTTCTGAGTAGATTAGCCGACCGAATCCCCCGGCATTATAGATTTGGCGCATACCGTAACAATCGGGCCGATAGCAGCTCGTCTCAGCCATCATATATTTTAGCCCGGTTCTCTTGACGGTCTCTAAAAGCTGCTCTGCCTGCTCGATTGAGCCGAATACCGCCGGCACCGCGGTCATCACATGCTTGCCGTGCTGGAGCACCTCTATGCAATGCCGTGGGTGGCTGGGTGCATCGGTAGTGACAAACACGGCTTCAATTTTAGGGTCCTTGACCAACACCTCTAAAGACTCGTATGATTTATCACACCGGCAGGCTTTCATCAATCCCCGGCGTCGCTCGGGAATCAGATCGCTGACTGCAACGATCTCAACGTTAGGGTGGTCCTGGAAGCCGAAGGCCGCCCCGAAGCGGCATACGCCGTAACCGACAATTCCGATGCGCACCTTTCGTTCGGAAACAGGCTCCCATTTTTTCTGATTGTCCTTGCTCCGGGCCTGCGCCATCTGAGATGAAATAGCGCCTGTCGCAAAAGCTCCGAGCGAAACTTTGCTCAGCCTTTCCAGAAAATCACGCCGTGGAATAATATTTTCCGACATAATTAACCTCCCTTATTTATAAGATATTTAGTTGTATTCTTCGAAGTTCCACATTTCCACTGTCATCTTTTCGGCAGCCATCCATTCTACATGCCAATCGAGAAACAGGCAATTGCAGCCGTTTTTATGCCGGGCACGCGCTACCCGCCTGCCGCTGCTGATACCTTGATCTTCAGAGTATGGCAGATGACTCGGGCGGAAAACGTCGCATCGAGTTACATCCCGGTCGGTAGCTTTTGTGATTATAGTCCTCCACGATCCGTCTTCATTGTCGGCCATATAGATACTAAGGGCCGGTTTCTTACAGGTGGTCAATTTAGTTGGCGTCCCCTGCATGCGCCATCCGCCGCCGTCATCATCGCCCCAGCCGTTGACAACAAAGCAGACAGTCTGGTGTTTATCCGGGTAGCTTGGGCAGCGAAATATCTTAACATTACGATAATCGTCATTAACTGCTCTCTGCGCTAAGAAAGGCATGAAAAGCTGGAACCAGGGTTTTATGTTTCCTCCCCATTCGGCCGAGCGCGGAATTAAAAAATCGTACTGGCCGGCGTAGAAATTGGCGGCCATGCCGATCTGACGCAGATTGTTCCGGCATATCACATCCTTGCCCTGCTCTCGCGCCTTGTTCAGTACCGGCATCAAAATCGCCATTAACAGCGCAATGATAGCAATCACTACCAGTAATTCTATTAACGTAAATCCTCGTCGTTTGCACATAGCCGGAAATACTTTCTGTCTTTGGATTCTATTATAATATCAAAACCAATTTTGAATTACAACAACATGCAATCGAGGAATCCGTCAAAAGCTAAAAATCAGTGCCTCAGGATTATTTCGCTGACTTATGATGGTATTTGTCTTTTGGCAGCAGCACTATTTGGATCAGCAACCCGACTGCAAGCAGCATCATTGCAAACCAGTAAGGTTGGTAAATACCGACATTTTTTGCCAAATAGCCGCCGCTGCCGGAGCCGACTACGATACCCAGACAGATTGTGGTTTCATGAATCGCCATCTGGACGGAGCGTTTTTTGCTGCCGCAGGCGCCGTAGTACTGATGTGAGCTGTAGGCAAAGCCAAAACAGCAGCCCATGATGATAAAAGAAAGGACAAATACCGGCAATGACCGGCCGTAAATAATCATAAAGAGCGATACTGAGAGCAGAACCTGGACGGCGGGTAACGGGACAAATTTAAAGTGCCAGAAAGAACGTCTGCCGGCGGCTGTCAATGCAGCGAAATTGCATGCGCTGAATATCGTAACCAATATCCCGAACCAAGTCTCGGAATAACCAATATCGGTAAAAACCAGTGCAAATTGAGAGCGGGTAACTCCCAGGCAGGCCCATGAGCTGAACATCGAGATGCGGGCAATCCAGCGGAATCGCATCAGTTCTTTCCTGCTTTGACAACCCGCTACGGGCGGATTTTCCTTGTCCCCAAACAGCTCTGTTTGGACCGAATCGTCGCTTACCATGCTCAAAAATAAAAAGCAGGTAATCATGCTTGCTGCGGCGAAGACTATGGGCAAGACGGTATTTGCCTCGACCAGGATGCCGCCAAGCATGGGGCCTATAATGGCTGCTCCGGACCAGGCGCCGTTATAGGTTCCAAGGCGGCGATTCAATGTCGGGCCTTCGAAATCTTCCGAGACCCAGCTCATAAGAAAAGGCCAGTATAACGACAAGGCGCCTCCGGCCACCATACCGACGATAATTACTGTCCAGATCAAAAGCACGTTGCCTACCAGCCCTTTCGCAAGTATCAGATAGACCAAAGCGCTCATGATCAATAATGACAAGAAGATAATGACAACCGCTATGCGTGTAGTATTTTTCGGATTGTGCTGACCCAGAATTGCGCCCGCCAGCAGCAGGCAAACCAGATAGCTGAACATATTTGCAGCCCAGGCGTAACCGACGTGGTCCTCCGAACCGCCCATATTGCGGACAATGAAGGGCATCGTCGTCCACCATGCGTTGAGGCTTATGGCCATCATAAACGCCGCACCGTACAGCGGACGAACGCTGTGCAAAGCGTTCAGCGGGTTTTTATTAGACACACTTCTCATTTTCGAACCACAAAAATGGTCATTCTATCGTCACTGTGATAAATTTCCATAAGATAATGACGACACCGAAACATATCTGAGCAATAAATAGTCACAAATGCTTTCTCGCCGTGGCCGGCAATATTGGCAAGGTATCAAACGAGAATCTGACTGCACAAAGCGCGTTACCAAACCATGTTTTCGTGCCTATTATTAATAGACAGAACGAACACAAGAACTTTCGGTTTTTTCATATTTACGAAGTTTTTTGAAGGAGCTTAGCAAAATGCTACAGACGAAATCTATCAACAGAAGGCTGCAATGGCCAAGCCGGGATGAACGTGCCGCCTTTTCTAATCTTTGCAAAATGCTTATGTTCATGTTGCTCATCTTGTTCTGCTCGGCTATAGAGAGTTTCGGCGGAGACACCGGCCCCGCAGTCGGAGTAAAAATAGGAGCGCAAACACTCGAAAACCCCTCTGACTTCGATAAAACAACGCGGGCTCGATTTGAGGTAGAACTCGCCAGCCCTCGATTCGGCAACGGCTACTTCGATATGGCTCTAATATTCGGAGGCTCGTCACTCGGCTCTTATCATGATGATTTCGCGTTCTACGATGACGATGTGCTGATTGAGGAATTCTATTCGGAACATTATTCGCTTTTCGATCTTCGCCTGGCCGGCCGCTTGTATCCGTTAGGCGACAACAGCAGGGTCAAACCTTACATAGGAGCCGGCGTCGGATATTTCTGGTTCATTAGCTCATGGGAATACGAATATTATGAAACCTACGAAGATCCATATTGGCCCGACGTGTTTGAGACATACGCCGAAGCCGGCGACGGCAGCGATACACTTGCCAATGGCTTGTTTCCCTTTATCACGGCAGGTTTAATGGTTCCGGTCGGATCAAACTTTGAATTACAATTCGAGATTCAATATCATTACGACAAGGAAGATTCCGGTTTCGACTTCGGAGGGCCCGTTTACATGCTCGGCGGCGTTTTCCGGTTTTAGAAGCAGGTAAAAGCATCTCAACCTCGCCACGATTCGGGCAGTGCATTCTGTTTTTCACCCGCAATTAAATGCGGCAGACCTTCTTCCAGCTCCATATGTTCAGTCAGCTCCTGTGCAATTTCCGTCAAAAAGCGGCTGGGCTTCATAATCACGAGACTTTTGGACCGGTTGCGATAAAGCTGCGGCATAACCAAATACAACTCGTCTTTGGCCCTGGTTACTGATACATGGAAGACCCGCCTTTCCTCTTCCAGCTCATCCTGCGTATTTATAGCCATGTCCGTCGGAAATCTGCCGTCCGCCAGCCAGGGTATAAAGACTATCGGCCATTCGAGTCCCTTGGCCTGATGAACCGTGCTTAAGATTACAAATTCCTGCTCGTCCGGCCCGGTTACCACAGTTTCGCCGGAAAATTCACCCGCCAAGGCAACGTCGGCAAGGAAGGCTTCAACCGTATTGTACTGAGCGGCAAAATTTGCCAAAGCGCGGATGTCCTGCTTGCGAAACCCGGCCCGGTCATAGTGAGAAACAAGATAATCATCGTAACGCCGCTCCAGCACAATATCGATAATCTCCGCCGGAGAATCAAGTTTTGCTAATTCCCTGACAAGCCCAACAAAATCTATATAGAAAGGTCTTGCCCCGGCAGGCAGAAGGCCGGCCGCCTCCGGCTTGCGAGCCAACTCGAATGTCTCGTCCGCCTGGCTGATGTGCTGCCACACCCTGCGAGACAAGGCGTTGCCGACGCGGGGCAGCATTTTAAGCAGCCGAAGCCACGCCAGCTCATCGTTCGAATTCTGCAGTATCCGCATGTAACACAAGATATCTTTAATGTGGGCCTGCTCAAAGAAACGCAGCCCACCCCGGACATGGAAGGGAATATTTCGACGCTGGAACTCCAGCTGAATCTCAAGCGAGTGCCAGTGGCTGCGATATAACACTGCGATATCATTGAGATTTCGGCCTTCATCGAGCAGATGAAGAATATATTCGGCAATGAATCTGGCCTGAACATAGTGATCCTGAGCCGGTACTACGGCGGGTCTGAGCCCGGACGGCCTTATTGCCCTTAACGTCTTTTCAAGCCTTCGGCTGTTATGTGCAATGCTGGCATTAGCCAGCGACAATATCTCGGCGATTGAGCGATAGTTCGTCTCAAG
>Ga0207752_1001422_pt1 | contig 10933 bp, 6 predicted proteins | sample Pon2CUnioCityCA_6_FD_187272 | JGI IMG/M metagenome (GOLD analysis project Ga0207752, IMG submission 187272) | Marine sediment microbial community from Union City, CA, USA - Pond 2C Sediment 2 (SPAdes) | ecosystem: Environmental > Aquatic > Marine > Intertidal zone > Salt pond sediment ... | reverse complement strand
TTGTTTCTTTGAGGAGGCATTGGTGCGGAAGGTGGGACTCGAACCCACACGGCCTTTTGGGCCATAAACTCCTGAGGCTTACGCGTCTACCAAATTCCGCCACTTCCGCATTTTAACACGTTCATGGTGATATTAAGGTGTCATTATAATCATCTTCGGGAAATCTGTAAAGAAAAACCAGGAACGGTTTTTCTAAATTGTCTCATTTTGGATACATTTGTCTTTTATTTATGATAAAATGCAATTCTTGGGATTCTCAGCAGACCAGATGTCCGGTTGGCACATTTTTTGCTGTTATTAGAGTGAGGTGTGTATGTCTAAAAAGGGAGCCTTCAAATCACTCACCTTAGCGGCTACATTGCGGATTAGGGAGAAGTTATCATATCATATAAGGAGAGAAACGGATGGTAAAAAAAGGGAAAGCCATCTTCGTCTTTTTTTTGTTCCTCATAGTGCTTTTCCCGGGCGATGCCTCTGCCCAGATGTACGGCCGTAAACTGTATCGGGATTTTGTTTTCGGATATGATTTATCCCGGGCACTGGATGTCAAATTATTTGTTGGGCAAAAATTCGGATTTTGGGGAGGAATAAAGATACCGCTCACAAAGCCTGAAGGAGAGAAAAGGGGATGGACCCAGGGATATGCGGATAAATGGATGGATAACGAGTTTATCGGCTACAGCAGGGAAATTTTTTATGGGGCCGGAGGAGGATTCACCCTTTCGTTTTTTCGTCAGCACGCCACAGCCTATATAGGCATCGGAGGCCTTCAGTCGTTAAGATACAGGCAGTACCTGATAGAACAATACGAAGACCACTCCTTTTTGTGGAGTAAATATTATTATATCGAAGACGGAAAGATATCAGATGTCCGTTTGGATGTCATGGCCGGATTGTATTTTCGATATAAAATGATCCTCTTTGGAATAGGATACAGCACCGGCACTTCAAATGTCATATTCCATGCCGGCGCATCTTTTCGTTGAAGTTCGTAAGGTTTTTCTATTTATTATTTTACAGCCACTCCCAGGTTAAAAAACATAAAGGCATATTCGTCGGTCAACTCGTCGATCATCTTGGTGGTGGAGCTTGAGCCGTGGCCTGAGCGGGTCTCGATGCGGATGAGCACAGGATTGTCGCAGCCGTGTTTTTCCTGCAGCGCTGCGATGAATTTGAACGAATGTGCGGGCACCACCCGGTCATCATGATCGGCTGTGGTCACCAGGGTTGCCGGGTAACAGACGCCCTCCTTGAGGTTGTGCAAAGGAGAGTAGGAGTAAAGATTCTTGAAGTGCTCCTCCTCATCGCTGGATCCGTAATCTACAGCCCATCCCCAGCCCACTGTGAATTTGTGGTACCGGAGCATATCCATCACTCCGACCGCCGGAAGGGCCACAGCAAAGAGGTCCGGGCGCTGGGTCATGGCAGCTCCCACAAGAAGGCCTCCGTTGGAAGCGCCGGCGATCGCCAGTTTGTCCTGAGAGGTGTATTTTTCATCGATCAAATACTCGCCGGCTGCGATAAAGTCGTCAAACACATTCTGTTTGTTGAGAAGCATCCCTGCTTTATGCCATTCTTCTCCGTACTCGCCTCCTCCTCTGAGGTTGGCCTGGGCAAAGATAAATCCGTTCTCGAGAAGAAAAATCCGGGTGGAACTGAAACCGGGAAGAAGGCTGATGTTGAAACCGCCGTAGCCGTAAAGAAGAGCGGGATTCTTGCCGTTTAGTTTGATCCCTTTTTTATGAACAATGAAGAGGGGAATCTGAGTGCCGTCCTTACTGGTGTAAAAGACCTGACGGGTCTCATAGTCTTCCGGATTGAACGAAATTTCTGTCTTACGGAAGACTTCAGAGGTCCCGTCGTCAACCTGGTACTTGAAGATGGTCGGAGGATAAGTGAAGGAGGTGAACACATAAAAAAGGCTCTTGTGTTCTTTCCTCCCCCCGAAACCGGAGGCGGTGCCCAGGGCGGGAAGTTCTATCTCCCTGACCAGGCTCCCATCCATATCATGCTGGAATACCTGTGTGTGCGCATCCTTGAGGTAGCGGCAGAAAAGATATCCGCCGGCCGTGTTAGCGCTGTTAAGGACTTCGTCTTTTTCCGGAATGATATCCGACCAGTTTTCTTGGTCCGGGGCATCAGGATCGATTTTGGCCACCCTGTAATTGGGAGCATCGATATTGGTATAGGCAAGGAAGTCCTTTCCTATGTTGTCAATGACATAGGTGTCATGATCAAATCCAATGACAAGCGGTTTGAAATCCGCTTCTTCATCGCCCAGTTCCTTGTAGTAGAGTTCATTGCCGCTTGTGCCTTCAGAGACCACCAGGATCAGATATCTTGAATCTTCGGTTATATCGGCTGAGACATAGCGCAAAGGGTGCTCCCTGTCTTCATAGACAAGTCTGTCTTTTTCCTGGGGGTCTCCCAGTTTATGATAGAAGATCTTCTGGTATTTGTTCTGTTCTTTGAGCTCCTGTCCTTCTTCAGGCTTATCGTATCCGCTGTAAAAGAAACCGTCATTATACCAGGCTGCCCCGCTGAATTTGACCCATTGTATACGGTCTTCCAGTTCTTTTTTGGTGGCGATTTCCATGATCCGGATTTCCTGCCAGTCTGAACCGGCTTCAGAACGGGAATAAGCCGCGTACCGGTCATCTTCGGAAAAACCGGTGAGATAAATCCTTATGGTCCCATCCGGAGAAAGTTCGTTGGGATCAATAAAGACTTCCGGTTCCCCTTCCAGTCCTTCCTGCACATAGATCACCGACTGGTTCTGCAGGCCTTCGTTTTTGTAGAAAAAATAGTGATCTCCTACCCTGAAGGGAGAGGAATATTTGGGATAGTCATAGAGTTCCGTGATGCGCTGCCTAATTTTTTCCCTAAAAGGGATCTGTTCGAGATAAGAAAAAGTGACCTCATTCTGGGCTTCGACCCAGGCTTTGACGTCTTCGGAACCAGTATCCTCGAACCAGCGATAAGGATCAGGCACTATGGTCCCGAAATAGTCATCCTTCACATCGACTTTTTTGGTTTCCGGGTAAGTGAGTTCCGATTGGGATACACTCTGGTCCTTTGTGCAGGTATTAAGAAAAAAGACCAGCGGAATAACGGCTAAGGCAAACAGCCTTTTTTTCATAGTTTCCTCCTACATGTTATAAATAAATAGCGATGCCCTTATTATCACTTTCTTTTCTGTGATATGCAAGATTCTTTCAAAAACGACATGTCTCCACAAGGATCAAAGCGGCACAGCAGCCTCGTCTCGCGGATTCTCTCTGATGATTATTTGGAGCGGTCTTCTTTACCAGGTGTTTTCGGATGAATGGGCTCTGCCTTCTTTATAAGCTCAAGCGTCTCCTCAACAGCTCTTTTCAGCTGAGGATCCGTTCCCTTTGCCAGGATTGTCGGGTCATCCACGACTTTGATATCTGGGTCCACACCGTGTCCCTCTTTGAACCAGGTTCCATCCGGATTATACATTCTAAAGCTCGGAGCCGTGACCGCTCCTCCGTCGATAAGAGAAGGAACTCCTGACATTCCTATCAATCCACCCCAGGTCCTCATGCCGATCAAGGGGCCGAGGCCTGCTTTTTTGAAGTAATCCGGAAAACAGTCTCCGCCCGAACCGCTCCAGCCATTGATAAGCATCACTTTGGGGCCGAAATGGGCCACAGGTGGCCACTGCCAGTCTTTTCCGTCTCTAACAGCCCAGTAAGCCAGGGCTTTTCTGTTCAAAAGTTCAATGAACCTGTCAGGGATCTGCCCGCCGCTGTTGAATCGTTCGTCAATAATGAGCCCTTTTTTGTGAAACTGAGCGTTGAACTGCCTGACCAGCTCGTTCTGGGCATCCACACCCGTGCTTCTCACATATATGTACCCTACCTGGCCGTTTGACATCTTGTCCACATACTGCCTGTTTGCTTCTATCCAGCCCAGATGCCTCAGCCTTATGACCTCTCCCTGACTAAGAGTCGTTACAACCGCTTTTTGAGCGCCTTCGTAGCCCGGCTTGTCATTGAATGTCAGTTCAACGGTTTTTCCTGCCAGGCCCTGCAGGGCATACCAGGGGCTTTTATCCGTGGTGAGCTTGACTCCGTTGATATCGAGTATGTAGTGGCCGGGTTCGATTTTCACATTGTTTTTTGTTCTCAGAAGAGGAGAACAGACTTCGGCAAAATCCCATTCCGCTCCTTTCATTATGCTCTTTATCCGGTATGACCCGTCACTCACTTCCCAGTTGACTCCCAGATAGCCGATGGCTTTACCCGGGGCTGTTTCCATGTCTCCGCCGCCCCGATACGTATGAGAGGAATTGAGCTCAGCGATCATTTCTCCGATAAGGAAGTTGAGGTCTCTTCTGGTGACCACATTTTCCAGTAATTTGCCGTACTGTTCCCTCACATGATCCCAGTCGACGCCGTGCATGTCAGCATCATAAAAGTAATCCCTGACGATCCGCCAGGCATCCGTGAAGATCTGTGTCCATTCTTTGGGAGGATCCACGGTCATTTCCAGGTCTTCAATAGGGACAAATTTTTCTATTTTCTGGTTGGGCGCCACAGGGATGACCGAAAGCTTTCCTTGTGCAGAGACCAGAAGATTCTTTCCGTCAGTGGACAGCATATAACCGTTGACTCCTTGGGTTATCGTCTGTTCCTCTCTGGTTTTAAAATCAAAATATTTCAATTCATTCGTTCTGTCTCCTGAGCCGCTGCGGGGGTGTTTGATATAGATGACTTTTCCTGGCACTGTATTGAGGTGACTGTAGTTGCCTGAAGGGATGGGGAGCATGGTCATTCTCTGTTCAAATCCCTTGACCGTTATTTCCACTTTTTTCTCTTCTTTTTTCTCTTCTTCCTTTTCTTCACTCTTTGCTTCTTCTGTATCTTTTTTTATCTCAACCTCATCATTTTGAGGGGGAAGAGGCGTTTCAACGTCTTCCGTAAGGGCAACGGCAACAAGATTGGTTGTGTTGGGATAGACAAAAGAATTATCCAGGTCGCTGTAGACCGGGGAAAAAGTCCGGTTAGAGAAAAAATACAGGTACTTGCCTTCAGGATCAAAAATCGGTTCGGAATTGTTATAGTAATCCGTGGTTAACGGGTGCTTTTGCTGTGTCTCTGTATTAAAAGCGAACACCACATCATGCCGGTTATCCGCTCCCCTTGAATAAGCTATCCACAGGCTGTCAGAAGACCAGTTCACGCGGAAATTTTCCAAAGGGCCGTGGGTCATCCAGAGGCCTTTATCCACATCTATGGTTTTTTTCTGTTCCAGATCGAAAATCTTTATCTCCATGTGACAGGTCACAAAGGCCAGCTTTTTGCTGTCCGGCGACCAGAAGAGATGATAATAAAAACCGCTTTTATATGAGGTCACGGTTTCCTCACTGTCTTCGGCCGTGAGTTCTTTTATAACGAGCTGGTTCTCGCCTGTCCTGTCGCTCCAAAAAGCCGCTTTTTTCCCGTCAGGGGACCAGGCAGGGTATCTCTCTGCAGATCCGGAGCTCTGAGTGAGATTCTTGATGACCCCGTTTTCCTTTGGAACCGAAAAGATCTCACCTCTGGCTTCTATGAGAACCCTTTGTCCGTCAGGAGAGATATAAGCGTTATTCATCCTATTGGAGACATTTTCTATCCGGGGTTTTCTTGTAGAGTTATCCGTTACGATCTCAATACTGACCTCTCTCTGCTGTCCTGTTGCCAGGTCCAGGAGATAGAGCTTTCCTCCGGCTTCGAAAACAATATCCTCAGGGCCGATGGCGGGAAAATGAATGTCATATTCTTTAAGATGAGTGACCTGCTTGGATTCTTCACTCGCCTTGTCATAAACCCATATGTTGTATCTTTTCTCAGGTCCCCTGTCCGAGAGAAAGTAAAGTTTGTTTCCGTGCCACATAGGCTGTGTTTCATTGGCATCGCTTTGGGTTATGTTTTTTGAAGCCAGGGTTTCCAGGTCAAAAAGCCAGATATCCGGAGCCATGCCTCCTCTGTATCTTTTCCAGGTTCTGAAATCTCTGGATATGGGAATATAGGCCAGCGTTTTGTTGTCTTGGGCCAGCATCCCGAATTCACCGTATGGGACCGGCAGCTTTTCAGAAAATCCGCCTTTTGAGGAAACGCTGTAGAATTGATTGTATCTCATCCTTCCGCTTTCCCTTGATGAGGCATATAAGATCTTATGGCCGTCACCGGTCCAGTCAAGAACCCTGTCTGACAGACCGTGATACGTGACTCTTTGAACCTCTCCTCCTAGGGACGGCAGAACATAGATATCCTCGTTGCCGTCATAGTTGCCCGTGAAAGCGATCATTGTGCCGTCAGGGGAAAAGCGGGGAAAGGACTCTTCTCCCGGTGGGGAGCTGAGTTTGTGAGCGAGCCCCCCTTTTTTTGCAGCCACCCAAATATCTCCGGCATAGACAAAACAGATGTGGGTCTCAGACACATCCGGATATCTCAGCATCCTTGCATTGACCTGAGAATACACACTCGCAGAAGAGACGAGCCAAATAAAGATAAGACCAAACAAAACCAGACTTTTTTTGTTCATCATTCCTCCTTAATTTCTTAAGAAACTATAGATTTATACGTCATTGACTATCAGTTTATACGTTCTCGCGGAGTTAAAAGTTTATGCTTCCCTAAAGAACTAGTCAATACAAAGGATTGTCTTTTTTTTTTTTCGTTCTATAATAAATTCAGTTACAGGGGAAGAATGAAGACGAAAAGACTCATAGTCGTTCTGGGAGTACTGGCTTTGAGCCTCACGTTGTTTGCCCAGGAGATCGCGCATGATGAGATCGTGGTCATGATCAAAGTTCCGGTGCGGGTCTTTGATGGGGATAGATTCGTGGATGATCTGACCATTGATGATTTTGAGGTCTATGAAAACGGCGAGCTTCAGGAGATCGCGGCGTGTTATATGATAAAAAAGACACAGGTAGAGAGAAAAGAAGAAATAAAAGCCCGGTTGGATCCGGATATCTCCAGAACATTTGTTCTCCTTTTTGACATCTGGGAATTTTTCCCAAAGGTAGAGATGGCCATTGACGGTTTTTTCGAAAACGTGGTTCTCAAAGGTGATTCTTTGATCATAGTGACTCCTGTGAAAGCGTACCATATGAAGGAAAACGTATGGAACTACCTGGAGAAAAAGAAAATAGCCGAACAGCTCAAACGGATAGTGAGGGAAGATACACTTATGGGCAATGCTGAATACAGAAACACCCTTAGAGAGCTTGAGGAGATCACAAAAGAGATCAACTCACTGATCGGGATCCAGAGCACGGCTAATGCGTATGATCCAACGAGCGGGGAGGATCCTATAGATTATTTGGATTATCGAATTCAAAAATACCGGCAAGCTCTTTTCCGGGTGAGAAACCTGAGAGCTGTGGATGAACAGAATATGATCAATTTTGCCAAATTGGCAAAGGACCAGAGCGGGCAGAAAATCGCTTTTCTCTTCTGTCAGAGGGAAATAGTACCCCAGCCTTCGCCTAAAGTATTATCCATTCTTGAAAGCGAGTTTCAATTCCAAAGGCCGGATATACCCGCAAAGCTCAATGAGCTTTTTTCCGACTCCAGCAGAAATATCTCCATTGACACCAGGGATGTCAAGAGAGCCTTTTCCGATTCGTCGGTACTGGTCCATTTTCTCTACATCACAAAGCCCGTAGAGCCGGCGCAGGAGATACAGTACAGAGAGCAGTCGGAGGATATATACAAAACATTTTCCGATATTGCCGAAGCCACCGGAGGCTTGAGCGAAAGCTCAGCCAATCCCGAAGCAACCTTACAGAAAGCTGTGGTGGCTTCTGAAAACTATTATCTTCTCTATTACAGGGCTTCTAACTATAAAAGAGACGGAGAATATAAGAATATCAAGGTCAAGGTCACTGCCGGTTCCTATAGAGTCACTCATCGCAGCGGCTACATTGCGAATTAGAAACATCCCTGAATTTTTATCCGCTATGACGTCATTTTTTTTAACCTCTTGCCTAAACATAGGGATTTTGTTTTTTTGTGGCTGTCTTTGGGTATTTTTAGGTGATTCTTTGCCGCAGACACACTGTTCAGAGAGAAACAGACGGTGGAATTTACGACGATTGGCGTAACAGTAGGGATAGAAGCCGCGGGTTTTGCAGGAAAACCTGACAAGCTTTTCCGCCCCGCTATCAAGCTGCTGAAGGTCAGGTTCAAGCCGGCCTTAAGGAAGCTGGGTGAGCCATTGATAAGCGGGAGCAATGAGGATTTTCTGGTTTTTATTTGAAATTAACTGATAACCGCCATGGTCTTCTATGAGATGGACAGCAGGAATCTGTAAATTATCTTGAAACTTCTTTAAAGCAGGTGAAGGCTGGGAGTCACTTATTTTTGCTTCTATAAGCAAAACTGGTTTTCCCTGTTCGGCAATGAGAAAGTCAACCTCCTGCTTTTCTTTATTTCGTATAAAATGCAAAGAAAAGGTACCAAAACCCAGATCATTCCATTGTGTTATGGCCCGGTAAAGCTCAACCGCCACCATATTTTCGAACCGGCTGGATATATCTTTGATTCTTGGTATATCCCAAAGATAAACCTTGCGTTCTTTCTGAATGGCCCTGGATATCTTTTTTGTCCAGGGATAGATGCTGAAAACAAGAAAAAATAATTCGAAAACAGATAGCCAGTTGCGGATGGAATTATAACTGACTCTGAGGTCAGAAGCGAGAGATGGAATAGAAAGCGGACTTCCTACTTTTGAAGGTAAAAGATAATAAAGTGTCTCCAACTCTTTTATTGACTTGACTGCGGTCAAATCCCTAATATCCTCCCGGATGAGTTGGTTGGAATAAGTGTTTGACCAGCGTCGATAGGAGGTTTCCTTATTAAGGAGAAAGGGTTCCGGGAAACCGCTCATTTCAGATAAGCGGGTCCATAGATCTTTGAGCCCTTTAGGATTAGCCTCATGGATGTCCTGAGGACTGCGTAAAAATTCATTAATACCGATGTTTCTTCCTCCGAGTTCCGCAATGGTAAAAGGCCAGAGATGGAATAAGTAATAGCGTCCGGCCAGAGAATCGCCACCCCGTTGATAAATATCAAGTCTTCCGCTTCCGGATACAAGAAACTGATATTGACCGTGGAACTGGTCATAGACTCCCTTTAAGTAATTTTTCCAATCTTTAAACTTATGGATTTCATCGAAAACAATGAGAGGTTTTGACGCATCCTTGCGGATGACTGATTCAAAAAAATTTGGATTTTTAAAAAGCCTTGTCCGGTGTTCGGGAATATCCCAATTAAAATAAAGACTATTGGTGAATGAATCCGCAATGATCTGGGCTAGAGTGGTCTTGCCAGCTTGTCGTGGCCCGGCCATTAAAATCAAACTCTTCTCTTGAGAGAGTTCAGTCCAGACCTTTTGGTATAATATTCTTTTCTTCATTACTGACTATTATTCACATTACTGAAAAATAGTCAAGACAATACTTCAATAGATTTAAAAATGGTCAAAAAAAATGAATGCCTGCACTGGTGTCGGATCCAGCCCATTTCCTATTCCCAGTCCCATCATTTATTAACATTTTGACTCCGGACTCTCATTTGAATAATATAGGGGCAATGAAAAAAATCCACTAGTTTATGAGCAGGAACAATGAAAGATAAAGAGACCTATACCCTTATTACGGGTGGCAGCGGCGGTCTGGGGAAGGCATTGGCCGAGGAATGTGCCGGCCGGGGGATGAATCTGATACTGGCGGCTCTTCCGGATGAGGATCTCATCATCACATCTGAATACATTAAGAAAAAATACAGAGTAAAGGTTTGGACTTATGGGATCGATCTGGTTCAAAAAGAGGCTCCGGAGAAGATCCATGCTTTCTGCGAACAGAATGGATTGACCGTGGACATGTTGATAAACAATGCGGGAGCCAGCGGCCATGCGGTGTTTGAAAAATCTTCGATAGCCTATAATGAGCTGAGAATAGGGCTCAATGTAAGGGCCCTCGTTCTGATCACACGGCTCTTTATCCCTTCTATGAAAGAATTGGATTCTGCCTATATACTCAATGTGGGCAGTATCGCCTCTTTCTTTTCCATTCCGTTTAAAAGTGTGTATTCCGCCTCTAAGGCATTTGTGCTGTCTTTCTCCAAGGCTCTCAGGGAAGAACTGAGAGATACCTCTATAAAAGTCAGTGTCTTATGCCCGAACGCATTCAAAAGCAACACACAAGCGGATTTAAGCATTAAGACCCACGGAACCAAGGGAAAGATCATCCTGCTCACCCCGGAAAAGATTGCACAAACAGGCATCAAAAATCTGCTGAAAGGGAAGAAAATAATCGTACCGGGATCTGCGAATAAAGTTCTCCTGTGGGGAGGGAAAATTATCCCGGAGACCATAAAGCAGCGAATACTCTATCGTGAATTTAAAAAAGAATTGGCTGTGGGAGGAGACACTGGAGAATGAAAGCCCTGGTTACGGGAAGCAGCGGGTTTATCGGAAGCCATCTCACACAGGCTCTGCTCAAAAAAGGATGCCAGGTCTTTTGCCTTGTAAGAAAAGAAAGCGTTCTGAAATGGACCAAGGACCTGAATGTGACATTTGTCGAGGGAGATTATTTAAATAAGGATTCTCTCAAGAAGTGCGTTAGGGGTATGGATTATGTGTTTCATCTTGGGGCTGTTTTGAATGCCAGAGATTGGGCGGCCTATTACAGCGCCAATGTGCGGGCCACTCAAAACCTTATCGAGGCCTGTGTCGAGGCAGATCCGGGAATCAAAAAATTTGTGTTTGTCTCCAGTATTGCTGCTTCAGGGCCTCTCTATGAAAAAATACTCAGGGATGAAAACTGCGCCTGTGTTCCCTCCTCTTTGTATGGAAAAAGCAAACTTTATGCGGAAAGAGTGGTTAATGAATTCGGTACCAAAATTCCTGTGACCAT